>Ga0257126_1000309_pt1 | contig 40792 bp, 36 predicted proteins | sample SI060_120mmetaG_FD_190151 | JGI IMG/M metagenome (GOLD analysis project Ga0257126, IMG submission 190151) | Marine microbial communities from Saanich Inlet, British Columbia, Canada - SI060_120m | ecosystem: Environmental > Aquatic > Marine > Inlet | place: Canada: British Columbia | collected... | reverse complement strand
AACAACCATTTTTTAACAATTTCTAAGCTGCCTGTGCGGCAGTGAACTGGGATTTTAACCGAAAAAACACAGCAATGACAATACTTTTACTTAGATATTAACTGTTTTACCAATCAAAAATCTCTTACTTGTAGTGTATTGTTATTTCTACCTATTTTTTAAAGAACAAAACCATTGGTCTGCTTATAGAAAATGCTACTTAGAATCAATTTTTACCCTACTTTTTAGCTGACTCTCCAGCTGCTTTAACTCAACTAAATTTTCTTCATATACCAGTTTTACTTCAAAAGATCGCCACTTTGATTTAAATTTACAGTAAGTCTTTTCTCGCCATGTGGTGAGTGCTATATTGGGACTATTCAAATCAGCTCTTAAGATGATAGTTTATTCTGTAGTGTTATGGGTAACTATCAGATGAGTCTAAAACCATGGAACTGATGCTTGTTTGGCTTTATCTCTACTGCTCAAACCATAACAGCTAAACACAGCTTCCGATGAATTTTCTACAATCTCTCTCTCTATAAAGAGTCTAAATCTGTTTTTATCCTCAGATGAGAGGCTAACCATATTAATATATGGTAATTTTGTCTCTTTATCATTAAAGTTTGAGTAGTGCTCTAGTGCCTGCTCTATAGATTCACCTTTTCTTTTAGCTCTTCTTTTTGCCAAGCGGTAAGGGTTAGTCATAAATTGCCTGCGCCTGAATATAGCAAATTGAGTGCCTGATGTTGGCACATCTTTAATTGAGGTTATATGAGTATAGTCGGTTAGGCGGTTGAGCCATTTCTGAATATTCAACTGTTGCAGCTGCGTTACTGTTTTTGCAAATAGACGAAGCTTTGTACCCGCTGGAAAATTTTTGTCTCCGTATTGTGGAAATGAGACTCCTACATCTGATCCACCAGTGATATTTTTATTCTCCACTAAAGCCAGATGAGTCTGTTGATAAACCTTCTCCCAGAGAAAGCCTAGATTCGTCTCCGCATCTGGGATTAGAGTTATCTCTTGATAGTGGTTCATTTTATTTTCCACCAAACACCCCGCCACGAATCAAGCAGCCAACCACATATTTTTTATTATCCTCACTAATCTCTTTGTTATTTATCCAATTACGCATAAGCGTATATAGATCTATTTTTGATGCTCTATATGCTGCCCCTCGTTGAGTAACCGCTCCATAAGGTTCAATAGCTATGGGTGTTTTTATTTCATCACTCACGGTTACTGTTTCAATTTTCTTATCATCTTGGCTATTTTTTATCAGGACTTCATCACCATACCAGTTATCAATGGTTCTTAGGGCATTCCCAATTTTCACATTATGGATAGCCGCACAGTTATCTAGTTGAAATAACACTTTACCTTTTTCACTCATATTCATCTCTTCTGATGGGAAGATATGCTGACCATCACCTAATTTAATATAGGCACTAACTTTAAGCAAAACAGATTCACCTTCACTATTGGAGCTAGTAAGCCCTTTTTGGATTAGGTTAGCCAACTTTTCTAAATTAGAATTATCTCTCTCTCCATTAAAATCTTTTAGCGAGAAGTCATAAGCGGAGAAACCTAGACTGTTTTCTATCTTCTCATCGACTGCAATACATACCCTAATCTTCTCAGCACCCACTCGATTCCGCCACAAAAAACGACCGCTGGCAATATTATAAGCATAACGAAAAGCTAACTCTTTCACTCCATCACTCTGCTTAAAACTGTTCACCTCTTGTTTTATTGCAGCTTCAAATTTAGGTGAATTACACGCAAAAGGGGCTCCAACATTACCAATGACTCTTAAACTAAAATCAACTTTCAAAGTATCGTGATTATTAGGTAGATTAGCATCATCACTACCTGATGAAACTGGGTTTGGTTCCATTTTTTTAGTATCATCAATTCCGAATGAGCTTTGTGTTGATCGGTTGTAGCGTTTTGTGATAGGAATTGGACTCCATGCTTTATCTGCCTCAGAGTCTCGGCAATCTTCTCCCTTATCTCTCCAATTGCCAGAATACATCAACGCATCAGATGCCTCTAGTTTTCTCTCAAAAGAGAGCATGCTTGGTAGTTTAATTTCATCTTTATTGCTCATAATTTACCCCTAGTTTTTAAATTAAAGTTAAGAAAGATCATCCTCTGGATTTTCAGTGATGATTTCATTGTTATCAGAATGGTTAATTTCATCTACTCCACTCTCTGTAGACTGCTTACAAAGATACCAATTTTTCACATAGTGATAGTGCCAGAGAGCACTATTTAGGCCTTCGATAGTTTTAAGGCGATGCACGCTCAACCACTCTCCAACACTATGCACAGACTCCATAAAACAGACATCTGTTTCACTATCTCGGGTATTTGCAACCTTACTGTTTTCATACAGTTCTGAGATCGCTTTATAACCAGTCATAATCGGCACTAAATAACCTTTTTCTGGTTTGGATATATACTCCCAATCTGCCTCAGTCTTATCCGTTGGATTGCAATACGCTTGCCACTGTTGTAGCTGCGCAGAATCAAGCAGTTTAGGTAGTTCAGTTTGTAGTTCGTCTGGTATAGAATTTTGCTGATAGGGAGTTGTTAGATGCTTCTCCCAGATATCCAACAGTTGACTATATAACTCATCTTCTCGGTTATTATCTACCAATTTATTAAGGAGTCGGCTAATTTTGTCAGACTGGGGACGAGCTTGCTGTTTTAGTGCAGAGAAATCTAACCAAGCATCTAGCAGTTCTATATTAGAATTACTGTTCTGAAGAGATTGATAATGAGATTCCAGATAGGTTGACCGATCCATTAGAGCAAAACCTGGTAACAGTTTGCGAGTGATTGCTCTCACCTCACGATCTTCACTTAAACTGTAAAAGTCGACAGTGCCAATATCTAGAATAGATCCCCCCGCAAGGCGTTGTAGATAGCAACTATTCTCTAGCCACTTTTTAAAACTCTCATCTCGATTGCCTATATTTCCTCGGTAGCCTATCAAGAGAGAGACGGTCATATTCATCTTGCCCTCTTCAATAATGGATGGCGCACCTCCTTTCTTTACTTTGGTTACATCACTTTTTAGATAGGCTGGATTTTTACTTTGAGTAAATTCAAAATCATAAGAGGGGCGATAAGTATGGACATGGTGCTGGTGAGCTATTACGGCACAACCGTTGAGATCAATATCCTTAAATTGATCACTCTCTGCTAGTTTTCTAGTTAGGTTATGGGTAAAGCCTAAAAAATGGGTGATCGCAGGAAAGCCCCAAGTAAAGCCAGCAATAGCATTGGCATTTTGTACTTTGATGTGGTTGATTAGAATGTATTGATTCATACAATCACCTCGCTCTGATACTCAATAGTTTCACTGTACTCTCGCAGCGGTTGCTCTAAGAATTTAGACCACATTCGGCTATGGAGGTTTTTTTGTGGAGTGAATTTTTTATCTCTACCTATGAGCAATCTATTCAACCAAGCGGAAAAATCATCACAGACTACACTCTGCCAGTTGTCTGCTTTGCGTTTAGCCTGGAATTGTTCATCTTCTCGATAGGGATCAAGCAGGTATTGATGCTCTAGTTTGAGTTTAATCTCTTTTTTAGCTGTCCAACCTGTTGGAAGATTCTGGATAGTTGAGGTATAGAATAGAAATTCATCAATAATATTATCTACCCAACTGTTAATCCATTTCATGCGTTGAGGGTTTTTAATGCTTAAATCAATGCTCTCAAAACGGAGTAAAAAATCTCGCAAATATTCAATATCTGTTTTCATCGCTTGTGGGTAGAAGTTATTGAAAAGGGACTTTTTATAAATGGGTGGTTTGAGTTGAGATTGCCATGTTGGGGGTTGGGCTGGGAATAGTATTAGTTTCCCCCCTCTTTTTCCATTTAGTTGAGATGCATTACTATGGTTACTTGCAGTAATACTTAATCGCGCTCTTTGCATATAGGTAGTAATTTTTTCTTCTGAATATAGCTTTTTATTTCGCAATTTTCTGAACTCTTTTTGAGAACCATCATGTACTCTTGTGAAAATTGCATGAGATAATGAAGATGATTGTATATTACAGAGAAGATGATATGACTCTTTTTCCAGACTTATATTTTCTGTAACAGGAAAATATATCTGCTTTGCTAGTGAGTGGGTACTTAACTCGCTACCATGTAAAGACTTACTAAACCCACTATTCCACTCTTTGATATCCTCATTAGTTTGTGCCAAGCCATCAAGCACCATAGTATTACTATCAGTAAACTCACCAGCTAACTTTTTACCATTTAACTCCAATTCAAGAAATTGATAAATAGGAGCGTACTGGTTACCAGATACAGCCCCATCTACTGCTTTATTTAGTAAAGAAGATGTTGTTACATAATCAGATCGTTTTAAATTAATTTGGTCATATATAGAAGAGCTATCAATTTTTGAATGAGTAAGTTTGATTACATGTGTTGCAAAACTAACGCTTGCTGCATTTTTAGATGCTTGAGTAATCCATTTATGCGGGGCATATTTTCCGTCAATCTCTTTGCATTTATCGTAATATTGAGCTTTTATTTGCTCTAGATAAAGATTGAATGAGGTCTCAACAAATTCAAAGATCTTCTTATATTTTTCTCTTTGAAACTCTATAGATGATTGTGATTTGTCTTTTTTATTCTTTTTTGGATTAAAATGATCTTCTATTTCAGTAGAATTAAAAAATTGTTTCTCCTTAAAGAGTCCATTAATATTTTTTATAACATCCTTTAAATATGTCTCTTCTGCAAACTCTCTCTTTTTATTGAGAAAATCAATGATGACCTCTTTCCAAGTCTCAAACTCTTTTTTATCTTCACTCATAATGCGTCCACATTCTATAAATTTTAATAAATTTTTCCTCTTCAAAAACCTCATACACCAGCCGATGCTGTCTATTTATTCTTCTTGAAATTTTCCCCTGCAAATTACCTGTTAAATACTCAAATTTTGGAGGGTATTGTAATGGATTTTCTCTTATCATCTCTAAAAGTGACTTAACCTTAGGTTTAAATCCGCTATCTGCTATTTTCTTAGAATCTTTTTTTGCCTGTGTAGAAAACAGCAGTTGATAAGCTTTTACCACGAGAGTTTATCCTCAGTTATATAGTTTTCAAGAGGCTCGTTTGCTGCCTCAACTATACTCTCCTCCATACCTTTTATACTCTTTAGATATGCGTCATCACTTTGATAAGTTGTTTTTTCTAGCATCTCAATTTCACTTTGTGAAAAGTGGTTTAAAAGCCATAAAAACTTCTCTTTCACATCATCATTAATTTTTAAGGTTACTGTCTCCATAAATTACTCCTTCTATAGTGTTAATTATTTGGCGCTTGGTACAAGCCAAAGTTTGGATGGTATTTATATTCTGACTGTTGATTGTTGTATTCAGTCAATCTTACCTCTCCAAAGAAATTACTGACCTCTTCTATGTTAAGACCCAAATCTTTTACAAGCTCATAATATATTGTCTTGGCACTTAAATCAAACCAAAAATAACTGCCGTTACCCAGAGTGCTTATTTTATCATCTATTATTTTAATAGTACCATCTCCAAATTTAGATGGATAGACAGCTTCATTTTTCCATCGCCACTCCTCTTCAGAGTCTTGATCAGTGAGCCACAAATAGTACGCTTCATCTTTTTGTGAATCACGGAAACGCTGCTGCCTTTGCACTTCTCCACACCAATGGGGATCTTCTCTCCACCATATTTTTGCTGCCTCTTCCCCCGCGATTAACTGCTCTTCAAGCGCCTTATGTTCAAGATCTACCAGATTTAAGAGCTGTTTTTGATCATTTAAGTATAACTTTTTATCTTGCAAATTATTAGGTCGAATTATTCTCTGAATTGCATTAATATTTTCATACTGTTTCTGCTCTAATATATTTTGTAGATCATAGCTTGCCAATTTTAGATTTTTATCTTCAAATCCAGGTCGTGTAAAACATACCTCTCTGCCTATAAGAGAGCTGTAATTTCTATTCAACAATAAAATATTTGGCTCTGTTGGAGTTATATCTCTATGTCTAAGTACTCGTCCAGCTATCTGGATAATGGAACGCATGGAACTTGGTTCTATAATTGCCCAATCATAGTCATGATCTCGCCCCACCTCTGCCACAGGTGATGCCAAGACTATAAAAATATGATCTGTTTGCGAGTGTTGCTCTAATTGACTCTTAATCTCTGGGTTGTCCCAAATCTTGGTTGGATCTTTTCTGTTTAATATCTTATCGAGCTTGTTCTCCAGATGTGAGCGAATAGCGAGTGGATAGCGACTATGGTAAATGCAGTAGTGAATCGTACTATTTTCTGGTGCATCCAGCTCTAATAACGCTTTGGCAACTGCAACCAACGGGTTAATATTAGCCATACGCACCAAACCAATTGAGACTCTTTTGTCACCACTACTTTGATGGTGTGTTTGATGTAGATCTATGGTACTTTTTTGTATTACCTTAGCTAAGCTGCTAATGACAAAATTTGTATCACTATTCTCTTCGATCTCTATAGTGATAATCTCCCCCTTATGTTTTGGAGAGCTGTTTTTATTTAGACTCTTAATCCTCTTCTCTACAAATTTTTTATGGCTCTCTTTGAACGGGATAAAATCGCTGTATTGATCACTCTTTGCTGTGAATTCATCAAACCATGCACAAACAATTTTACCACTCCATTTTTCAATATTGGCTTTTGCGTATTGGCCCCACCCCTCTTTGTAAGCTTGAAACAGAGCATAGACCAACGCAGGGGGCATCGTCGCCGTGGAGAGTAAAACTCGACTCCCTAACATTCCCGACCAGTGCACCAATCTACACAGTGCTGGTAAATCTTTAAGCCCAAAATCATCAGGCTCATCTAGAACTAAATCTGAGGTTAATAGTCGCAACATCGCCCCAATCTGCTTGCCACCTTTGGTTCCTTCTGTGGCTGGCATTAGGTGATCAATCGTACTGACCAATACTGGGGCTAGGAGCAGTTTTTCTAATCGTTCATTACCCCTTGTCCAGTCAGAAAGTGAGTGTGGATAACGCTCTCCCTTATAGTCAACATAGAGTTCAGAATCTAAAAACTCATCTTCTGATTCACTTCCTCTATCGGTGTTACTCTGCTCTTCAGCGCTTTGCTTTCGCTCTCTTCTGTTTCTGTTCTGCTCATTTTCAAATAGCTGCCTGACAGCAACACCACCAACAGCGATGCTTAACTCCTCATCTGTTAAGTTGAGCTGCTCTCGATACTCTCGCCCTGTTTGTAGAGTGAGTGTGCGCAACCCCAGTGCGACACTAAACCTTGCTCGTCCAGTCTCAGTTGCGAGTGCTGCCATTATTTTTGCATTGGCTAAAGTTTTACCTCTGCCCGTTGATGCCATGTTGACGCCGAAAAAACCACCCTCTACACTCTCTTTACTGACCGACCTTGCTATTTTTGTTGCTCTATCTTGCCAGCCAAACTTATCTTTAAACTCTTTAGGCACACTCTCTGTAAATGTACGGTTAGGCTCTAGCTGCTGTAGTGAGCCATTTAATTTTGGTAGTGCCTTAGCAATTTTTTCTGCATGATGGGAGACTCCTATAAGGTGTTCATCTAATTTTTGTTTGAGCTGTTTGCTTTTACGATCACTATTCGCATAGGCGCTGTAACTTGGACCTCTCCACTCCTGCGTCACTTGTTGCTGCGCTGAGTAGTGGTGATCCGACAACATTAGGGATAGGCGTGAGAGGTGAGCAGTAAATAGTTGATCATTTAACCAATCAATATCTTGCTCCTGCTGAGACCATAACTGTAATTTAACTCTTGCTTTTGAGGCAATCATGCAAGCTTGTGATCTCCACTGCATACTTGCTAGTGGTAGCTCTTTGAGTTTCCAGTTCTGCTCTATTAGCGCTTGTTGATCTTGATCTTTACAGTTATGTGAGTTCCAAACCGCATCAAAATTCTTCCCTATCCAACCTCTCACCTCACGCAAACTTGGAGCTGGAGCCAAATTTTCTTTCCATTTTGGATAAATCGGCAACTTATGGTGAGCTAGGACAAGCCATGCAACTAATTTAGCAAATGGTGGAAGATTAAGCAGCGGATGATTATCTGCAAGATTACCATCTACTCCATCTTGAAAACAGTCTGAAATACTGTCTGGACTAATCTGACTTAATTCATCTAGCCATTGTGCATCAGTTTTATCTCCCACAAAACTTTGGAATAGCCTAAGAGATATCCATTCATGGCGATAAGGTTCAAATCTATTCGCCTTTTTACTCGGATCAATCTTATTCTGAAATAACTCATTCGCCTTACCAAAATCATGAAACAGCGCTGAGATAGCCGCAGCATATTGAATGGTGCTGGCGGTTTTCCACTGCTGTTTATCTATAAAGCTATCCATTACTGCATCAGTATAGTTCACAGGAACCATTCCCTCACTATTAAATTTCTTCCTGTTCCCCACAATCCACACGAGTTCACTGCGACTACGGCTTCTAATCCAGTGACAACTGACAGCGGTATTTTTACTCGCAGTTTTTCTTAGGAGTTTTTTTACTGCGTGCAATCCCTCGTTGGTAATCACGGTCTGCCAACTCCTGCTCCCTATACGGTTAGCAAATGCGTCTAACACTCTACGAGTTCTGTTGAGTGATTTTTTCTCGCACTCTGCAACAAAGGTTACCATCACTGTTCTGTACCTCGCAAACTAATCTCTTTAACCGTATTAAACATAAAATCGAGAGCTTTATGTTTGGTAAAGTTTTGCAAGCACTGCTGACGAAACTCCTGCTCAGTGGCTCGCTCTTTGGCACAGATAAATGCCCACGGTAGAATGAGTGTGTCCTTGATCAGGTCTGCCACATCAAATACCAATGCTCCTCGTCTAGTCTTACCGTGCATCACTGCAAAGCCGTGTGGAATTCCTAGCACCCAGAGGGTGGTGGCAGCTAGTCCGTAGGCTAGATAGTTGCCGTGATTAAGGAAGCTATTGGCATCGTCAACACTCTCATAGTTGCGAGTAAAATCTTGTTGCTTGGTACGGCTGGCTGCAATCCTATAGAGTCGTTTGGTCAGATGTGCCTCTACCAATAACAGCTTAGTAACAGATTCACACAGTTCAATTTGGTTAGAAAAGTTATTAAGGGCAGACTCAATATCACTCTCTTGAATATCAAACCCCTCTTGTTTGAGGTCTCGATCACTACTCCAAACTTTTTGTAAAAACTGAATGCGTTTCTGCTGGAACTCTTTGGCAACGGTAAGTCGTTTATCAGCATCAAACCAGAAACTCATCCACCCTTGAATATACTCGGTGGGGCGATATTCGCTTTGCGGAGTGAGCCACTCAATCTCTGTAGCCACCAGTAGTGGGGTTGCGCCACTTCCACTAAATCCTATTAACACTCCTGCAGATGCGAGCATACGCACAGCGGCTTGGGTGATCGAGGTTCCTGTTCCGAGCAGGATAACTGTGGTGTTGGCGATAGGGATATTCCAGTACTGCTTCTCTGCTTGTCCATCTTGCTGTTCAGCCACCAGATAAAGCACTCGTCCACTCTTCTGCATCACTCTACATTTTTCCAGGTAGTAGATGTTGGCTCGCTTGGAGTGAAGTATTGCTTTGAGGTCGGTTAACTGTTCCATAGTTCAACTATAACACTATCGTGCAACACCATCCCCACAAACAGTAGATGAAAATGGCATATTTTGCAAGTGTGCTATAATTCTTGTAGTTACTAGCACAATGGTTATAGAGACTTAGAGAGGCAATATTAAGAGTGAAAATTTTAGTTATGTTAAATGGGCAGTCTGATGGTATGGAACGTAGTTATAGTTGGTTAAGAGTTGGGCTTACAGCTATTATTGCTCTCACCTTTTTTACTATCTCACCCCCTAGTTTTGGTGCAGAGCAACCACTTAAGGTTGTTACTACTATTAAGCCTATTCACTCTATCCTTAGTAATCTGTTAATAGGCAGTCGTGCTCCTGAACTGCTGATACAGGGTGAAGATCTTCCCTATAATTATAAGTTAACTTCTCTGCAGAAAAACACTATTAAAGAGTCTGATCTGGTTGTTTGGATTGGTCCAGAGTTGGAAGATTTTATGGAGAAACCACTCTCTAAGTTAAATTCTAATACTACGGTTTTTACTCTTTTAGATCAAGTAGAGCTCAAAGTTTTACCTTCTCGCTGGGATAGTAAATTGCGTGACCCATTTATCTGGTTGGATAGCAGAAATATGTTGATCCTAACAGATGAGTTAACTAGACTATTAATTCGTTTAGATCCAGCCAGCACTACACTTTATGAAAAAAACAGGAAGCAACTTCTATATAGACTTGCTGGGTTAGATCGTCAATTAGAGTATGGGTATCGTGGAATGCAGAGTGGAATTGGAATGAGTTATTACGATACTCTTCAATATTTTGAACAGTCTTATGCTCTTAAACTGCATGGGTCAGTAGCGCGGTCTCCTCTACACCCTATGGGTGGTCTGTCTCTATTAGAGAGTAGAGCTAAGTTAGATAGTGGAGACTTTAATTGTCTATTAACTGAGCAGCAGATCAAGCCTACAGATCTTGCGCTTCTGTTAGATAAGGCTAAAGATCAACTCAAAGGAGAGTTGAATATTTCAAAACTCGATAGTTTTGGTGTAAACATTCCTGCTGGAAATGATCACTATTTTAAATTAATGAAGATAAACACCGCTACGATTAAAAGGTGCCTTCAACACTAGGAAATATTGCCCCTAAGATGGTGGCTTTGGTTGCACCTGTAACACTAGGGAGATTGCCAGATTGGCGCGATATAGTCTGACGAGCTAACCAAGCAAAGGCGATTGCTTCTACCCAATCTGGATCCATTCCTACTGTTTCACTGGAGCTGACTTTCCACTCAGGCAGGTGAAAGGAGAGGCGTTCAAGGAGGTAGCTGTTGTGGGCTCCACCACCACAAACCCAGAGGGATTTAGCTATATTACTTTCGGCACTCGTTAGAATCGCGGTGGCGATAGTTGAAGCGGTGAGTTCACAGAGTGTTGCTGCAATATCTTCGTCTTTTAGAGTAATATCACCTGTTGAGTACTTTACTAACTGCTGTTGCAGCCATCTGTTGTTGAAGGTTTCTCGTCCTGTACTTTTAGGTGGTGGCTTTAAGAAAAACTCCTCCTCCTTTAACTGTGAGAGTAGAGGCTCAACTACCTCTCCACTTCGTGCTTGCGCTCCATCACGATCCATTAGCTCTCCTAAGCTCTGCTCTGCCCAGCTATTCATCAACACATTTCCTGGCCCTGTATCAAATCCAACTATCTCTGCGCCCTGCGTTGGCAGTAGAGTTATATTTGCCATTCCTCCGATATTGACAACCACCCCGCTTTTTGCGCCAAGTTCACCACCAAGTAACCAGTGGTGATAGGCTGGTGCTAGAGGAGCACCCTCTCCACCAACAGCTATATCGCGCCGTCTAAAATCTGCGACGGTGGTTACTCCTGTCTGCTCGGCAATACGGTTAGGGTCGCCAATCTGTAGAGAAAATAATTTTGGATGGTGACGAATAGTCTGTCCATGGCTTCCTATAGCGGTAATATCTTTGCTCTTAAGTTCTGCCAGTTTCATCACCCTGTTTGCTGCTGTGGCAAATAGTTCTCCCAGTTCACAATCCAACTGCCCCAATCTCTCTATCTCGTTATCTCCCTTAGAGGTTAATGCTAAAATTTTATCTCTTAGTTGAGGCGATATTGCAATCTCTGCAGTTGCGCAAAGTTTGGGGGGGAACGATGCAAAGTCTACAACTACTGCATCTACTGCATCTAAGCTAGTTCCTGACATTAGACCTATAAAGTATTCGTTCATATTCTCATCACTCTATCCCATATCTCTAATACTTTACTGCGCTCATTAATGAATTCATCAGATGAGACTACTGCGGCACTATTCTGGAGGGTTAAGTGGTATGCTCTCCTACGATAACTCTGATAGTAGTTGATGAGTAGCTCTGCCTCTGTTGACTTAATAATCTCTGCTTGTGCTAACTGCTCAAGAAGCCGAATATTGTCACTCCACTGTAACAGTTCTGGAGTCTCTGCAGCCCAACGCAGTACCAGATATTGCACCATAAACTCAATATCAACCATTCCACCCTTCATCTGTTTAAGGTTGATCTTATCTGCTTTAGAGTTATCTAGTGTACCTCGCATCTTCTCCCGCATAGCAACAACTTCATCAAGCAACTTTTGTGGATCTCGTTTAAGGGAGAGTATTTCAGCACGAATTGCTGCAAACTCTGCCGCTGCATTTTTCCCTCCAGCTACGACTCGTGCTCTTACTAATGCCTGATGCTCCCAAGTCCATGCCTCTTCTAGTTGATAACTGCGAAAACCACTCATATCCATTACCAACATTCCAGAGTTACCATTAGGGCGTAATCTTGAATCTATCTCATAGAGTCTACCGCTCATAGTTCTGGTAGTTATTAGGTGAATCATTCTCTGTACCAAGCGAGCATAAAACTCTCTTCGGGTGACTGGACTCTTTTTTCTACTAAATGGCTCATTATTTGAACCTGTATGGAGAAATACTAGATCAAGGTCTGAACCATAGCCAAGCTCTAATCCCCCTAGTTTCCCATAACCTAATACTACAAATCCAGGTTCTACAATGTTCTCAGAGCGTTTGCGGGGTTTGCCCAGGCGTTTTATCATCTCTCGCCATGATAGTTTAAAGCTATAATTAAGCACACTTTCTGCCAGCCAACTAAGCGCATCACTTACCTCCATAATAGGAAGTCTATCCATTACATCAACCGCGGCAACTTTAATCAGGTGGCGGCTCTGGAAGTGGCGCATAATTTCCATCTGCTGCTCAAGATCATCTTGAGCAACTCTCTCTCCAAACAACTCTAACTCGGTGGTCAAAGCATCTTGCTGTTCTGGGAGTAGTAGTGTGCGAGGATCTAGTAGCCCATCAATTAACATTGGACGCTGTGCCAATTTTTCTGCAATCCAGCTACTGTTATGTTGTAGTTTAAGGAGATGGTTAAGGGTTGCACGATTTTCTGCTAGCAGTGAGAAGTAGACTGAACGCCTTCCTATAGCCTCAACTAACCCCAGAGCCTGTTCTAAAATCTGTTCGCTTTCGTTATTACTACCGCGACCTTGCTCTACTGCTGCCTCTAGCAGTAGAGGTATTAGGTTATTAAGCCGTTCATGCCCCTCACGACTCATCGACTGAATAGGAGAGCTCTCTCTTAACTGCTGTAACATCAGAGTAACTTTATCCAAAGAGTTGAAGTTTAGCTCTATCCAGCTCAGCTGAGCTGGTCCTATATCTATCTCAGTAATAGTTTCTTGCCAAAGTTTAGTGGCTGCTGACTCTACATTATTATCAGCATCAACTCCTTGCAGAGTAAATAGCTGTGCAAACTGCTGCTCTACATCTTTACGATGAAGTTGGAGTTGAGCATAAAACTCTAACCACGAATCAAAACCCATAGATTCCGCAAGTAGTGCTTGTCGCTCCTCATCTGTTGGAAGCTCTTGAGTTTGTCGATCATCGTACTCTTGCAGGCGATGCTCTGTATTGCGCAGAAAGAGATATGCCTTTTGTAGAAGTTGCTCATCAGCCACACTAATTTCCCCGCGTTTTGCGAGTAGTGGTAGCACTTTTAGAATTGGGCGCATCTGAAGTTCTGCTTCAGCTCCACCGCGTACTAATTGGAATGCTTGCCCTATAAATTCAATTTCTCTAATTCCTCCAGAGCCTAACTTTATATTCTGCTCCATCCCTTTTCTGCTCACTTGATCTGCGATCATCTGTTTCATCTCGCGCAGTGACTCAAATGCACTATAGTCAATATAGCGACGATAGATGAAGGGACGCATCATCTTGATTAGCTCATCACCATCTTTGCTATCACCTGATATTACTCTCCCCTTAATCCACGCATAACGCTCCCAACTTCTACCGTGCAGTTGGTAGTAATCTTCCATTGCTGCAAATGAGGATACTAATAAACCACTCTCCCCAAACGGGCGCAGACGCATATCTACTCTAAATACAATCCCATCAGCTAGTCTGTTATTGATGGCTCTAATAAGTTGTTGCGCCAGTTTCAGAAAGAACTCTTGGTTACTAATCCAAGGACGCTTTCCTCTAGTTTCACCATCTTCAGGATAGGTGAAGATAAGATCAATATCTGAAGAGAAATTTAATTCACCTGCTCCTAGCTTGCCCATAGCCACCACTACCAACTGCTGGGGTTTGCCGCTGAGCTCACCTTTAGGTGTTCCTAAATCTCGGCAGTGCCATTTGTAGAGAATATTTAATGTTTGAGAAACTACTGTATCTGCTAGAGCGGATAGATCTCGTACAGTTGTATGGTAATCTGCCCATCCTGCAAGATCTCGCAATGCAATTCGTACCATCTCTTCGCGCCTAAAGTGGCGAAGCTCTTTTGAAAGTTGGGTATTGTTTACAACCTGGTGCAGGCGCTGCTGCAGGCGATTTTGATAATCTGTTTTATCACTTAACTCGGGGCTCTCTGAATAGAGACGACCCTCTTTAAGTAAGCGCTGGAGCAGTTCTGGATCTTGTCGAAAACTCTGCTCTACATAGGGGCTAAACTTTAAGAGCTCTTTAATCTTATCTGATATTTCTTCTATTGTTGTTGTATCATTTCTCATAGTTGAAGCAGTGCTCTACGCACCCCAGCTGTCATTTTATAGAAATAACGCCGCTCTTCTGTCGAGAGGCGACGAGAGCGTGGAAGGGCAACTTTCATCGCATCTTTATACTCACCCTTCTCTCTAAATTCATAATGGAGATGTGGCCCAGTAACTAAGCCTGTGCTTCCAACATAGCCTAGTAGGTCACCCTGTTTAACTTTTTTGCCGACTTTTATTCCTTGCTCAAAACGAGATAGATGGGCATAGACCGTGGTATATAATCCGCCTCCATGCGATAGAAAAATTACATTTCCATACCCCTTCTGTCGCTCTCGTTTTTCAACTATCCCATTGGCAGTAGCATATATTTTAACTCCTGTACGAGCTTTAAAATCAGTACCTCTATGAGGACGATATATTTTCAACACTGGATGGTAGCGTTTAAGAGTAAAGTGAGAGCTAACTCTGGCACTCTTAAGTGGAGTGCGTAAAAAATCAGCCCCTAAGGGCTTACCCTTTATATTGTAAAAACGAGAGAGCCCTTTTCGGTTTGTGTGATGAATAATCTGAACAGGCTCTCCTCTATTGAGAAGTTCTGCTGCTAAGATCTTATCTCCTCTAACTATAACTTTAAACTTATCTCCACGGCGCAGATCTTTTCTAAAATTTATCTGCTCTGCAAAGAGTGATTCTAGCTGTTTAATATGTCGTTTGGAGACCCCTGCTTTACTGGCAGATTGTGAAAATGTTTTATGAATTTTGCCACTGTATAGCCTAGCTTTAACTATTTTTGGTTTGCTAGCCTTACTCGCTTTTGGTGGCTGGGTTGGCTTGATATTTTTTTGTGACGAAGATTTAGGTGCAGGTGTGGGTATAGATGGAGGAGGCGAAGCCTTGACTATATCTGATTTAATTTTCCGCACTACGGTCTGGTCAGTCGTACAACCACTCAACACCAACAGTATGAGTAGTGGTAAAAAAAATCCTCTCTGCGAAATATGTTTCACAGAGAGGATTTTTTTAATTCGGTCAAGCATTAGACTCTATACCAGACCAAACTAAATTACAACTTAAACGCTGTAGTACATATCAAACTCAACTGGATGAGTAGTCATGCGAAGACGCGTAACCTCTTCCATTTTCAAGTCAATATAACTATCAATAAAGTCAGCTGTAAATACATCACCCTGAAGTAGGTAGTCATTATCAGCTGCTAACGATTCTAGAGCTTGCTCAAATGAGTGACATACTGTTGGAATTTCTGCTGCCTCTTCTGCCGGTAGGTCATAGAGATCTTTATCCATAGCTTCACCTGGATCAATCTTATTTTTAATTCCATCAAGGCCTGCCATCAACATAGCTGCGAATGCTAGGTATGGGTTAGCAGTTGGATCAGGGAATCTAATCTCTACTCTAGTTGCCTTTGGTACCGGTACAAATGGGATACGGATAGAAGCAGAACGGTTACGAGCAGAGTATGCCAACATAACCGGAGCCTCAAAACCAGGGACTAGACGCTTATATGAGTTGGTTGATGCATTAGTAAATGCATTAAGTGAACGAGCATGTTTGATAATTCCACCAATATAGTAGAGAGCCTCTTGTGAAAGACCACCATACTTATTACCAGAGAAGATGTTAGTACCATCTTTAGATATTGACTGATGTACATGCATACCTGTACCGTTGTCACCAACAATTGGCTTAGGCATAAAGGTTGCTGTCTTACCATAGGCGTGTGCTACATTATGAGTCACATATTTTAAGATCTGTACTTCGTCTGCTTTTTTAACTAGTGAGTTAAATGCTGTTGCGATCTCATTCTGGTTAGCCGTTGCTACCTCATGATGATGCGCCTCAATTACTAGCCCCATATCCTCCATTACCAATGACATTGCTGTACGAATATCCTGAGTAGAGTCTACAGGAGGTACTGGGAAGTAGCCGCCTTTAACTCCTGGACGATGTCCCATGTTTCCACCTTCGTATACTTTTTCAGTATTCCAAGACGCCTCTTCAGAATCCACCTTGCAGAATGAACCACTCATATCTGAGCCCCAACGCACATCATCAAATAGGAAAAATTCTGGTTCTGGACCAAAGTATGCCGTATCTCCAATACCTGTAGATTTAAGATACTCTTCTGCACGGTAGGCAACAGAACGAGGATCACGCTCATAACCCTCCATTGTAGATGGCTCTACAATATTACAACGGATGATGATAGTAGCCTCTTCATAGAATGGATCCAACATAGCAGTATCTGGATCTGGCATTAAGATCATGTCTGACTCGTTGATACCTTTCCAGCCCTCAATAGATGAGCCGTCAAACATTTTGCCATCATTAAAGAAATTATCATTAACTTCTGCTGATGGGATCGTTACATGTTGTTCTTTACCTTTAGTGTCTGTAAAACGAAGATCAACCCATCTTGCTTTATTTTCTTTAATAACCTTTAATACTTTTTGTGACATTAATAAATCCTCTTGTCTGCTATGTGAATAAAAAATTTCTAACTATATAGATCCAATAATTATAACGCTATCCAACCATCATCTCAATTGTTATTATTATAATTTATGGTGTAATCGAGATCTTCTCTCTCTATCCAACCTCAATCAATACTCTAACTTCTCGCCCTTGTTGACCTTTTTCAACTACTTGATGCCCATTTATTCTACACCAAGCTGGAATATCACTCAGTGCGCCTGGATCAGATGAGAGTACCTCTAAATGATCTCCTGGATTAAGAGTTGCAACTCGATTTTGCGCTTTAATAACAGGCATAGGGCAGAGTAACCCTTTAGTATCTATACTGTAGTTTGCCATCTATATATACCAACTCTGCTCTATATCCGCTGCAGACATAGGAGATACTTTTATTTTTTGCACAGATCCATCTCTTGCTCTAATCTCAACCGTTACTTCAGGTTCAGTTTTAGCTTTGCCAAATCGAGTGGTAATTCTAGCTGCCAACGCTAGATCTTCTGCGCTCGCCACTCCATCAATCATCACTAATGGACCTGCAAAATCTGCAACCTGCATCGTGATGAACTGGTTGCGATAACCTTGGAGAAAATTATTCTCGCCCTCTTCTCGTGAGATGATCATCTTAAAGTTTGGACGGGGGCGAATATGTCTTCCCACTTTAAGAAGCATAATATCATCCATCTCATAATCTCTCTCTCCGCGCGCGTTCCAAAGATCAACCAACTTAACTGAGTAGCTCTTATCGGTAAGGAAGCAGCAACCACCCGCTGGGGTGGCATAATCTTCGAATCCAAACTGATCTGCAAGTGCCATCTGGGGTTTGCGAGTGCGCCCGCTAAAATCATAGAGTGTCTCTCGATCAATCCAACCTTCACGCTCTGGCAGGGTAGGCGGTAAATTTTTAGCACAGAGTGGCCGCACTAACAGATCTTCTGCTCCTGACTCATTAGAGACTATTGGCATAGTATCTTTGCGTTGTGACATTGGGCGTTGTCCTACCACCTCTCCAGTGGCGATAAAATCAAAATCATGCTCCTCCATCCACTGCAACGCTTTTTTAACCATAAAGATTTTACAATCAAGGCAAGGGTTCATATTTGCTCCATAGCCATGCTTAGGGTTGATCAGCACATCTTTGTACTCATCAACAATATCGAGAATATGGAGTTTTATTCCTAACTGCTCTGCAACCCAAAGCGCATTATTGCGTTTATCTTTTTTCTGATCTTTTTTACGAATAGCGTGAGTATGACCCTCAACACAGAAACCCGTATAGAAGTTAAGCCCCTCAACATGAACCCCCTGCTCCTGCAACACTTTTACTGCAAGCATAGAATCGAGACCACCCGAAACCAACACCGCTACTTTTTTTGCTTCTGACATAATAAATCTCTCAACTACCTTAATTCTGTAAAACTGGTTATGTTATCAGATTATTGCTTCAATCCCCACTTAGAATTTCATCTTGAACTCTTTTCAACAGTATATAGAGCGCACCTGTTCCACCATCTCGCTGCCTTGCGGAGCAGAATGCTAGAACCTCTGGTTGTTGGCGTAGCCACTGATTGACTCTATTTTTTAGAATTGGTTGCTCGGTTGCAGAGCGGTTGCCTTTGCCGTGAATCAATCTAAAGCAGCGCACTCTCTGTTGGAGTACCTCCTGCATAAACTGCGCCAGTGCATTTGATGCCTCTTTACTAGTCAGACCGTGAAGGTCTATCTCTAACGATGAACACAAACTCCCCTTCCTAAATTTTTTAAGGGTTGCGTGTGGAAGTTGGTCTTGAATATAGAATAGCTCCTCTTCTGCCGCAACTTGGAGCTCTGGTGGCAGCTCTCTATCCCACTGTGCAAATGGAGCGGTCTCAGCAGCAGCATTTTGAAAATTGGGTGCCAACTCCTCAGCTACCCCAGGGCACCTTCTCTTGCCTATCGGCAATTCACCTTGTGAGCTACTCTGTTTTTTTTGCCCTACAAGATCAGCACGATTACCCTCTTTAAGCGGACGCACATCTTGCATCATCTCTTTAAATAGATCACTCATACTACCTGCCCTGCAGACCATCCTGATGACCATGCCCATTGAAAGTTATAGCCGCCGAGCCACCCTGTTACATCGACTACCTCTCCTATAAAGTAGAGAGCTGGTTGAAGTGTTGATTCCATTGTTTTAGAGGAGAGTTGATCGCAACTAACTCCTCCAACTGTCACCTCTGCCGTGCGGTAGCCTTCACTTCCATTGGGAACAATTCGCCAACTCTTTATCTGATCCACTACACTCCTGATCTGCTCTTTAGAAAGTTGGTGCAGAGTCAGCTCCGAAAATTCAGTACCGAGCAGAGCTGGGGATAGGCGTTTCGGTAGATACTCTGATAGAGCTGTGCGCACTTTGCTGTTTGGATGAGTGGTGCGTCTATCCGTTATCAACTCCTCTAACTTAGATTTCTCAACTTCTGGCAATAGATCTATTACTACCTCTCTGCCTGCTCTCCAATAAGAGGAGATCTGTAAAATAGCTGGCCCACTTAATCCCCTATGAGTAAATAAAATATTCTCTCTAAACTGAACACCCTCTACCCTCACTATACTATTTACAGCTATACCCGCTAGTGGTGCGAAGCGCTTAAGATCTTTTGAGTGTAGAGTTAACGGAACTAACCCTGCCCTAGTTGGCTCTATACTATGTCCAAACTGCTCTGCTATTTTGTAGCCGTATGGTGTTGCGCCCATTTTTGGAATTGAAAGTCCTCCAGTCGCGACTACTAGAGATTGTCCTTTTATTTCTGGAGCGTGACTCTCTACTTTACTATCCATTTGGCTATCCATCTCACTGCTGACTATAAAGAGGTTGCTCTTGTTATCAAATAAGATCTTATTAACTCTACTTTTCAGTAAAATTTCTACTCCAACATCTGCGCACTCTACCAACAACATCTGTAAAATATCTTGAGCACTGTTATCACAGAAGAGTTGTCCATGCTCTCTCTCATGAAAAGAGATCTTATGTTTATTAAGAAGTGCGATAAAATCCCACTGCGTAAAACGGCTAAGAGCAGATTTACAGTAGTGTCTATTGTTAGATATATAGTTATCTGCAGAGATTTGATAGTTAGTAAAATTACAGCGTCCTCCGCCAGAGATGCGTATCTTCTCGCCTGCTTTGCTTGCATGATCTAACACTATAACTTTGCGTCCACGCCTACCAGCCTCTAGAGCACACATTAGTCCTGAAGCACTAGCGCCGATAATAACTACATCTCTCTCAATTTGGTTATTCATTTTGACTCACTAAATTATTAAACTTATTTGTTAACTATAATCTAGATTTCACATTTCAACACAAAATAGAGGTGTTATAATTCAACTCTTAAAATCTAACTTGCTTATGGCGAATATATATGGACAGTAATAATACCGCTCTTGACCCTAAAACTTTTCAGGGTTTAATTCTCTCACTACAACACTATTGGGCTGAGCGAGGATGTTTACTTAACCAACCTTATGATATGGAAGTTGGTGCTGGCACTTTTCATCCTGCAACTTTTTTACGAGCCATTGGTCCTGAGCCGTGGAGTGCTGCTTATGTTCAGCCTTCTCGCCGTCCTACTGATGGTCGTTATGGAGAAAATCCGAATCGCCTACAACACTACTATCAGTTCCAAGTAGTAATTAAGCCATCTCCTTTAGAGATTCAAAATCTATACCTTGATTCGCTACGGATGTTAGGGATTGATCCCTTAACTCATGATATTCGTTTTGTAGAGGATAATTGGGAGTCCCCAACTCTAGGTGCTTGGGGGCTAGGCTGGGAAGTATGGCTTAATGGAATGGAGGTTACACAGTTCACCTACTTCCAACAAGTTGGGGGGTTAGACTGCCGACCAGTTACTGGTGAAATAACTTATGGACTTGAACGAATAGCGATGTATCTTCAAGGTGTAGAGTCTGTCTTTGACCTAGTATGGAGTGATGGTCCACTTGGCAAGGTTAGTTACGGGGATGTCTTCCATCAAAATGAGGTAGAGATGTCTGCCTACAATTTTAAACATGCAAATGTGGAGGAGTTATTCCACCAATTTGATAATTGCGAAAGTGAGAGTAAAAAACTTATTGAACTTGATCTTCCTCTTCCAGCTTACGAACAGATGCTGAAATCATCTCACCTCTTTAATATGTTGGATGCACGGAATGCAATTTCGGTGACTGAACGAGCTCGCTTTATTGGACGAATTCGTGCCCTATCACGAGCGGTTGCTAAAGCATATTATGAACGGCGCGAAGAACTTGGCTTTCCTATGCTCTCTACTAGCACAAACTCTGAAAAGGGAGATTCAAAATGAGCCAGGATAACACTACTGCAGACCTCTTCTTCGAACTTGGAACTGAAGAGCTCCCGCCGAAATCACTCCAAAATCTTAGTGAGGCGCTAGGGCGTGAAGTTGAGACAACTCTACAGAGAGAGAATCTATCCTACTCTAAAGTGACAATTTATGCTGCTCCACGCCGTCTTGCGCTCTGGATAGAGAAACTCCAATCTGAACAAAAAGATAGTAGCTCAATGCGAAGAGGTCCTGCAGTAGCTGCCGCCTTTGATGCAGATGGAAATCCATCTAAAGCGGTAACTGGCTTTGCTCGCTCTTGTGGAGTTGATGTAGATCAGCTAGAACGCATTGAAACAGAAAAAGGGGTATGGATGGGGTACCAGGTTACCACCAAAGGAGCTAAAACTATAGAACTCCTACCATCTATCCTTGAAGGTGCCCTGGAACGACTCCCAATCCCAAAAAGAATGCGCTGGGGTGACTCTAATGCAGAATTTTTACGCCCAGTCCACTGGGTTGTTGCCCTTTTGGGAAAAGATATTATCCCAATGAAACTCTATGGGATTGACTCTTCTAACCAGTCCCAAGGTCATCGTTTTCACAATCCTGAAAATATAACTATCTCAAGCGGAGAGAATTATGCGACGGAGCTGAAACATAGTGGGAAAGTTATTGTGGACTTCGCACTCCGCAAAGAACAAATTAGAGAGCAGGTGATGATAACTGCTGATGAGCTTGGGGGGGTTGCGATAATTGACCCAGATCTCCTGAATGAGGTGACCGCTTTAGTAGAGTGGCCTGTTGCAGTGAGTGGCAGTTTTGATAAGAGTTTTTTGGAGGTTCCACAGGAGGCATTAATAGCATCAATGCAGGGACACCAGAAGTTTTTCCCGATAGTAGAGAAATCTGAAGATGGGAATCAAGGCATATTAATGGCACACTTTATTACCATAAGTAATATTGAGAGTCGTAACCCTGAGATGGTGAAAAGTGGAAATGAGCGAGTAATTCGTCCCCGTCTTGCTGATGCTGCATTTTTCTGGAATGAGGATCTTAAAAATAGCTTGGAATCTCACCAGGACGGTTTAAGCAGGGTTGTGTATCAAGACAAGTTAGGATCACTTTTAGACAAGTCTCAAAGAGTAGCTGATTTAGCTGAGACAATAGCGTCTCAACTAGGTTATAACCTTGAGTATGCGAAACGGGCTGCACTCCTTGGAAAGTGTGACTTGTTAACCAATATGGTCAAAGAGTTCCCAGAGTTACAGGGCACTATGGGACAATATTATGCAGAGAATAATCAAGAAGATAAAGGGGTATCTGTTGCAATATCAGAACAGTATCTGCCTCGTTTCTCTGGTGACACACTCCCTATATCTGAGACAGGCAGAGTCCTAGCGCTTGCCGAACGAATAGACTCTTTAGTTGGAATATTTGGAATAGGAATAATCCCAACTGGAGACAAAGACCCCTTTGCATTGAGACGCGCTGCCCTGGGACTATTGAGAATATTGATTGAGAATGGTGTCTCAATCAATATTTTAGAGATAATCAAAAAATCAGTAGCAACTTACAGTAAAAAAGATATCTCTTTAGAAGCAGAGACAGCAGATAAAGTGTTTAACTTTGTACTAGAGAGACTGCGCTCATATTATAGTGATAAGCAGATCTCACCCGCTATCTTTGAGTCTGTACTCTCTTGTCAACCAGAGAGTCCTCTAGACTTTGACTTCCGTATTGCAGCTGTTAATAACTTTATTAAACAAGATGAGGCTGTCACTCTTAGTGCTGCTAATAAACGGATTCATAATCTACTTAAAAAGAGTGGTCAAGTAGATGATGGTAGTTCTACTAACAGAGCTCTCAATGAAGCTCTATTTGAAGAGAGTGCGGAGAGAGAGCTTGCGCTTAAATTAGAAGAGCTGCGTAAAGATCTTGATAGTTCTATAGAGAGGAGTGATTATAGTGGCGCTTTAACTCTTCTTGCAACTCTGCATAAACCTGTGGATAACTTCTTTGAGAAGGTAATGGTGATGAGTGATGATGATGCTATACGCAATAATCGTCTTGCTCTTCTCACTCAACTACGCAATCAGTTTTTAAGAATTGCCGATATATCACTACTTCACTCCTAAACATATACTCCACTATTAAATAGGAAATTTCAAAATGAACCAAGACTCATATAGAGATATGCTTAGTGAGATTAAATCTTTTCATAAGAAGCACAAGTTTAGTGAGAATGGTGGAGAAGAGATGATCTATAGGGTTTCACTAATGGCAGAAGAGTTAGGGGAAATATCGGCCTGTGTGACCAAAGGAAAACAAAAAAATGAGCTAGCTGAAGAGTGTGCCGATCTATTAATCTTACTAATGGGAACAGCCATCTCAGCTGATTTTGATCTCAACCAAGCATTTTGGGACAAAATGGAAAAACTAGAGGGTAGAAAATCTCGAATGATTGATGGCAGAGTTAGAGTTTCAGAATTTCGTGGAGTTGACTCTAAATAATTTTTTAACATAATTAGTGATATTCATAAATATTCATAGAGAAGAGTATGGAAACAATAGTCTTAGATAGAGATGGTGTAATTAATGAAGATTCGGATGAGTACATAAAGTCTCCCGATGAGTGGCACCCTATCGCTGGTAGTATGCAAGCAATAGCGCGGCTCAACCATGCTGGATATCGGGTTGTAATTGCAACTAATCAATCTGGTGTGGGACGCGGTCTATACAGTATTGAGACACTTGGAGAAATTCATAGCAAGATGTGCCAAAAACTTCAGGAGGCGGGTGGAAGTGTGGAAGCGATCTTCTACTGCCCCCACATCCCTGAGGATGATTGTGATTGTAGAAAACCAAAACCTGGACTGTTCTTGGATATTGAGAAACGACTTGGGAAATCTCTAGAGGGAAGTTATGCGGTTGGTGACTCTGCTCGCGATTTAGAGGCAGCTAAAGCAGTCAAAATGGTTCCTATTTTAGTTAAAACTGGAAAAGGAGAGCGGACCATTGCTAGTAGCAAAAAATTAAATGATGTACTGAAATTCAGTGATCTATCAACATTTGTAGATGCCCTAATCGCCGGCAAATTAAACTCTTAATGTTAACGGTTCGCTCATCCATATTTTTTATTGGAATGGTAATAAGTGCTCCACTTGTGGCGCTACTCGGGTTACTCACCACTCCACTCCATTTCTCAACTCGTTATCGTGTACTTAGTCAATGGGCTGTTTTTGTTATATGGTGGCTAAAAGTAACCTGCAACCTCACCTATCGTGTCACTGGGATGGAACATTTGAGACAAACTGAGACAGCTATAATTTTCAGTAAACATCAATCCGTTTGGGAGACTTTAGCTTTCCAAATAATTTTCCCGCCGCAAGTTTGGGTGCTAAAACAGAGCCTCCTATTGATACCTATATTTGGCTGGGGACTTGCTCTGCTTAAGCCTGTAGCTATCGACCGCTCTGCTGGACGCAAAGCACTCAATCAGATTGTAGAACAGGGTTCAGCAAGATTAAAAGATGGTATCTGGGTTGTAGTTTTTCCAGAAGGTACTAGAGTTGCTCCCAAAACCACTAAACGCTTTGGAGCTGGTGGTGCAGTACTTGCGAGTAGTACTAAATTTCCTGTGATCCCTGTGGCTCACAATGCTGGTAGTTTTTGGAAACGACGTGGATTCTTAAAGAGTCCTGGAACTATTCAACTCCATATTGGGGCTCCAATAGAGAGTGATGGTAAATCAGCAAGTGAGATAAATAAAATAGCTGAAGAGTGGATTAATGAAAAAATGCAAGAGCTTGAAAGTTGAATTAAGAGCAGCGTTAAGGCTGACAACTCTCTTTAGTAACCATTCATATTACCTCTAAAATTCATCAGATCAAGGAGCAAAATTTTAGTATATATTTATATATGATAATTTTATAACCGAGGAACCGAGGTACGGGGTCGTGCAACGAGGTCGTGCTACGCAGAGATGGTGAGTTTTAGGAGTGAGCTGAATAGTTAATCTCTTTAAACATCTAAATTAGATGCCATCAACGCATTCTCTTCAATAAATTCACGACGAGGTTCAACCATCTCTCCCATTAGAGTAGTGAAAATTTCATCTGCTGCAACAGCATCCTCTACTTTAACCTGAAGCAAGCGTCTAGTCTCAGGATTTAGAGTGGTATCCCAAAGCTGTTCTGGGTTCATCTCACCCAACCCCTTGTAGCGTTGAATCTGCTGCCCCTTTTTGGCCTCCCGCATTAACCAATCAACCACCTCTCCAAATGATTTTACTGGAGCAGAACGCTCTCCTCTCTTTATGGTTGATTCTGAACCAATAAGTCCATCTAAACTTTTCTGTAAGCTTCCCATAGCTTTATACTCTGCTGTACGGAAGAACTCCTCCGAGAAGTTTATCTCCTCAACCATTCCATGTGTGCGCACCTTAAAGCATACTCTACGCTCTTCATCATCCATCGAGCTAAGTAATTCAGCAGAGACTTTATCTTCATTTTTTCGATCACTATTTACCAACTGAAGTACACTCTCTATCCACTCATTAACTCCATCACTATCTGTTTCGGTGAGATCTATAGATGGAAGTTGCGCTATACCCTGTAAAATTGCATAGTCATAACGAATCGCTAGGCGTTTCATACTATTCTCAACCTGGAGATATCCCTGCGCTAAACTCTCTAAGCCGCTCCCAAATATTGTTGGTGCAGATTCAGAAGTTTTAAATTCAGCATTATGGATAGCGGTCTGGAGCAGATAGTTCTCAAGTGCAGGATCATCTTTCAAGTACTGCTCCTGTTTTCCTTTCTTAACTTTATAGAGAGGGGGTTGTGCAATATAGATATGCCCTCTCTCAACTAGCTCCTCCATCTGGCGATAGAAGAATGTTAAAAGGAGGGTCCTGATATGTGATCCATCCACATCCGCATCCGTCATTATTATAATACGGTGGTAGCGTAATTTATCAGGGTTGTAATCCTCTTTACCAATCCCACAACCGAGAGCTGTAATTAATGTTCCAACTTCTACTGAAGATAGCATCTTATCAAATCGAGCCTTCTCAACATTTAAAATTTTTCCTTTAAGCGGTAAGATAGCTTGAGTTTTACGGTCTCTCCCCTGCTTTGCAGAGCCTCCTGCTGAATCACCCTCCACCAAGAACAGTTCAGAGTTCGCAGGATCTCTCTCTTGGCAGTCTGCAAGCTTTCCAGGAAGACCTGCTATATCTAATACCCCTTTGCGCCTAGTCAACTCACGCGCTTTTCTAGCCGCTACACGCGCTCTTGCCGCATCTACGATTTTACCAGTAATTACCTTTGCCTCAGCTGGATTTTCTAATAAAAAATCAGACAAAACCTCATAAGCAACTGATTCAACAATACTTTTCACTTCTGAAGAGACGAGTTTATCTTTTGTCTGTGAAGAGAATTTAGGATCAGGTACCTTTACTGATACTACAGCTGTCAACCCCTCCCTAGCATCATCACCAGTTAAAGATACTTTTGATTTTTTAGCAGCACCACTCTTTTCTACATATTGGTTAATTGTTCTGGTCAGGGCTCCTCTAAAACCAGCAAGGTGAGTTCCCCCATCTTTTTGAGGAATATTATTAGTAAAACAGAATATATTTTCCTGATAGGAGTCATTCCACTGAAGTGCAGCCTCTACCACAACACTATCTTTTTCTATTTCAAAATAGATTACCTTATCGTGAATTTGAGATTTTTTACGGTTAAGGTGGTCAACAAAAGCACTAATACCACCCTCATATTTAAATATATCCTGTCTACCCCCGTCTACTCTCTCATCATTAAGTTCGATATGAACCCCAGAATTTAGAAATGAGAGTTCACGTAACCTCTTTGCTAAAATATCATAGTGAAACTCTCTTGTAGTAAATATTTCAACGCTAGGTTTAAATCTAATCTCTGTACCGCTTTTAGTGGACTCTCCAACCTCTTTAATAGGGGCAACAGGGTCTCCCATCTTATAACTCTGTTTATATTTTTTGCCACCGCGATAGATAGTTAACTCCAAGTCTTCAGAAAGAGCATTAACTACAGAGACACCAACTCCGTGGAGACCACCTGAAACTTTATAGGAGTTATCATCAAATTTTCCACCAGCATGCAAAACTGTAAGGATAACTTCTGCTGCAGATATACCCTCATCAGGATGAATCTCTACAGGAATTCCTCGCCCATCATCTTTTACAGTAATTGAGTTATCACTATTGATATTAACAATAATTTTACTGCAGTGTCCAGCCAGAGCTTCATCAATAGAGTTATCTACAACTTCAAAAACCATATGGTGAAGACCAGTGCCGTCATCAGTATCTCCGATATACATTCCAGGTCTTTTTCTTACCGCATCAAGCCCTTTCAGAACTCGAATATTAGAAGCACCATAACTATTATCTTCAGCCATTATCTCTATCCTCTGCACACGATTAAGCACAAATAAGTGCAATTTAATACTGTGTTAATTGTTTATATATATTACCTTATTACTTAATTAAGATACTTAATTTTAAGAATACTTACTTAAGAAAAACATCTTCACTATTATAGCATAGGAGTTATTTTTTATTATAGTTTATTTATAATAAATTCAGGTATCTATTCAACGATCTTACAGCTCAACATAATCCATTCCAGATAAGATTACCCTCAAATCAAACCTCCATGTTTCACGTGAAACATCTTAAATTTTTTATCTTTTAGAGGAACTGTTTCGCTTTCGGTGGTTGTTGCAAAAACTTGGTACTTACACTCAATTAAATATTCTAAAACTCTCTCTCTGTTTATAGGATCTAATTCTGAGAATATATCATCCAACAGAACAACCCCCATCTTTCCCGTTGTCTCAAACAGATGGGACAACTGAGAAAGTAATAGTGATACAGATAGAAGTTTTGCTTCACCTCTAGAGAGAATTGTTTTTGCTAATACTCCATTTACTTTAATAGATAGATCTGCTTCATGTGGGCCAACCACTGTGTATCCTAAAACTTTCTCTCTAGCATAACTTTTTTCAATTGCAGAAATAAGAGATTCGCCCTCTTTCCATCCTCTACGATAACTAAAACTCAGATCAAACTCTTTAGGAATTGGTAGTTTTTCAGATATATTGCTCTGGTAAAGCTCTATAACCTCCCTAAAATAATTCTCTCTATAGTTTGATAGCTGTTCACCGCTCTCGGCAATGATACTATTCCAGTATGATATCTCTATATCTGAACTATCTTTTCTCTTTAAAAGTGCATTCCTCTGTCGCAGAGAGTCTCTATATTTTTTACTGACAGCTAAGAATTTTTGTTCCACGTGAAACATTCCCCAATCTAAAAAAGACCTACGCCCTTTTGGGGATCCTATAACTAAGTTAATTGAATCAGGAGTTATTATTTGAAGTGGAAGTTGTTCAGCAACAGCTGATAATCGCTGTGTTGGAACTCTATTGATATGGAGACGATTACAACCTTTACCTCTCTCCATTCCAACTGAGATGACACCGTTTATTAATGATTTTATTTCAGCAGAAATTATTAGGGTGGTTTTACCTTTAGTAACAACAGATGATACTAATGGTGTCCTAAATGAGCGTCCAGTCCCGATAAGATATATAGCTTCTAGCAGAGTACTCTTACCGGCTCCATTATCACCTACTATTAAATTAAAACCAGGATCTGGATTGATCTCAAGATGAGTCAGGATGCGGCAGTTGTTTATCCGAAGTGACTCAATGCTCAATTGATCACAATCTCATAGGCATAATAACTAATTTATACTCTTCATCTTTATTCTCTGTATGAATTAAACTACTACTTTTATCATCAATAAAATAGATAGTCACCTCTTCATCATCTAAAACTGAAAGTGCTTCCATCATATATGCTGAATTAAATGCTATTTCCATATTCTCACCAATATATTTTACTGACAACTCCTCTTCAGCTTCCTCTTGTTCAGGATTATTAGCATGAATAGTAACCAGAGACTCATTCATATCCATTCTAATTCCACGGAATTTCTCATTTGAGAGAATAGATACACGGCTAATAGCACTCTTAAAACTACCATTATTAGTTACCAACACTCGGTCTCCTTCTCTTGGTATTACTCTATCATAATCTGGAAATCTTCCATCAATTAATTTTGTAGTTAAGGTAACTGTATCTAAAATAAACTGAATATGATTTTTTCCCATGATAATAGTTACTGTTGAGTCACTATCATTTAATAATCTCATCAACTCGTGAATAGCTTTACGAGGAATAATTACCTGTTTTTTATCACCATAATTATTACTTAAAGTTTTTCTACAAAACGCTAAGCGATGACCGTCTGTAGCGATAAACCTAATATCATCTCCTTCAACTTCCAATAATAGACCGTTAAGATAATATCTTACATCTTGCATAGCCATACAAAATTGACTTTTATGAAGTAAATTTTTAAGTGATGCATTAGTTAACTCTTCTATACGCACAACTTCTGAGATATCCTCTACTCGAGGATACTCATCAGCAGTAAGGGTGGAAAGAGTAAATCTACTCTTTCCAGATCTTATAGTTGCTCTATTGTTAACAACTTTTATATCCATATCTGAATTATCTTGTAGAGCTTTGGTTAAATCTGAGAATTTTCTAGCAGGGATAGTTGTAGTACCAAACTCTTTAACATTATCTAAAGACAGAGAAATTTTAATCTCAACTTCTAAATCAGTACCAATTAAAGTAAGTTTTTTATTATCTTCACTATCTTCTAAAACCTCAACAAAAATATGAGATAAAATAGGAAGAGTCTGCCTCTTCTCGACAACGCCACTAATTGAAAGTAGTGGTTGTAATATATTTTCTCTTGATATTTTAAACTGCATTTTAAAACTCCCTCTCTATTAAATAATACATCTCTATATAAAGCTTGTTATTGTTATAGTGTAGACAAAAAAATGTTAATAACTATACTTTACTCTTACCTTTTAGCAGATTACACAAATTCCAACTATGTCCAAAACTATGAGACGAATCTGTCTCAAACCTGTTAATAACTTTTCTCTAAATCTATCTACCCAAGATTTATATAAGTTATTAACATACATATCCACAAATATATACATACTTAGCCTGTTTTATGATATTTATCAAACTGTTAACTTTTTTAATAAACTCTTATAATCATCATTTATTTTTGGATCGCTCTCTAATAATTCAGCAACTTTTCTATTGGCATGAATTACAGTTGTATGATCTTTGCCTCCAAAAGCCTTTCCAATCTCAGGCAGACTTTTTTCTGTTAACTTTTTTGCTAATGACATTGCTATTTGTCTAGGTCTTACTATAGATCGAGAACGACTTCTAGAGAGTAGGTCAGAGAGAGATATATTATAATATTCAGATATGATTTTTTGAATATTATCGATAGATATAAGTCTGCTATGAACAGCAATTAACTCTCGTAGAGCAGAACGAACGCTATCAACAGTTATTGGTTCACCAGTCAACTGGCTATTTGCACGAATATTATTTAGCGCGCCCTCAAGTTCTCGCACATTTGATTTTACCAGTTTTGCAATCTCAAACGCTGCATCTTGAGGTAGATCTAGAGGTATTTTCTCTGCTTTATTCATTAAAATAGCAACCCTAGTCTCTAGTTCTGGAGGTTCAACTTGAACCGTCAATCCGGAACCAAAACGAGACTTGAGCCGATCTTCTAAATTATCAATCTCTTTAGGAAATTTATCACTAGTTAAAATTATCTGCTTACCACTCTCTAGTAAAATATTATATGTATTGAAAAACTCCTCTTGAGAATGATCTTTACCAGCAAAAAATTGAATATCATCAATTAATAGAACATCTAAACCATGAAAATATTTTTGAAATTTATTTATAGTTTTATGTTGAATAGCATTAACCATATCATTGACAAAGTTTTGAGATCTAATATATAGAATTCTACTGCTCGGACTATCTTTTAGAAGTTGATGCCCAATAGCATGCATAAGGTGAGTCTTGCCAAGCCCTGTGGCACCATAGATAAAAAGTGGATTGTAACCGTGTCCAGGATTAGATGCTACCTGCCTAGATGCTGCTTCAGCGAGTTGAGTTGTTTTACCTAGAACAAAATTATCGAAAGTAAAATATGGATTAAGATTATTTTCAAAATGTTCTACGGGAAGATCAATATCTGGGCCACTAAAAGCTCTACTCTCATCAACCCTAGCTGCATCGCCTCCAACATAGATAGCAAGCTCCATCATCATATCATTTCTAAAAGGAAGAGAAGATTGAATTAGAGATAGATGGTGTTCTTTAATATGTTCTAAGATTAGAGAATTTGGAGCAAACAGATCTATAGAGTCACCTTGCTCAACTGCTTGAAGAGGACGAATCCAAGCATTGAACTCCTCTTCAGTAACCTCGTGACGCACTCTATCCAAACATTCATCCCAAACTTTGCTCACTTAACTCCCCCTATAAAAACTACTAAAACTTAAAATTATCCAGTTATTTTATCCCTAAATGAAAAAGTTATCCACAACTGTTTTTAAAAATTTAACTATAAAACTGGTATTATAGTTGAATTGTGAAGAGTTATAGGGTAAAGTACGCTGTTCTCTAACAGACAATACAACAGATTAATATAGAAAAAGGTAAATAGATATGAAAAGGACATTTCAACCAAGTGTAATAAAACGCAAACGCACCCACGGTTTTCGTGCAAGAATGAAAACTAAAGCAGGCCGTAATATTTTAAATGCTCGCCGTGCGAAAGGGCGTTCACGCCTCTCAGCATAAGCTATATCTAGCAGAGAAGGTTAAAATAAGGGGTGCTTGTAGCGCCTCTTTTTTATGATGCGGTATCGGTTAAGTTCTAAGCAGCGTTTATTAACAGCTACTGATTATAGTAAAGTATTTGCTAACAGTTGTTGTAAAGCTGGTGATGGAGCATTTCTGCTTTTAGCAGCACAAAGATCACCCCACGAAGATCAATTAGAAAATATTTCAGCCCGCTTAGGGCTAGTGATAGCAAAGAAGAAACTTCGGAGGGCAGTTGATAGGAATAGGGTAAAAAGAGTCTCTAGAGAGAGCTTCCGCCTGCTCCAGCAGAGTCTAGAAGGTTTAGATATAGTGCTGCTATGTCGTTCTGGAGCTGTAGGTTTAAATAAGAGAGAGATACACGATCACCTCCAACCACTTTTTTTAAAGTTAGTAGATCAAATTTAATTTATATATCATTAGTTACAGATAGACTATAGATATATTACAGAGAGAAATTATGGACACACAGAGACTTTTATTATTTGTAGCACTATCATTCTTTTCACTAATGTTGTGGGATGCATGGCAGGCAGAGAATCAACCAACCCAAGATCCATCTCTACTATTCTCAACTCAAAATTCTACCCAACCTCCTATCTCTACAGCTCCAGCAGAGAGAGAGCAGACAGGAATGCCTAGAGTATCAGCACCAGAAGCAGGAGGCGCTGAACCAATCGTACAAACTCTAATAGAGTCACTTCCTACAGCAACTAAAATTACGATCGAAACTGATCTCTTAAATTTAGAGATTGATACAGCTGGTGGCGACATTAGAAAAGTTGATCTATTAAAACATGGTAAAAGTTCCGAAGATAGAGTCACCCCTTTTCGCTTGATGGATCAGAGTACTCCATTCTTTATTGTACAGAGTGGTATTATGGGTGGAAAAGGTACAGAAAAAACACGCTACCCAGATCACAATGTTATATATAGCAGCGAGCAGAGCCATTACACAATGTTAGGTGGTGACAGAGTTGTGGTACCAATGGTGTGGGAAGATGCTGCAACTGGGATTAAGATCACTAAAAGTTACACCTTCTATCGTGATAGCTATAAGATTGATCTGAACTACCATGTTGAGAATAGTGGTTCTCAGGATTGGAGAGGTGGTCTCTATACTCAACTTCTACGAGACGCAGAAGCTCCAGAGGCAGAGAACAGCTTTATCTACACCTACACTGGTGGCGTTACCTACACCACGGAAGAGCACTATCAGAAAATAGATTTTGATGAGATGGATGAGATTACACCTATCAGAAATGCAGAGAATGGTTGGGTCGCAATGATTCAACACTACTTCCTAGCAGCGGTAGTTCCTAACAAAGGTGATAACCCAACCCTATACACCGATATACAGTCACACGACCGTTATGCGATTGGTGCAGTGTTACCGATTGTGACTGTTGCGGCTGGAGATAGTAGTGATCTATCAATTCAAATCTATAGTGGGCCCAAAGATCAAGATCGACTCGAAGAACTTGCTGAGGGTCTAGAGTTAACGGTTGACTACGGTTGGCTCACATTCTTAGCACAACCTATATTCTGGACACTGAAACAGATTCAGAGTGTAGTAATTAACTGGGGCTTCTCTATTGTCTTGCTCACTATCTTGATAAAGCTAATATTCTTCAAACTCTCTGAAACTAGTTATCGTTCAATGGCACGGATGCGTAAGCTATCTCCGCGTCTAGCATCACTCAAAGAGCGTTTTGGAGATGATCGTCAAAAAATGAATGAGGCGATGATGAAGATGTATAAAGAGGAGAAGGTAAACCCTATGGGTGGCTGCCTCCCTATCTTGGTTCAGATACCAGTATTCATCGCCCTCTACTGGGTTCTACTAGAGAGCGTAGAGATTAGACAAGCTCCATTTATGCTCTGGATTCAAGACCTCTCTGCGAAAGATCCATACTACATTCTACCGCTCATTATGGGCGCCTCAATGATGATTCAGCAGAAATTAAACCCTGCACCAATAGATCCAATTCAGCAGAAAGTGATGATGGTATTACCAGTTGTCTTTACCGTATTCTTCGCTTTCTTCCCTGCAGGTCTAGTACTTTACTGGGTGGTTAATAACATCATATCTATCAGCCAGCAGTGGTATATCACTAAAAAGATTGAAGCGGCGAATTAGAGAGTAAAACGAAGAAGCTATAGCGTGGATACGATTGTTGCACAGGCGACTGCTAATGGTCGGGGCGGTGTAGGAATTGTTAGAGTCTCTGGCGATCTTGTGACAGAGATTACAGCACAGATTTTAGGTTTTTCAGTAAACACCAAAAATGGACTCACCCCACGCAGAGCTGAGTTACTTGATTTTTTAGATGAGAAGGGCGAGCCAATTGATAACGGTATAGCACTCTTTTTTCCAAACCCAAACTCCTTTACAGGTGAAGATGTTCTAGAGCTACAGGCACATGGTGGTCCAGTGGTTATGGATCTACTGATGCGTCGCGTGCTCAACTTAGGCGCGCGTGCAGCGAGGGCAGGGGAGTTCTCTGAACGGGCATTCCTCAACGGAAAAATGGACCTACTCCAAGCAGAGGCGATCGCCGACCTGATTGAATCTGGTTCAGAGCAGGCAGCTCGTTCGGCACTGCGCTCTCTTCAGGGCGAGTTCTCAAAACAGATTCAGCAGTTAGTCACACAACTCATCGAACTACGACTCTATGTAGAGTCTGCGATTGACTTTCCAGAAGAGGAGATCGACTTTCTAAAAGAGGGAGATGTAGCGGGTCAGTTACAAAAAATTTTAAACCAAGTTGAACGAGTACTCCAGAGTGCAGAGCAGGGCGCACTGTTACGCGAGGGGATGACAATCGTTATTGCAGGGCAGCCCAATGCAGGAAAATCGAGTCTACTAAATCTGTTGGCAGCAAAAGAGTCTGCGATTGTAACGGATATTCCAGGCACCACCCGAGATCTTCTTAAAGAGCAGATTGAGATTGACGGACTTCCGATTCACATTATTGACACAGCAGGGCTACGCGAAAGCAGCGACCTCGTAGAGATAGAGGGGATTCGCAGGAGTTGGCAAGAGATAGAGCAGGCAGACCTTGTATTGCTACTGATTGATGACCAGTTGGGTGAAACAGATGCAGATAGAAAGATTATTATGCGCATACAAGAAGCTGGTTTGAACTTATCCACGAACCCTCTTGCCAAAGTGTTTACTAAAACAGATCTCTCTGAAAAAAGATCAGGTCTGCGTTTATATAATCAGTCGACAGATTTAGCTATTTCGGTTAAAACAGAAGAGGGGATGAAAGAGCTACGCGAGTTTATTAAAGAGCGAGCAGGCTATCAGACAAGCGGCGAGGGGATCTTTCTCGCCAGAGCACGCCACCTTAATGCACTGCAGCGAGCAAGTGCTTCACTGCAACAGGGTCAGGAACAGATAATTAATTTTCATGCAGGCGAACTTCTTGCAGAAGAGCTACGCCAAGCTCAAAACTCACTCTCAGAAATTACTGGTGAGTTTACCAGCGATGATCTTCTAGGTGAGATCTTCTCTTCATTCTGTATTGGTAAATAACTTATAAAATTAGCGAGTAAGTCAGACCAACCCCTGCACTGGCTGCGATCACAGTGATAATTCCAATTTTATAACGGAATAGTGCGATAAATGCGCCCAACCCGATCAATGCGGCAAACCACTCAAAAGTTGCATCCATCCCCTCTGGCCAGAGTACATGGTAGGCGAAGAAAACGGCTAAATTTAAGATCACTCCAACCACTGCGGCAGTGATACCCGTGAGCGGAGCGGTGAACTTCATATCTCCTCGGGTTGCCTCGACCATCGGCCCTCCCAATAGAATAAAGAGAAAAGAGGGGAGAAAGGTGAAGAGTGTTGCAACACTCGCCCCTGCTAATCCCGCCAGTGGAAGCATCTCAGGGCCGAAAATCTCTTTAGTCCAAGCACCAACAAATCCCACAAATGCCACCACCATAATCAGCGGACCTGGCGTCGTCTCTCCAAGCGCTAAACCATCAATCATCTGAGTACCAGTGAGCCAGCCATACTGCTCCACGCCACCTTGATAGACATAGGGGAGCACGGCATAAGCCCCTCCAAAAGTGACTAGCGCCGCTTTAGTGAAGAACCAACTCATCTGAGTCAATACTCCATCCCACCCATAATTAATGGTCAATAGAGCCATCACAGCCGCTCCGATAGAGAGGCCTACCAATAAAAACATAGCAAAACGACTCCATCGGAATTTTGCGTGATCAGGAATCGGCGTATCATCATCAATCACCGCAGGACCGTATGCTTTATCAGAGGCGGCATGTCCACCTCCGGCACTAAATTTATCTGGCATCACCATTCCGCCAGCAATTCCAATCAGTCCAGCCATTAAAACAATATAGGGGAACGGAATCGCCAGAACAAAAATGGCGATAAAAGCGAGCAGTGCCATCGTACGCAGTATATTGTTACCAAGCGCTCGTGAGCCGATACGGTAGGCTGCAAACACCACAATAGCCGTGACTGCGGGTTTAATCCCGTAGAGCACACCTTCAATAGAGGGAAGATCACCAAACGAGAGGTAGATATAGGTGAGAATACTCAGAATAAAAAGTGACGGAATGACAAAAAGAATCCCTGCAGCAATTCCTCCCCAGACCCCATGCATCAGCCAGCCGATATATGTTGCCAATTGCTGTGCCTCTGGTCCAGGAAGCACCATCGTATAGTTAAGGGCGTGTAGAAAGCGGTGTTCAGAGATCCAGCGGCGCTTCTCTACCAACTCTTGATGCATCATACTGATCTGTCCAGCGGGTCCACCAAAACTGATAAAGCCCAGTTTAAACCAGTAGATCAGAGCTTCACCAAAAGGGATTTTATTATCGATGGTTTTATTTATCATTATTTTTTTACACCTAACAGTACACTATTAAAATTAAAAATATAGTTTATACTAGAATAATTAGGGTCAGAGTGTTACTTATGCTACAACAATATTTTTTTCTATCTTCTCAGTACGGCATATTGAGAATGGCAGTAGCTATCCATCCGTTTTAAAAGATTGCATGGAGGCATGTAAAGATTGGGACTGCTCATCCATATTTTTACTAGCTGCAGCAGCCTCTTCCACCAATGCTGCATTTTGTTGATTAACTCCATCCAGCTGGGAAATGGCATTATTCACTTGACCAATCCCAGTAGACTGTTTGTTACTTGCCTGGCTAATTTTCGTCACAACCGCACTCACCTTTTCAACCGATTCACGAATAGTCTGTAGCGAAGTTCCGGTACGATTTACAAGATTATTTCCCTCTTCTACTTTTTGATTGGTCTGCTCAATCAACTTTTTAATCTTCTGGGATTCATCAGCTGCACGCTGTGCAAGGGTTCTTACCTCTCCAGCAACGACAGCAAAACCTCGTCCCTGCTCACCCGCTCTAGCCGCTTCTACTGCAGCATTCAATGCAAGTAGGTTGGTCTGAAAGGCTATATCGTCAATGATATTAATAATATCAGTAATGCTCATACTGGCTTCCGTAATTCCATCCATGGCTTGGGTCGCTTGTGCCGATACTTCGACTCCCTCATTGGCATACTGTTGAGCAGCAACTGCTATCTGGTTCGCCTCACTCGCATGCGATGCATTTCGTTGTACGGACTCTGTCATCTCCTCCATATTGGCTGAGGTCTCTTCGAGACTTGCCGCTTGCTCACTAGTTCTTGTAGAGAGCTCATCATTTCCCTTAGCGATCTGACGTGCGCCAGAGGAGATCTCTTGTGAAATTTGTCGAGCCTCTTGCACAATATTCTGCAAGTTCGTCATACTGCGATTGTAAGCCTTTTGAAGTATCTCAAACTCACCAGAATATTCTCCCTGCATACGCTGGGTCAGGTCTCCGTTTGCTAGAGTAGGTAATACCTCTAATAACTCATGAATCGGCGCATGAATCGTGTTTATAACATTATTAATTCCCTCTCCTAATGTCCGCATAATAAAGTGAGACCCAATTTTAGGACAGCTACTTAAGACAATTTTTTATGTATAATTCACCCTTAAAAAGGAGCATAAAAAATGGCAGCAAAACGCAAAAGACATACCCCGGAATTCAAGACTAAAGTAACCTTAGCCGCACTTAAAGGTGACATGACTAGCAATGAATTGGCATCTAAATTTCAGGTCACACCATCACAGATTAGCACTTGGAAGAGGCAGTTGATAGAGGAAGCTCCGACCATATTTACACACCCCTCTAAGAAAAAAACCAAGAGTGAAGAGGAGATTACATCCCCTCTATTTGAAGAGATAGGAAGGTTAAAGATTCAGCTAGATTGGTTAAAAAAAAAGTCTAAAGTAAAGTGAGACCCAATTTTAGGACAGCTACTTAAGACAATTTTTTATGTATAATTCACCCTTAAAAAGGAGCATAAAAAATGGCAGCAAAACGCAAAAGACATACCCCGGAATTCAAGACTAAAGTAACCTTAGCCGCACTTAAAGGTGACATGACTAGCAATGAATTGGCATCTAAATTTCAGGTCACACCATCACAGATTAGCACTTGGAAGAGGCAGTTGATAGAGGAAGCTCCGACCATATTTACACACCCCTCTAAGAAAAAAACCAAGAGTGAAGAGGAGATTACATCCCCTCTATTTGAAGAGATAGGAAGGTTAAAGATTCAGCTAGATTGGTTAAAAAAAAAGTCTAAAGAGCTCAACTTCTAAATATAAAAAAATGATTCAATCAGAGCAAAACATTAGCATCTCTACTCAGTGTGATTTACTTGATATGGGACGTAGTAGTTACTACTACCAACCAATTGGAGAGAGTTCTGACAACCTCCAGTATATGAGGATCATTGATGAGCAGTACCTACGTACACCATATTATGGCTATCGTAAAATGGCGGCATGGATGAATCGTCAAGGCTATGAAGTAAACGAAAAACGGATCAAGAGATTAATGCGCATCATGCACCTTCAAGGGGCAGTCCCAGGTCCTCATACGAGCAAACCGCACCCTCATCATAAGGTCTACCCGTATCTGTTGAAAGGTATGAAAATTGATCACCCAAATTTGGTTTGGTCAACTGACTTTACATATATACCAATGCCTTGCGGTTACATGTATCTAGCAGCAGTCATTGATTGGCATAGTAGATTCATACTCTCATGGACTCTCTCAAACACTATGGACTACATCTTCTGTTTAGATGCATTAATGGATTCATTAGAGCATGGTGAACCTGTTATTTTCAACACTGATCAAGGTAGTCAGTACACCAGCAAACACTTCACTCAACCACTACTAGATCGTCAAATCTTAATCAGTATGGATGGTCGAGGCAGAGCCTTAGACAATATTTTTATCGAGAGATTCTGGAGAAGCGTAAAGTATGAGGATATCTATTTGAAGGACTACCAGAGCGTTTCAGAGCTCCATAACGGACTTACTGAATACTTTGACGAGTACAATCATAGGCGACCTCATCAGTCTCTAGATGACGCGACTCCTGCCGAGGTGCATTATGGGTAAGTTTCCTGCTAACGGCATAAAAATGGGGCTAGTGCGGCTGACCTCCGTATGGATAAAGCGTGGACATTTCGCTTACGCGAAACCGTGTGGAAAAGCCATGGACAAATCTCGCAAGCTCGATATTGACCACAGCTTTTCCACACTTGACCACCCTTTAACCACACTCCGTCAGGTTAAATTTTTCAGAAAACTCTTGACAAAAAACAGCGCTACCGCTATTATATTTTTTTGTAAAAAATCACCCTCAAACCGTATGGAAAATTGTCTTATTTTTACCTGTTTTCTGTCCAACGATTGGGGCTCACCTTACTAAACAAGTAGAGATGTTTTACGATAATGGAAAATTACAAGGCACTGTTAAAACTTGGTATGAGAACGGTAACGTAATGAAGTCAATTCCTTATTCAAAAGGTATGGTTCACGGTACACTAGAGATATACTATGAATCAGGTGGTGTATTTGAAGAAGTTGAGTATAACTTCGGCACACCTAAGTATATGAGAACCTATCTTGAAGATGGCACTGTTGCTGATGAGAAAGGTTTCTTTGATAGGAAGTTAATTGAGAGGATTGTTGGATGATAAAGAAAATAAAGATATTGATTGTAACTGTGTTTTTAACTGCTTTTGGTGGTGTTACTTATGCTAGTTTTACTGATGGCTTGAATGCGGCTATTGAAGGTGATTACAAAACTGCATTAAAGGAATGGCAGTCATTAGCTGACCAAGGTAATGCTTCAGCACAATACAACTTAGGTCTGATGTATGACAATGGCAGAGGCGTACTTAAGGATTATAAACAAGCAGCGAAGTGGTACCGTAAAGCGGCTGACCAGGGTCATACTTCAGCCCAATACAACTTAGGTCTGATGTATGACAATGGCAGAGGCGTACTTAAGGATTATAAACAAGCAGCGAAGTGGTACCGTAAAGCGGCTGACCAGGGTCATACTTCAGCCCAATACAACTTAGGTCTGA
>Ga0257126_1000308_pt1 | contig 40797 bp, 26 predicted proteins | sample SI060_120mmetaG_FD_190151 | JGI IMG/M metagenome (GOLD analysis project Ga0257126, IMG submission 190151) | Marine microbial communities from Saanich Inlet, British Columbia, Canada - SI060_120m | ecosystem: Environmental > Aquatic > Marine > Inlet | place: Canada: British Columbia | collected... | reverse complement strand
TATTATTTTTCAGTTATAATTTTATAAACTTCTTCATATGTTAAGTTTTTTCTATCATTCCCTAACTTATAATTTTGGTATTTAGTATAATTATCTTCTCTTTCAAAATCATTACTTCCTCCGGCTCTCCTTAAAAAGAAATTTTTACTATGTATACACATTGATATAAATTCCATATTACCCATTCCAATATATCTCCAGAAAAAATCAATAAAATGCGGATAAAATTCCCTTAATTTAAATATCTGTTCTATATCCGTAGAATAATAATAATCATTAAACACTATATTAGTTTCCAAACTTTGATTTAATAAATATAAATCATATAATCCTTGGGGGATTTCATATTTTTCCTTTAATTCACTAACTTTTTCTTTTACAATATGATTCACTTTATTTTGAATAGGTAGTTTATTATCTTTTAAGTCTAATAAATACATATCAACCATTTTTATATTTTATTATAAAATTGATTCTTTTAAATTTATTTTATATAATTAATGACTAAAAGTAAAATTAATTCTATAAGAAAAAGTCCTAGACTTCTAAAAAAAACTAAAAAGAAATTATGTCTTTCCGGAAATGTAGGAAAAATGGTTTATAATATTAAACAAAATGGTGTTATGTTAGCCCATAATTATTCTGACCCCAAAACCGGTAAAAAAAAAAACCCAGTTAAAGGATTTCCACCTGCTCCTATAGGGTGGTATTTATCTGAAAAATATGACGGATATAGGGCAATTTGGGACGGAAAGAATTTTAGGTCTAGAAGTAATAATATTTTTAAAGTACCGGAATGGTTTGTGAATTGGTTACCACCTAATATTGCTTTAGACGGAGAATTATTTTTAGGGAGAGAAAAATTCCAAAAGTGTGGGATATTTAGGAAAAAAGTTCCCATAGATGAAGAATGGAGAGAAGCAAATGTTAAATATCAAATCTTTGACTCACCCGGACACCCTGGATTATTTGAAGAAAGACAAGAATATATTAAACAAATTATATATACACGATGTAAATGTTTTGATTCAAATTGTCCTCTCGTTTTAACTAAACAAACTCTTATTAAAAATGAAAAAGAAGTTAAAGACGCTTTCCAAACCTTAACCAAAAAAGGAGCAGAAGGTATTATGTTAAGGGCACCTAAAAGTCCATATGAAGGAAAACGAACCGCACATTTACTTAAATATAAACAGTTATTTGATACTGAATGTAAAATTATAGGATACAAAAATGGTTCTGGGAAATATAAGAATATGTTAGGTGCATTTAAATGTGAATTAGTTTCTAATAAAAAAATTAAATTTGATATTTCAGGAATGAATGACGAAATTAGAAGAAACTATAGAGAAACTCACCCTATAGGAACTATGGTAACTTTCACATATATGGGTTTAAGTGATTCGGGAGTTCCAAGACACCCACAATATTCACATATTCGAGAAACTTTTTAGAAAAAAGTTTAGATCAAAAAAAACTTTTTTAAAAAAAGTTTAGATCAAAAATCCCAAGCAAAAAAAAGAAACAAACTTTGACGGAATCTAAGATTTCTAAATGAAAAAAAATATTTTTGATATAAACTTTTTTTAAAAAAGTTTGACGAAGTAAACAGATCAAAAAAAATAAATATATTTAGGATTGAGATTTAACTATTAATAGAAATGTAATAACCGCCAAAATAAAAGTTAGGAAAAATATAATAGAAGTTATTAAAATATATGGATATAATCTCTGAAATGTATAATCTATTAAAGGATTTATCACATTAAGTTTAATAATCTCTAAATTAGGGTCTTTTTTAATTTCATTTGTGAATTGTTCCACAACCTCTATAACAAATTTATTAAGTAACATTATTCTTACTTAATAAATTATTTATTAAAATTAAACAAAAAACTTTTTAGAAAAAAGTTTAGATAAAAAAAAAAACTTTTTAAAAAAAAGTTTAGATCAAAAAAAAACTTTTTAGAAAAAAGTTTAGATCAAAAAAAAACTTTTTAGAAAAAAGTTTAGATCAAAAACCCCAAGCAAAACAAACAAAAGTTTAGATCAAAAAAACTTATTTGTTTTATTATATATTATTTATTAAATTAAACTTTTAATATTAGATTTATCAAATTAAAGTTTTTTGATCTAAACTTTTTTTTAAAAAAAGTTTGTTTGCGTTAGATAAAAATTAAAAAAAAATGAAATATATTTAAAAATGGATATTTTAGACTATAGAACCCTAAATCTAAACAGAATTAACTTTTCTGACCCAGTTAAAGTAAAAGGAAATTGTCTCTTAACGAAGGCAACATATAATTATAATAACTCCCAAATTCCAATTTATATTCAAACTCCGAAAATGACATCTATTAATGGAATAGTTATGAATGATACTCGTAGTTATATAGAATTAGAAATTAATAAGAATCATATTAATTTTTATGATTTTATTAATAAACTAGATGAACACAATACACATATAACATATACCAATAGTGAAGAATGGTTCGAACAGAAATTGCCTATGGATGTCATTGACGATTTTTATAACAGTCCTATTAAAATGACTAAAATGAATACTTATCCAACTATTAAGTTTAAAATCCCATTGTATAAGAATAAGAAAGGTTGTGATATTTTTTCAGAAAATGGTATCCCAATTGACCCAAAGAATGTTAAGAAAAATACTGATATTATTTGTATATTAGAATTAACCGGAATTAAATACTTTAAACACAGATTTGAATGCGAATGGAATGTAGTCCAACTTAAAGCTTTCACCAACGAAAATAATACCAGAGAATGCCTCATTGACGAAACACTTTTAAGTGATAATGAAGAAGAAGAAAATGTATATTCTATAGAAGAAAAGAAGAATAAAGGAAAATTAAATGAAGAGAATGATACATTCACAGAAACTTCTTTCTCTAATCCAAATGTTGTAGAAGAATCTAATAATATAGAAGAAACTGTTAATTTGTCAGATAATATAGAAGAATCTGTAGAATCTGTAGAAAATAAAGAAGAATTTGTTGATAATAAAGAAGAATTTGTTGATAATAAAGAAGAATCTATTAATTTATCAGAAAATGAGAATAATGTTGAATCTGTAGATAATGTAGAATCTGTAGAAAATGTAGAATCTGTAGAAAATGTAGAAAATGTAGAAGTAAATAATAATGTAGAATCTGTAGAAAATGTTGAAAATGTCGAAGAAAATAATAATATAGAAGTAAATAATAATGTAGAAGTAAATAATATAGAAACTACTAATTTAGAATTAGAAGATTCAGATATAGAATTGGAGGGTTCCGATATAGAATTAGAGGAAACAGAATTAGAGGGTTCCGATATAGAATTAGAGGAATCTGATTTGGATGAATCTGATATAGAATTAGAGGAATTAAAAGATTTAGATTGTTTGGAGGAAGTTGAATTAAATGACAAAAATGAACCACAAAATATGGAAGAATTAATGGAAGAAATTAATTTACTTAAGAAAAAAGCATTAGAAAAAGATGAAGAGGTTATGAGTTTAAAGAATAAATATAAGAATTTATATCAAGAATTAAACTTGTAAAAATATATAATTAATCAACAATTATTTTTCTATAAAAATTTTATTTATAATATTATATATAATGGTTGATAAAATTGATAAAACAACTTTAAAAATTTTATTATTTATAGTATTTTTAGTAATTTTATATTTAATAGTAAATAGAAAGAATCAAATAAAAGAAGGTTTTGTTTTAACAAAATCACAATCACAAAGAAGGGAAATGATCCAAAACCATTTAAATAATTTAAATAATAATGGTTTTACTTTAGAAGACATAGACACTATAATAGGGGGAACAACTAGTGAAAGTGACATAAATATAAGTAATGTATATTCTGCTATGGAATTGTACTATAAAGAAGACAATGGTGATTATTATTATTCTATTGACAATAATATAAAGAAAATAGATACCGATAACACTCATACAAAATGTGAAGACGCCGGATACACTTCTTTAGATTATGATGAATGTTCGAAATTTAGAAGTAGATATGTTTCAAACACTAAAACTTCACAAGGTGATCAAACATTTGGAAATCTGATAACAAATAATGTTGAAGCAGCTGGTCATTTTAAAGAAGTGAATAATTATATGAGAATTGGGACTGATGGAGAGGATTGGATACCAGAAGGTTGTAGTTATAGATCGCACGAGGGCAATGGTTGGAAATATCATTTTGGATTACATTATAGCACTCATGAACCTTCCACCCTAGAAGCTAAAGGTATGCGTTTAATTTGTAAAAAACCAAATTTATATGATTCAATGATAGATAAAATAGAAATATTACTCAGCGATAAAGAATCACAAACAATTGCTAACGCGAAAGCTATCGCTATAGGAAAACAATATATAAACATATTTAAAAAAATAATAGAAGGATATGATTTAGGTGATGATGAAAATATTTTTGATGAAATAATAAAGGAACTCGAATCATATCACAAAATTGATAAAGAAGACATGGCAAATTTAGACGACACAAAATTTATATATCCTAATTGTGAAGCCAAAAACATGATTTCATTAAATAAAAAAGAATGTTCAAATTTTAGGAAAGAGTATGTTTCTGATACAACAATGCCAAAAGAAACCAAACACGGATCTATGTTGACAGATAACAGGAAAGGCAACTTTAAACAAGAAAATGGATATATGAGACTGGGAGATTCTGCTGGTAATTGGATGCCTAAAGGTTGTAGTTATAGAGCTGGTGGTGGTGACAAAGGAATACATTATAGCGATAATGACCCCGATTACAATCATAAAAATACATCAGACAGAGCTCTCGCAAAATATGACCATATAAGCAAATTTGATTTATTTTGTAAAATTGATATTAATACATTAACAACCTTATCAAGTCTAATAACGGAACCGAATAATTTTAATTTAAGGGATATTTTGGATTCTATTTTGAAACTTCTAAATACTGAAAACCCTTTAACTGATGATGAGATAAATGTCGAAATAACCAACTTACAACACTATATTGATACACATATAGATAATGAAAAAGAAAAACTTACTAGTGAAGAACATAATACAATGATGAAAAGTCAAGGATTTTTTTAAATTATAAAAATATAAAGTTTTAATATATTTTTTTTACCCAAAATATTTTTGTTTTATTATATTATAAATGAAAAATATTAAAAATATAAAATATATAATTTTAGTAGTATTAGTATTAGTATTAATATATATATTACTGAAATATAAAGAAAAATTTATAACACTAGCTGATTTCAATACAGAATATACAAAATTTAAAGAACAAAAAGTGGGGTTAACAGAATTAAAAGAGTTTTATGAAGGTATACAAACAAATATTAATGCTCCAGCAGAACTAGATAAAATTTTAACAGATGGAGGTACTAGTATCTCTGACAAAATCCAAAATAAATATGTAAGCATTATAAGCAAATTAGACAGTGATTATAGTTATGGATCCGCCGCTCCTGTATTAGACACAATAGAACCAACTATATTTTTAGATGACAGTGCTTATACAAATTTAAAAACTGAATTCGCAAAATTACACACATCTATAAAAAATATTATAGATGGTGTAAAAACTCAAGAAGATGCAGGTGGGGCTTTAGAAAGTGTAGAAATAGTCGAAGGGGGAACTAATACATATAAAACAGGAGACAGTTTTGTTGTAACTAGTACCGGAGGTACCGGAGGTACCGGAGGTACCGAAGGTAAAATATCTTTAACAGAAAGTCAAGGTTCCTGGACTGCTGAAGTAGTTGAGGAGTCTGAAGGACAGGGTTATAAAATAGGTGAGACATTGACAAAGGTAGTTGAAAGTGGGCAAGTAACTCCCGATACTGGTTTAAAGTTTACTGTTAGAGATATTAAATTAGATTTATCTGGTATTACTTTCACAGACATAGAATCTTTCAATACCGCATTAACTGCTTTAGAAAATATGGAATTAAATATTGAAAAATTAGTTGGAGACGCAGTCACAGACGCAGCCACAGACGCAGCCGCAGCCGCAGCCGAAACCGCAGCCGAAACCGCAGGTCATATAACAGTAGACTCAACATATAAAGTAGAGTCTTTACCAACAGACTTAAATAAAATAGACCGACATTTATTATGGTCTAATTACACTATAGAACATGACTTGGAAGCACCTAATGAGACAGGTAAAGACCAATATGATATGGCATATGATAATATTAGTGAGAAAGGAGAAGTAAAATATTTGAAAGCAGGAAGGTCAGAAACGGCTTCTACATCTGCTACATTTTTAGACAGTAGTAATCGTCATTCCACTTTGGCTGATAATTCAATAATACTAATAGGGAGTATTGTATTGACATTTATATCTGCACCTGTACCAAATACTGCAGCAACAAAAGGACCACTTAAAATAAATAGTAATGATCAGTTAAATGATAACTATGTGAATTACGAGATTAAAGATATTAAAGATGAACCTACTAGGAAAATAATTATATTTAAAAAAAATAAATATATAAATGTAGAAGATTTTATTGAGAAAACTACCATTTCTAATCTAGAAACATTTAACATTGAATTTAATTTTTCAGGTTTATATACTACTAATATAACTGCCGCCCATATGAACTATATTCTTATTAATCCAACAGGTTCAAATAAACCAAGTGAAATAATATATGATTTAATAAACGCAAACTACAATATTCTTAATTACAAAACCAAAATTTTAGTAAATTATTTAAAATGTCGACACGCTGTCGTAGATAAAAAATGGGAACCGAACACAGATGGTAAAGTATGTGATTTAATGGATGACGGTTTTATACCAACAGATTTAGATTCGAGATTATATGGAGCATTAAAGGTAACATTGTTAGATGGTCAGGGTGATCCAGCAGCAGCCAAAATGGACGCTTCAATAACTAAAAATAAACAAATCATAGACGCAATTATAGCATATCTTGGAAAAGATGGTAACGATAATAAAAAATTAGAAGAAGATGACATGACAGTAATTAAGGCAGCACTAGGTGAACCAAGTGGTTTACCTGATGATGTCGATGCAGAACAAATTAAAGCAGCATTAGGATATACTGGATAATATAAATGAAATATATATGAAATATATAAATGTATATGAAATAATTATATATAAATGTATATGAAATAATTAAATATAAATGTAAATGAAATAATAAAAATAAAAATAAAATATTTATTTTCAATTTCCAATAGAAATTAATTAAATTAATTAATAATTAATTTAATTTTTTTTTAAAAAATATTATATTTTCATTAATATATAGAATGAAAAACAACGAACTTGCGAGATTGGCATTAATTGTAATTGCTGCAGTTGTATTTATATTATTAATAAACTCATATAATACTGATAATGGAAGTAATGTGGTAAATAATATGGGTAATAATATGGTTAATAATAGGGTTAATAATGTTGAAACTTTCTACGCCGATGGCGAAGATGTCGAAGACGCCCCAACTCAAAATGTTGTAGGAGCAAATGAAGTTGATAGTGAAGACGAGGAAGAAGAAGTTAATGCTTCTGAAGGAGAAGGTGACGAAAATGTAACCTTTAGAAATGTCCCTGAGAATCAACCAGAACCACAACAAAATAATGCTGAATCAGGAAGACTCCCAACCGAATGCTATCCAAAAGATACCCTCACCCCACAAGATTTACTCCCACAAGACTCTAATAGTACTTGGGCACAAACTGTCCCAGCAGGACAAGGTTCATTAGGTGACCAAAATTTCTTAAATGCTGGATTCCACGTCGGTATTAATACTGTAGGACAAAGTTTAAGAAACGCCAATTTACAATTAAGATCCGAACCTGCTAACCCGCAAATGAAAGTTAGTCCATGGTTACAATCCACTATTGACCCAGATGTTAATAGAAAGGCTTTAGAAATTGGTGCTTAAATGGAATTAGGTGCTTAAATGGAATTAGGTGCTTAAATGGAATTAGGTTCTTAAATAGAATTAGAGTCTTATATGCTAAATTAAATAACTTTTACTTTTTTAACTAATAAATTTTATTATATTATTTATGTAATATTATAATATGAATTATACATTTTCTTTAAAAATCATAGCAGTTGCCATTGCTTTATATTTACTTTATTATTTCTTTTACAAATTTGATATAGATATTTTTATGAGAGATATTTTGAAAAACTATAAAGTTAAGGAACATTTCTCTCTAGTATTCAAACCTAACAAATTATATAGAATGAATGATAAAATTTTTCTATTGGATACTAACAATATTAAAGTAAAAGGTAAAAATCCATTAATATTCAATTCATTTAACGAATATAAGGATTATATAATTTCTTTAGAAGGAGATATACATTTAAATAATATAGGAAATATCAAAGATATTAAAAATAAAGAAGAAATTAAAGAATATCATTACCCTAATGAAGCAAAAAATAAATATAATTCCCCAGACTTTAGGAATTTTGATTATGTAAATAAATGTAAAGAAAAAGTTGCCTTTTGTAATAGCGAAGATATACCATTTCAAGAAGATATATTAGATAAAGATAAAAGTGAAACTTGTAAAGAAGAAATATGTAATGTAAATCTTTTTAGTGATAAACAATGTGATAAAATAAAAAAATTTAACGATAAAGAATTATTTATTAAGGCAATGTGTGAAGAAAATACACCTAAACCTACAGAAATAGAAAAAGAATGTAAGTCTTTTAAAAAATATACCAGATTAGGTAATCGAAGATTATATGACGAATTTTGTATAAAAGGTAAATATTTATCAATGGATAAATGTTTATTAGGAGAATATTTTAAAGATAATCTATTGGAATTTGAATTATAAAATGTAAAAAGTAAAAAAAATATAAAAATCTGAAATATAAAAAAATTATAATTTCTAAACCTATTATAATAGGATTAATGAATAATTTAATTAAAAATGAAATGAAGCATAAAAATGAAATAAATTATTTAGTAATTATTCTATGTATTGTAATATTAATAATAACATTTTTATTTAAGAAAAATTTAGAAAGATTACAAGTTTATGGTATAGTAATAGTTTTATTTATTATTGTAATATCTACTGTATATACCTTATTTAATAATAAACCAGAAACTTTTATAAATCCAGATAGGACGAGACAATGTCATAATAGAAATAAGGAACACTTAGATTATAAAGATAAAATATATAATAGAGTCCAAGATTTAAAAGATATAGAGGAAAACGATAGACAAGAAATGGAATATGAAGAAGAAATAAATAAAGTAATAGAGATGGGACACCATAATTTAGATTATTTAGCAAATGGGGAAACTTTTTAATTTTTTTAATTTAATATTTAATATGATTTTTACCAATAAAAATTATATTACTAATATATAATATTATAAATGAAAATTACTAGAAATAAAATAATTATAATAGTCTGTATATTATTAGTAGTTTTATTAATATATTTAAATAGGAAAAACTTACAGGAATTATTTTTTGACAATTTCCTTATTTCGGGTAGTCCGGCGAATACTAAACATGGTTATACTATTGACGGAAACAATTTTTTACCAATAGTATCTGAAAATACAAGTAAGTATACATTTACAAAAGAAGTTAATGGACTTAAAACAATAAGTAATGATTTAGTTGCTTTTCAACTTAGAACAGGTTATGATAATTTATATTCTGTATTTGATACTGCAAAAGTAAAAGACGGAAATTATACAGATAAGTATACATATACTTTTATTCACAAAGACCAAGTAGGATATATGAATTGTGAATTTGTAAATAGTGGAACTGATGATTATACAAGATTTATTGATTATTTGAAGAATGAAAAAACAGATAATCTTAATTATATAAAAAATATAAGTTTAAGATATGATATAAATAGTGATAACCAAGGGATAAATAATTCCTTTAAAGCATCCGTGGAATCGGAAAAATCTGGTATTACTTCTACAGAAAAGACTAACAAAAAATATATACCAAAAACATTACACGACGGTTATATTAAATGTTCTATCGTTAAAGTAGATTCAACAGTCCGAAATAAAATAACAACTAATTTAGGAACTTATGATACAACCGCCTCTGCTAAAAAGGATAAATTCAGTGAAGAATTATTAGATGAAATTACGGTAGGCACAGAAAAAGTTGTAACCTATTATAAAATAGATCAAAATATGAATTTAAAAATTAGTGGTAAGGATGATATAAATATATTTGACATACATATTTTTAATAATAGTGATATTTGTAAAAAAATTATAGAAAAGTCGCTTGAAGAATTAAAAATCGAAGATGGAGATATTTTAATAAACTTAGAATTTTTTATTAATTTTGCTAGTAATAATATAGATACTTATTTACAATATGAAACTGGTGTATTCACTAATGGTAATGAAAGTTATTTAAAAATAGATAATAAACAAAATACTTTTGGCGGGAGAAAAACTTTTCATCATTTTGAAGATTCAACTGTTTGGGGAAATTTAGATTTCAAAGATATCACCCCAAATAATAAAACGAATAATAACTTAGTTAATATTTATAGTGTTCATACAGTTAGCGGAAATACTGTCGCACCAAATATAACATTCCAAATTAATATAAATCAAGATTCGGAACAATTAGAGAAAGCTCTAACACAACTAGTATCAAGTTTACAACAATTAGGTACTGCGTTAGAAGATTTTGAAGAAGAAAATAAAGATATAACTAAACCTATAACAGAACCTATAACTTCATTTTTAGGTACGCATTTGGATAATAAAATAAATACGATAGTAGAAGCGTTAAATAAAGGGACTACCTTTCCCGATTTGGCCAAATTCCTTGAAGGAGATGATGATTTAGTTGCTACTAGTTTGACAACTCAAATAGGAGAACAAGTCAATAATATTGGTACGACCCCTCATCTTTTAGAAGTTGAACATTATTTAGGAGGTACTAGTGCTAGTTTTGATTTATTTAATATTCGTATGGATATAATAGCAGGATATTTATCCGAAGCAGACAGTAAAACCTTTTTACTTGCTTTAAAAGAATATTTAAACTGGGAAACAAAAAATAATATTACAGATGATTTTAAATTTGATATGAAATATATTAGAAAACAATATCGATCATATCAAGACCCAGATACTATCACCACTTATATGGAGGATATTAATAAGTATAGAGTAATTAATGATCAAAAAACAGATAAAACTTCTATACGTAAAGAAGATTTAATTATACCATTAAATTTCCCAGGTTTCGAAGTCTGGGATAATTTTTTTAGAAATGAACTTCCGGCAAAAATTGGTAACGAATTGGAAGATATTTCTTATATTATTTTCCCAATAGATGAAGGAAAAGAAATAGCACAACAGAGAAAAATTAATGGTGATAGTGAAAATCCATATATAAAATATTTATTTGGAGTTGATATGGATCTTGCTAAATTTGAAGGTAATTTTTTCTTAGGTAATGCTCTTGACATAGCAAAATCAGTATTGGTAGAAATAGAAGTAGGTGCAAACCCAAACTATACTGATAATGGATATAAACTTTTATTTGAGAATAATGGTAATTTTTTTAAAGATTTTGATATAAATGATAAAAAAGGAGCGTATGGTAAAAGGGTTCAAGCAGCTTTAAGAGACCATTTTAGATTAATGAAAATAAATTTATATCGATTAAATGAATTATGTAATGGTGATAGTAATTTAATACTTGCTAATTATATTAGTAAAAATTCGGATGTAGATGTAGAAAAAAAAATAAAAGATGATTTATATACCGCACAAAAAAATATATTAGACCAAATAGAAAAAATTCTGGTAAAAGTTTATACAAATATACCAGATGATGACGAACAGAATAGAATGAAAAGATTAACAAAATTAAACAGTAATAATAGAATGATATTATACGATTCTATATATGGCCAAGAATCAAAAATTAATAAAATTGTTACAGAGCAAGTAAATTATTATAAAAAAATTGGTAATATATTAATTTTGAAAAAGAACTTAGCGATTGTTATGATTTATACAATTAAAACACAAACCGTAGATTTTTTAAAGTATTTTAAAATAAAATCTAGAATAATAATTGAAATTAAATTAAAAAATAAGGATTATGGAATTTTATCAGAAAAATTAAGTGATTTAAAATCTGCTAAAGGAACACTTTCTACTCTAATACCCAATGTTAAATATTTTCATTTCCTTCCAGAAACACCACATAGATTAGTTATTCCACAACACGACAAATTAAAACCTATAAATAAAGCAGGAGATAAAATAAATATTACATATGGTTGTAAAATAACTTTTACATATACTAATGGTCCGAATGATGAGACTTATTATTTAGTTATAGAAGAATTAAATGTTGAGAAAGAAATATTACTTGCTGGTGGTAATGTTGCAGACGCGGATTATAAGAATAAATTTAATAAGATAAAAATAAAAGCAACAGCAGACTTATCTAGTGGTGGTTTACTAGTAACATTAAAGGATATTAAATTTGATTTAGTTAAAATAATGAAACCAATAGGAGGAGACTGGGGTAACTTAACTGATGTAAAATTAATAGATAAAGAAGGGGGTTCACTTACATCAGGAGAACCTATCAGTATACCAATTAAAGACTTACATGTTGACTTTTCTACTTATCCTAAATCTAATCCTAAAAAAAAATTATGTTTATTCAAACAAATAAATGACTCTACATTTAAAGAAGAAATAGTAGATACAAATGAAGAAATGTGTGCTAAAAATTTAAAACAATGTCAAATTGATATTGCATCTGATAAAAAAATTATAACTTATGACCAATTAGCATTTGCCGAATGTCCGGATTGTAATGAACATAAATGTAATATTACAGAACATTTTGCGCAAACAGACTATTCCGGAGGATCTAGAACAAATGGGGGTTCTAGTCCCGGAGAATCTAGAACAAATGGGGGTTCTAGTCCCGGAGAATCTAGAACAAATGGGGGTTCTAGTGCCGGAGCCCCTGCTGGTTGTAATAATAAATATGCTGCTGAATATTCACCAACCGATTCATATGATACTGATTGTACTAAAAAAGATAAATTAAAAGATATGATATCTTATATTGAAGGTTTGAGGGGGGAAGATTTTGATTTAGATGAAGAAAATAATAAAGATAAATTTAGTGAAATTTATGGAGATATATTATCTTTATTTAAAAATTATAAAGCAGAATTTAATATAAATTATCCAGCTAAATCAATTCCAGACATATTTGTAGATTATGAAACATTTAAAGCACAACTAAATCATTTTAAAAGATTAAAACTTTTAATTGAAATAAAAAGGGCAGAAACAGACCTGGCAACAAAAAAAAATAAAAAGAATCTTACAAATGAAGATTTATATGATATGGAAATTTTAGAAACTGCAATAGAAAAATTACAAGAGGAATTAAATGTGTTAGAGTTTGCTATGAGTTTAAGAGTTAAAAAAAAAACTGTCAAGGAAGCTATTGCTGCTGTAGAAGCAGCACAAGAAAAAATTAAAACAGAATTAAAAGCGCAAATTGCTTCTTTAAAATCCACATTAGACGGGAAAATAGATAGTATGGCACCAAATATTAGTGGTCTTGGTAGTAAAATTGATGAAACTAACACCAACACACAAAGTATTATTGAATCTTTAAGCTCTTTTCTTAATACTAATCCCACGGACACTATTGCTTTATCACAAGATAAAATACAAGAAATAATTAATGACATAAGCGCGCAAATAACCGAAGGTCTCGCCCCGTCAATAAGTGAAGCATTAAATGAAACATTGGACTCTAGAAAAGCAGAAGCAGCACAAGCACAAGCAGCAGCAGAAAAATTAGCAACAGAACGAACTGCACAAGCACAAGCACAAGCAGGTAGTCCAGATCCAACTCCTGTTGACGAAGAACTATTAACAGAAGAATTTAAAACTGAAATATATGAAATACTTAATGCTGTCGGAAATCCTGTAGTCAAAATAGTTGTAGGAGATAATAATACAGATAATAGAATTACATTTACCATTGAAGGGAAAAATTTAATTGAATTATCAGAATTAAAAAGAGAAGAATTAAAACAAGCAATTATAAATAATATAATTAAAACTCAATCTATTCACCCTGATAATATTTTTATAAAGTTAAGTTCTGGTTCTATTATAGTAATGATAACTATTTATGACGAAAATAACGTTCAAGGGTCTATGATGAGAACCTTAAAAGATATATTAGAAATGTATAAAAATATGTCTACTCAAGCAGTAGAAGGTTCTGAATATAACTCCCAAAAATTTATGAGAGATATTGCTTTATTCGAACAAATGTCTAAAATGTATGAGAAAAAACAAGGTGCCGATAATGATAATGTTAAATATATGAGAGACTTACTTACTATTTCAACTCAAAGAATGACTGAAATATTAGAGAAAATGGCTAACAATAAAATAGGTGGAGGAAATATGGGAGGAGGAAATATGCACACTCACAATTTTAGTGGAGGAGCAGGAGGAGCAGGAGGAGCAGGAGGAGCAGGAGGAGCAGGAGGAGAAGATTATTCAAGTAGACCAAATCTCCCAAATATTTCCCAGTTTAAACCTACTGGAACAAGTAATATTTTCTCTCCGGTTATAGACATTAAAACTTCTTCACCAAGAAATAATGAGAGATTCGCAGATGCCTTTAAGCAAGGGTTTGAACAAGCAGGTGGGACTAAAGGGGGCGAAGATAGAAGCACTCATTCATATGATATACAAACCAAGACAGGGGATATAATTTCCACTGGAGATGTAGCAGAAACAGGAGATATAACACAAACCGCAATAGGTATAGGCATACAAACCGCGGAATCCACAGCAGAAAATAAAAAAAATAGAGAAAACGCAAAGAATGGTGGATATATTAGAAATCCGCCCGACAAAGATAAATTAGGTATGCCAGGATATAGTTATTTGGCACCGGAACATTGGGATGTTCCCCAAAGAAGAAACCAAGTATGTATTCCAGAAGCAGAATTAACAAGAGGAAATACTGCTTTAGAACCCGCTGGATATTTAGGCAGTGGAAACTCTAATGTTATGGAATTTCACGGTGTAGGGTCTATATTACCTAAATTTACTTATAAAGAAGAAGCAGATTATGTAAAGGATAATACAAATAGAACCTAAATTATTTTCATATTTTTTTTTTAATTAATAAATAAAAATTATTTCATTTTTTTATTTATTATATTTATATATAGTAATAATGTTAAAAAAAATAAAAAAAGAGCATATTTTTTTAATAGTATTAGTAATAGTTGTTTTATTACTCATTTTTATTAATTTAAAAAATAAAAGGAGGTTAAGAGAAAGATTTTATTATCAAGATAACTACTATCAAATAGTTTTTTCAACAATAGGTGAAACCAGAAATTTAAGTAAAATTGGAATAATTGGAAGAAATGAAGAACTATTTTTTAAATTATTTGATTGTGAGAAAAAAAACACTACATTAATTTTTAAAGGTAAACTTGATATGAGTGATATGAGTGATACGGGTGATATGCGTGATATGGGGGAAAAATACATTTTCAATGATAGTGATTTAAAAATACTTTATCAGAATCCTGCTAATAATATGAATCCTGCTAATAATATGAATCCTGCTAATAATATGAATCCTGCTAATAATATGAATCCTGCGAATAATATGAATCCTGTGAATAATATGAATTATATAAACAATATCGATATAATATATACAAAAAAATTAAAAACAAAAGAATTAAAACAAGAAAAATATAACTTAAAAGAACTGACGCCGCCAGATTATGACAAATGGCAAAAACTTAATATTAATTGGATTAATATTAGTAAAGCAGATCTAATTGAATTATTTAATAAATTTTATAGTAAAAAGGGAAATGAATATAAGTGTAAAACAGCAGCAGCAGAAGCAGCAGCAGAAGCAGCAGTAGAAGCAGCAGCAGAAGCAGCAGCAGAAGCAGAATCAATAGCGGCAGCAGAAGCGGCAGCAGAAGCAGCAGCAGCAATAGCGGCAGCAGTAGCGTCGGCAGAAGCATCAGCAGCAGAAGCAGAAGCATCCGCAGCAGAAGCAGCAGTAGCATCAACAACCGCAGCAGAAGCAGCAGCAGAAGCAGTAGTAGCATCAACCGCAGCAGAAGCAGAAGCAGCAGCAGCAGAGGGAGGACGGGTAAAAATGGGTGGATCAACGGGAGGAGGAACGGTAAGTGGAGAAAGTTGTGGAACAGAAAATAAATTGTTAGAAACTGATTGTTTTATAGGTGATATTGTTATCGAAAAATTTTATTCTCAAAATAATCAAGCAAAATGTAAAGAAGCAATTAGTTTAGAGACTACAAAGAAAAGTTTACAAAATCAATTAAGAACATTTTATATAACAAATATGGCAAGTATTAATTCTATTAATACTGATTCAAACTTTAAACAATACATAAATACTAGATTAAACAAACCATCAAATTTTTATAAAGTTACTAATTATTTTGTAGTAGATAATGTTGATATAACACCAATTCATCAACAATATGCGGGTTTAAGAATTTATAAAGATACAAATAATAAACAAATAGAAATAGATATTTTTAAATTAGCAGATAACATGTTTGAAGAAACCAAAAATAAATTTGATAGTATGTATTTGAACAAAGTAAAACCAATATGGTATCAGTTATTTTTAAAAGACAGGGGATTTCCCAAATGTACCAATACTGATTCTCTCTGTCCTGGTCCTACTTGTACTGATTCTCTCTGTCCTGGTCCTACTTGTACTGATTCTCTCTGTCCTGGTCCTACTTGTACTGATTCTCTCTGTCCTGGTCCTACTTGTACTGATTCTACTTGTAATGATATTGATTTATCAACCTTCCGCGATAATGTCAAAAACTTAAATACAATATATATAAACCTTTTAAACTCACTTGCAGAAGCAACACTTAATTATTATAATTGTATTAATATTTGTCCAGGTCCAAGTCCCGAATGTTCTGATAATACAGCAGCAGGAGCAGGAGCAGGAGCAACAACCACAGCAGCAGCGCCAGTTAATTTCAGAATAACTGATTTTAATAGTTTGGGTTTAACTAACAATATCGAAACAGAAATGAAAAAAATAGTAGGTACCGAAATTACATTTACATATGAAGAAGTTAAATTTTATTTTACTATTATAATTAATGGTAAAAAATTAGATGATCATATACAAATAAAAGAAAAGAGAGAACATATTAAAAATGTTATGACTGATATTTATTATAACCATTTACAAAAATTATATATATCAAGTAATAAAACGAATGAAATGTATAATATCCCGAAAGAAAGAATAAAAGTATTCGTTTTACACGGTTCTCTTAAAATTGTTTTAGAAATTTTACCTGAAGAATATGCTCAAGGACCAAGTGAAACATCTATAGAAGAACAAGAATTAAGTGATATTGAAGAATGGAAACAATTTATGTCCACCTTTAATATGCCAGGTGGAACAGAAAATATAGTACAATATGAACCAGAAGGAGTTAGTGGTATTTTTGCGCCTTATATTAAAATTGTTTAATAAAATTTTTTACTTACTTTTTTTATCTTTATAAATAATAAATGAAAATTATTAAAAACTTATTTTTAATAGTATTAATTATAATATTTATTATTTATAATTTTGCTTATAAAAAAAATTATATAGAAAATTTTTCCAGAGATGATACACTAAAAATTATAGATACATTAAATGAAGAATTTCAAAAAAATGCGGTATTGGATATATTGAAAAACGAATATAATATATTTGTTTTTTTTACTTATCATTATTTATTTAACTGGTTACAACAAAATGATAGTAACTTAAAAATTGAGAATATTACACAAGAACAAATAAAAAATACAGATTTTTATAAAAAACTAAAAATATTAATAGAAAGTGAAAATGGTAATATTTTTAAATTTTTACATTTATTTGATTTAAAAAATACTTTTAATTTTTATGATATTTATGAAAATAATAAGAAAAATAATAAACCTCTAAGTAATAAAGATATTAAATACTATTTAAGTTATACTATTTCTCAAATATCTTCAATAGATAATTTAAAATTAATTAATCAAACAAAGGAAGATAGTTTATTAAATTCAAATGATTTTATAAATGGATTAATAATAAAAAAAGTTGAAGGATATAAATACCCTAAAGAATTAACAGACAACAAAGAAAAATATACCAAAATAACACATAATAATAAGGAATATGATGTTTATATGACACAATATAATAATAAATTCGAATTAGGGGAAAAACATATTGACGAATATATAAAAAATGTATATCCAAATAATCATAAATATTTTTTCTATATACAGACCTTACAGTGGATGTTTGATATTTTTTGTGAACGCAGAAATATTATAATTTTAAATAATTATAATCATATATTTCATGATGAAACTCAAAAAGATAATAATAATTTTAATTTTGATAATTTAAAACAAGAATTTACTTTATTTAATACACAGTCTAAATTAATTCAGTATTATCCAGAAGATAAAACTATTTTTTTGGGTATAGATAATATTACTGCTGATAATAGTAAAGTTGATTTAAGTAATGATGAAGAAAATGGTTCTACAGAAAAAATTAGTATAAACTATTTTAAGAATTTACCCATAAATGAAATAAAAAAAAGTTTTCATAAGTATTATTTAAAATCTAAAACTTTATTGGAAGAATTATTTAAAAATGAAATTATAGTTTTATTAAAAAAAACTCACCCTTTTTTTAATTTAGTATATGATATAAGAGAGGAAACACATATATTAATTTTTTTTAATATTAAAGATGAAATAAATGAAAAAGTTATTGATGATAAAAAAGAAAAATTTATAGAATATTCTTTTAATTGGAAATTTTTATTTTTAAATATAATAGATAATAAATATTTTTTTAATTTAGACGGGAATATATTCCAAATATTTAATAAAAAAATAAGAAAAGAAATACAAAATATACATAAACTTTTATTACCTTCACAAAGATATTTTGAAAGATTTTTAAACGATCATTATATTGATGATTTTAGAATTCTAGCAAATAATTTTAAATTTAATTCGTATAGATTTGATTTATTAGATAATATAGAAAGAACTTTTTTTAATGGCGACGGTGAAATAGCTAATAGGAATTGTAAATATGATAAATTTATTAGTTTTACTAATAATAAAAATAACTATGAACAATATGAACCTATGCTTAATATTATTTGCTTAAATCAAATTATAAATAAAAAAGAAAATAATAAAACTCTAAAATTATTTGAAGATTTTAGTATTCAGTTATTACGAAAAGATATTTTTGTAAAACCATATAGGAGTGAACAACTTGAAATAAATTATCTTATTGACGCAATTGGCATAGATTATAATAATATTTATGCAAAAATGTTATCAATTATAGATAATGATATTAAAACCAAACATACCATTATAGATAATAATATTGAATATATAATCTATACATATAATCCAGATAAAACGAATAAACTATATACTAGGGATAATGATATATTTGATTTAAATATTACAATTGATAAAAAAACAAATATAAATCCTTATCCTATAGATACAGATAGTGAATCTATTTGTCCAGGACCTACTTGTACAGATAGTGATTCTAAAGAGAATGATAATTTTGTAGGTGATTATGTTATAGAGAATTTTAGTAATAAATGTGAAGATAAAAAATTATCTACTGGAGAAATATGGAAAGATATTAATTTAAGAGAAATTAATGATGCGTGGGTTTGCGATGATTATAAAAAAAATAAGTGGTGTATGAATAGTGATATTACTGATAAATATTTTAAAATTAATAATAATGATACTGGTTTAGATGCCCAAAATGCTTGTTGTGTATGTGGGGGGGGGATTAGTTTTTGTCCTGGTCCTTCTTGTTCTGATAATAAACCCAACCCGGGAAAAAATACAGTTAAAACAGATTTTTGTCCCAGTCCTTCTTGTTCTGATAATAAACCCAACCCGGGAAAAAATACAGTTAAAACAGATTTTTGTCCCAGTCCTTCTTGTTCTGATAATAAACCCAAACCGGAAAAAAATACAGTTAAAACAGATTTTTGTCCCAGTCCTTCTTGTTCTGATAATAAACCCAAACCGGAAAAAAATACAGTTAAAACAGATTTCTTTATAATCAATATGCCAAGTACAGAATTTTTGAAACAAATAAATGATACAATAAAAGAAATTTTGAAAATAGATAAAGAAATTAAATTTGAAATAAATAAAGATGAAATTATTTTTACTATTCAAGGAATGAAATTAAGTGATTTAAAGAATCCAGATATTGATACAATAAAAACACGATTAAGATATATTATTTTTATGAGATTAAAAGAGCTTAATTTAGATTATGAAAATAAACAAATTGATATATCTTTTAAATCGGGGTCTGTTAAAATTATAGTAAAATTATTGAGTTTGGAAGAAGCTTATAAAAAACAAAGCACTCTTGAAAGTAAAAATAAAAATGGGGGGTCTAACTTAATCCAATTTAAACCAAAAGGTAAAAATGGTATTTTCTATCCAGTTACTAAAATAGGAGGATATGACGATTTAAATGAAGAATATAAACAATCAACCGAAGTCTCTGGTATGACATTGAATTAAATAAATCTTTTATAATCATTTATTTATTAAATTAAAAATTTCTTTCATATAATCATTTATTTTAATATATAAAAGAATTATATATTAAAATATATATGGGTAAATTTACATTAGAAATTGATTATCGAGAAAAATGTTTAAAGGAATATTTCGAGTCAAAATCATATTGTAATATTGTAAATCTAACTCTTGGTGATATAATTTTAAAATATGATAATAATATTATTTTACTAATAGAGAGGAAAACAGCGGCTGATTTAGCAGCGTCAATTAGAGATGGGAGACATAAAGAACAAAAATATAGATTACTTAATTCAGATTTAGATACTAAAAATATTTTATTTTTAATAGAAGGGGAATTAAAAGATATGAAACACGGTAAGGTTGATAAGAAAACATTACAGGGAAGTATTATAAATACTATGTTTAGAGATGGTCTAAATATTTATAGAACTGAGAATATGGATGAAACTATATATTTTATTGAAAGGTTAATAGATAAAACATTAAAGGATAAGAAATGCGTTTCTAAATTAATTAAGGAAGTCCCAGATACATTGGATTATGTAGATACTAAAATATTAACTAAAAAGAAATGTTTAACACCCGAAGTATATAATCAATTTATATTATTACAAATTCCAGGTGTATCTAAAATATTCGTGGATACTATATTAGATAAATATTCTTCTATAAAAAAAATAATTCACGAATATAATAATTTAGAATTGGAAAAAGAAAGAGAAAATCTTTTTACAAATATAGAATTAAAAGGGAAAAAAAGAAAAATAGGTAAAGTAATTTCTAAAAGAATTTATTATTTTCTTAATTTTTAAATATAATATTATTGTATATGGATTTAGAAAGATTAAATAAAACAATATTATATATTGAAGAAAACATTAAAGATAGTAAAACAAAAGGTAAAATAAGAAGTTTGATAAAAAAATTAGATAAAAAAATTACTTTTGATAATGAGGATAACGAAAAGGAATTTACAAGAATAAAAAATAAATTGATACAAATAATATTAGAAAATAAAACTTATGAATCAGATAAAAATATATTAGCATTTATCAAGAAGAACTCTACTATTTCTGCTTCCCCATTGGGAGATAATGCTGCAGGTCCCGCTTATCCATTGGGAGATAATGCTGCTGTTCCTCCTTTTGTATTAGCAGATAATAATTCAGAAAACCATACATTAAATAATTCTAGTTCCAAAAAAAAAATAACAGCAAAACAAAAAAAACAAAAAAAACAAGAAATTCTGAAATTAGACAAATCCAAAAAAGGAAAATCTAAAGGAAAATTTAAAGGAAAATCTAATCAAAAAAAAACTAAATCTATAGTATATGGTTCTATAGAAGATGAAACAACAATACAAAAATATGAAAGAGAATTAAAAGAACTAGAAAATGAACAAAGCGAAAAATTAAAAGAAATAGAGAAACAACAAAGAAGACATAAAAAAAAATTATCCAAAAAAAATACGTCTAAATCACAAAAGGTAACAAAAAAAAGGGTAATATCTCCTAAAACAAGAAATATACAAAATACAATTTCGTTTTTAGATAGTAAAAGTAAAAAACCAGTTAAAAAATTAATAAATAATGATAAATTAAAATTAAAAAATATAAATGATAATTTAAAAAAATTTTTAGGTGATTTTTCCTTTGAAATTATAGATGAAAAAAAAAAAACTTTCTCAGCAGATTTAGCAGAGTTAAATAGAGAAGGAATGATAAATGAACTAATAAAGGAAGCGAATATGTATTTAGAAAAATCAAAAAAAAGTATTAAAAAAAAGATAGTAATAATAGATGGAGAAAATTTATTACGCTATACAATATTCAACGCTCGTCAAACTAAAGAATTAATTATTAATTTAATAAAAAAAGATTATTTTGTTTTTATTTTAAGACATAATGAAAACCCTTTGCCAAATTTTAAGAAGTTAACAAAAGAAGAAAATGAATTATTAAATAAATATATGGTAGAAATACATAAAGGGGAGAAAGGTAGTATGATAGATGATTTTTTTGTATTATTATTGAGTGTTTTAGCACATAAATCAAAATATTATAGTGTTCCTACTTTTTTATTTAATTCAAAAAAAAAAGATTTTAAAAGAAGTTTTGTAAATGCTAAAAGTTTTAAACAAGGAACTGCTAGTTTAGAAGAAGAAATTATAGGAAAAAATTTTTTTAATAATTTATCAAATGTAAATATTGACCACCCTAATAATTTAATTTTAACATTAGATAAATTTAAATGGTGTATTTTAAGTAAACAAAATAAAATGAAAATAATAAGTATAGAAAATAATGATTCATCTTTATATTCAAATAATTCTGCCGGACCAGCAGAGCCAGTAGGACCAAATACAGAATCGAATTCTACTACTGAAGAAAGTAATAGAACAATTGTTTTAGATAGACGAACGGGACTCCCTTTATCAAAAAATAATATTCAAAGTGGTTATACGACATATAAAGGGAAAGGCAAAGCCTAATAATTATTCTTCAATTAATCCCATATTAATTAATGCATTTTTTGACGCAAGTTGTTCAGCTTTTTTCTTAGATTTCTCTTTACCATACGCTAAAACTGTGTTATCATTTTTCATAACGCACATTGTAAAACTCCTATTATTTGGCGGTCCCTCAACCAATATTTCTTTATATTTGGGAGTATGTTTAAATTTCTGTTGGAAATAACGCATAAGTTGATCTTTGTAATTATAGTCATTTAATATTAAATCACTAAAATCTACAAATTTTTCAATAATACTGATAATAAATACCTGGCATATCTGAAAACCTAAACCAGAATAAAAATCTAACCGAGGGTGTTCCACTTCAGTTTCATTAAAATCTAAATATATGGCACCTATAAACGATTCAAATATATCCTCTAATATTTTTACACTATTCCGCCCATTACATTTCTCCTCTACGTGTCTAGAAATAACTAAATGTTCATTTAAATCCATTTTATCCGCAAGTGAACCTAACATTTCCCCATTCACTAATTTAGTCCTAATTCTAGTCATAAATCCTTCTTCTTCATTTGGAAATCTCTCATATAAATAACTCGCCACAGTAGCAGATAATATGGCATCTCCTAAATATTCTAAACGCTCATTTGATGTTTCTTGTAAATCTAAACAATCTTCTGGTTTTTCCTCTAATTCCACGTCGTCTTTATTTTCCTTTTTTATATAGGATTTATGAATGAATGCCCTTTGATAATACTCTAAATTATGTATTTCTTCTTCTATATCATATTCCTTTAATATTCTAATAACTGCTTCTTTGGTAATTAGTTTATTTTTTAAATTAAAAGGATTGAGTTTAATAATTTCGTTTTCCATTTTATATTAATAATAAATTTCAATCTTTAAATTCAATTTTATATTATTTTACTTTTTTAAAGTTTTTTTCTTTTTATTACTTTTCTTTTTATTACTTTTTTTTTTCTTTTTAGAAGTTTTTTTTAATCCCTGGGTTTCTGCCTTGGGTGTAGCTGTAGGTTTAGGTGTAGATTTAGCTGTAGGTTTAGGTGTAGATTTAGGTGTAGATTTAGGTGTAGGTGTAGATTTAGGTGTAGGTTTAGGTGTAGGTGTAGGTGTAGGTGTAGGTTTAATTATAGAAATACAATAGCTATTAATAATTATTTCTAATAGTTTTCCACAGTCTTTATAGTCTTTATAGTCGTCTATATTTTGTAATTCAAAATAATCTTTTAATTCTTCCCATTGTATGTCTTCTATATCAGGAATTTTAAATGTGTTTGAATATAATATTAATGGGTTTTTTTTTTGATATATTCCATGTTCAAATAATGTATAAAAATTATAGTACATTCCTCGCGGGTTTGTTATCTTTGCCTTTATTATATTATAATAATTTTCAATATTATCGTTTATAAATTTACTTGATAAATACACCCCCCCATAATTAATATAACGTGTTATAAATTTTTTATATTTTTTGTTTTTAGGGGTTTCTGTAACTGATTTTATTAATTCTTTTATATCTTCTTTTATATTAATATCAGAATAAAAAAAAAAGTTTTTATTTTGTATACTGTCTACTTTAGTCTCATAATCTTTGCTTTGTAAATATTCCTTACATTTTTTTGAATATGTTGGATATATTTCTATCAATTTATTATTAAAATCATATATTTCATAGTAAAATAAATAAATTAATATTATTTCGTCTATTCCGTATCCAAATACATCATTTATTTGTTTTTTTCTACTTTTCATATCTGCGATATATCTTCTTTTAATTTTTTTTTTTTTTTCATTTTTTTCTTCTTGTATTTTTGATAAAAAAATTGCGCGGGCAGTCTCTATTCCTTTCTTTAATTCTTTATATTTATGAACTAATTTATTTATACAATTTATAAAATTATCATACATTTTATTTACGTTATTTCTAATTACCCCAAATGCTCCTGCTGGAAATCTATATTCTTTTAATAAATTAAAATTATCAACTCCATATTTAACTTTATCATCTTCATTCGTTATTAGAAATAATTTATTAAGGAAATCGGGATCATTCCATCCATATTTACAGAAAGAAATAGTACATATATTTTTCTCACTATCTTCCCAATCAGATATTAATAACATTAAATTCTGTGTTATAGGATAACTAATATTTATACAAAAAACCTTCTCAATAGTACCGAATTCTTTTTCAAGTAAAGATCTAGAAGGGTAATTAATAAATAAAGGTATAAACCTCATAAATGAACCATACGTAAAAGGTAATCCTAAATACTCTTTTGTACTTTTTAGTCTAGTATCTTCAAAAGTATATATTTTTACAAAATCATATTTTTTAGGATCATTTTTTATATGTTTAATGTATTTATCATATAACGAATATAGTTTAATAATAATATTTTCGTTTTCAATATATTTTTGTTTAATATTAAGATTATTTGATGTATTATTCAAATGATAATCATATGTAGTTTTAATATATTTTTCATCAAATGTAAATAAATCGTTATCACAAAATATAACTAATCCCCAATTATTTTCCGGGTTTTCTTTTTCCCAATTAGTCATTTTTTTAAATGTTTCAACTAATTTAATAAAACCTGTTAAGTATGAAAAACTTTTATGTCCCAAGTTTAATTCTCGTGGTATAAATACATTTGTACTAAATACTTTTTTAAAAGGAGTATTTATAGTTCCTATTTTTTTAATTTTTAAATAAGCGTCAAATTTACTCTTTGGATGTGTTCCTGTGTTACTTGTGGATTTTTTGGTAGACATTATATAGTAATAGTTAATATAAAAATAATAGTAATTCAAAATAAATTTATATTATTTTACTTTTTTTAAAGTTTTTTTCTTTTTATTACTTTTCTTTTTATTACTTTTCTTCTTTTTATTACTTTTCTTCTTTTTATTACTTTTCTTTTTTTTAGAAGTTTTTTTTTTTTTATAACCTGTAACAACCAAACTGTCTTGAGTATTAAAATTTATAGGAGTAAATTCTTTATTATAATGAACAATAATTATATCTAATAAATCTTTTAATTCTGTATTATTGTTATATTTATCTATACATATTAATTCTAAATAATAATTAAAATTAACTCCATCAAAAGGAAATTTTTCTGAATATAATATTAATGGTTTTAATTCATCAAATCCACTTTGTAATAAAGTAACAAAATTATATTTTTTTTCTCCTTTTTTAATTTTAAAATAATTTATGAGTGGTTCACCTATATAATTCATAAATTCTATTGATAAATATATATGATTTGATTGTATATTTATTTCCGAAAAAATATTATCTTTTAAAAATGTTTTATTATACAGTTTTGTGTAAGGTAATATTATATTAGAATTAGCAACTGAAATATATATTTCTTCTTCATCATCGTATTTAAAAATTGTAAATAAGAAATCTATATAATGAACATAATATGAATTGTTTGCTATTAATTCTTGTATTTTTATATTTAATTCCGTTAATTTCGTTGAAGTAATATCATCTAAAACGTTTATTAAAATATTAAACCTATTTTTTTTTGTCTTTTTTATAGTTATTGTTTTAACTGGTTCTGTTTTAACTGGTTCTGTTTTAACTGGTTCTGTTTCAATATATATATCAAATTCTTTAACTAAATCAACATAATTAGAATCCGCTAAAATGCTATATCTTTTGGCATCCATTATTGTTTCTATACCAGTCTTTCCTTTAATTTCCTGGAACAAGCTTTCATCCGATTCTTCACTACTATATAAAAAAAATTTTGTAGTTTCATCTATATCTTGTAATTCTTGTAATTCTTTAAATTCTTCCGAAAATATACTACTCAGTAAAATTTCATCAATAGAATAATCAAATATTGTTTTATCTGTTTTATATTTGCCAACTAAAATATTTAAATATTGTTTGAATAAACTATATTGTTTATTAATACCTTCTTTCACTACACCAAATAATCCAGCGGGTATTCTATCCGCATATGATGGTATATATAAGGACCCAGGATTTAACACTTTCATAGTTGAAAAAAATTTTTCATTGTCAGGATATATTCCCCAAGTGTAATAACCAAAATTACTAGTACATATATGTTTTTTACTGTCTTCCCATTCTGATACTAAAGTCATTAAATTTCTTGTTATAGCGTGACTAATATTTATACAAAAAACCTTCTCAATATCAGAAAATTCTTTTTTGAGTAAAGAACTAACGGGGTAATCAGTAAATATTGGTATAAATCTTATAAATGAACCATATGTAGAAGGTAAACCTAAATATCCTTTTGTTCCTTTTAGTCTGGTATCTTCAAAGGTATATATTTTTACAAAATTATATTTTTTTTTTATTATACGTTCAATGTATTTATTATATAATGAATATAGTTTAATAATAATATCTTTATTTTCATGATATTTTCCTTTTATTCTTTTATTATTATTTGTATTATGTTGACTATATTGATATTGCCTATTATTTATATAAGAACCATCTATTAAATTTTTATCACAAAATATAACTAATCCCCATTTTTCAACTTCGGGAGTACTTTCCCAATCAGTCATTTTTTTAAATGTTTCAACTAATTTAATAAACCCCGTTAAGTATGAAAAACTTTTATGATTTAAATTTAGTTCTCTTGGTATAAATACATTTGTACTAAATACATTTTTAAATTTAGTATCATCTCCATAATATTTATTAATTTTTAAATTAAATATTTCTTTTACTTTGGTTATACCATCATGTCCCGAATTTTTAGCAGGCATTATATAGTAATAGTTAATATAAAAATAATAGTAATTCAAAATAAATTTATATTATTTTACTTTACCTAAATAAAAAATAAAAAAAATATAATGGAAAAAAATATTTTTGAAAAAATTAGAGATAAAGAAGCACCTGCTAATATTGTTTATCAATACGAATATATTACCGCGTTTGATGATATTTATCCTGACGCACCTATTCACATTCTTATTATTCCGAACAAAAAGATTGTTTCTCTAAATAATATAGAAGAAGAAGATACAATCTATTTGACTAAAATATTATTAACTGCTAAAAAGTTGGTAAAACAATTTAATATAGATGAAAGTGGTTATAGACTAATATCAAATTGTAATAAATTGTAATAAAGATGGAGGACAAGAAATAGATTATTTACATTTTCATTTAGTTGGTGGTGTAAGATTAGGGAAAATGATTATTTTACCTAAAGATTCAAAGAAAATTTTCAAAAAAAATAATAATAATTAATTCAAAATAAATTTATAATATATTAATATATATGTCTCAAAAAATTATAGCTTCCACAATAGATAAAACAGGGAAAAATTACATAGGACACAATATAGTCAAAGAAGGAGAATGCCAATTCCCCTTCATTCATAAAGGGAAATTATATAAAGAATGCGTACCCGGTCAAAAAGGAAAATGGTGCGCGACAGAATTAGACAAAGATAAGAAAATGGTTAAAATGGGTTTTTGTCCTATTGAAAAGAAAATAAGTATTAAGAAGAATACTGTAAAAAAGAATAATGCTGTAAAGAATAACGCCGTAAAGAGTAATGTAAAAAAAAATAACTCCGTAAAAAAGAATACTTCAGCAAAGAAAACAATTACTATAAAAAAGAGTATAAAAGAACCAGATTCTCTTAATCAGTTACCTGTAAATGTTCCTATAGGTATGGAAAAATATGTAAGACCCGAAAATGATAGTTTAAAAATTGCTCATTGGGAAAATCCAAATCGTAAGAAATTTATTAGGTGGTTTGATACAACATTTAAAAAATATAAAACAAGGGAAAAACCTGTTATGCAGTGTGATTTAGAGGATGAAGAGTGTCAAAAATCTACAAAACCTAAAAAAAGAGATTTATTCCCTACACAAAAAATAGTCCGTGATTATTTAAGTGTTAATTCTCCATATAGAGGTTTACTATTATATCACGGTTTAGGTGTAGGTAAAACGCGTGCTTCTATTGAGATAACAGAATCAAATAAGGAAGAAAGAAAAGTGGTTGTATTATTACAAAAGAGTATTAAACAAAATTACATTCAACAATTAATGGAATGGGGTGACGAATATTTCAAATTAAATCAGCATTGGGTTTTTGTTCCATGTTCTACAATAAAAGACAGACCAACATATTTATTTGCTCTAAAAACTGGTATTACTAGGGCAGCAATTAATGCGAATAAAGGTGCCTTCTTTATAGATTTCAATAAAAAGGATAATTTTTCTTCTTTTTCTGGTGAAGATAAAGAGAAAATTAAATTACAAATTATGAAAATGATTGATTCCAAATATGAATTTAAACATACCAACGGTTTAACCGCAGCACAATTAGATAAAATGGAGTTAGAAAGATATTTCGATGATAAAATAGTAGTTATTGACGAAGTTCATAATGTTATTAATGGTATGGCTGGAGGTGGAAGTATGAGGGCAACCAGATTGAATGAGTTATTTATGAATGCTCATAATGTAAGGTTTGTCTTTTTATCTGGAACACCTATGAAAAATATTCCTTTTGAAGTTGCGAAAATATTCAATGTTCTTAGGGGATATATAACCAATTATGTTTTAACATTGGCACCCGGTAAAGGTAGAACTAGAATGGAATGGGACGAATTAGAGGAAGAATTATACGAACACCCTTTAATAGACCAAGTGATAATAGATGGTAGAAGTAAGGAAGTTAAATTTAGTAGAAATCCATATGGGTTTATTAATCACGAGAATGGTTTAGTTAGAAGCGAATTAAATAATATTTCCGATTCTCAATTCATAGAACAAGTTTCCACTTATATAAAGGAAAGACTAGATTATAAAATTATATATGTCAATAGCGAAGTTACTACTACTTTCCCAGACGATAATAAAGATTTTATGACTATGTTTTATGACGCAGATAAAAATGATATCAAAGATAAAGAATTATTTAAAAGAAGAACTATTGGTATGGTTTCATATGTAGCGAGTGCCAATCAAGACTTGGTACCTGATATAAGAACCAGGGAAATATTGGAAATACCGATGAGTGATTATATGTTTAATAAATATGCCGCAGTAAGAAAGAGTGAGATAGAAAAAGATAGTAATTCCAAAGAGAAAAAGAAACCTGGATTATCAATCGGTAAGAAAAATAAGGATGTATCTGGTGATATTTTCAAGGTTAATTCTTCATATCGTGCTTACTCTCGTATGTTGTGTCAGTTTGTTTTCCCTGAAACAATAGAGAGACCATTTAAAGGTGATTTAAAAGATATAGAATTTGACGATGATAGTGAAATATCGCAAAAAATAGTTGAACTTAATAATGAATATGAAGTTAAAATAAGTAAGGCAAAGAAAACCGCAGATAAAGAAAGATTAAAAGGGGAATTAGTTCATAAAATTAGAGAAGTTAAAGGTAAGAGTAAAGAATATGAAAAGAGACTTCATAATGCGTTAAAAGAATTAGATAAACATAGAGACGAATATCTCGCGTATGATAATGGAAACCCTGAGAAATTATCTAAATATTCTCCTAAATACGCCAAAATTATTGAAAGATTACTAAGAGATAGGGGCAGTTCCCAAAAAGGTCTTAAGTTTATTTACACGGAATATAAAACCAGTGAAGGTGTAGGAATATTAAGTTTGGCTTTAAAAGCAAATGGATATTCCCCTTTTAAAGTAAAGAAAGACGCGACAGGAGATTGGATTTTAGATTTTGATCCTAAAACCGATACTAACCCTAAATATGCGGTATGGTCTGGTGACGAAGAGAGTGATATTATATTAAATATATATAATGATAAATTAAATAATTTACCAGATAAACTTAGGAGACAAGTAGAAGCAATTAATACGTCTAATCAAAGAGGACAATTATTGGAAATCCTTATGACTACTAAACAAGGAGCAGAAGGTTTAAATACAAGAAATGTTCGACAACTTCACGTTGTAGAGCCATATTGGAATCCTGTAAGATTAGACCAAGTTATAGGCAGGGCAGTAAGAACTAATTCACATATTGAATTACCTAAGAAAGAGAGAAATGTAGATATTTATATTTATTTATCTAAGGCAACACAAGCACAATTAAGAAGTGATATAACTATAATGAATGATTTTACAGGTAAGACTTCCGACCAAGTATTATATAATATTGCGGAAAGAAAGAGACATATTATGGACATTGTTTTAGGTATTATTAAAGACGGCGCCATAGATTGTTATCTTAACTTAAATGATAATAAAAAAACTAATAAAGGTATTAAATGTGTTAATTTCGGTGATATAAAAACACGGAAATCATTTAGTCATACTGCTAATATTAGAGATGAAATTAAAGAAAAAGAAAGAAGAACAAGAGTCCAAACTAAGAAAATTGGTTTTACCACTATCGAAGGAAAGAATGGAAAAAAATATGCGAAGAAAGGTAATTATATTTATGATTATGAAGCAGCGAAGGCAGATAGACCAGGAGACCCTATTGGAGAGATTATTACAAAAGGAGGGAAAAAAACTGTTAAAATGTATAAGCTTTGACCAAAATAAAAGAAGTACAAGCACAAGCAGCAAACGAAGTAATTAGACCAAAAAATCTTTTAAATATAATCTATAATTTTTTATAAAAAAATTGATTAAATAAACTTATATTATTTAATCAATAAATATGTTTTTCGATCATCTTGATACATTACCAAAAAAAAATATAGGAAATATGAGAGGTATGACTGAATATATCGATTTTCTATCATGGGACTCAATAAAAGAACCCGCGATGATGGGTATTGATTATTATTCTAGATATTTTATAGTAATAAAATTTCTGATAAATAGGAAAGACAAAGAACCAGAAAAAATAATGCAAACCTTTTTCCAAAGACATAGATATTCTGAACTTTGGATGGGTTGCGGACACGCGACACAAAACTTAATGTGGACTGACGGAGGTATGAAACAAGAACAATTTCAATTTCTAGATAGAATTTTAAAGGGAGAAACACTAGAAATACCTAATAATATAAATTCAATATATACAGACGGAACAGTGAGTCTATATGACGAAAAGAAGTGGAAAGCAGCAGAAAAAATACAGAAACAATGGCGTTTATGTAGATACAACCCGCGATATAAAATGTGTGAAACCGTTCAAATGAGAAATTATGAAACTATTCTAAATGAAGCATAAAATATATCTTAAATAAATTATATCTTAAATAAAAATATATCTTAAAATTTTTTTTATTTTATATAAGAAAATTACTTCAATATACAATAATATGAATATAACTAATATATTTAAAGGTAATAAAGACGAAGATATTACAGTTGGTTTGGGTATTGTTGTAGTATTAATTATAACAATGTTATTTTTATTAATATTTTTCTGTTGTTGTGAAAAGACAAAAAAAAAAAGAAAAAAATATCCTTCATTACTTAAATCAACAAAATCTTCTACTAATTCTTTTAAGAGAACACAAAGTTTACCGACAGTTTTAAAAGAAAATAATGAAATAGAAGAAGCAGAGAAGGCTTGTTTAGATAAAACAAATAGTATAAATAGTACAAATAATGCAATTAAAAAGAATGATAAAGGTTTATATCCTAACTTAGAAGGTCATAATATTTTATAAAGTTTATGTGAACTTCGTTTACTGCTATTGCTTGTACTTCGTTTATTATATTTTGTATTCTAGTCTAATTACTTCTTTTTTTTGGTCTAATTGCTTCGTTTATTATATATTGGAGTTACTAAGAACGTTAGTAACATCATCTTCTCTGGTAACTACTTTGAAAACGTAATTAGATTGTAGTGATTGGTTTATTAATTTACAATTTTCGGCAGTATTAGAAGAACTAACTGTGTCTGTAAAATATGTAGTCGTAGCAGTTTTACTTGTTGTTGTTCCTGTCTTTAATATTCCGTCTGTGTCATCTTCATCTGTAAAATCTATTTCACCGGGAGGAGATATATATAATTTATTTATAAAACCTTCATTACTTACAGCTGACCCTCGAGTTGTTACTTCTGGCAATAAATTAATAATATAATGCCCTTCTTCTCTATTCATAAAACTTGTTATATCAAATGTATCACCCTCTTCATCTACGAATCCTTGAATTTTTATATTATCACCTATTTTAAATACTCTATTACTGAAAAATGTCCAAGTCTCAATTTCTATTATGTTAGTTGTATTATTATATGGAAAACCGTGAGGATCGGTAATATCTAATGCGTCAGACGCCGCTGCGACTAATTTAACAGTTTTAATTTTTAAAACATCTGGGTGATTATTAATTTCTCTTCCTTTTGGTGTAAATAAATTTAAAGTTAATCTATTTAATGAAGATAATGGCGATGGATAATATGTTTTTTTCTCAAAACCTAAAGGTGCCATTAAACAAAAACCTCTTTTTACAATTCTAGAGAAAGTAGTTGTAAATTCTGTCGTTGAAGTTAATACTTCACTACTATTATCTTTATCCCATAATAAATGAGCAAACGCCTTATCTATATTTTGATTAGTACCCGAATATAAACCATCTATTTCATCTATTTTAAGAACAATATATGGTAAGGACTTAAAATCAATAAAAATACGATTATCGAATGGTATAATTATATTTTCAATAGGTAATAAGACACGTACCATTTCTATTGAAGTAACATTCTTATATTCTTGAGGTAATCCGGCACTTGTGCTTCCAACATATTCAGTTCCATTAAGGTCTGTACTTGTTACAGAAGGATTGAATTTTACTTGGAAAGAAAAACGTGTTTCATTTGTATTATTAAACCAATCTCTATCACCACTATTAATTGTTATTAAATGTTCTCTATTGATATATTTTCTCTTATCAAATAAACTTTTCTTAAACTCCTCAAATAACGCATTATTCTCATAAATATTGTTATTCTGCGCTATAGCCAAATCATTTGCAGTTGGAAGATTTATTTCTTTTTTATTTTGTGTCGCAAAATCTAATTGGTCGTCTAATTGTCCTTTTAAATCACCTAAATTTGCCCTACTCATTTGCTCATTTATTTGTAGAGATAAATTATCATGGAATTTATTTTCCTCTACTATACTCTTTACCTTATTTTCCTCTAATATATTAGTAATATATTCATTATTCCCTTTATTTGCCTGTTCGAAATTATTTCTATCTTCCTGGATTTTATTATATTCGGAGTCTTGTATTTCCCTTTCATTATTATATTGCTGATATAACTTCATTGGGTCTACTTCGTCATTAGTGCTATCATATGTATTCATATGTTCTATAGTTGTTCCTAGCTCATTATTTACTAAATCACTATTTAAACTCATTGGGTCTAAAGTATATTCCTCTGTATTATTATCATTTCCTACTTGTTCTCTTTCTTTCATTAATCTTTCCATTGATACTTTTGGGTCTTCAATTGGTTCATCTTTGGAATTAACTGGAATTTGCCTATTTCTCATATTTTGCTGGTTGCTCATATTTTGCCGATTGTTCATTTTTTCTTGATTACTCATTTTCTCTTGATTGCTCATATTTTGCTGACTGCTCATTTTTTCTTGATTACTATAATATTCCTTTCTATTATCCATTAATTGTTTATAGTCACTATTAACATTTACATTTTCATAACTGGTATTTGTTGATTTACCTCTAAATGATATAGGTAATCCATTATTTTCTGCCATATCACCCTTTAGATTTTCGTATTTATTTTTGGTCATTTTTCTTAAACTATTTGGAGGTAATAAAGGAGCATTAGTTAATCTTTTCTTATCTATATCTGTTTTAAGATAGGGAATAGTTTTCCCTAAAACACTTTTATTTAATTGTGTTAAATTATTTGTATCGTCCGCGTGTTTAAATACTATTCCCATAATTTCACCGAAAGTTCTATAATATTTTTTATTATCGTCAATATTATATTCGGTTTGTTTGATTAATTCATCACGGCAAATATTATATAATAAATCTTTGTTCTTGGAACTAAAAAAAGTATTGTTATTCATTATAATAATTAAATATAATAAATAATAATTAATAACTTATTTTTAAATTAAAAAACTATTTCTTTTTTATAAGACTTTTTATTCACTCGGAGCATAAAAAAAATCCCTTTTTAAATTTATTGTATCGTCATTTACCTTATTTTCTGTAATTTCCTCAAATGATTTCCCTTCAAGCATTGATACAATAAAATTTATACAATATATACCACATTCCGAATGTTTATATTGGTGTCTTATTTTATTTTCTTTATATTCTAATTCCCTGCCTATTTCATTCCCTTGTTTTTGTAATCTTTTAACTAAAACTTTTACTTCTTTTGGCGGCGGTTCTCCGTATGAATCGAAATATAATATTTTATCTTGATATAAATCTACATACATTGATATCCAATGACTTCCTTTATCGTCGTGTTTATCTAAATTAAATACAATACCTATTTTATTCTTTCTATTTTTAACATTATCACTTAACTTAATTTTACATAATTCATCTATAATACACTTACCCATACTATATTCATAATCGAAATCAATTGGAACAGCGCCTATAAAACTAAAATCGTTATGTACCTTCTCATACTGATTTAATACATTCTCTATATCAATTGTAGATAACCATTCCGTTTTTTTCTTATACCAAGGTTTAGGTGTTTTTGGTCGAAACGTTGCCTTCAATTCTTTATCATTCATACTTTTAACGAATTCCTGTTGTATCCAACACCATTCGCCATAACATTTATCATTGAGTTTTTTATTTATTTTTTTCCATAATTTAGGGACTGAACTCTTTTCATTCCATTTAATTTTATTTTTTCTATTAGTATTATTCCATTTTTTTACAATCTTAATGAGGGATTCTTTACTAAAACAACTATATTTATTATTATTATTTTTTGGAGAACAATAAATTTTTCTTGTTCTCTTCGGTTTTTTTTTAAATATATTCATACCCAGTTTTAACGACATATATAATTATATTAGAAATTTTTTTTTTTATATTTTATATTTTATAATTCTTCATTTAATAATTCTTCTTCATTTAATAATTCTTTTTCATTTAATAATTCTTTTTCATTTAATAATTCTAACTCTAATTTTTCTTTTTCATTTATTAATTTTTGTAATTTATCTTCTAATTCATTTGAAAAAAAAGGACATTTCTTCATTTTTGGGCAATTTTCTATAAATTTAGACATATTTTTTAAAGGATATTTTCCTTCTTCCATAGGTTGTTTCATTAATGGGCACTTTCCCATAGGGCACCCTTTCATTTCTTTCATTGGACACCCTTTCATTTCTTTCATTGGGCGCCCTTTCATTTCTTTCATTGGACACCAACCCATATTTCTATTAGTAGGTAATTTAATATTACTATTTCTTAATGAATTAACTCCACAAGACATTAATGAAATATTTATTTTATCTAATAAATTATTTGCCAAAATTAATGCTCCGCCAATTAATAAAAATATAACAAATAGTGACATAAAACTACTATTACTACCTGTACTTTTCATAGACATAGGCATTTTCCCGATAGGACACATATTTTTAAAATTTGGAATTGTGCCCACTTTTTGTGGAATAATTTTGTCTAAATTGTTAATTAATTTAAACGCAATTATTAGATATATTATATTTTTGGGTATATTAAGTTTAGATAAATCTAATTCTGCCAAACTTCCTAATCCTCCTATACCTAAACCACCTAATTTTAAATCATCAAGTAATTTTTCAATCATTTATAAATAAACGATATAATTAATTTTCCTAAATTAACCGATAAATATTTACAATAAATACTTAAATAATATATCTACCATTATTTATAATGAACCTAAAAGAAGAATATCTTAAAAGAGTAGATATTATCAAATCCAAACAGGATATCCGAAAGAAAAAAATTAAACTTTATAAATTAGAAAAAGAGGAATTAATTTTACAAATTAAAGAAAAAATAACTTTACTAAATCTACAATCTGAAAAAGCAGAAAAAACCATAAATAAGAATAATGAATTATTACTAAAACAAAAAGAAAAATATGATTTATTTGAAACAAATTTCCTTTTTAAATTAGATAAAATAGATAATAATTACAATAAACAATTATTAGATAATAAAAATTACCATTTAGAAGAAGAAGCAATATTATTACAACAATTAGAAGAAGAAAAAAATAGAATATTTGAAGAGAAAAATGATATTATGAAACAATTTGAATTACAAAATAAATGCTTAATAGATAAAAAAAAAAAATATGAAATTGAAATTATTAAATTTACAGAATTACTCAAAAGAAATAAACAATTACTTAAATATGAACTGAAAGCATATAAATCTTCTATTGGAAACCGTTTTTCTAATAGGAATAAAAATATTTCTAAAATTGAAGAATATCATATTTTAATTAAAGAAAATAGACAAAAGAAAAAATATTTATATGAAAAAATTAGGAAAAAAGAATTGGAATTGAGAAGTATAAATAGTGAAAACGAATATATTAATCGGCAAAATTTGTCATTTCTTAATTCCTATATTAAAAGTCAACGTATGCATATTAGAAATGAAGTACATATTGATAAAAAAAAGGAATATTTTGATAATATTAAAAAGAAAAACTTAGAATATACAAATTTAATAGATGAACATAAAAAAAATAGATATAAATTAGAAAATGAAATTTCTTTCGTAAAAAAAGAACTTGTTGATATTAGAATTATAAATTTTATTCAAAATGTTAAAAATGTTAATACAAATGTTAATGATATAAATGATAATAATACAAATGTTAATATTAATGATGATAATAATACAAAAGATAAACAATTAATTTTAGAAAGAGAGAAGGAAATAGAGGAATTAACCTATAATTTAACTTCTTTACAAATAGAATATAAAAGTGTAAATATATTATTAGATGAAAATAGATATAAATATGAAGAGAAAATAGATTATATAGATAAAAATAATAATAAGGAACATATTAAATTATTATTAGTTACAAATCAAGAACATTTTAAAATAACAAATGAAAAATTACTTAATGAACAATCTCTGGAATGTATTGAAAATAAAAAAATGCTAAAACAATTCTTATTAGATACAATTTATCCACTTTTTATAAAAAAAACAGTTGGATATCAAATAAGGCATATTAATGAAAAAATAGATACTGCTAATAAAATTTTAAGAGCAAATACCGATAAAATAAAAAATAATAATTATATATTAGAAAGAATTGAATTAAAATATGAAATTACTAAAATGGAAAAGGAAGAAAAAGATAATTTACTAACTATAGATGAGTTATTGGAAATTGAAGAACTAAATCAAAAAATATTATCTTTATAAATGTATAATTGTATAATATGGAAATAGTTAGTGATAATAATGTGATAAAAGAAAAAATAAATTCATTCCTTAAAATAAAACTTAATATTAATTCATTACTGTATAATAATCAAACTTTGAAAAATAATTTTATCAATAAGATAAATGATACTGAAAATAGAATACAAAGTTTACAATTAGAAAGAGAATATAAACTTTATAATATTAAAAATAAAACACAGAATATAGAATATTTGAATACTATTGATACTATTTTTGCTAAACTAAATTTAGAGAAAATAAAATTCAATGATTACTATAATTTATCTTATATATATAATACTAAACTGGAATATTATATAAAGAAAACTGATAAATATAAAAGGAATATGGATTTGTATAAGTTAAATTATGAAACATTTATTAAAAATAGTATGAAGGACAAGAATATGCTAAAACAAAAGTTGGATAAAGAGACTAAATTAATACAAAATCAAATCCAAGAAATAGAATTGAAACTTAGTGATATAATTATACTACAACAAAAGGAAATTGATTTAGGTAATTCCGAAAATAATAAAATTATTGATAAAAATATTACCCAAATAAAGATTTATAATAGAAAATTAAAAATAAGTAACTATACTAAGTTAGAAAAAGAAAATATTAGGGAATGTATTTATATGTTAGAAGAAGAGAATGAATTTATTCAATCCCAAGATATTAGTTTAAAAATTATTCATAAATTCAAAATACAATCCACCGAACTTCTATTACAAAAAGATATATTACTAAATCAAATTATTGGAAAAGAGATTGATTATAATTTAGAAATAGAAAATTTAGTAGAAAAAGAAGAATATTCTTGTAATAAATTAAATAAAATAAAATTATATTACAAAAAACTTAGTATAAAATTTGATTTAGTAAAAGAAATGATTATAAATAATATTATTCCATCTGATTTAGAAACAAATAATTTATTATTACAACTAAATCAAAATAAAGAAAATTATAATAATGAACTAAATAAAGATAAAAATATATATGTATATATAGATAAAACATATATTAGTAAAATTCGTAAATTACAAAGAAAACTTAGTAATATAAAACTTAGTTTATATAAATATGAAAATCAAACATTACAGGATTTATTATTTCAAATTATAAATAATAATACTAATATACAATATCTTATCAAAAAGAATAAACTGAATTATTTATAATTTATTAAAATAAAAAAATATTTTATAATAGTATAAAATGCCTACTACTACTAACTATTCTACTGTTTGCAAACAATCTAAAGGAGTTAAATGAGGTTGCTGTTAACTCTGTCAAATAAATTATAATTAATAAGATAATTGTTATTATCCGTATGATAATTATAGACGAAACCGTAAGGTGTTTATAATTTGAGATTATTGATTATGATTTAAATTTATTATGATTTAAATTTATTATGATTTACATTCATAAATAAATATTTCTAATATTACTTAATATAAGTAAAATTCCTAAAGTTGAATTTTTACGTATAAGTAAAATTCCTAAAGTTGAATTTTTACGTATAAGTAAAATTCCTAAAGTTGAATTTTTACGTATAAGTAAAATTCCTAAAGTTGAATTTTTACGTATAAGTAAAATTCCTAAAAGTTTTATCTAACTGTTTTTTAAACCATAATGTTACAAAAATGTTATGATTTACAAAACCAAATTTATGATATCTTCCAATGTTTACAATCTGACAGAAAGAAATATTTATTTTCCCAAAAAGAAAAAAAAGAACAAATTATTAATCAAATTACTTTCTATAAACCTACATCCAAACATACTTATTTCAGTAATATAAATCAAATATTTTCAATTATAAAACAGGATTTGATAAAAAAAGATTATTTAGACTATATTAATAAACCTAATTATACCTTTCTTCATAATAAAAATATAAATGAATTGGAAATTCATAATAAAAATATAAATGAATTGGAAATTCATAATAAAAATATAAATGAAATTAATATATATAATTTAGTATCATTAGATAATTGTATAAAAAATGATTTTATGGATGAATTTATAAAAAAAATATTAGAACTTGAAGATATAAAGTTTTATACATTATTAAAAAAAATAAAAGAAAATTATTTAT
>Ga0257126_1000301_pt1 | contig 41100 bp, 30 predicted proteins | sample SI060_120mmetaG_FD_190151 | JGI IMG/M metagenome (GOLD analysis project Ga0257126, IMG submission 190151) | Marine microbial communities from Saanich Inlet, British Columbia, Canada - SI060_120m | ecosystem: Environmental > Aquatic > Marine > Inlet | place: Canada: British Columbia | collected... | reverse complement strand
TAATTCAATTGGACTAGAAGGAGTCATATCTTTATTATCAAAACCGGCATAATCAATTGGATATTTGGTACATCTAAAAACTGAATTACCAAATCCATTTTGAGTAACTGGTATGGAATCTCCTTGAGATAATATATATGTATTTAATACTGGATTTACATATCTCCAAACAATATTATCTAGTGTATCTATTTCAAAAAAATCTCCGTGAGCACCATCACAGATTAAAGTATTTCCATTAGCTAATCTTTGTGCTCCTGAAATATATGATGAATAAAAATTTTGCGCAGGAGATGAAGTATAAATCCAATCTGCATTTAATGGCTGAAACATATTTAAAGAGTCTAAAATATAATTACCAATAGAATCTACAGCTGGATTAACTATATCTACTGAACTATAACCCCTTTGTTTTCCATTATTAAATATTAGTAATTTACCACCATCTAAAAAACTATCATCAATCCAATGTACATCATGTTGTCCAAATAGTTTTTGATCTGTATCAGCAGCATCATAAGCCTGTGGATTTCCCCATCTGTAGAGAAAATCGCCTCCCTTATTAGAATTACCCCCTAAGCTGGAGGAAGCTTCGTTAGTTGTAGTACTATGATCAATGATATAAAGTTCAGATAAAGCTCTCGAACCAATTACAATTTGATCTAAATCTTCGTTATAATCTATAGAATTACAATGAAGCCAATCGTTCTTACCATTTCCAAAATAATAATTAATATCTAAAAGTTGGGGATTTTGAGAAACTACACCAAAATTTTGTTTAGTAGAATCAAAATCCTGGATTAAATGATCCCACAAATGCCACTCCCATATAATGTTAATAGAATCAATTCCTATCGGCTCAGCTTCAAGTATATATGTAGACCACAATTCGTTATCTAACATTGAATTTGGATCTCTTCCAGCATCAACTGCTTCACTTAATGATTTATACTCCCAACATAAAATCAGTATATTCCCATTTTTAAGTGGTGCAATGTCATGATGTTGATGAAATAGGCTATCTGAAAAATTATAGGACCATTCTAAATTACCAAACCAATCTGTTTTTTCTATTCTTCCCCCACCTCCACCAGCACTAAAAATTGGATTCTGAATTCTACATGCTCTTAGTAAACTTCCATTTTCTAAAAGATACACTGAACTACCAGCGTTATAATTACTGTTCCAAGAATTAATTAATTTACCACAATTATCTAATAAGTATGTATTTAAATTAGGAGAAAAAAGAGTGTATCCTTTAAAAGATTGAGTATCATTTGTGAATAAACCAACAGTTTGATTTTGAGATAATAAATTAAGATAATTAAGGAAGAAAAATAAGACAAACACTCTTTTCATAACAAAAGCTAAAATAAAAAAAGCACAGCATATGCTGTGCTTTTTTTATGATATTACTTTTTAATTATTCAATAACTACTTTCTTAGAATAAGTTTGTTTTTTATTAGTAAACTCTATTGAATAAATACCTTTACTAAATTGAGATAAATCAATTGATTGATTTGAATAAGATGAAATCTTTCCATCGAATACTATTTGTCCAACTAAATTACTTATTGTAAAATCATATTCACTATTATTCTCATTTCCTAAATTAACAATTCCAGAAGAAGGATTTGGATAAACTGAAAATCCTGATTTTAATTCTTCATCATCAACTGATGAAACATAACCAAAATTCATTCTTATTAATCTAGCATCACTAGTATACCAATCTCCAATATTACCACCATTTCCAATATCACAACCATTATCTTGTATGTATCCAGAAGTGTGTGGGTTTCCAGTAGAACTAACACCAACAGTATCTGTAGGATGTTGTGTACCAAGTACGCCTGCTAAATATGAAGTACCCGCAAAAAGTGGTGTTGGATTTAATAGTGGTAAAGTTACCCATTGTCCAATATCAGATTGCTGTAAAGTATATACATCAGATTCAGCAATAAAAATTTGCCCATCCGACTCATACAGCTGTGCTGTAACATCACCACCAGCGACAGACTGATCACTAATATGAAATGAGATCGATGTTAACACATCATTAGCATAAATATCATAAACATTTGCCAGTACTTGCCCACATCCAGGACGAGACAAATAAGCATATCCTGAAGCATTAGCACCATCAGAATTCCAATCGTAGTCAACACCATATACAGAGTCAGTTACAATAGTGGAAAATGTAGTTGTGTCAGTAGTAGGGAAGGAATCCGAAGTTGCCCAATAACTCATATTATATAGACCCATATTTGAAGGAGCAAAATTTGTTGTTGTAGTAACAGTATCGTTTTGCAACATTGATAAGGATATCGGAGTCGAAGATAATGATGTAATATTAGAAGTATTATCTTCCTCAATATCAACATGAAGAGTAATATTATTTTGAGTTTGAATACCTGAATTCCTAACAACACCTTCAATTCTGTAAGGCATTGCTGTTGCTTGAGACATTGGATATAAAGTATAGTCACAACCTAAATCACCACTAAGCTGATATCCTAACCACCATCCACCAAAAGTTTGATTGGAAAGAATTAATTCATTATCAGGAGTTTCTGAGAATGTTACATCATCTATCATTGTAGCATAATCCCACTCTCCTTCATAATGAAATCTTAAATATACATTAGGCTGGTTTCCAGCTGACGATGAAATATTTAAAGAAACTAATTCTGGATTTGGAGAAGATTCATTAGAAGCAAGAGCCGGTTGAATTCTATATCTTCCAGCAACAGTAGCAAAGTTATCGGTACTAATTTCTACAAAAACTGAATCACGAAATACTCGGTGATAACATTCGAAGTTTATATTTATATATTGATATGCAGAACAATCAATTGTCCCATTGTATGTAAGTGTTGCTTCTTGAGGGGTATATTGAGTGTTTAAAGCATCTGAATCGAAGAGAGCAAATCCATTTGCAGCAGTAGTTGAATTTATTACACCCATAGTTCCAGAAAATGATCCAACAGGTCCATTTGTAGTAATTACCCAGTTTTGTAATCCCCCATTTAATAAATCTACCATTGCCCAATCAGATTGTGTAGAAAAATCATTAGACCAAAAAGGAGCAGGCATAAATGAAGAAACGCTAGATGACTGAGGAACAATACTTTCGATATGTTTGATATTATGTATTGTGTTCTCTTGTGGGGCTTTTTGTTGAGCTACAGAAGCATTAACAAAAAGAATTGTTAGTAAAGAAAGTAAAGTTTTTTTCATGTTTTATTTTTTTACAAATTTACAAAATATAATCTCATCATAAATACTTATAAAACTAAAAAAGACACAGAAATACTGTGCCTTTTTAGTAAAATATTTTACTTATCTATTTAATAATTAATTTTTGATTAAATAGTTGATTATCACCATCATATTCAATCGTGTATATTGCTGAATTTAGATGAGACAAATCAACTGTTGAATTTGAAGCGGTATTAATTTTACCTCTGAAAGTAATCTGACCCAAAACATTTCTAATTGAATAATTAATATCTTTTTGATTATTATTTTCAATTGTAAATATTCCGTTAGAAGGATTAGGATAAATATTAAATCTAGAATTTAGCTCTTGTTTTACAGAACTCACATTTCCAAAATTCATTCTTATGGCTAATGCATCTGAAGCAGTATACCAATATCCGAACCCTTGAGTTCCAATATCACATCCATTATCTTGAATATAGCTCGAGGTATTTACATTACTTGTAGCACTAATTAATGATGTATCTGTAGGATGTTGAGTACCACGAACTGCCGCCATATATCCTGTTCCAGCAAATAATGGATATGGGCTTAAAAGTGGAACTGTTACCCAAGAATCAATATCTTGAGCTTGTAGTGTATATTCATCAGATTCTTCTAAGTAAATTTGACCATCTGCTTCATATACTTCTACAGCAACTTTTGCTCCAACAACAGATGAAGCACTTACATGAAATGATATTGATGTAAGCTGTGTGTTTTCATAAATATCAAAAACATTAGCAAGCACTTGACCTCCACATGTCCTACCAAGATAATACCCTCCACCAAGGTTTGTTCCACTACCGTCCCAATCATAATCAACTCCATATACTGTATCAGTAACAAGAGAGCTCATAACCATTGTATCAGTGGTTGGGAAAGAGTCAGAGGTTGCCCAAAAAGTAAAATTATACACACCCATACTAGTAGGCGAAAAATTAGCAGTAGTTGCTGTGGTGTCATTCATTGGATTTGGAGCTCCTACTAAATTTGATGGAGATGACATGTACGAATTAATATTTCCTGATGGTTCCTCAACGTCAACATGAAGCGTAACATTATTTTGTGTGTTAACTCCAGTATTGGATATAACTGCTTCCATCCTATATGGGTTTGCAGTTGCTTGTGCCATTGGATAAAGGGTGTAGTCAATACCAACATCTCCTAAAGACTGGTATCCAACCCACCATCCACCAAAAGTTTCATCCGTACATTCCAACCCATTATCTGGAACTTCTTCAATTACTACATCATCAACAGTCCAATACCAGCCCCAATAATCATTATCATCGTAATAAAACTGTACTAAAACTTGAGATTGATTTCCTGCAATTGAAGAAATATTATATGTACTAATATGAGGATTATCAGAATCTTGATTTGGAGTATTATATGTTGTTGCATTTGAAATTTCAAAATCAGTCCAAGTAAGACCGTTATCGCCAGAAACTCTAACTCCTCTTGTGTCATTCCACCATCTAAAACTATGTTGGAATGTGAGCTGAACATTCTGATAACCTGTTAAATCAATTGGCTGGGTATTTGTAAACTCAGCAATAATAGGAGTCCCATTTTGATCTAGATTTCCAGGAGCAGCATCAGAATTAATAATCATAAAACCATTACTTGCCGTTGTACTATTAAAGGTTTGAAGAGAAGCTGTTAAGTTTGTTACCATTTGAGATTGTACATCCACATTGGTAGTCCAGTTCCAATCAAGAGGAGGAAGACTAGAATTAGTAAAGGTCCAAGTAGCAGGGTCTGAACAATCATCAGACCACAAGGGTGCAGGTTGAGTTAAAGATGATGAGTTATGTTGAGTTGCAAAACTAGAACTAGATTTAGCTTCCATTTTATAATTAACCAATGGTGCTTTTTGTTGTTGTGCAGAGACTAAATTAATAGTAAAAACTGCAATAAATAATAGTATAAATCTTTTCATGTGTTTGTGTTTATAATAAATTAGTTACACAAATATAATTTTTAAAAGAAACTATCAGAAACTTTATACTAAGTATTTAATAATCAGACATAGGGGGGCATGAACATATTAAATTTCTATCTCCCAAAGCACCATTTATTCTTCTAACAGTTGGCCAGAACTTTTTAACTTTTAAATGTGGAAGAGGGAATACCGCTTTTTCTCTTGAATATGGAAATTCCCAACTATCATTCAAAGCCAAATTCATGGTATGTGGAGCGTTCTTTAATACATTATTAACTGGATCAACCTTTTTATTAATTACCTCTTCTATTTCTTTCTTAATACCAATTAATGCATCACAAAATTTATCTAGTTCTTGCTTAGACTCACTCTCTGTTGGCTCAATCATTACTGTATTTGCAACTGGGAATGATACTGTAGGGGCATGGAATCCATAATCCATTAGTCTTTTAGCGATGTCTAATACTTCAATATTGTATTCCTTAAAAGACCTAAAATCAATAATCATTTCATGGCCAACTCTATCATTTTCGCCGGTATATAGAACATCATAATAACCATTTAATCTTTCCTTAATATAATTAGCATTAAGAATTGCAATATCTGTTGATTTTTTTAAACCTTCTGCACCTAACATTTTTATATATGCATATGAAATGGTAGATGCTAAAGCACTTCCCCATGGAGCAGATGATATTGACATTCCTGACTTACCTCCCATAGAAATTAAAGAACTATTCGGGAGAAAATCTTCTAGATGCTCAACAACTCCAATTGGACCAACACCAGGACCTCCACCACCATGTGGAATTGCAAAGGTTTTGTGAAGATTTAAATGACATACATCAGCACCAATAATTCGTGGGTTTGTTAATCCTACTTGCGCATTCATATTAGCACCATCCATATATACCTGCCCGCCATTTTCATGAATAATTGAATTTATAACAGTAATTTTTTCTTCAAATACACCATGTGTAGATGGATAAGTAATCATTAGAGCAGCAAGATTATCCTTATGTTCAATTGCTTTCTCTTTTAAAACACCGACATCAATATTACCATTTTCATCACATGGAGTAACAACAACCTTCATTCCAGCCATTACAGCTGATGCTGGATTAGTTCCATGAGCAGAGGAAGGTATTAGACAAATATTTCTATGACTATCACCTCTACTTCTATGATAAGCTCGTATAACCATTAGCCCTGCATACTCTCCCTGCGCTCCAGAATTTGGTTGTAAACTCATTGCATCAAAACCTGTTACTTCGCACAACATCTTTTCTAATTCTTTAAAAATGATTTGATATCCTTCAACTTGATTCAGAGGAACAAATGGATGAATATTATTAAACTCTGGCCAACTTAAAGGAAAAAGTTCAGAAGCTGCATTTAGTTTCATAGTACAAGAACCTAATGCAATCATGCTAGTTGTTAATGAAAAATCTTTATTCTCAAGACTTTTTATGTACCGCATCATTTCAGTTTCAGAATGAAATTTATTGAAAATTTCATGTTTCAAATAATCAGATTCCCTGAGAAGACCCTCATCAAAAGTTAAAGATGTAATCTCAGATTCAAGAACTTCATTAATTAAATTTTTATAATCTGAATGTGAAGAAGCAACTGCAAATACTTCTAAAATTTCTCTTAATGAATCTAAATCATCTTTTTCATCTAAACTAATTGACAACAAATCATCATTAATTATATTGAAGTTAATATGGTGCTTCTCAGAACTAGTTATAATATTATCCATACTTACATTACCAACAGATATCAAAATTGTGTCAAAATAATTTGTGTTTTTTTGATGATAACCTAGTTTTTTCAATCCTTCACAGAGGATGTTAGTTAGTGAATGAATCTCTGTAGAAATTGCTTTTAATCCGTAAGAGCCATGATAAACACCATACATACCAGCCATTATAGCCAAAAGAGCCTGGGCAGTACAAATATTTGAAGTTGCCTTTTCCCTTTTGATATGCTGTTCTCTTGTTTGCAATGCCATTCTAAGAGCTTGATTCCCGTCTGCATCTTCACTAACGCCTATAATTCTTCCAGGAATATTTCTTTTATACTTCTCAGATGTTGCAAAATAAGCAGCATGTGGCCCTCCATATCCAAGAGGAATTCCAAATCTTTGAGTTGTACCTACTACAACATCAGCACCCCATTCTCCAGGTGGTTTTAATAAACTTAGACTAAGTAGATCCGCAGCAACTACAACGGTTATATCTTTTTCTTTTAAAATATTAGTTAAAGATGAATAATCATAGATCTCACCGTATTTTCCTGGATATTGAAATAAAGCAGAAAAGAATGAAGAATCAAAATTAAAATCATTGTGATCAGCAATAATAATATCAATTCCTAAGGGCTCTGACCTTGTTTTTAAAATATCAATAGTTTGAGGCAAACAATCTTCAGAAACAAAAAACTTATTTATACCATCTTTTTTTTGTTGACGTGTTCGAGCATTATATAACATTATCATTGCCTCTGCTGCTGCCGTTCCTTCATCCAATAATGAGGCATTAGCCAAATCCATTGCAGTTAAATCGCTGACCATGGTTTGAAAATTAAGTAAAGCCTCCAATCTTCCTTGTGCAATTTCAGCTTGATAAGGTGTGTATGAAGTGTACCAACCTGGATTTTCTAAAATATTTCTTTGAATTACACCAGGCAAAACAGTATTATAATAACCCATACCAATGTAAGAGCGATATGTTTTATTTTTCGCACCTAAAGATTTCATATGCTCAATAAAACGATCTTCTGTAAGAGGTTTTGGAAGGTTCATTTCAGATTTTAATTGAATATGGGCTGGAATTGTTTGATCAATTAATTCTTTAATTGAAGATGCTCCAATAGCATCAAGAATTAGCTTTACATCAGAATCTCTAGGCCCAATGTGACGGTCACAAAAATTGTATTTTTTCATCTAAAATAATTAAGTTGCAAATTTAATAAATGAAAAATATATTTTAATAGACTTTTTATTCAAAAAAACTTCTTTTTTTAATAAAAAGTCAATCTAGGTATTCACAAGTAAAAAAGTGTACTTTTGCAAAAAAAAATTAATGATTTTTTCAGATATAGGGTTAAATAAAAACATTCAAAAAGCCATAAAAGATTTAGGCTTTACAGAACCAACACCCATTCAACAAGAAGCAATTCCGTATTTAATCAGTGAAGAAAAAGATCTTATTGCTCTGGCGCAAACCGGAACTGGAAAAACTGCAGCATTTGGTCTTCCAGTAATTGAAAAAATTGAAATTGATCGTAGATTACCTCAAACTATCATACTTTGTCCCACTAGAGAATTATGTCTACAAATAACAAAAGATATGGATTCTTATGCTAAATACACAAAGGGTCTTAAAATCACAGCTGTATATGGGGGTGCAAATATTCAAACACAAATAAGAGCACTAAATTCTGGTTCTCAAATTATCGTTGGAACACCTGGAAGAGTTATTGATTTAATCAAAAGAAAAAAACTAAAATTGAATGATATTCAATCTGTTGTTTTAGATGAAGCAGATGAAATGCTAAATATGGGATTTAAAGATGACTTAGATACAATTTTAGCAGAAACTCCTGAAGAAAAGCAAACATTACTATTCTCAGCTACTATGCCAAAAGAGGTTATGAGAATTACTAAAAACTATATGTTTAGCCCTAAAACTATAGAAGTAGCAAGCAGAAATGAAGGGGCTAAAAATGTGGAGCATCACTACTACATGGTAAATGCTAGAGATAGATATCAAGCTTTAAGAAGAATTTGTGATATTAATGCTGGAATATATGGTATAGTCTTTTGCAGAACAAGAAGAGAAACAAAAGATGTTGCAGATAAATTAATGCAAGACGGATATAATGCAGATGCTCTTCATGGTGAATTATCTCAATCCCAAAGAGATTATGTCATGAAAAGGTTTAGGCAAAAAAGCATCCAAATTTTAGTAGCAACTGATGTAGCAGCAAGAGGTATTGATATTAACGAGTTAACGCATGTAATTAACTATAATCTTCCAGATGACAATGAAATATATATACATCGATCAGGAAGAACAGGAAGAGCCGGGAACAAAGGGATTTCTATAATTATTGCTCATAGCAGGGAAAGAAGAAAAATCCAATCCATTGAAAAGATGCTTAAAAAAGAACTTATATTAAAAAAAGTTCCTTCTGGTGAAGAAATATGTGAAATTCAATTGTTAAAATTAGTAGACAAGGTTATTAATACGAAAGTCGGCCCACAAATTGAAAAATACATACCAGCCATCAACGATAAATTATCTCATCTAGACAAAGAAGAGTTAATTAAACACTTTGTTTCAACTGAGTTTAATAGGTTTTTAGCATTCTATAAAAATGCTGGTAACTTAAATGTAGATCCTAATAACAAATCAAGCAAAGGCAGAGAAAACAAAAGAAATGATTCTCGATCTAGTCGGAAAAAAAGTAGTTCTTCCAAAAGAAATGAAGGTAATAATCATGCAGAAGAGGGATACTCAAGATTCTTCATAAATTTAGGTAAACAAAAGGGAATGCAAGCGCAAAATCTAATCGGTATGATTAATGAGTTTACTAAAAAACGTAATATCCCAGTTGGAAAAATAGATATTTTTAAAAACTTTTCATTTTTTGAAATTGATAGTGAATTTGAAAACACTATTCTATCAAGCTTTGAAGGAACTGAATGGAACGGAGAAAGAGTTTCTGTCGAAAAATCAAAAGCACCAGGATCCTCATCAGGCAAAGGCGATAGAAAACAATCAATAGAAAGAAAAAGTTTTAGAGATAGAAAAAATTCTAAAACAAAAAATGAAAGCTCTGTAAAAAGAAAAAGATCAACTAAATCAACGGGAAAAGATTCCTTTAAAAGTAGGTTTAGCGATAGTAAAAGAAAAAGAAGCTAAGCTTTTTTACCCCCAACAAAATCTTTTAGATAATAGGGCTCAAAATATGCTACATCAACAAAATCTGAATTTCTGAATTTCTCATAAGACAGATCTCCAATAAATGTAGCGCTTGGATGAAAATCAGAGATAAAAGTTGCATTTTCATGTTTTATAATTTCTTTAATCTTTACTGAGCCATCACCAAAAAAAACAACATTCTTATTTAAGAAAGTTAAATAGGATGATTCATTAACAATATCTGCTTGAATTTTTCTAACAAGATTATTTTCTAAATCATAAAAAGCAGAATATACCTCCATTCTTCTAGCGTCAATCATTGGGCAATAAAGTTCAGATTTTAATTTTTTAGCCATTCCAAATGCCATGGCTTTTAGTGTTGAAACAGCAATTAAGGGAATACCTAAAGCATAACATATTCCTTTGGCGGTGGAAACACCAATTCTTAATCCTGTAAATGAACCCGGCCCCATACTTATAGCGACTGCAGAAAGATCCGACATTTTAATCTTTGATTTTTCAATCGCTTGAGATATAAATGGTAATAATTTTTCAGAATGAGAAAATCCAGAGCCAACAATATTTTCACAACCTATTAAATTTCCATTTAGATTAAGCGATACAGAGCATGCCTTAGTTGATGTCTCAACATTTAAAATATAAGTATCATCCATTAAAAGTCGTAATAATGATTAAATAAATCAGATCTTAAAGAAAAAGAATAAAATAACGTCTTAGATTCATTCGTTTCACTTTTAAGCATTCTGCTTAAAAGAGAAAACTCTAACTTTAGATTTGTTGTTGGGTTTAATATATAGCCTAAGTTAAATTGTGTGAATTTCAAATCAGTTTTATTACCATTAAACATAACATTACCATAATCACTCGGCCTATTGTTATAATTTAAATAAATATTACTACCATATGAAATAGTATCACCTAAATAATCTGCCCCATATGTAGCTTGAATATATTTTAAATTCGTTGTTACTCTTTTCTTTCTATAGTTTAATATTAGAATGTTTTCGATAAAATTCGCTCCAAGTGGATGTGCTAATTCCTCATTATAATGCCCGTAACTTGCGTTGTTCCAGTGAGAATATGTAAATGGTCTTGTATAATTTTGTTCTAAATGAATTGTTAAATTAGGAAGGCTTAAGAAATCAAAACATTTGTATCCAATCTGATAACCGTATTTATTAGCCCAATAACCATTATTAGTTTTTAGTTCATTAAGTGTAAATTCATCTAAAACTAACTGACTAAATAAAAATGATTTTGAAGTAAACTTATATTTAAGATTTATTCCGATTAACATATTGTCTGGAGAATTAATAGAATACTCTACAGGTCTAAAAAATATTACAGGATTCAAGTAATTAATATCAAAACCATTAGCACCAAGAGCATGATTTTTTTTCCATATTACAGATTCATAAATACCTATACTTAATTTGGAATTAACAGAAAAAGAGAGAAAATGTGAACTCATATATTTTTTAGCATATCCCATGTAATCATAGCCATTATCAAACGATAAATAATTTTTCAAGTCCTGCAGCTCAGCATATAAATTTGTATATTCAAATTTCCCAAAATGTGTTCTTATCCTTAGAAAAGGATAATTAAAAGAATTATCAGAAAGCAATAAAGATCTATACCCATCTCCGATAAAATGCTTACCATGACCAAATTGTATAGTGAAATTTTTAGAAGCCTCAAATGATAGAAATCCCGAAGATTTAGCATAGTCAAAACCATCATTATAATATGTACGACCTCTACCTTGTCCAGGTATTACATAATCTTGAGTTGGAGTTTTAATTAAAGAATCAAGATAGTTAGGAAAAACAGATTGATTTTCCACAAAAGAGGTTTGAAATGAAAGCTTATCCCCAATGTATCCATCAATTAAAAATCCTCGAGTATTTGTGAAAGTATTTTTTGAATCATAAGATTCATAACCCAAAGCGAGATTAGAAATAAGAGAAGCATTTACAAGATAATCTTGCCCTTTAATACGCATCAAGTGTTTATTAAAAATACGATGACTTAACATCCTATTATCAGTGTAAAAATTAGATTCAATTAATGAATCAATATTAATATTAACAGAATTAGTAATCAGAGGCTTAAAAGAAGTATGATTAACATTTTGATGAATTTCAGATCCAAAAAAATTATTAAAATTATATCCTAATGGAATATTTGTATATTGAGAATAAGCTTTAAAACTTAAAGTAAAAAGTAGACATAATAGTATCCTAAAAAATATTTTTTTTATCATTCCGTTATTTTGATTAACCAATCAAATAAGGTGAATTCAGCAGAAACTTTTATTGTAGTTAAACCAAATTTTTTACCAGCAATAATATCCGAATCTGAGTCCCCAACTAAAAAAGAATCTTCAATTTTCATTTCTGGAAAATCCAACTTTGCATTTTCAAGCATACCTGTTTTGGGTTTACGACAATTACAGTTTTCTACTTCTAAACATGGACAAAAATAAATCTTATCTATTAAATCAAAATCAACACTTAATTTTCTTTGCATTTGCAAATGCAATAAATTTAGATCATCTTTAGTCATAATTCCTTTTCCAATACCTTGTTGATTGGTAACAACAAGAATTCTTTTAAAAATTTTATGAAGTTTACGTATTGCAATATCAGAATTTTTTACAAAAACAAATTCATCAAAATTAGTCACATACCTTCGCTCTAATTTTTTATTAATCACACCATCTCGATCTAAAAAAAGAGTATCAAACATTATAATTAATCGAAAAGTTTCTCTTCAATTATTTGACAAAATATGTGTCCAACTATAATATGTGCTTCTTGTATTCTAGCTGTATTTGAAGATGGAATAATAATATTATGTTGACATAACTCCTTGATTTTTCCACCCGTAGCACCACTCATCCCAACACTTAACATATCAAGACTATTTGCCATCTTAACAGCATTTACAACATTCTCAGAATTTCCAGATGTTGAGAGAGCAATTAATACGTCTCCTTTTTCACCTATTGCTTCAAGCATTCTTGAGTAGGTAGATTCAAATCCATAGTCATTTGAAACAGCGGTCATATATGATGAATTAACATGTAATGCTTCCGCATACAACGGCTTTCTTTCTTTAATAAATCTACCGCTCAGTTCTGCAGCAATATGTTGCGCATCAGAAGCACTTCCTCCATTACCACAAAGAAGTAGCTTATTACCATCTTTAAATGCATTAATAATCTTTGTTGTAATCGTCTCAATTTCTAAAATTAATCCTTTATCACTAATTACCTTTTGAAGGTTATTATAAGAATCATTTAAAATGTCAGAAATATGTTCTTGCATAACTTATTTTTTGCTAAAATAGTTGATTTTTGAATAAGCATCTACTGTCTTCTTACCAATCATCTCCCATTTATAATCTGTGGCAATTAAATCATATCCATTCTGTTTAATTTCTTCTAACAATTTGGGATTATCAAGTGCTTTAATAATTACTCTTGAAAGATCTAAGCTGTTTTCACTTTCAAAGACATAGCCTGTCTTATTATTTTCAATAATCTCTTTAAATGACGGCAAGTCCGAAACTATGACAGGCTTTTTATAAGACAAACTCATCATTAAAACGCCACTTTGATATATCTTTCGATAGGGCAAAACAACAATATCAGCAGTAGAATAATAATTAGACACATCACTATGAGATATAAACTTAATATCTAATTTACAATATTTACTTATGGCTAACTCATCAATTAACTTTTGATAATTTGAAAAATCATCTTTCCATGGCTTTCCAGCAATTAACAAAACTACATCTGAGTGCTTATTTATAACTTCAGTAAGAGAAGACAACAAAATATCTAATCCCTTAACTTTTTTAATCATTCCAAAAAACAATAAAACTTTCTTTTCTTTTTCTAAACCTATTTTTTTTCTTGACTCATTTTGATCTTCTTTTATATCTATAAATGGCAAGTAGTTACCATGTGGAATAATAGATGTTTTATGAGCTAGATTAGAATTTTTTTTAGTTATTTCATCTAAACTATATTTGTTGTGAGTAATAATTGTATCAGAAAAAAAATAAATCAATCTTGAGTAGATTGAAATAGAACTAACTGATGAAAAACTTTTAACATCATGGATAGTTATTGCAACCTTTGCTAAAAGCAGTTTTGCAATAAGTATATTAAACAATACTAAAACACTTGATCCAAAAAGATGATAATGGAAAATTTTACAAGCCTTATATCGTGCGTGAAAATGTGATTTAAGTGAGCCTAATAAATAAAAAATTAATGATAAAATCTTATTTTTTCTGTCAAAAACATTACGATAAAACTGATAAAAAGAAAGATTATTAATAAAAGGATTTACAGTATTTGAATTAGTATAAAGATAAACATCTGTGTTATTTGCTAATAGTCCTTTTGCTTGTCCAAAAAGATAAAAATGATGGGAACTACCATGAGCCCCAAGATGATCTATTATTGCAACTTTTAATCTCATGAATTAAAAAGTCATAAATATACTGTCTTTTATTAATTTTAAGTTTCAAATTATACTTAAAAATTTCAAACTACTACTCATTTTCTAGTATTTGTATATTTGTTTTATAAACAATCCATCTCTGAAAACCAGATATGCTATTTAATTCATTACAATTTATTGTTTTCTTTCCAATTGTTATCGCATTATATTTTCTGATGCCTTATAAAAAAAGATGGATTCTTCTTTTAGCTGCTAGCTATTATTTTTATATGTGCTGGAATGTCGACTATATCATACTGATTATTGCCTCAACTGTTATTGATTATATCTGCTCAAACAAAATGAGTAAATTAAATAATCAAAAAAGTAAAAAACCATGGCTAATAGCTAGTGTTATTAGTAATTTAAGTATTCTATTTGGATTTAAATATTTCAATTTCTTTAGCGAAAATATTCAGCTCATATTTAATAATTATAATATTTTTTATGAGATGCCTTTTTTTAATGTTTTACTTCCAGTTGGGATTTCATTTTATACGTTCCAAACTTTAAGCTATACTATTGATGTTTACAACAATAAAACTCCAGCACAAAAACATCTTGGCGTATTTGCTGTATATGTTTCATTTTTCCCACAATTAGTAGCTGGGCCAATTGAAAGATCTAATCATTTACTTCCCCAATTTTTTAAAGAATATGATTTTTCCTATGAGAGAGTAAAATCTGGTTTAGAAAAAATGCTTTGGGGATTTTTCAAAAAAATTGTTATTGCCGACAATCTAGCAATCTTAGTTGATGGTATATATAATAATGTGGATAGTTACTCTGGTATAGCTTTAATAATAGCCACAATATTTTTTACCTTTCAGATTTATTGTGATTTTTCTGGATATTCAGACATTGCAATCGGCACAGCAAAAGTTATGGGTTTTGAATTAAGAGAAAATTTCAAACGACCATATTTTTCCAAATCTATACGTGAATTTTGGCAAAGATGGCACATTACCCTATCAACATGGTTTAGAGACTATGTATATATTTCTTTAGGGGGAAACAGAGTGATAAAATGGAGATGGCATTATAATATTTTAATTACTTTTTTAATAAGTGGTTTATGGCATGGGGCAAATTGGACTTTTATTATTTGGGGAGCTTTACATGGTTTTTATTTAATCACTGCATTAATATTTTCTAAGCCAAAGGATAAAATATTTAAAATCATTAGAAATATTAACCCACGAATAAATAAAATACTGGATGTGTCTTTAACATTTATGCTCGTTGCTTTTGCTTGGATATTTTTCAGAGCAAACTCACTAAGTGATGCTATCTATGTGATTACAAATTTATTTAGTGACTTTGACTCTATTACAAATACTAATGCTATTAAAATGCAGTTTAGAGGAATCGGTTTATATACCGATGACATAATCAAAAGTTGTATTTTAATCATTATGCTTATTACGTATAGCTTGTATGAAAGAGACGGAAATGTATGGAGAAAACTGAGTAAAAAACCAAGATGGTGTAGATGGTTAATATACTATATCTTAATATTTGGCATACTTTTTGTTGCGCCTCATTCTACGGTAAATAACTTTATATATTTCCAGTTTTAAATATGAAAAAAGATATAAGAAAGCTTATTACTAATTGCTGTATATTTTCTATTCCAATATTTGTTTGGGCATTAACATTGTTATTTGTAGATCCATTTAATTATTTTTCAAAAAACAAAATTGTTGATGAACAAACTAAACTTCAATCTGCCAGAAAACTTAATTCATTATTGTATAATACCATTGCTTTTAAAAACAACCCTACGCCTAATGTGATAATTGGAGATTCCAGAATAAAGAGACTACCAATTAAAGAAATAAAGAATATTAATGGTGATGAATATTTTATTCTACATTCAAATGCTGCAAAACTTAATGAGATAATAGATCTCTTTTGGTTATGTAATGATTTTACTAAACTAGAAAATGTATTACTTGGTATAAATTTCAATTTATATAATGAGTATGCATATGCCAGCAGAGTTCAAGAAGTAAAAGAAATAAATACGAATCCTCTTTTGTATATATTTAATGGAAGCGTCTTAGAAATCACTTTCAAAATAATTTTTAATCAAATTACAGGTCTTGGTTTCCCAAATATTTCAAGAAATATTATGTTAAAAAAAGCTATGGATGGAAAAAGTACCCTAGACAAACAAGCTTGGTGGAATTTTAATATAAATACCGTTGCAAAAAATCAGTACTCAAAATATAAATATCCAAAAGAGTTAAAAGATCGATTAGAAGAGGTTTCTGCTTATTGTCTTAAAAATAATATAAAGCTAACTCTTCTAAACGTCCCTCATCATAAAGATTACAGAAAGAGAATTATTGATTTTAAATTACAAGAAGAGGAAAAAATCTACAAAAACGACATTAAAAGCATCGGCAATGTAATAGACTATGATTATGCAAATTTAATTACAGAGTGTAAGAAATGTTTTACCGATCCAATACACACAAATGATTCAATAAATTTAATTATAGTAAAAGAAATTTTTAGAGACTCACTTGTTATTGGAAAAAAACTATAATCTCCAACCTGCTAAATAGGCTTTATTAATCAATATAAATGTTGAAAGATTAAGTTTTATTCTTGTGCTTAATAAAAATCTTGCATTGTTTTTAAAAAACAAAAAGAGAGAGAAAACAAAAGCAAAAGGCCCGCCAATTTTCCTTAAAAAGTAAATGTGGTTTTTAATATTCTGTGATAGAAAAAAATCACTTCTATAGGTTTTATTGTTTTGTTTTTTCATGAATGATTTTGAAAGACTTCCAACTTTATGAAATAATGTAGCGCTTGGATTATAAAGCAGCTTATGCCTCTTATCTTTAAATACTCTATATAAAAAATCTGTATCATCAAAATAAACAAAATACTTCTCATCCATTAAACCAACATCTTCAAAAACTTCTTTTTTAATTAACAAACAACAAGTAGAAGCGTATTCAGTAGTTGCTTTTTCGTTGAAGTCAACTTCATCTTTATAATTCAAACCTATATGAGTGGGTAAAAACCCATTATACTTATTAAAAACTCCTCCTGCATACCAAATAACATCCTTATTATCAAAAAAATTTATTTTAGGACTCACCAAGCTATATTTTTTAGAGCTGATTGAATTTAGCAAAATATCAAATAAATCATCTGAAAACTCAACATCATTATTAAGTAATAAAACATGTGAACAATTATCTTTTAATGCGCTAGCGATGCCTGTATTATTGGCATTTGCCACACCTTTATTAATTGTATTCTTAATTATTTTTATTCTTGATTCTTTTAGTTTATTAATTTTTTCAAGGGAATTATCAGTAGATGCATTATCGACCACATATAATAAAAAATTTGAAAATTTTTGTTTAAACAAATCTTCAAGAAATTCATCTATAACATCTGATGAATTATAGGTTACGGTTACTACTCCTATTTTTTCCATGACGATAAATTTATTTCTAACATTTTCTCTAACAGAATAACATCCTGCTTAAATAAATCATATAACTGATTTTCTAGATGAGCAGATACGTTTTGCAGCTTTTGATCAAAAAAGATTTCATCTAACAAAGAAATTAATTTGTTTGGCACAATATTTTTAATCACTTTTCTGAAAATTGTTTTAGAATAAAGGAAACTAAAAGATTTAAAGCGAAAATTCTTGGAGCGATTGTACTTGGATTCAAAATTAATTTTTTGACTATCTTTTAAGCTTAAAAAATTTAAGACATTAGAAATAAACTCTTTATTATTCTTTTTTAAATCATCGTAATTCAAAACACAAATGTTCTCATTACCAAAAACATCAATATATTTTTTTACTTGATTATAATAAAAACCTATCTGAATATATTGCTGATAGTATAGAGCATGATTTTTAATAGTAGAATCATTTAACACCTCAGCTAAATCGTATTTTATAAACCCCAACCTCTTATCCATTTGATAGTGAGAAACTGCTCTTTTCACTGGATTTCTTAAAACTATTATAATCTTTGCATTAGGATTATATGAAAATATTCTCTCTGAGACTTTTGGATAAAATAGATACGAAACACTTGCCTCACCTAATAATTGACCCTTTTTCCTTTTAAGGAATAGATTATGATATTTACCAATATCAGATATTGGATTAACTTTATAATATAATTTTTGTTCATTCAGTTCTAAATGAGAAAAAAAATCTGGCTCTTTTATTGAGCTCATACTAATCCTTTCATGCTGACTCAAATAATGAAACAAAGAAGTAGTGGCTGATTTAGGTGCTCCAACGATAAAGAAATCTACTTTCATTTTGTTTTATGAAATTTAATCATATCAAAAAAAACAGTTAACCTGCCCAAATTTAATAAAAGAGAAGCTAGGATTTTAAAAGGGGCTGTCATAATGTATAAAAAAACTCCTAATGGTGGTAATGAAAATTTCTGCTTTTTATAATTAAATTGTTTCATGAAATCACCAGAAATAAATTGAGCAATATAAATTTCAGAATTATTTAACCCACCGTTTTTCCATTTGTATTTTTTTGATTCATCAATAAATTGCCCATCTGAATCATTTTCTGTTGAAGAACCAATATTTGCAATTTTCAACATATCTTCATTAAAGAGAATTTCTAGAAATGTACATAATTCAATAGTTTTTTCTTTAGGAAAAGATAAGAAGTCTTCAAACTTAAGAAGAGAGAAAAATGAATTTCCATCAAACAAATTAGTTCTATTTATCGAGTTATTCCAAGAATATGATGTGATAAATGGATGATAATTTACTTTTGATCTAAGACTCTCAAAAAAAGGAATACTTTTAGCGCCCAAAAATTTTCTACGCCATTTGTTTTTTTGTGATAAAAGAACAGCCCTATTATCCCTTATCATATTAATGATTTTGACTTGCTTAAATACGCTTAAAATATCTTGCAGATAAAAAAGATTATTAGGAGTATGTAAACAAGCTATCTTTTTATTATTTTCTAATAAAATATAATCTATAAATTTTTCGAAAACATCAAAATAAGTATAATCCTTATTTTGGGAAAATATTGAATTTGAAATTTTAAAAAATTTATTTTTATTTTTATTTTGAAAAAGTCCATACTCTTGCCGCATTAATAAAATATTCATTATTTCAATTGCTTTCTTCAAAGAAATATTATCATTTTTTCTTGAAGCATAAATTTGACTAAAGAAATGGAGCTCTTTAAAAGTATGTACTAAAGGATGTTGATTAAGAACTCTAGATATCATTGTGGTACCACTTCGACTTGACCCAACAATAAATATATATTTTGGTTGATTCATTTTACTCAACTAAAGTTAAACTATATGGATTAATCAATATTCTTTGCCCCTCAATATTTGATGTTTTATATGTTAACCCCTCACCATCACTATTCAAATCAAACAAGTACTTTGAGTAATATTCTGTTTTTTTATTAAAACTATTTTTATCTATAAAAAACTCTTCATCATTCCAATTTATTACAATTACTTTTTTTAGCTTTTCGTCCATAAAAAAAGAATATTGAAATATCTCATCAGTTAATTTTTTACTAAATACTTTTAATTTTTCGCTAGAAAATATATTACTTAATAGTTGAATGGGGTAAAAAGTAGATTGGGTATAGGTTTTATTATTTTTCATCTGAAAAATAGATCCACCAAAATCTCTTCCAGCTAAATTATGAAAAGTAGTAAGTTCAATGCTCTTATAATCGTCCTTTGAAATAAGCTCTAAAAAATAATTTGCTACAAATAATCCCTGTAAAAGAGTGTTTCCTGTTTTCTTTGAATATTGCAGATTCCACTCAGTAATCCATATTGGTATATTATCAAAAATTGCATTATAATTTTTAATTTCTTTTGGATAAGAATAATTAAAAAAATTAAGCAAACGATTCTTATAAATAAGAAAAGAAGATTCTTTATCACCTTCATTTTCCTCTAAAATCATCTGACCATACTGATCTTTACCCTTAACCACCTTTGCATAAGAATGAACTATAATTGCATCATAAAATGATAATAAGGAAAGCTTTTTATTCCACACAAAATGTCTATGATTCTCATCCTCCAACAAGGGAGCTGCAACAACAGCAGTTAGAATTTCAGGAAAAGATTTCTTTATAGCATTTGAAATTATTTCTGATTTTTTTATGTAATCGTCAATCAAAAAACCTTTATCAAAATAACTTTTATTTGATAGTTCACTACCTAGCTCTACCCCAATAATTTCAACCCCACTGTCTTTTATCTTTTGAATCATATCCAAAATATCCTCAGTTTTCTCTGTTAAAACGTTTGCAACTAATACCGCCTTTGCATTAGAAAATTTAGCTAAAGCAATAAAATCATCTATATAGTTATTAGTATGTCCTTTTTTCTTAGAATAACTAATTAAGCCACGTGCTCTTTTGGGGAATTTACCGGAAATTAAAGAATCTATTTCTTTAATTTTCATGCCATAAGCAGGTTTGTTGAAATGATAAAAGTTACCTATAGCACCTCCTGGAAACCTCAAAACTTGAGGAGATGTTATTTGGATTTTCTCTTTAAAATCATCAGATCTAGCATTAAAAAAAGTGAAGGTGTTTGAAGTAGCAAAACCAAAAATATTTTGACTATAAGCTTCTTGAGTATATAAACTATTTACAATTAAAATATTTAGACATAATAACCAAAATCTAATCATTTCATAATTCCTTTTTGTATCATTTCTAGAATTGAAGAATCATACATGTCATCTTGAATATCTTGTTTTTTTACCCACTCAACAAAATTTAACAATCCGCTATTAAAAGAAAATTCATTAACAAAACCAAGCTCTTGTTTTATTAAAGATAAATCAGCAAAATTATGCCTTATATCACCTTTTCTATACTTATTTGAAATTGTAATACTAGCTTTTGTATTATACAACTCCTTTAACTTTTGAGCAACCTTTAAAACAGTTATAGGCTCACCTGACCCCACATTATAAACCTTACTTTTAAGATTACTATTTTCCAGAACTAATACCGTTGCATTTACAACATCATCAATATATACGAAATCACGAGTTTGCATACCGTCTTCATAAATTTCTATATCATTACCATTTAGAATTCGTGTAGAAAAAATTGAGAGAATTCCTGTGTATGGATTAGATAAAGATTGTCCAGGACCAAAAACATTTTGATATCTTAAAATGGCAACATCAAGATTTAAATTATTTGCAGCAAGCAATAATATTTGTTCTTGATTGTATTTTGTAAGTGCGTAAATTGATGTTGGTAAAATTTGAGAATTTTCCTTTGTTGGTATTGGAATTAATTTTGATTTTGAGTTCTGAGAAACAAAATCATATTTAGCATCTTTAAGATCTTTATCATTTCTAGATAATGGAAAAACAACTCCTTGTTTCTTACATTTATACATCCCTTCACCATAAACTGCTCGAGAGGAAGAAAGAATAATCTTTTTTACAGAATTCTTTGAATTTGTTAATACATCAAGCATTAAAGCAGTTGCGCCCATATTAACATTAGTGTAATTATGAATGTCATACATTGACTGACCAGTACCTGTTTCTGCAGCTAGATGAATTATCACATCTTGATTAGAAATAGCCTTTTCCCAGTCTGATCTACTACAAACATCTCCAATAATAAAACGAGTTATAACCTTGAGCTTATTATACCTATTATTTGAAGAATGAATTTTCTTAGATAAATTATCTAAAATAGTAACTTTATAACCATAATCAATCAACTTCTTAGTTAAATTAAAGCCAATAAAGCCTGCCCCACCTGTTATTAAAACATTTTTCATGAGATTTCTACACTGTTGCCTGTAAATTTAAGAAAGTAGTGATAAAAACCTGAGATTATAAATATAAAAAAGAAAGGTCTTAAAAAAAGAGGCTCTGCCATTACAGAGGTAAAAACAATAAAGTAAAAAATAAGCCTATGGTCATTAATTATTTTTTGTCTTAAAAACATAAAAACAAATAGAATACCGGTTGGAAAACCCATAGCAGCTATTAAAAAAGTGATAGAATTAGCACTTCCAGCACTAGTTCCTGCGGCTTTTAAAGATACTCCTAAAGTTTCATTAATCAATTCTAAACTCTCACTATCAATATAAAACTCATATCTTAACTTTTGAAATTGATCTAAGTCTAAACCAACTCCAGTTAGTGGATTTGCGGCGGCAATAAAAAGAGGCTGAGTAAAATCAAATAACCTTTTTTGAAATGAAAAAATCCTATCACCTCTTAATTTCTCTTCAACATTTATAGAAAAAACAAAGTAAATTGGAATAAAGGAGAGAAAAATAATAGGAAGAAAAAGTTTATTCTCATTAAATCTTTGAATAAACAAATATATAAGCTGACCAATAAGAATTAAAATTCCTGTTGTTGAATAAGTACCAAGAATTACAAAGCCGATTAAAAATAGCCACCTGTTTTGTTTTAAAATAAATGCTTGTAAAAAGAAAAATAAATTTAAGTAAATCTGTAATACTCCTGGCTCCCAAAACAAACCTTGGTTTCTACAAAATTCTACCCCAAATAAATTCATTACTGATAAATTTATTTCATCTGAAGCATAGTAAAAAAGATAATTATAAGTCTTACAAGAGTAATATTCTGAATTAATTTCAAAAAGCTGATCATTCACAAAAAAATATGCAATAAAATTTACTAAAGCGTGCAAGAATATAATTTTCAAAATAAAGTTTAGACGCAAAAGAAAAATCTGATTACCCCTATTATTTTTAAAATGCACATAAAACAAAATAGAGGACAAGATTACAGTTAAATAATAAAGATACTTATCTAATGATTGCTCAGAAAAAGCAAAAAAGAAATTTATAATAAACAAACTTAAAATACTGATTGTTGTAAAAACAATTGAGTTTGTTAATTCTCTTTTTAACTTAAAGAAATTTAGCAAAAACACAATTACTAGAATAGCCATAAAAATGTAATACATTAAATTACGATTAAAAACAAACAGCAGGCCCCCACCCGTAAAAACAAGTAGTAAAACAAGTAGATTATCAGTATATTTCTCTCTTAAAGAATAAAACATTTTAGTACCAATCCATTTTTTTATTTAATAATTTCTCTAACTGAAAAACATCTTCCTTGAAATAAACATCAAAGATCTTTTTTTTAAGTTTTAAGTTAAGCGGTGTGTAATTAAAATCTTGTTTGTTGAAATTTCTAATTTTATTTTTTATTATCTGTCTAAAGTTATATGGTAGGATTTTTTTAAAAAACTTCCTAAAGATATTTTCATTTAAAATAAGTTTATTAATAATTTGAGATTTTGACACTCCACTTTTATTACTATGAATTTTTGAAAGCTCATTTTTAATCTCAATATCTAAAAATTTTGAAATTCTATCTAAAGTCTCTTGCATATTATTACATATTTCTTTATCAAAATTAATAATTAAGAAATCATTTAATTCATAAAATTTTAAATAGGATTTTATCATTTTGTAATATAGTCCTTGAGAAATATATGAAAATCTTAATTCCGAAACAAAATCATTATCAAGCATATATTCTGCAAGCCTTTTTTGTTCTAATTTAATTGCACTTTCAAAATCTTCTTTTTCATGACCGTCTCTTTTAGAATGTAAATAATGTGAAAATGCTCGATCTACAGGGTCTCTAAGGATTATAATAAATTTCACATCTCTACCTAAGTTATTGAATATCCTTTCAGCAGATTTTTTAGAATACAAATAAGTAGGCGTAAAGTCAAAAACAACCTTAGAATCAATACTGTTTTTATAATAAGTCTTTAAATACCAACTGAATCCTTTTTCATAATTATCATTAATATTAAAAAAATGAGGCTCCTTAAATTGAGGAGTAAACACATTAGAGTTTTGCCTCAAAACATCATAGATAGTGGTAGTAGCAGATTTTGCTGCTCCTAACAAAATATAGTTTGGTTTTTTTACTGTTTCCAAATACTTAGATCTTTATTAATTAAAGCCTCCAGCTTTTCTATGTCATCAATATAAAAATTGAGCAATTTTTTTCTTGTTTCTAAATCTATTTTTTCAACTGGGCTTATTACAAAGGAAATAAAATAATTTCTTATTTTTTCTCTTATAGCTTTGGACGGTAGTATAATTTTTAAAGTGCTTTTCAAAATTGATTTGGACATAAAAATATTTTTTACAGTTTGATTTTTCCACTGCCATCCACCAACCATATGTTTTTCCTTTAAATCTATTATATTTTTTTCTAAACCTAAAAAACCAAACAGATGTGATAATTCATTACTTGTTTTATTTACAAAATCATCATAAATTATTACATGAACATTGTTTTTAAATTTTGATTTGAATTTTTTAACAAATTTGTAATAAAGCCCAATATTTAAGTATCTGCTTGCCGGAGTGATTTTTTTATTTTTAAAATATCTTTTTTCAGATTTTTCTAATGCTTCCTGAAATGTATAATTCTCCATATTGTTATACCTTTTAACATGTTGATATCCAGAAAAAGCCCTATCAATAGGGTTCCTTAACATAATTATAATCTTAACATCATCATCAAGATAACGAGCAATATTTTTGATTGTAATTTCTGGAAACTGCAAATACATTACGCTAGACTCACCTCTGTATTTAAAACTTTTTGTGTTTTCAAACAATCTTAAATAGTCTTCATATTTATTAATTCCGTTTGGAATTTCATTTACACCTTCCTCATTATTTATTAAAAAATGAGGCTCTTTATGTTTAGACATAAATACTTCATCATGTTGGCCCAAGTAATGATGTAAAGAAGTTGTTCCACTTTTAGCAGCTCCAACAATTAGTAAGTTTGGTTTATACATCAGCTTTTTTAAATGGATTATAAAAAGTATAAAAACCAAATTCTTTTTTCACATAATAAACTAGCAGAAAATTAAATGATACTAAACTTATCATAGTTGCAATGGCAGAACCATTTATACCATAAATAGGAATTAAAGAAAAGTTTAAAATCACATTTATTAACGAACCAATAATTGCAACATTCATAAATATAATTTGTCTACCACACATCTGCAATAAATTTCCAGCTGCTCCAGAAAAAGAAACAAATACTCTTCCAATAGATAGCAAAATAAATGCAAATACGCCTGCTTGAAACTCATCACCAAATAAAAGCATCAAATTTTCTGAAAAAGATATAAATAAAGCAACTAATGGTAAAGTAGTCCAGAATATGAGCTTAGTTGATTGTTGAGTTACCTTTTCAAGTAATTTAAATTCCTGTTGCTTATAAAGCTCAGCAAATTTTGGGGAAGCAATACTTTTAACAGCCATTAATCCAATGGTTGCAAACATAGATAGCTTAAATGCTGTATGATAGACTCCAATTTGAGCAGAATTAGTTGACAACCCTGAAATTACACCAGGACTATCAAGTATACCTAACATCAATTTATCCGTCCAAGACATGATAAAATGAACTGCCTGAGCTAACATTAAAGGAAGTGATACTATTAAAATATTTTTAATACTTTCAGATCTTTTATTATCTAGAAATAAATCTTTTATACGTTTCCTTTTATTTAAAAAATAAGTAAAAGAAATGACTGAAAATATTGAAATTACTATTAAACTTATTAGATAAGCATATAATGGAACATTGGGATCTTTTGTAAATGTAGTTAGAACCAGTATTGCAATTAATGAAAATAAAGCTTGAGACATCCAAAAGAAAAAAGAGTATCCAGCAATTTCTTTCAAACCTCTCATATTTTGATAATGAAAAATAAAAAGAGACATAGGTAAAATAAAGAAAGATGTTATTTCTATGTGTTGTGGATTAGCTTTTATAAATTCTGCTATTATATTAGCTCCTAAATACATTACAAATGAGCATATTATTGATGTAGTAGTGATTAAAAAAATAGATTTTTTTCTAAAATCAAGAATTGAACTCAAACTATTTTCAGATGAATACTCTGCAATATATCTAATAGAAGCAGTGTCAAGACCTAATTTTGAAATTAAGGTAAAAATCTTCAGAACTATTATAGCCAAGACATAATCACCTAATCCATTAGCTCCAAAAAAATAAGCTATTACAAATGTTAATAGAAAACCTAGTAGTTGCCCTCCTATCCTATATAACATTGCTACCCCCCCCTTGTTAAATAACTCTAAAAAATCCTTATCCTCAAAATTTTTTTTTAATCTTTCCTGAGTTTTGTTAATTCCTTTGGATATCATTTATCTAAGAAACTAAAAACCAAGGATTAAGTAACTCTTCTTTATTATAGGTAATTTCATTGTAAGAATTATATTCAATTATTTTAAACCCAGCCATATTAGCAATGGCATGACCTGCAGCCGTATCCCACTCCATAGTAGGAGCATATCTTGGGTATGCATCTGCCTTTCCTTCGGCTACCATACATATTTTTAAAGAAGAGCCAACTGCTAAAATCTCAACACTATCATGTTCCTTCTTTTTTTTATCAAAATAGTTTTGTGTTTCCTTAGACATATGAGATCTTGACCCAACAACAATATAATTTGATCTATTTTGATTTATAGGAAGTTTTGAAGAATTCTTTAGTAGACTTTCGATTCCATTATACAAACCTTCAATTGTAGCTTTAAATGCCCCTAATCCTTCAAGAGCATAATACAGCTCATTTGTGCAAGGAACATATATTACTCCAAGAATAGGTTTTTGTTTTTTTACTAAAGCAATATTAACAGTGAATTCACCATTTTTCTTTATAAACTCTTTAGTCCCATCTAGTGGGTCAACAATCCACAAATAATTCCATTCTTTTCTTTCACTGTATGGTATATCTTTTCCTTCTTCACTTAAAAAAGGGATTTTTGAAATTTTTAACGCTTTTTCAATTATGGCGTTTGAGTTTTTATCCGCAATAGTTAATGGGGAATCGTCTTCCTTTGCTTTGACCTCAAAGCTGGTGTCATAAATTTTCATTATTTCATCTCCAGCTTTAATTGAAGCATTTATTGCGCTATCTAACAAACTATGTAAATCTAATTCTTGCATTCCTTAAGGATTTTTTTAGCCTTTGAAGTTCCAATTCTACTAACACCTAAATCAATCATTTCCATTGCATTTTTAAAAGAAGAAACTCCTCCTGAAGCCTTAATAGGCATTTGTCCAACTGCAGACTTTATAAGTTTTATATCTTTGACTGTTGCTCCTAATCCACCATAATATCCAGTAGATGTTTTAATATAAACTTTGGAAATATTATTAGGAAAATTAGCTAATACTATATCATAAATTCTTTTTGAAATAAGTTTAATTTCTTTTTTTGAAAGAGCACCTGTTTCTATAATCCACTTGACAATAGCTTTTCCCTTTAGAGAAAATGATGTACACTTAATAATTGAATCATCAAAAATATCTAAACCATTTCTCTTAAACATATTATAGTCACAAACAAAATCTAATTCTTTTGCACCAGCATCTAAAGCTTTTTTTGCTTGAGATATTTTTTCAGAACAAGAAGATTGTCCTAATGGAAAATCTATTACAGTACCTATGTTAATTTTAGATTTTCTTTTATCTTTTATCTCTTTTGCTAATGCTACAAATTTAGGCCGAATCATAACACATTTAAATTGATAATCTATCGCTTCAGTAATGAAATTTGTGATCTCATGCTTAAGCTCATCATCCTTAACACCCAACTCAAAAGAAGTCTTTAAAAAGGTAGAGTCTAAATAGTGTTTTATGTTTTCTGGATAATCAAGCATGATTTTGTCTCTACACAAATCTAGTTAAATATTCAGTTTATCTATCTTTTTAATTTAACAAATTTTACGTTATTTGCATAATATGAACACTCTCTCTGAAAATATTTTCCCTGTTTTTAATAAAATTATATCAAAAGAAAAAAAAGAAAAACTATTAAATCAAAAAGGGAAAGTATTTTGGCTAACCGGCTTATCAGGATCTGGAAAAACAACAATTGCACTTCAACTTGAAAAAGAGCTTTTTAAGTTAGGATTTGTAGTTCAAATTTTAGATGGTGATAACATTAGGGCTGGAATTAACAATAATTTATCTTTTTCTGAAAATGATAGAAATGAAAATATTAGAAGAATTGCTGAAGTTTCAAAACTATTTCTTAATTGTGGTATAATTACAATTAACTGTTTTGTAAGCCCTACAATAAAAATGCGTCAAAGTGCTGAAAAAATTATTGGTAAAGAAAATTACTACGAAATCTTTATAAATGCTGATTTAGAAACGTGCGAAAAAAGAGATGTAAAAGGGCTTTACAAAAAAGCACGTAATGGTGAAATAAAAAACTTTACTGGCATTGACTCTAAATATGAAAAGCCAATCAACCCAAGCTTAGTGATTAAAACCTCACAATTATCAATAGATAAATCAATAGAAATAATTCTAAAAAATGTTTTGCCTCAAATAAAAAAAAATTAGAATGAACTCATATAATTTAACCCATTTAAAAGAATTAGAATCAGAAGCAATTTTTATTTTAAGAGAGGTAGCATCTCAGTTTGAAAAACCAGTAATGCTTTTTTCTGGCGGCAAGGATTCAATAATAATGTTTCACCTGGCAAGAAAAGCTTTTTTCCCTGCCAAAATTCCATTTCCCTTGATGCATATTGACACTGGACATAATTTCCCAGAAACTCTAGAATTTAGAGATGATTTGATGCGTGAAACAGGAGAGACACTAATTGTAAAATATGTTCAAGACTCTATTAACAATGGTACGGCTGTCGAAGAAAAAGGTCCTAATCCCTCCAGAAATGGATTACAAACTGTAACACTCTTGGAAGGACTTGAGGATGGGAAATATGATTGTGCGATGGGAGGGGCTAGAAGGGATGAAGAGAAGGCAAGAGCAAAAGAAAGATTTTTTTCACATCGTGATGATTTTGGACAATGGGACCCAAAGAATCAAAGGCCTGAACTTTGGAACTTATTTAATGGAAAAAAGAATACAGGTGAACATTTTAGAGTATTTCCTATTTCAAATTGGACTGAAATGGATGTTTGGCAATATATTTTACACGAGAAAATAGAATTACCATCTCTTTACTTTTCTCATAAAAGAGAGGTTGTAAACAGAGATGGTGCTCTTCTTGGAAAATGTGATCATATTACATTAAAAAAAGACGAAAAATGGGAAGAGAAAACCGTAAGATGCAGAACAATTGGTGATATGACTTGTACAGGTGTTTCGGAATCAAAAGCAAAAACTTTAGAAGAAATTATTGATGAAGTTGCATCTACTAGATTTACTGAAAGAGGAGGAAGAGCTGATGATAAAAGATCTGAAGCTGCAATGGAAGACAGAAAAAAAGAAGGATATTTCTAAAATAAAAAAATATGAATAAAGCAAAAGGATATCTTGATATGGAGCTACTTCGTTTTACAACTGCAGGAAGTGTTGATGACGGAAAGAGTACTCTAATTGGAAGATTACTTTATGATAGTAAGGCAATCTTTGAGGATCAAATGGAAATCTTAGAAGAAACTTCCAAACAAAGAGGCGAGGAAGGAATAAATTTAGCTCTATTAACAGATGGATTAAGATCTGAAAGAGAGCAAGGAATTACTATTGATGTAGCATATCGATATTTTGCAACACCTAAAAGAAAATTTATTATTGCAGATACCCCAGGACATATTCAGTATACAAGAAATATGGTTACTGGTGCATCTACCGCTAACCTTGCAATACTATTAGTTGACGCAAGACATGGTGTAATAGAACAAACCAAAAGACATGCTTTTATTGCTTCCTTATTACAAATTCCTCATATAGCAGTTTGTATAAATAAAATGGATTTAGTTGATTATAAAGAAGATGCATTTGAGAATATAAAAACTGTTTTCAGAGATTTCTCTTCTAAGCTTGAAATACAAGATATTCACTTCATTCCTATATCTGCTCTTAATGGTGATAATGTGGTAGATCGATCTAAAAATATGAAGTGGTATGAAGGTGTTACACTAATGCATTTATTAGAAAATATACATATTGGATCTGACCATAATCACGTAGACTGCAGATTTCCAGTGCAATATGTAATTAGGCCTCAATCAAAAAAATTTCCTGATTATAGGGGGTATTCTGGTAGAGTAGAAGGTGGTATATTTAAAAAAGGTGACAATATTACTGTATTGCCTTCTGGTTTTAAAACAAAAATTAAATCAATTGACACCTTTGAAGAGAGTATTGATGAAGCATATTCTCCAATGTCTGTATGTATGACTTTAGAAGACAATATTGATATAAGCAGAGGAGATATGCTTGTTAGAGAAAACAATCAACCTAATATCTCCAAAGAAATAGATATAATGATTTGCTGGATGAATGAAAAAAAATTAATTCTAAGGGGGAAATACTCAATTAGACACACAACACAGACAGCAAGATGTATTATTAATGAAGTAAAATACAAGATTGATATAAATTCCTTACACAGAAATGAAAAAGACAAAGAAATTGGTTTAAATGATATTGGTAGAATCTTAATTAAAACTACTTCTCCTCTATTCTTTGATAGCTACAGACGAAACAGAAATACAGGTAGTATTATTTTAGTTGACGAAGCAACTAATGAAACAGTTGCTGCGGGAATGATAATCTAATTTAATGTAAAATTAATTGGAATAGTAAACATAACTCTAACCGCCTTTCCTCTTTGTTTTCCAGGTTTATACTTAGGCAATAACGAAACAACTCTTAGAGCTTCAGCGTCTAAGTTTTTATCAACTCCTCTAACAATTTTTACATTTGTGACACTTCCTTGTCTATCAACAATAAAGCTGACATAAACTTTACCGGTGATATTATACTCCTTGGCAATTGCAGGGTATCTAACATTTTTTTGAATAAACTTCATCAAACCTAAATCCCCACCTGGAAATTCAGGCATATTCTCTACAACCATAAAAAACTCTTCATCATCTTCCTCAATCTCAACTATCTCATCTTCATCTGTGTCTGTTTCTTCAATTTCAACTTCATTTTCAATTTCAACTTCATCTTCAACAATTTCAATAATTTCCGGTGGTGGTGGTGGTGGTGGTGGTGGCTTAACTTCTTGTCTTGTAATAGGAATTATCTCCTCTTCCATATCATCAAGATTTAAATCTCCCAAATTATAATTGGATTTGTCGTAGCTTTTCCACTCAAAAGAAATAAATATTGCAATTAATGTAACTGCTAGGCCAATTTGAAAGAACATGCCCTTTTTGTTTTCTAAACTTATTTTTGGATCTTTTTTTGGTATCATAATTAACTAACAAGGTTTTGATAATCATTTGAACTTAGGAGATTTTCTAATTCTTTTGAATCACTTATGGAAATTTTAATAATCCATCCGTCTCCATATGGGTTGTCATTTATTAATTCGGGGTTATCTTCCAGTTTTTCATTGAATTCTAAAACTTTACCATTAATTGGCATAAATAAATCTGAAACTGTTTTAACAGCTTCTACTGATCCAAAAACCTCTTCTTTTTCTAAATGTTCACCTTCAGAGTCAACATCAATAAAAACAATGTCTCCCAACTCACTTTGAGCAAAATATGTAATTCCGACATAAGCTTGATCACCTTCTATTCTTAGCCACTCATGATCTTTTGTATACATTAAATTATCTGGATAACTCATAATCTCTATTTTTTTCAAAAATACAACTTTTTCTATCCTGCCAAAGTAAATCTCAAACTAAATCCCGCGTTAGTAATTGAGCCCGGAAATGTTGTTGATATGAATGGGTTTGTAATAACTTTATCGTAAAATGCTTTTATATTCAAACGTTGATTTAAAACATAATCTGCTGAAAATTTAATACTAATAATCTGCTGACCCATTGTAATTTGCTCAACATCTTCAATTACCTTTCTTATAATTGTTTTATTATTTCTAATATTTAAATCTAATTTTAAATCTAAATCTGAAGACATCTTTTTCCCTCTACCACCAGACATAAATCTAAACTCTAAATCTTTAATTCTAAATCCTGTACCAATAACATAATCTTTTGTATTTGTTTCAGTAAGTTGATTGTTAATTAAAGATAATGAAAGCATTCTACTATTTTTAATTTCAATTTTTGTTATTAAGCTATTTTTCCAAAGCATATCTAATTTAAACAAAGGACTAAATTGTTCATTTATTGATACTTGAGCAATTTCTTTTTGTACATGATAACTTAGATTATTTAAATTCATTTCATCACCGTCAATATAATTCAAGTTAGTATTATATGAACTTACACTATAAGTACTTCTATATGAATGAGCTAGACTAAAAGTTTTAAAATATCTTTTTATTGCTTTTATTTTTATCAAACCATCATATGTAATTCTCCAATTAGGCAATGGAATCTTTGGCATTTGATTTAAAGAAACATCAATTGAACTTTGACCTCCATATGCCGCTAAAAAAGCAGGAATCATTACTTCCTGTGATGTTGGACCGTATCCACCAGTAATTATAGTGTCACCATTAATAATAGAATATTCAATTGGGAAACCAGTTTCAGAGCTAATAACACCATTAAAATTAGGATTTTCAGATGCTAATCTATTTGCAATATCGGCTCTGTAACCTCTAAACTTCGCAAAAGTTGATGAAGAATAATCATTATTATCACCCACAAATGCAGTTGGGAATGAAATAAAAGAAATACTATAGCTTCCTGTTTCAGTGGGGCTAAATGAATTAAAATCATTATTAGTATTATCCCATCTAAAATATTCTTGATTATTTGAAGATGTATTTTTACTTGCGTTTAATTCTATTCTAAATTGCTTAATTGGTTCAATAGTACTTCTAAAAGTTAAATTGGTACTACTGTTTTGCTTGTATTGAGAATTAAGAGACGTATCTTGTGTTATCCAACCACTACTTCCCGCTAAATTTCTAATATCTTTTTGACTACCAAAAACAAATGGAACAGATGGGGCCATACTTGACCAATCTTGTCCAAGTAGTTTTGGTTGAAGCAAAAATCCAGGTAATAACGTTCCTCTATTTTGACTGTAACTAAATGATATATTTTTAACCCCCAATGCAAATCGAGTTAGATGTTTAAAAAATTCAAACCTGTCTTCTTTTTCCTCATTCTCTTCCTTTACTCTATTTCTGGAAGGTCTTCCTCTTGTATTTCCACCTTTATTTAGTTTTTTGAAATATGGAACTTTGTTATAAAGAGTAGTTAAATTAATTTGACCATTATACTGTCTAGACTGAGAGTTTTGAATTGTATTTCCTAAATTCTCTAGAGATAATGGAGCGGCGGTCCAATTATAGTTGGCATTATATCTTGTTGATAAAGACATAAAATTAAGTAGAGGAAGCTTATTTAATGGAAACTGGTAGTTAAGACTCATAGTTTGATAGTATGATGTAGGCCTGCCTGAATTCCAAAAGTTATTCCAAATTGTATCCATCTTTTGTTTATACTCAGGATCTGACTTATCAATTCTACCAAACGGTTCATCAATATTTGCCTTACTATTAGCTGCAAAATCAAGCTTTAGTGTTCTTGTTAGGTCATATTTAAACTCATAACTTTTATTCCATTTAAAGAACTTATTGTACGTTGGAACAATTATCATATTAGAATTACTAATATTTCTGAGCTTAACCTCATTATAGTTTCTATCAATTTCTGTTCGGTAAGAAAATGATTTTGGCATATTATTAAAGTTAAAATCTTTAATAAAACGCATATAAGGAGATCTTCCAAGATTAAATTTTGAAAAAGGTTTAATATTTTTTGGCTGAGTATTATAATTATAAGTTATTGAACCTCTGTAGTTTACAGCTCTATTATATTCGGTATTAATATTTCTAATAAACGTTTCATTTTTAGAATATGAAACAGTAAAATTATCAAGATCATAAGCACGACTTTTTCTCTGTTCTTCTCCTTTTTTTATTGTTTTAGATTTTCTAACATTAGTAAAATTAATACTGTTCCTTTTTATATAGTCTTGTGCAATATTTTTTAAAGAATCTCTCTCTTGCTCAGTGTCTAAAGTTTCTAGAGAAGTTGTTAATAAAATATCTGGATCCAATGGATTATATTGAGGATTCCTTACTGATTCAGACTTTCCTAAATACATAGGGATTTTAACTCCAGAATTCTCAGGAAAAAATTTACCTAAATCAATAGTAGATGATAAATCATATTGATAAGCATTATATTTTTGTCTTTCATTTACTTTCTTTTCAATACTTCCAAAACCAATGGTACTTAAATTCCCTGAAACAGTAACATTCCCTAGATCTGCAACTCTAGCAGTTAATCTTCCATTTGCAGCCCAGCCTCCATATTCATCAAAATCAGTTAGACGAAGTTCATTTACCCAAATCTGACCACATTTAGACAAACCATCATCATCACTATTAAAAGATGTTTTCTTGGGATTTCTCACCCCAATCATAATAGTTTTTACTTGTGAGAGATTTGGATTACCAACAACAGTAATCTTACCACCAGATGCATATTTTATATATGGGGATGATACATCAGCATTATTAAAGTTTCTCTCTTGCTTAGTTTGTTGAAAAATTTCAAATGCAATATCAATTTCATTAGATGATGGCCATATCTCATCCGGTGAAGTTGCATAATGAGGTGTAGGCATTAATTGAATTTCATATTCATAAAAATTAGATGTAAAATCAGTACCTAACCTTATAAAGCAAGATAAATCACCCTCTCCTAAATCATCTTCTTCTCCCTCAGCATGTACAAACATTTTAATTCTTTTATAAGCTCGCACATCTAAATCAGAGGTTTTATATGCGGCTCGGGAGTCTCCATCTTTTAAATCACATATTTTCAGTACAAGAGCCTGTTCATTCTGTTGTCTAAGTGTGGTAGTGGTATTATCTGTCTCTTGTTCAATTCCTGGTGGTAAAACATAGTTGATAGGCGATCTATTTCCATTTTCTTCAATATTAACCGCCGAAACATCAAAAGAGGCTTCTCCTTGATTATCGACAGGAATATATTCTCCCGGTTCTGTAAGATCAAAATTATATCTCCTCCACTCACCTCTTACTAAATCAAAAGTTGCAAATCTGCAGACAATGGGTTGATTAAAGTTTGTAAAATTCATTCTTATAAACCTAATTGACTTAAAATCTTGTATACCCCCAACTACCTTATCTGGCTGATAAACTGGAACCCTAAATTGGTACCATTTAATATTCCTTTGACTTCCATTCTCAGCTTTAACAGAGGTTTCTAAAACATCTGAAATATAGCTGTCACCAACATCCATTGCTGGAAATAATTTAATTTTATATTGAAAATAACTTTCTGTTTCACTTAGCGTATTATCACGGTTAATATCTTCAGAATTTGGTTGAGTAGTTGCTGAAGTAGGATAATTCTCAGGCGATTGTTCTGTAGTTGAAGAATTTCCGTCAGTGTTATTATAATTTTTATAACGATTTAAAATATCGGTTGACAAATTATCAAAATCAGTTCCTCTAAAATAATGAAAATCATCGCCAGAAGGATCCTTTAATGCATTCAGGTATGCAGGTGAAGATGATCCATACAGCGATTCTATTTGTTGTAAATAATTAGATTCAAAAAATAATTTCTCATCATTATTACTAAGCCCATCTAATCCAACATCTTGAAATTCTCTAGAAAGAGGATCGTTATCAAAAGCTTCTACAATTGAAAAGTTTGTTGGTACCCTCCCCCATTGTGTGGTGTCTACATCTATAACATTTTCACTTATTGGCAAACCATTTTCAAAACTTTTATAACCATCCTTCAAAACATCTTCAGATATATTTCCAAGATTTATATACATATCTCCACCACTGTGATTAGATAAGCCATCCTCATTGTTGAATGGATCCATCATCCAGAATTCAATAAATTCAATATTTGCAGCTTCAAAATCATTCGTTTCTAATTTTCTCATTATACCTCCCCAGTTATCAGAGGGATTATATAATTCTCCATTAGCTTTTAGACCTGAAACCGTATAATTATTTGGACCTCTTTCTAATGGGTAATATGCCACATCTAAAACTGCAAGATTTGTTATTTGACTGCCTAAATCTGGATCACGATTTGGGAAAACTTCAGTTTCAAGTATCTCTCTAACGTAATGATAAGATTGCTGTTTTACAGTATTTCCATTTGCAAGAGACAGAGTTTTATTAATATTTGGAGGAGTTATTGATGTATTTCTAAAAAATAATGGGTCAATAGTATACCATGCAAGCTTTGCTCTTTTAAAACCGATTTCAAGATTATCATTTAATGACGCATTTTGAAAAATATCATCTTGACCTTGTGGTATACTTGCTAATCTCCATGCGCCCATATTCCTGATATCTATTGAAGTCTTACTAGCTTCAAAATCATCAATATATGAAACTCCTTCCTTTCCCACTGCTCTATGATGTCCAGGAATTAAATGAGCAAATTCTGCTGTAGCAATTAATCTTGACTTTGCTTTTGTTTCTATAAAAGGAATGAAATCAACAGCTTTAGTCATCCAATGAGCTTCCGTTTGATAAGTACCATCTAACCCCCATATAGTGTTTGATATTGGCTCATCACCCGAATTAATTTTATCAGTATATGGCCTTTCTGTAAGATTTAAAATAGTAGCACCTAAAATAAAATCTTTATTAATATCATAATCTGCATGTAAACCAACTAATGTTTTATTTTGAATTCCAAACATTGAATTATTCTCCAAAGAAATCTTAATTGGGATACCAGAATTTAATATACCTTCATTTATAATAGTAACTCTACCCATATTATAATCAACTGTGTAGTCTTGATTTTCAACTAACTTTTGAGAACCAGCAGTTACAGTTACTGAACCTTCTGGAACGTTCATTGCATTTAATCTTATTTCAGAACCAGAGGCTCCCTGGTAACTTCCTTTTATTCTAAATTTATTCAATTCAGGATATTGTTGAGCTACTGTAAGTGTAGAGTCATAAAGGGCTTGATATACATATTTATCAGCAAGATTTTGATCGGTAAATTGACTTCTTAAATATTTACCAAATGGTTCCCTTACTGGAAAAATAATTCTACCATTTGCAGATTTAACAGTTAACCCCTCAAGAAAATCAAAAACTCCATCTGATCTATTATCCATTTGCTGATCTAACTGATCAACATTAATTACTTTGATTAGTGGGACACCTTCAAGATTACCTTCTGGTATATAGTTTGTTAATGCTCCTGACTCCTCTGTATTTTCATACATAACATCTAAAATAAAACCATTATTGCTCATCTGATAGGCTCCAAGTGCGTAAATATTTTTCATCATCAAATGCCAGTTTGGATAATTAGGCGAGAAATTTGTTCCTTTTAAAAGCTTAACAATTAGTGCGTTTGGAGCTACAGGACCTGAGTTAGTAAATTCTCCAACCTGAAATGTATTATTTCCTATTGTATATTGAAAAGCAACTGCTAAAACCTCATCATTATTTAAAGCCTGATTTAAAGAAATATATCCAAGCTGAGGATGAACAGAATATTCTTGTTCTGAAAGTTTTCTAGCTCTTTCTAACTTTTCATAATCCTGACCATTTAAAAACCCAATTCCAATTTGGGAAGACAATATATTATTTACATCATTTATATCTCTAATTCCACTAAATTGATTTGTTAGAGATTCAAACATATCATTTGCAGCATCATTATCTGGAAAACTTCCACCGTTTGAAAGAGTAAATTGCGTATTGTAGATATTAGGACTTGTCTCTCCTAAATCAAGAAAAGAAACTATATTTCTAGTATCATTGGTAGTACCAGTTTTATTTGTTATCCAGACTTCAACCTTATTTATATTTATTGGTGAATTAACAAAGGGAAGTTGTTGAAGAGCAACATCATAGTTTTCTTTAAAATAATGTGCTAAAAAGAAATGCTTATTAGCTTCATATTGATCTGCATAAATATCAAATTCTGATGTTTGGGCTCCACCACTGACTTCAATTTCAGACATAGTACTTTTTTGTTGTGATAAAATACCTGTTATAGTTGTTCGTCCAAATTGCATCTGAGTTTTAAAGCCAAATAATGATTGACTTCCTGTTATTAAAGATCCGTTCAAAGGTAGACTTACATTTCCAACTTCAATTTTTTTGACTATCTCATCTTCATAACCTGTGTATTCAAGTTTCATATTATTCTCAAAGTCAAATGTTGCTTCAGTATTAAAATTAGTTGTTAATTTAAGTTTGTCTCCAATCTTACCTATTACATTCATCTGAATTTTTTCTTGAAAATCAAAAGTGGTAGTTCTTCTTTGCTCCTCAGTCAACGATGGATTGTCTAAACGATTAATTTTTAGGCCAAATATCAATTCTGCAGACCCTTGAGGTCTAATATCAACAGAGTTACCTCCAAATACTTTATCAAATGCCTGCCCAGGTATATATAATTTTGGGATTCCAAATCTTGAACTAGATTGAGAATTTCTGTCATTTGATTTTTGGTTCCAGTAGCTAGAAATTGATTTTTTAAAATTATATTCTTGAAATTCTTCAAAAGATAAAATTTTTGGTGTGCCTAAATTAAACTCTCCTAATCTGTTTTGAAATAAATACTGATTATTTATTATATCGTAATTAATTTGTGTATTAAAATTAGATGGATTATTCATAAACAATCCACTGGAAGAATTTTGAAGGTAAGGATATGGTAAATTATAATTGTTTTCTAAAGAATCTAAAACAAGTGAAAAACTATTTACATGAAACAATAATGTAAAAACAGTTAATAGTATTCTGTATTTATTCTTAATAATCAAATTGAATCCTCTAAATTATTTTTGGTTACATCTGACTTAAAGCCATCTTAACCAATTCTTCAACACTAGAAATATCTGGATTTTCTTTAAGCACCTTATCAATTTTTTGTTCAGCGCTTTTCTTATTAAATCCTAGAGCTAGTAGTGCTGATAACGATTCAGTTTTGATTGTATTGTCCAATTCAAACAAAATATCTGATTTTGGAAGTCCTTTTGCTACCTTGTCTTTTAAGTCAATGATTATTCTCTGAGCGGTTTTTGCGCCAATTCCTTTTACATGTTGAATTGCTGCTACATCTGCTGTCGTGATGTATGTTACAATCTCACTTGGATTATATGTAGATAGTATTACTTGAGCGGTACTTGGCCCAACTCCAGAGACACTTATTAAATTTCTAAATAAATGACGCTCATTCTGATCATAAAAACCATAAAGCGTATGTGAATCTTCCTTTACTGAGAGATGAGTAAATAACTTACATGCTTCTTCTTTTATAGAGGAAAAAGTTTGCAGAGATATATTTATAAAATAACCTATACCGTTACACTCAACAACAACATATGTTGGGGTTTTTTCTAAAAGCTTACCTGTAATTTGTGTGATCATTTAAAGTGAATTTTTAAAAGAAAACCTTGTACTAAGACAAGGTTTTTTCAATTTATAATATTTTATGTTAGTATTAGTTAATAACTATTTTTTTAACTGATACCACCTTACTATCAGATATTAAGTTACCAAAATAAATTCCTGAACTAAAATTAGTTGTTGGAATTTCTAAAACTCCAGAATTATCTAAATCAAAACTTTGAATTTTATTACCTAATATGTCAAGAATTTGCAGGTAAGAATTATTATCTGCAACATAATTTATTCTTGTTAAATTTTCTGTGGGATTTGGATAAAAATCACCCAAACCTATTTCTTTTTTAGTATCTGTAACTGAAGAGGTGTTATCGTTAAAATGAACTGTTAAGCATGTAGAATCAGATATATTCCCTAAGGGATAAAAACAATATTCAACTACTGCACGAGCCTGTGATGGTATTCCAGAAAAAGCAGCATCATAATATGCAGTAAAATTGGTAGAGTCAGAATATCCAGCAGGAATAGTTCTAATTCCATCAGGATCTGGTGAAACATATACAGATGATGGCCAACATGTTATACCCCAACAAAAGTAATTTTGTGTGCCTGTTGCTGTATCAATAATATTTTTTTGACATCTAACATCTAATGAATTGGAGGTTGTATTTTTTACTATTATATAAGAAGCTATAGGAATACCTGGATTACCTGAAACATATGAATCTCCAATAAGTTCTAAACTTTGGGCTTGTAAATTTTCATAAGAAGAAAAATTAAATATAAAAATTAACATTAAGGAGATAAAAGAAATTCTTTTCATAATTTATTATTTTTTCAAATATAGTAAAATTGGTATTAAGTAATTTTCAATGATTAAATAGGAATTTTTAACTTTTAAAGCTATATTTGTGCAAAACATTTAATATTAAAATACAATTTATGATGAAAAATTTACTAACAATAGCATTAGCTTTAGTAACAACTATTTCTTTTGCACA
>Ga0257126_1000300_pt1 | contig 41148 bp, 40 predicted proteins | sample SI060_120mmetaG_FD_190151 | JGI IMG/M metagenome (GOLD analysis project Ga0257126, IMG submission 190151) | Marine microbial communities from Saanich Inlet, British Columbia, Canada - SI060_120m | ecosystem: Environmental > Aquatic > Marine > Inlet | place: Canada: British Columbia | collected... | reverse complement strand
ATAAAATAATATTAAAAAAAAAAAAAAGAATCAATTTGAATCAATTAAATCCGAACAACAAAATAAAGATAAAATGTTACATTTTATACATTCTACAAAAAATAAAATTAATAATAATACAAATTTAAAAAATACTATGATTGGACTTTTAGTTATAGTATTTTTAGTCATAATAATTTTTGTGGTATTACTCCTTAAAAAATATAAGTTATTCATCTAACATAAGTTGATTTTCGGTATCATTTTCTTTGAAGGCTAATCCCATCCACATATTTTTAGAATTTGTTGCTTTTTTACCATATTTTTTGGCAAGATTTTCTTTTAATTCTTTTCTTGTTGGACATTTTGTGTTTTGTCCATACGCTTGTTTATGCCAATCTCCATACACAAAGTAAATATCATCCAATTTTATACCATCACTATCAGCATTATCTACCTCAATCAATCTTTCATTGATGAATCCAACAAACATATCACTTTCAACCTGATAATCTTCTGTATTTCGTTTGACATCTGCTGGTTCTTTGATACCATTTTTCTTAAATTTTTTATAGTATTCAATCAATAGATACATAAATGCTTCTGGCCATAGTTTAAGTTTTTCATCTAATGTATCATCAATTTTGAATTCATATGGTTCTTTTGGGTCTGGTTCATCAACAAATTTAGAAATAAATTCTACAACACTAATACGCCGCCATGTACCCCTATCATTTGCTGATACTTTAGGCAAATCATTACATGTTAATACCATTTTAAATTGTGGTTTAAATTCGACAGGATCTTTATGTAATCCACGAGCAATAATAGTATCATTTCCAGTCAATTCTTTCATCAAACCTACATTGATTTCCTCATATTTATCTGGTTCTTGAAGACATGCAAATCTTTTACCCTTTGTTCTAACTAATGCTGGAGTGGCACCTTCTGCTCGTCCACGCGATTCAGTCAATAATTTTACTGGGAGTTTACAACAATAATCACCAAAACAATACTCAAACAATTCAATCAATTTACTTTTACCATTACCACCACATCCAGTCCAAATATGGAATTTTTCATTAATATTTTTACCTGACAAAAAACTACCTAACAATGTAAACACATATTCTCTAACAGCCTTTTTAGGCAATACTTGTGACATAAATTCTTTAACATCTTGAATATCTTCATCATCATCATCATGGTCTACATAATTAATACGTGCCGAATAACTAAGGTAATCTTCTGGAAGTCCATTTCTAAATTCTAATTCTTTTAAATCATAAATACCATTTTCAAATCCAATTAAATTCAAATTCTTATCTAATTTATTCTCAAATTTAGGATCATGAAATAATTCATTACATTCTTGAACAACCATCTTTTTAAATCCAGTATTTTTAAGTTTCTTAATTATTTTTCCAACCGTTTCTTTCTTTTTACGTTTCAAATCTTTTTCATCTTCGTCAGATAAAGACGATATTTGATCTGATAAAAATTTATCAAGTTTATCATATTCATCAATAACTTCACATGAAAATCGTTTACGTAATTCAATTGCATCATCAAGTTCTACCCATCTATGATTTTTAAATTGAAACCATGTATTCTTTTTAGAACATGCCGATACAAACTCATTTTTGTATAAACAATACACAACTCTAGCAATATCATTTGGTTCCAAGGTTAACGCATCTAACATACATTTACGAAGATTTCGTTGTGATAAATCTTTATATTTAGACAAATTATCATTTTTTGCCCACAAATACAATGTTCCTAGTCCAAGACCTTCATTGTCCATAGTTACCCATTCTTTTTCACATTCACCATCTACAAATTTATCTGAACGTTTACTTAATGTTATCCAATCTTCCAACAATCTATAATCAATGTTATGTAAGCACCAACCTAACCGTATCCACAAATAATAACAATCAGCACGTGTATCATCCAAAATAGCTACAATTTTTCTAATAAATACAAGTTCATCGTCATCTACAAAATTCTTTTTTGATGGAGATTTTCGTTTTTTGTTATTCACCTTTTTCTTTTTTTTTACTTGTTGTGTTTTTGGAATATCGGCAAAATCTGATTCCAAATGTTCATAATACATATTATTATTAATAACGTGTTCTTCTTTTATATGTCTTATACTTAATGTTTTCAATATCTCCTTATTACTAAGATTGTTATTAACCTCTTTCATTCCCGAATCTTTATTTTTGTACATTTTTGTCAAAACATATGCTTCATGATTTGGCTTACAACTACCATACATTTGCCAATTATTCCTTTCAATTACCGCTATATCAAATACATCATCCATTGGATTTGATGTATTGATAGTATTAAACAATGCTATCACATTCTCATTTTCAATAGTATTGTATCTTAACATATATTGTATTTTTGGTTCAGTAATAATATATGGAAATACAATATGTAAACCATCTTTGAATACACCCTTTTGCTTTGAATTTTGAAAATTAGGCGATTTTTTTTCCAACACAAATGCAACTAATTTTTCATCACGTATAGATGGTAATACTTTTTTAATTTCCTCAACATACAATTCTAAAAATGTCACTATAAATTTATTTTTATATTGTCTAGATGTATGTTTTATATCATGTCGTAAATCTAAATCAATTAATATAGGTGATAAATCTTTATGACGTTCAGTCAAATGAGCAACATCTTCTCCTTCAAATACATCTTTATTGTACAAGTTATGAAACAATGATAATTCATCATCATCTATACAGTAAGAACCAGGAAAACTATTAGGTGGCTGCCCTAAAGCCGTATGTGTAAAATTTTTTTCTGGAATTGTTTTGTGTTTTCTCAAGAAATCTTTCAAACTGTGATATTTTTTTTGATTGGGCATTTATAATAGACAATAAATTTTTTTAAATAATTTTTGAAAATTACATTATTCAATTTTTGTAATTTATGAAATATACCCCCTTATTTGTTATTATTTAAATAATATAGTATTTATGATTACATCTATAAATTAGTTTATTTAAAATTGATTTAAACATTTTTATATATTTTAAAATAAATGACATTTACATTTTTGGCTCAAAAAAGAATAGCAAAAGATATTAAAAATTATATAAATAGCGACCTTAACAATGTTGGTATTTATTGTCATATTGATGAATCTAATATACAAGATATTAAAGCATTAATTATTGGTCCTAAAGATACTCCATATGAAAATGGATTCTATTTATTCAATATTCATTTCCCAAATGATTACCCTTTTTCTCCACCTAAAGTAAAATTTTTAACATATGAATTTGGCATACGGTTTAATCCAAATTTATACACAAATGGAAAAGTATGCCTTTCTATACTAGGAACGTGGTCTGGTCCAGGATGGACTACTGTATTAAATTTAAATACAGTTTTACTCTCTATACAATCATTATTAAATGAAAATCCATTACAAAATGAACCTGGATTTGAAACCGAAACTGGAAAAAGATCAATAGATTATACTAATGTTATAGAATATTCAAATATTAAAACTGCAACTATCAAAAATTTAGAAAAACCACCTGAAGGATTTGATGTATTTAAACAAATAATGATAGACCATTTTATAAACCATATTGAATTTTACAAAACATATACACACAAACATAAAAAAAAGAATAATAGTTTATTATCATCATCAATATATTCGATGAAAACCACATGTAATATAGATTATCTTGATGAACGTATCGATTTTTTGTACACTAAATATAATGTATTAGAAAAATCTAATGTATTAGGAAAATCTAATGTATTAGAAAAATCTAATGTATTAGAAAAATCTAATGTATTAGAAAAATCTAATGTATTAGAAAAATCTAATGTATTAGAAAAATCTAATGTATTAGAAAAAAAACGTAAATGTCCAAATGATATGGCTAAACTTTATGATATAGGATATACTAAATTATCTGAAAATGATAATAAAGTTTATAAAGTTGTTGAAGTTAGTGGTAAAAAAAGAACGATGAAACGGTGGATATTAAACAAATAATTAATAAATATTAAAAATTGAAATAACTTAAATATTATATATTTATTTATTATAATGAAATTTTGTAATGAATGTAGTAATATGTTATATTTGAACATAATCAAAGATGAATCACCAACAGTTCCAGACAAAATTAATTATATTTGTCAAAATTGTAATTTTCAAATCGAACATAGTAAATCTGAAGATAGTTGTATATTCAAAATTGATTATAATATAGATAATATCAAAAAAAAATCTTTTATAAATCCATTTGTGTATGAAGATATTACATTACCAAGAGCAGAAGGTATTAAATGTCCTAATGAAAATTGTCCTAAACCTAAACCAGAAATTATTTATATAAAATATGATAATGAAAATTTGAATTTTATTTATATTTGCTTAGATTGTTATAAATCTGGAAATGAAAATCATATTTGGTAAATTTTATTAAATAAAATTGATTAAAGAAATATAAATATTGTTATTATATAATGAGCGAATTAAATACAAATTATATTGATGAAAGTTCTTATAATGATATATATGAAGTATTAGAAAACTATGAAACATTAAAAAAAAAAAATAAATCAATAAATATTTTGAATAAATATGAACGAACTAAAATTCTTGGTATTAGATCTGCGCAAATTAGTAATGGAGCTAAACCATTAATCATAGTTCCAAAATATATGACAAATGAATTAGATATTGCGACAGAAGAATTAGATCAACGAAAAACTCCATTTATTTTACAAAGAATTGTTGGAAATAAAACAGAATATTGGAAAATAGAAGACCTTATATATTAAGATTTCCATCTATTTCCACATGTTAAACATGTAATAAATGTTGTCATACCTTCATCTGCACTACGTGTTTGTAATTCATAATAAGTACATTTACGTTGTTTACATCGTCCACATTTAAATTGATCAGTCATAGCCTCTGCTACATCTTCATACATTAATTTTTCTCTTTTATTTCTTTCATCTAAAAAGATTTTCCAATGTTCTGGAAACAGTTGTTGATATGTTAAAAATGCTATTGTTGATATATCAATCTGATTTTTTTTTAGTTTTGTTATTAAGTTATTATTTTTTATATATGATGATTTATCTATATTACTATACAATGATATACTTTTATTAGTATAAATAGATTTGAATGATTTATTATGCCATAATGGTAACACATTTCTTTTTCCACTAATATCTTTAGTATAATTATATATACTTTCTTCAATTTTATATGCTATATCTTCATCAATTATTTTACTAAATAATTGAATATTTTGTGTTCTTATTTTATTCAACTTATCTTCTTCATCTTCATAAATAACATTTTCAAATATATCTTTAGATTCATCTACATTATCTTCACCATCGCTATCTATCACTATACCAATATCTTCATCACTATATTCATTATGAGATTCATCTATTTCATCATCGCCTAATTCATCCTCGCCTAATTCATCCTCACCTAATTCATCCTCGCCTAATTCATCCTCATCTAGTTCATCATCTAGTTCATCACCTAGTTCATCACCTAGTTCATCACTTAATTTATCTTCTTTGTTATAAAATAAATTATTATACATTTCCTCATAATCATTTGTTGACATATCTAGCAAAATATTATTATTATTTGTTTTAAAAATTAATATATCCTCATAATAAATTTTATCATTATCATCCAGTATTGGTAACTCATGATTATTTTTATGAATTCCTTTTAAATATCCATAAGCATATATATTATTTTTATCTAATTTCCAACATGTTATTTCACTCAGTTTATCTTTTCCGATAGATATATCTTTAGTAAATACCTCAATTTTTTTTTTGTATCTTAATAATGTTTTAATTGGTTTATTCCTTTCAGAAGATTTCAAATTTATTTCGATATCCTTAATATTACCATCAACCAATAATGCCACTGATTTTACCATTAATTAATTAAAATTAATGTTTTTAAATAACAATTCAATTTTATTTAAAAAATTTGATTTAAATATATTTTTTTCAATTTAATAAATGAATTCTAAAATAAAAAGTACTCTAATAAAATATAAAGAAAAAAATATAAATAAACTAGATATTTATTTTGGAAATAATATACTATCAAGTAAATCGGATATAATATTTGACAAACATATACCAAAAGATAAATTTGATATATTTCTAAATCATATATCATGTATGAATTACAAAAATACCTTTTATAAACAAAAAATATACAATTCAAATATAAACTATCTTGATATAAAACATACAACAAAAACGAATATTAATTCTAATATAGATGATACAAAATTATATGTATATTATTTAGAAACAGAACATCCATACCATTCATTCCCATCAAATAAAGAATATAATATAATTGAACAACATGTCAATAATTATAATATTAATAATGAAATTAATATTTTATTTATAAATAATGATAAAATACAAATATCGTTAATAATAAATCATAATATAGACCATTCAATAAAACAATTAGATAATTTATTCACAATACCGGTATGAAATATATTGTCCAGATGTGTCACTTTTTCTTATTATTTTACATAAGTCGTCATTTTTAACACCATAAAACTTTGCCATTGGGTCAGATTTTAATATTAATGGGAATTGATTCATATTTTCAACATTATAACTATCCTTTATAGTTTGTTTTTCTTCTTCGGACATAATATATAATTCTGGCACTAATACATGATTTTTAATATTTACAAGTAAATGATCCATTGAAAATAATTGAACAAATATATGTCTTGATTTATATATACTATCAAATAATGTATAAAATGAATCTAAATTATTTATTTTATCTTTTACAATAACTATAATATCATCTCCATCTGCAACTTTTTCATATTCAATCAATTCATCTATTAATGATTTTAAATTAGCGCATCGTAATTTTCCAATTATATATTTTATAATACACTTATTCTCTTTATCTTTATGATTACATACCATATCTAATGGCATGATATCTGCTATATTTTTTTTCCCCATATTAGTATCCATAATATCTAATTCAGCATCATTAAAATTTTTGTATTTATCCATATTATATCCACGCAATTCTATCATTTCAATAATTGTATTTCTTGATTTTGTTAATTTAGTTAAATGATTCATATTAATATTATATTAACATATTTAAAATTTTAAATCAATTTTTATATATATGAATGAATGTGTTATATGTTTAGAACCACTTGTAGATGATATTGTTGTATTAAGTTGCGTACATAAAAATAATTATCATTACGAATGTCTTAAAAAATGGATAAGTAAAAAAAGTACATTAACTAAAATATGTACCATATGTGATGAAAATGTAGAAATATTGAATATAATTAATCCAATAGAAGAACCAACAGAGAAGATAAAATGCTGTACTATATTATAATTATTCGCATGATTGTTTAGGAGTTCTGTACTTATCAAAATCCGAATCTGAATAATTATCTATATCATATATACTTTGAACTTCAGAAAATGCCTGACATCTGGCTTGATCACTTTCTGATAAATCAACATTAAGTTTACTTCTAGCAACTTCTTGTCTGTTTGGATTTATAAAATTAAATTTGGTATAATCATTTTTATCTTTACTAACATTCTTATAATAAACTAAATATAACATTACTAATAATATAATAAATACAATTATTCCCCATATCATTATCCCAGTCATTTTATTCATTACATTTACCTTTGTTAATATAGGAACTAAAACCAGTAACACTATAATTATAAGAATAATCTTAAATACATGGGTCATATATTCTTTTTTTCTAATAATATTCATATTTATTTCAATGTGTCTTTTTGATGTCATATTAACATTATCTATATCAGACAGTGTATCTTTATTGTCATCGTACAATCTTTTATGATGTTCATCAATTTCTTTTAATTCTTCCAATTTTTTATGATGGTCAACAATAATATCAGTCAATAAGTTGTATAGTAGTCTATTTTTATTAAATTCATCTTGTGTACCATTTACTATTAATTTTTCTTTGTCAGTATTCATATCGGCTTTTATTTCCTCTTTAAATTCATCTAATTCAGTTTCATTATGTATGTTATTTAGACCTTCATCAATTATTCCTATCAATGCATTTTTGTTTCCCGCCTCTTCAAAACGCCCCATAAACGAAGTATGAGTTGTTCCAGAACTTGTGGATGATTCAAAATATTCTTTTAACATATATATATTAATATAATAAATTTATATTACCAATATTATTAATTCAACAATCAAAAATATCACTATCAATACTATAAAAACCACATATTTTATATTATTTATTTGTTTATTTTTTTCAGAATTTTTTACTCTATATTCTCTCATTAAATTATCATCTTTGGATTCATTTATTTTATACCTATTACTATCTAATACTTTTATATTTTTTTGTATTCTTTCATGAATTTTTTTATTTGCATACACTTGATCTATAACTTCTAAAAATGACACTTGATTTATGTCTAACATTTTTTGTATGTTTTTTTTATTTTCAGATAACTTAATTGGATCAGATGTTTCTGTGAATTCTCCAAATGTTTTAGTAAAATGTTCTTGACGCAACTTTTTATATTCTCCATTATGTGGACTTCCACATGTATCTACATTTGGTGATTCATAATTATAATAATGTTCGATAATATTAGTACTCATATATATATTAATACATTAAAATTTAAAATACACTATTATTAATATTATTGCAATTATTATAAAAATTATTACAAATGATACTAAAATTGTATATGAACTATTTTCTAATTTTATATCTTCAATTGATTTTATTTTATCTAATTTTGTAACATTATCTTCGATTTTATCTAATACATCTCTATTCTTATTAACTTCATTATAATAATGTCTTAATTTAATATATTGGTTATCTTCATTGTCTTTATGTTGTTCCAATAATGCTTGATCAATCCCATCACGTTTATCTTTTAATACGCGATATTCTGTTAATGTTACATCATTAAAATGTTTAGAAACTAATTCATCAGATAAAATATTATTCCAATATTCATTCGATTTTTCATTATTTTCATCTTGTACAACTTCTGAACCAGCAATATTAGTTTCATTACTTGTATTTTCATAAAAATCCTTTCTAAACACATTTTTCAAACATTCCTCATACTGTTCTTCGTTATAAATATTAGCAGATTTCAATTGAATACATCTTTGTTCCAGTTTTTTTTTTATATTTTCTAAACCCATATCCTATATTATTATATTATAAAATTGATTTAAAATTAATTATTTATTACAGATTAATCTAACATGAATTCGAATATAGTATCAGCATTTGAAACACTTATCTATAAAACATCAATGGAACTAAAAAAAACAAAAGACCCATCTCTAAGATTCAAAATAACCAGTTACAAAAAAACAATCAAACTTATTAATTCGTTACCCTTTGAAATTTCAAAAGGCGAAGATTTAAAAGATATTAAAGGTATCGGAAAAACTACAATCAAAAAAATAAATGAAATCATTGAATCTGGTACATTAACCCAAATTAAAGATTTGAATTCAACAGTATTAGTTAAAGCTCAAGAACTATCAAAATTACAAAAAATTACGGGAATCGGTCCAGTAAAGGCAAACCAATTATTTGATATAGGTATTACTCTTGATGTTCTAACTTCTATTAATTTCAAAAAAATAACAGCAAAACATAAAGTTATTTTACAACACTTAACACACCATCAAATACTTGGTGTTAAATATTTTTCCGACCTTGAATCGAAAATCCCACATAGTGAAATTCAAAAAATAGAAAAATATTTGCTTAAACTCATCAAAAAAATTCCAAACTTAAAAATGACTATTTGTGGTTCATATAGAAGAAAAAAAACGTCATCTGGTGATATTGATGTTTTGCTATACCATGATCATGATGAAAATGTAGAAGAATCTAGTTATTTGACAGATTTTTTATCATTGTTAGTTGAAAAAAAATTCTTAACAGACCACCTAACATCCATTGATAATCCAACCAAATATATGGGATTCTGTAAAATGAGTACATTGAACCGACGTATTGATATTAGATTGGTTCCTAAAAGTAGTTTTCCAACGGCATTACTGTATTTTACTGGAAGTGGTGAATTTAATGTCAATATGCGAAAATATGCGTTATCCAAAGGATATTCAATTAATGAATACGGTATTTTTAAACTCACCAAATCTGGTAAAAAAAAATTCAAAATTAAAACAAATTTAGAATCAGATATTTTTAAAGTATTGGGATTAGATTATGTTGAACCACACGATAGATTACCATCTTATAAATTTTAATATTTAAACTTTTTATTCTACCATTCATCAAGGTGATTTTGAAATACGTCCGAAGAATCATAAATAGCTCTTGTTTCAGGGTCCTCAGCTGGCCCCCTCTTTCCAGCCTTTCTTAACGACGCCAACCATACTTCATTTTTTAATAGGGCTTCTTTTTTTTCTATTATGCCATCTAATATTTCTTCTGTAAATGGCCACCCCCGAGAACCCATGCGTTCAACAGATTTAATACAATATTTATTTTTGAACCCAGCCATTCTCAATTTTATAATGTGATGTATTTTAATTGTATTGTATCCAAAGTCGAAAGCATCAGAATTCATAACATTGAACGCCCAACTATCTTCAACATTAGCTTGTTTTAATTGTATCATTATTTGTATTCTTTCTTTGTTGAAATGATTTATAGATAAATTTGCGTTTTTTTCAGTCATACCGAATCCTCTTAATACCAAATACCAGTCTATCCACATGAATGGGTCTCCATCTTTGTTCTTTTTCAACAATTTAAAACTACTTATTAACGAATCATAATTAGATATGTTTAAGTTACATGGCATTTTATCACCATGTGAACGTAACTTAGTTAATACATTATTCCAACCACATATATGTACAAAATCTTTGTAACTATTTGGATTTTCGTTTATTATTTCTATATCTTTAAAAAACTCTTTATCTATTATGTTATTTTTTAAATAAATATCCCCAATATATTTTTTAATAAAATCGCGGTTTCTTTTATTGACACTATAAAATTCTTTTATAGAGTCACAATCCATATTATTAAATATAGAACTGGCCGAACCTACTGTATCTTCTAACAATTCTTCTAAATTATTAGACATGTCTTTGTCATCGCAAAATCCTTTGCGACGTTTTTGTCCAGATTGTAATGGATGAAAATTCCAATTACACATTTTTAAATCACACTTTGCTTTCTTCTCCCCTTTACATTTACTTGAACTACCGCCTTTTAATCTATTTTTATTTTTAGTTGATTTTTTTAATCTCATTTTTTTACTTTTTCGATTAAAACCCATGTTATACTATTATAAATTAATAAAATTTTATAATACATTATTAAATATAGCAAACAATGATGGATTTGAACTATAATTCAATGCTAAACTATACACATCATCGTTTATTTTAAATGGAGAACCATACATTTTTTTTTCCTTAATATTATATCTAAAGGCATACATATAACTAATATCATCACAATCAATGGATATTGGACATGTCCATAAATGTTCAGAATCAACAAACAATGAATTACGTGACCAAATTGTAGTATTTTCTATTGAGGCTGTTATATTATTGACCAAATCATACAATTCTTCAGAACTAGAAATGTCTAGTTCCCATATTTGATGATTGTTAAATGGGGCATTTTTATTCATATTGTATATTTTTTACATTATAATAAAATTGAAACAAAAAAGTTTATTTTATCATGAATAAATATGACTACTTCATCGGATGAACAACATAGAATATGGAAAGCCATTAATGGGAAAACTGGAGTAGAAAAACAAGATGCTATTGATGAAGAAATTGATAATTCAACGGATGAAAATGCGACACATATAGTTCAAGTATTTCAAAATAATATATTTCGAAAAATATATAATAATGGAAATCCAATGAATAGTGATGATAGAACAAATTCATTAACATTAGATGGAAGATCAAAATCAAAAAAAATAAACAAAAAAGGAAAATATGGTATTGGTGGATTTTATTCACGATGTATACTTGCTGGCCAAGGACAACAAATTATTACATCCAAAGATAATGATGATGCTTATCAATGTACAATAGATTTAGAAAAACTTCAAGATCAATCTGTATGTTCTTCAAATTGTTGGACTGGCGACCATGAATATCGTCCTAAATGGAAAAAACTTGATATTAATCAATCTAAAGACTATGATCAAGGTGTTACTAAAGAATATAATGGAAATAATTTAACAACCAAATTTATATTACAAGATGTAGTATTACATTGTATCAAAAAATATAATAAAAATATTAAAGAAGGATTGAAAATGGAAATTATTTGGGACGGTAAAAGTTATATCCTACCAGATATTTATAATTTTGAGTTAGAAACATATCATATCGATAGTTACAATAAAGATGGACATTATGAATATTATACTGAATATGATGGAAAATGTATTAAATCAACATCGAAATCTATGCGTAAGGATTTCAAATCCGAAAAACTAGGAAAACGTGTTGGGTCATATACAATGAATATTGGATATCCTACAAACTATGATATAGATATTTCAGAATCGCATATGACTACAGATGCCCAAAAATTAGGTTATATTTCACGAAAATACATTAATACTAATATAGAACATGTTATCAATAATATTGAAAATATTGAATCCCAAAACAATAAACTAGATGAAGAAGGTAAACCAATCAAACAACTTGTATTGAAGTGTGGTGAAAATATAGTTGAATATGATATTGAAGAAAGTAACTCTGACATTTCTGATTATGCTAAATCAGTTATGACATACTTTATTCCAGATATTACAATTAGTATGAATGATAATACATTATGCTATAAAGATTTTGTTAGAACATCTGAAATGGGTAAAGGTGGTGATATGGCCGCCAAAGAAATTTATCAAATCTTTAGAATTAATCTGAATTTTGATAGTAAAGATATAGAAACCGATTTATCTCAAGAAGACAAAAATAAGGTAGAACTACCAAAACATCTTTCACGAATAATTTGTAAACTTATTGATTTGAAACAAAAGGAATTAAATAAAATTTTGATAACAAAATATAAAGAATTAGAATTATCAAATCAAACTAGTGATAGTGGTGAATCTAGTGGTGAATCTAGTGGTGAATCTAGTGATGATGATGATGATGATGATGATGATGATGATGATGATGATGGTGATGATGATGATGATGGTGATGATGGTGATGATGATGGTGGAGGCGGAGGTGGAGGAGGTGGAGGTGGATGCAATAGTGGTGGCGGTGGTGAGGAAGATGGTGGAGGTGGATGCAATAGTGGTGGCGGTGGTGAGGAAGATGGTGGAGGTGGAGGTGGAGGAGGTGGTGGTGAGGAAGATGGTGGAGGTGGAGGTGGAGGAGGTGGTGGTGGAGGAGAACTACTACCAATAATTATTCCAGAACATTATAGGGGTAGTATCAAAAAAGAAGATGCTATACAAATATTTACACAATTCATGGAAACATTTACAGATAATATAACCGTAGTAGAACCCCTCAATATTATGAAAACACATATTTATTCTAAACAATAGTTGTTTTAATAGTTTTTTTAGACCACAAATTATTTAAATACATATATAATTTATTGTTATATTGTTTATTACTATATTTATCGTAGTCAGATTGAGTTGCTATACTATACACGATATTATTAACACGCACGTTTTTATGTTTTGTTGATATTTTACGTAACTCTAGTACATTTAAGGTTGTCAGTGTTTTTTTTTCATCATCTGAAATATAAATCCAATTTGGATCACTATATTGATTATTAATTATATGATAATTTGGATAATCGTTAACTAAATCTATGTTTATCCATCGTTTATCATTGAATTCAAATCTATAACCATCATAATCAGGATCATATTTTTTTATAGTATAATTCATTATTAATGATTTATATTTATTTAAAATAATTTTAACTCATTTATATTTTAACAAAACTTGCTAAAAAAACAGATAACGCAACTATAATAGCCACAATAATACTACTTGTTAATGGTACTTGAGCATGATGGACAAACATATGAATTAATTGGTCAAAAAACGACAAATTTTGAGACCCATTTGGTGGTTTAATTTGATTTGGTGTAGCAAAAGGATGAACAACAAATGGTAATACAAGATTAATAATAATAGCAATCACAACAGCACATACCAACAATGCCATATTTTTATTCATTATACTATTACAACTTAGTTAAATTATGGCTTATTATAATATTCTGGAACAAGTTTCAATAGATTTTTATCAAAATGATTGTAATCATCTGGATTTAATTTCCATATACATCCCAAAATCAAATTACACAATCTTGTATGTAATATTGCTCCACAAAAAAAAGTAAACTCGCCTAAATAAATTTTATTATCAATTACATACACATCAATTCTACAATGTCTTTTTAATAGTTTACCCATATTTTCTACTAACAATACAAGTTTATCTAATGCGTCAGGTTTTTTTATATTGGAATATTTATATCCTTTTTTAATCATCGGATATTTTATTGGATTCCAATGTTTATCAAACCACAATGAATCAAATTGTTGTTCATTATTATGGATTCTTCTATTGTAGGTTACCGCAATAAAATGTAATTTTCCACCAAACACATAACATTTATAATCGTATGGTAAATCCCCATTTTCATCAAGCAACAGTTCTTCAACAATATATCCACTAAAAGGTATCAAGCCATCATACATTTTATCATGCATATAATATTCGCTGTATATTTCACTTCTAATTTTCTGTAATTTTTTTACTATATCATTTTTGTCTATATTTTTATTTGTTTTTAAATCAATATTGTCTTTTATTAAAAAAACACCATGAGAATCACATAAATCAGTAGGCTTAATGACAAAAGATTTTTTATTAAATTTTATAGTGTGAGCATATTTAGTTAATTGATATGTTTTAGGAACACTAAATCCATACAATTTAGCATATTCTTTTCCAATATATTTATCACTAAGAATCCATCGTGTATAATCTTTTATATAAGAATTTGAGACGATTTGTGAATAATACTCTAATTTCATATAATATAGTTTGTAAATTAACAAAATTAATAATATACTTAATACTAATTTAATCATAACTATATAATGTCTTTATATTTATCTAAATGTGATATTAACGAAATTGTGGAACAAAAAAAATTTATGATTGATAAAAATATATTACTAAAACATATTGATTTTACTAAATCAAATTTTTTAATATTTACTAATACAAAATGTACTATTCACAAAGATAAAAACAAGACAGATAATATAAATCCATTAGTATGGCAATATGGACATGTTATATTTTTTTATATTAATCATGTCATTCGATATTTAGATGATAATAACAAATTTACTAACTATTACAAATTAATTGATTTTTACGATTCATTTTTAACACCTTTAGATAACAGAACCAATACTAATAAATTAATGACTATTGATAGTTGTATGTGTCTTTATAATGATGTTATTGACTATATTAAAGATTATATAGATAATAATGAAGTTGGTTATTTAGAAAGTTATGTTATTATGCTTGGGATTCTTCATAATGAAATGCACAACGAGGCATTTATTTTTACAAATTTAAATATTGACATAAAAACTAATATTAAACCAATACAATTTGATAATTCATGTCTTGTTGAAAATCCACATTTTATAGAATATGATAAAGGACAATTTATTCAAGGATCATCTCAATTAACCAATAAAAACTTAATATTTGATAATGAAATGCCACAATTTTTAAAAAATGTAAATAAATTCGAAATAAGCAAATATCCTATCACCGAATATATGTTTTTACAATTTGTATTAATAAATGGTTATAATAAAGAACAATATTGGTGCGATACAAGTAAACAATGGTTAAAAAAAAATAATATAAAATTACCAAAATATTGGGTAAAATGTGGTGATGACTATTTCAAAATAATTAACAATCAAAAATATAATGTAAAAACTAATTTACCTATGTCAAATATTTCGTATTATGAAGCAAAAGCATATTGTAAATGGAAAAATGTGCGATTACCATTTGAACACGAATATGAATATGTATCAACAAATATGGGAAAAACATTATATCCTTGGGGAAATCATGATCCAAGTGCACAATTATCTAATATAAATTATATAAATAATATAGTAGATGTAAATAAATACCAATGTGGAGATAATTATAATGGCGTTAGTCAACTCATTGGAAATATATGGGAATGGTGTGAAGAACCTATATACCCATATAATGGATTTATGATAGATCCTATATATAGAGAAATGAGTTATCCTTTTTTTGGATATAAAAAAATATGTAAAGGTGGATGTTTTGCCGTACCAGACTTTTTAATACATCCTAAATATAGAAATGCTCAATACCCTGATTGTAGAATTCAATTTATTGGATTTAGAGTATGTAAAAATTAGCAACATTTATTCTCTGGATTATTTTTACAATAATTTTCATTAGACATTAATTCTTTACATCCTTCATAATGGGAAAAATCCTCAACAACATTTGTATTTTCTATTCCACATTGGCGATTACCTAAAAATGCTGTATCGGATTCCCCAAAAAATTTATTATCAAACCATGGTATAGTTTCAGTTATACCCTTTCCACATAAATAATTATTTATTCGTCTATCATATTCATCTCTAAATATAGTATACAATTCTAATGATTTATTAATGTTTCTATATTTTTCTATCATATCCATGACAAATTGAACTGTAATAGCACTTATAGTAACACTAGCACAACTACCAGTAACTAACGCCACATCTTTTATCCCAGTACTATAATACTTATCAGAATATTTTTTTGGAACAAATAATTGTTCAATATTTATAGTTTCTGATGAATATTTTATTGGACCAAAAAGATGTTCAGGTACATTAATATATTTACCAACTATTAAAAATACATTTGCTGGATATGGATGATATTTTTTAGATGGATTACCATGAATTTTTATATAATCTGCTCCACCATATTTACCAAAATCATTGAAATTGTCTAATGGACTCATCCATGTGGCACTTTTCATTTTGTTTTGATAATCTGATTCCATATAATTTGGTTTTCCTAATATATTAACTAATGAATTAAATTGTTGCTTTACTAGTTTGTTTGGTATTAATACTGTTTTATTATTTTTATTACATAATGAACAACTAATAACTACTATAATCAAAATTAACACAAATGATATAATACATACTGTACCATTTATTTCAGACATTATAGAATAATACTATATTTTATTTAACAAATATAGTATTTAAAATGTATTATTTATATATTATTATTTAGACGTTCCAATATATCTTTAACTATACACATAAACACCGTAAATGTAATCTTTATAATAACTATTATACTATTTATAATATACAATATAGATATTCGTTGAATCAACATTTAATTATTACATACACATTTTAATTAATATAAAATTGAACTTATTTAAAACAAAATAAATATATACATATATAATGAGTGTTGAAATAAAAACTATGGACCTTTCATTTTGTAGCGATGGCGCTCACAATGTTGTGAACTCCGAAGCAAAAGACTACATCATTAATCGTCTTAAAAATAAGCATGATATTGATATTACCAAAAAACATGCTTTCATTTTAAATTCTAAATCTATTTATTTTCTTGAAAAAACACAACACATTCTATCTATTAAATCATCTGGAACTAATTATTATTTATATTTTACCAATATAAATAATATTAATTATTGTTTCTACATTGACCGCAAAATAAAATCAGGATACACTTATCCAAGAATTATATCGGTAAAATATTCGTTTGATGATACCATTTTCCAAGACACATTGCTTGATGGTGAATTAGTAAGAGATATTAATGATAATGATTCATGGATATTTCTGATCACTGATATGTTGGTTCACAAAGGTAAAAAATTAGATTGTAATATTATTAATAGATTCAATACTATGTATGATATGCTAACACATGATTACAACAAAAATAATGAATTAGATATTTGCCCCCTTGTTGTTAAAAAATTATTTATGTACAAAGAATATGATTATTTGATTACAAAATTTATTCCAAGTCTTCCATATAAAACAAATGGAATATATTTCAATTCACTCAATACTAAACACGCCAATCAACTGTATTTATTCAAAAATAATAATAATACACACAATCAAAAAAAAAAATCATATCATAAAAAACAAGAAAAGGGTAATAGTGAAACGGGTAATAGTGAAAATGGTAATAATGAAAAGGGTAATAATGAAAAGGGTAATAGTGAAAATGGTAAGACAGACATTATTTTACAAATCAAACCAACTGGAAAATCAGATATATATGAATTATATTGTAGTAAACGAAATGAACCACATAATATAGGAATGGCATGTATTCCAAATCTAAGAACAAGCAAAATGATACGAAAACTGACCGAAAATACACAATCAGATATATTTGTAAAATGTAATTATAATGAAAAATTCAACAAATATGAACCATTATATAAGTCTGAAACAACTAATTTGAGTGATATTTCAATTATCAAATCATAGATACTATATCTATTTCCAATTTCTCTTTTTTTATTTCATTTATATGTTTTATTATAGTATCATCCTTCATATCATCACATCTATATACTACATTATTAATTAAATCATTTACAACACCATGTATTATTTTGTTATTTCCATTAATATTTTTTATATTTCTATTCAAATTTATATACAATTTTAAAAATTCTAGTAATTGTCGTTTTATATAGTCTGTTGATATATCGCTATTAATATAAGAAAAATCATACTCAATTATAGTATCTACAACTTCATACAGTTCATATTTTAATGATTCTAAATTGTACAATAATTTTTTTTTGGTTTTTTTTCTATTTTCTATTAATTTTAATTCTATTATTTTTTTCGATTCCATAAATAATTTATACTATATTTATAATGTATTGGGTATTCGCAACTTTATATACTTTTTTCACTATAATAATTTCACAATTTTTAGAAAAAGATGTAAAATATTTGTTTTATTTAGTTATGGTATTATTGTTTGTATCGTTAAACAATATTTATTATAGTATACAATATTACATAGAACTTAGAAATAACAAAGGTATTAAAGGTGATCGTGGAGTACCAGGGGATGAAGGTCAAGATGGAAGTAATGGTGTATGTGTTATGTCAAATACATGTGGATTATTGGATTGTGATAAATTAGTTGAAGATAGAATAAATATAATGTTTCCAGAATACAAAATGATTAAAAACAAAGATGTTGATGCACGATCGGACGATGAAAATGCGAGTTTAAAACATATCGATAAATCTAAAGAACAACTGATTGATACATGTAAGAATTTTGATGGTTCAGTATCATCATTTACATCAATAATTGACAATGCATTAAGCATTTAATCTAATGTTATTAATTCATAGTATAATTGGTGATTTAAATTTTATCTAATGTATTATTAATGTATTTCTTATTTTATATTTTAGTAGTTATATTAATACTACTATTTGTATTATTTCAATTTTTCAATATAATTATAGAAAAAACGGAAAAATCATATCAAAAATATATCAATATGTTGATATTTACAATCGTAATATCAACAATTGTGGCGGTTGTTATCAATGTTTACTCAATTATTAAAAATCATAGCAAAATTGGTACAATGGGTGATCCCGGTATAAAAGGTAAACAAGGTAATAAAGGAAAATCTGCTATATGTAATAGTAAATGTGGTCAAAAAATATGTTATATTAACGTTGTTGATAAAGCAAATGCTATATTTAATAAAATAGCGAATCCACCAAACCCCAAAAATGGTAAATGTGATAATATAACATACAAAATTAATAATAAGGCTTTTCTAAAAAAGATTAATAAATTATGTAATTCGAATGAATATTTTGCTATTCTTACAAAACAACACGAGCACCAACCTACTGAGAAACAATTAATTGAATATATAGAAAATATTATTGAAGATTGGATTCATATTATTATATATCGTAATTTAAAATATAAAGGAAAAGATAAATTACCAAAGGAAAATACAACCAATGATGGATTTAATTTTTTGCAGTCACGCAATAACACATTAGATAAATTAAAACAATTCGTTATACTAAATGAAGACGAAACAGAGAGCAAAACCACTATATACAGTGAATTATATAAATATGATATCTTTAGATGGGGAGAACCATTGTCATTGAAACGAAAAAAAATTATTTTAAAATCGGACACATTAAAACATCCAAGCCCTGATGAGGCAGAACTAAATATAATAAAATCAAATAACTACAAACAAATATATAATGCAAATACTAAAATAGATGAATGGAATGATAAAGATTGTCCATACAATCAAATGGGTGTTAACAAAGATAATCCAAATAATTTGAAGGAATGTATCTATATTGACAAAAACAGTTATACAAAACAATACAAAAAAACATGGAAGGAAACCGCATATAAAAAACCGAATGAATTAAGTCTATACAATGCAGAGACTTATAAAAATAAAAATGGGCAAAAATTTTACCCTGTTGGAAGTGTTTGGCGAGGACAAAATAGCGATATACGACCAAAAGATTCAATGAATTATCCAGAATCAAATACATTATGTGGTGATGGACATGGATTAGATAATACTCAAAAACATAGTAATAAGGGACCCGAAAAAGAAACGATATTGGTATCTGGAAATGTTGTCTCTCCAAAATCTTATGAAAAAATATGGGATAGTAAACAAAAATGTCCAGAATGCCAAATATCACACACACAAATATTTAGACCGATTCCACCATCAGGATATACCTGTTTGGGAGATGTTTCAATAAAATGGTATAATGATAAAACAGACCGTGGTAAAATGTTACAAGAAGAAGAATTAGAGAAACAAAACATTAAATGTGTTCCATCAAAATGTGTAAACAATCTTAAAATGGGAAATAAAGTATGGGACAATCAAAATTTTGAATATAATAAATATAATACTTATTTGAATTATACATCAAAAGTTCCATATAAGACAAATAAACAATTAGCAGTGTCTTTTTGGGATGGTGGCAATTCTAACTCATCCGAAGAAATTAAAAATAATTATGGGATTGAACTTGACGAAAATGGTGGATATAATTTATTTAGGGCTAGTCAAGATTATAGAACAAAACCAAAATTAAAATCATATGTTATAAAACCTGAATGTCTAATGCCTGCAAAAGGAAAAATTCCAACTAAATTATCATTCAATATATTAAATGATGCTGACCCAAATACTGGTAACGGAGAGCGTTATAAAACAAATAAATACTTCGGAAAAAAACCACAACTTGCTATATTAACAAATATTGATACAACATTAAATAGTGACACCGAACATTTATTAAGCAATTTTAATGAACCTAAAAAAATATATTTAGTAGATGACCTCACAAAAAGAAGTGAAGATTCGAATGAAACTAACTTACCTGATACATTTAATTTAAAAACATTTAATCATGAAAAAAATGACTTTTCAAGTTGTCTATATTATGATGACAATAATAATATAACGATTAAATCAAGATGTGATAAAAATAGTAATAACAATAAATGGTTTATTAAATATTCAGAAAATCATAAAACAAATGCTCAATCTATAAATATATCAATACATCCTAAAAATGATACTATGAAACATTTATGTCTAAAAAGTTATTACGATAATTATGGAAAAACGGTTTATGAACTTGTTGAAAATTCTGATATTTATAATTGGAAATATGAAACTCCTATATCTGCTGAATTACCTAAATCAATGAATTAAAATATACATAATTATTAATATGAACAAACTTTTTATAGCGGATTTTCTTATTTTGTCTATATTAGCATTTGTAAATGTCAAATTTATTCCATTACAGTACAAAATTTTATCTATTATTGTTTGGGTCATAATAATACTTTTATCGATATTTATAAATTTCAATTTAATATTGTATTTTGTATCATTGTTGATAATTGGTTTATGTATTGTTGTTACTGTCACTATCAATACTGTATCAATTAATCAAAATAATAAAATAGTATTTTGGTTGTTGTATATTATATCTACCATTATTTTAGTAACACTCATAATATCGAAAAAAATTATATATGATGTTATTGTGAGTGATGGACAAGTTGGAGAAAAAGGTATAATTGGTAAACAAGGTGCTAAAGGAAATGGATATTTTTTAACAAACACATCCGAAAAAGCATATAATACATTTATTCTTAATATTGAAGATGTATTAAAAAAATATAAACCATTAACAAATAGTAATGACTACTTATTACAAAATATATTTTTTAAAGATATAATTAAAAATATATGTTATTCCGAAGAATTTATTGATACAAAAAATGTTGAAAATGGTATGGGAAATAAATTAAACAATGATTATTGCCAAGTAATACCAAGCTCTGGTAAATATCAACGTACATGTTTTGGTGAAAAAATAGTGTGTAACACCGATGAGGATTGTACACAACCATTGCCAACAGGGTCATCAAATAATAAATCATGCTTTTCATTACAATTTCCAACAGAAAAAGTTGATTCTAGCACAACTAATGTTACTACTACTAGCCAAACAATACACCCATCATGTTTAAAAAATAAACCAACTGAACAATCAGATGAAACAGAAGAAAATACTCGACCACAATCAAATGGAGAAGTTAAATTGAATGATATAATAATAGGATGGGTTAATACTATATTAAAACATAGTTCTGGATTTATTTTTTTGAATACAGTAGAACATAAAGACACATTTTTTGATTTAAATAATCCAATTACAAAAGTAAATTGTGGAAAAGAAAAAAAAATAACTAAATATGGTGGTGATAATCCATTTAAGTCTATAAACGATAATAATGAAAAAATAGAAAATCATTTTATTTTAAATGATGGCACTAATTATGGAAATCCATATTATTGGGGTATAAATAAAATATGATTTATATTTAATGGAAGATAAAAAAGTTACAAAAAAAAAAATAGATTTTACAAAAATATTTATTTACTTTTTTATAGTTATAATTTCTATAATATTTGGTATTGTTTCAATTTATATCAATAATTTACCACCAGAGTATGTAAAATACAAAATTATATTGTATTTTACATTGATTATAAGTTATATTAGTATTATTCAATTTCCGTCTCGTATATTAGTAAATAAATCCATTATTATTAAAATTCCCCCTCCAGGAGATAAAGGTCCAAGAGGAAATCGGGGACAAAGTGGAAGTGATTCTATATGTGAAACATGTAATGGTGGAGATTTATGTTCAAAAAAAATATTAGAGCATATTACATTTACATATAATTGGTGGATAAAAATTACAGGAAAGACCGAACTAAAATCAAATAAATATATTATTAAAAATGAATATTTAAAATCTAAAATTAAAAAACATTGTCAATCAATCGAATTTTCTAAAATTTTAACAAAATATGGTTCAAATAAAAAACAAGATAAATGTGGGGATGATATCGATTATGATTGTGGTGCTTATGACTATATGTTTAGAATGTGGACTATATGGATATTAATAATATTGAAATATGAAAAAGGTTGGTACTTCCTTGAACATGAAAGTTTGGATGAAAATGACTTTATTAATCTATTATCAGAAGTAAGAATGGATGGGAATGCTACATGGGATTATATGTTTAGAACTCCCATCCCCACATCACCATCGACTGATTCTAAATCGGATTCTATTATTGAAGATTACTCTATACGTGTTAAACGAGTTACACAGTGGAAGGAGGACACTGGGCAGTTAATATCTGATACATTTAAAGGTTTAAATGAAACTTTTTTCAAGACCAATGGGGTTCCTGATATAAATCAAACCCCATTTGATGAAATTAAAAACTATAAAGCATGGTATTGGGGAAGCGATGATGCTTCAAAACCTATACTTGATATTAGATCAAGTCATGATTATGAAGATGAAAATACTAAATTAATATGTAATTCGTGTGTAAATGATAAAATATGTTATGATAAATCTGAATCTGATACTGGTACAATAAAATTCAAAAAAACTAATAATTTTTATAAATTATTTACAACACTTAATAGTGGTTATAAAACAGATAGTGGCAATATTCATGTACCATTTCAACAATATGGGAATGTAACAAATAAAGTTGGTAATGTTACCCAATCACCAATTGCCGAACACAACAAAGAAGGTATTATATTTATGAGACCATATGAATATGTAGATAATGATGAACATCCTAAATATAGACATTATAAACCAGTTGGGGATGTTGTATTCAATACTAATGATGTAAATGATTATCCATTTAGTTCAAATACATGTTTTCCAAATAAATTAAAATACCATGATAATTTTGTGAATAAATTAGTTAAAAATGGGGATCTTTCATCTATATTAGTTTCGGGTGATATTAAGTCTCCATTGGGTTATGTATGTGTTTATAAAACAATTAATCGTAACGGATTGAACAAGAATACAGCATTCACTGTATGGAAACCAATACCACCAGAAGGATATATTTCATTAGGTTATGTTATAGATAATAAACCATGGCTTGCTAATGAAGAACCTTCTGTTCCGAGTACAGAACTTATAGCATGTGTTCCTAATAATCACGAATATTTTATACCTAAAAATAAAATTACCGATTTTGAATCACTTTGGTATTCTACGACAACAATGGATATATCAAAAAGAAATACTATAGAAAATAATATAATGAGCACATTTGATACTTCTTATGATGGAGATCAAGGATTATTTGAAATTAAAAAAATAAATTCAGTTTCCAATAATCCATTAAATACGTTTATAACAAATGATACCATTAAAAATGTAGACCAAATTACAAATTTAGTTGGTTACGATGATGAATTTTCAATTGTAGGTACATATTTATTTAGTTATAGTAGTGACGATTGTAAGAATGATAATAATAAATGTTTTACAAATTCAAACTATAGAAATACCAAGATGTCTAAATTAATATGCGAACCTTACAATCCTGAGATACATAATAAAGAAGATAATAAGGTATATAATGAATGTACTATACATCAAACGGAAGATACATGTAATACAAATATTAAATGTCAATATGATACTACAACCGAGTCGTGTCAGTTTAAAGAAAGAAATTCAAATAATTTGAAATACAGTATTTACAATATTTACACCCAAGAAAATGAATGACACAATTTATTTAAATCAATTTAATGTATATAATATCTTGTCTTATTTTAATGAATATACCAATTAATATTTATTTAAATATAATTATTATAGTTATTTTTTTAGTTTTAGCTGTTGGATTTTACATTTATTTTAATACCACTATTAAGGATGATACATTCAAAAAAACATTTTTTATATGGTACATGGTGATATTAGAAATCAATTTAATATATTTCTATTTTACCCTTAAATTTTATCATGATAACAAAAATAAAAAAGGACCAACGGGAGAAAAAGGTGAAATTGGTCCAAAAGGATTCAAAGGTGAAAATGAAATATGTGCCTCATGCGATGATGCTGGATTAAATGTTGATCCAATTTATTCTGGGAATATTAATGATAACGGAGAAGAAGTAAAGAATTCAATGGTTGTTGAAGGAAAATGTATATTTCCATTTATCCATAATCATAAATATAAGTACAGTGGATGTATTAAAGATAAAACACCTTTGGAAAGCGATGATGCTAAAATTTATGGATGGTGTCCAACAACACTTAACGAAAAAAAAAAACCAGTAACATTTGGATATTGTAATAAAAATAATAGTTTACAGGATTCAATGAAACGTGGTGATGTTGAATCACAAAATAAAAAAACATATATTGAAAATAATTATGGTATATTAGATATTGAAATAGTAAGTGGTAATAATGAAACCGAAGCAAAGAAACAATGTGATGATAAAGGTCCAGAATGGAGATTGATAAATCAAGATTTAAATGAAGGTACTGATGGTACATTTATGTATTTGTGTGAAAAGAAAGGATTTGGTAATAAAGGGATACAGGACATTAAAGTACTAAATGATAAAATATTAAATTGTGGTATTAAAGAAGAAACAGCATGTAATGAAAGCACTGTATGTAATTGGAACAATAATAAATGTAATGATGACAAATACAAATCTGTGTCCAATATTAATTTAAATGAAAATACTAATCTAGATAATTTGTATATGTACAAGAAATTTACAAACAGCAAATTTATTAAAGATATTAAATTAACATCACACGAAAATACGTATGAATTTACTGATACTATTGATGGTTATAATTCATATTGTACCGATACGCATGGTGATGATTATTATAATATTCACCAAAATTTAAATGATGTATCTGACGGAGATGATGGAGATGTAAAAAAGATTGTATTTTGTGCCTCAAAAAATAAAAATATAATATCTATTGATACTGCTTTCAAATATAAAGATGGAATGTTATATATTTTTAGAGGAAATAAGTATTACAAGATGTCTAAACTTCCTATTCAAAACTCAATTAAATCATTAGAAGGTTATCCAAAGAGAATTACAACAAAATGGCTAAAAAATGATGATAGTGACGATGACTGTAGTATATTTAATGATAATCCAACAAAATGCGATTCATCAAAAAACTGTAGTTTTGATTGTCAACAAAATTGTGATAGTGATCTTAAAGATCAAACTGGAACATGCGAACCACAAATAATATACAACGCGGTATTTACATATGGTCATAATAAAAAAACATATTTCTTCAAAGGAAATATGGTTTATTTGTATGATGATGATAAAATGAATGTGGCAACTGGTTATCCAAAGCCTATTGGAACAGTCTTTAAAGGCGTTCCATCAAATATAGATGCTGCATTTACATGGGGGAAAGATGGTAAAACCTACTTTTTTAAAGGACCATTGTATTATAAATACAACGATAAACAAAATAAAGTTGAGCGTGGATATCCTAAACGAGCAAATCAACGTTGGATTGGTATGCCAAAATCAATCAATGCTATATTTACATTAGATAATACATTAGAAGGAAATGCCGACAATCATCCAACATATATTATTAGTGGTGATGAAAGTTATTATATAGACCCAATTACAGATAGAATAAAAGAAGAAAATAAAAAACAAGTCGACCAAAGATTTACAGGCATTGAATTGACTATAAATCCATCATTACCTACTAAGCAATAACTAAATACAAAGTGGGGCCTTTCGTAATAATACTAAATCCGATACATTAAAAATTTTTCTTATATTTGTTTTAGAATATGGACGCATATCATCTTGTAAATTTTGATTTGTATTATTATATGTATTCACCGAAAACATGACCTCGACTTTATTATTTTTTAATTTTTCAATTACAACCGCCATCCATTTTACGCTTGAACCTTTTATTTTAATATTTTTATTAGTATCCCTATAATTTAGTGTATTTGAACCATACACAAATTTAACATTTTCTTTATCTATCAATTGCTTTGGTTCTTGATTTTCTAATTGAGCCAATACTTTTGTACCTATTTTAATATCATCATATTTTGGACTATAATTTAATATTATATCATCGCTAAATTTATAGATATCAATACTATTTTTTGGAATGCCTTGAATCATACTATTATCAAATACTATTTTAAATTTATCGGTATCGCTTGATTTTGTGATTTGTCCCTTTATAAACATATGATAATTATTTATATCATAATTTTCACCCAATAAATTATCTATCAAATCTGTTGAATTTGTTGGTGGTCGTGATACATCAATATTTAATTCATTTTCTTTATGATGAATATAATAATATGCTTCTTTGAAATATCCTAAACAAAAACTGCTAGGAGATATATTATTAATAAATTTTTGTCTATATTTTCGTGAACATCTAAAACTATTATCATTTTTTAATGTTCTACAATAGTCTGATATTGCTTTTTTCTCTTCATCATTTTGAAAAAATGTATATTCGCTATCTTGAATGCTGTTTTCTACACATAATATTTTTGATGGATTTTTACATATAAAACAATCACCAACAGTATTTACCAATTTTAATATATATTTTTGTAATATCGAGTCACTATCAACTGTCGAAGTCTTCTTTATTATTTTACCACCATGTATTAATCCTAATCCTCTTGGATATTTAGATACATTTTTATCATATTCTTCTGTTGCTTTTTTTAAACTACAAAATTCTTGATGTCTATGATTAAATCCACTATCCAAATAAACAACATAATATGACTGATCAATACATTGTTCGATTGCTCCAATATCTTTTAATTCTGTTTCCGCATCTATACGATTACATTTATCAACCCTCGCTATACTATTATTCCATTTAGATATAACCGTAAATTTTTTGTCACCACACTCTTCTAATCTTAATTCATCATTTGGTCCATGTGTTAAACAAGCATTTGGATTGTAAGTTGTATTTGTATTTACTTTAATGTTGTTATTGTTCATTTCAAATCGTTGGTTTTTAAGTTTGCTATCACAATTTGCTACATACAAATAATTATTTTCATCATTTACATCAACACTAATATCTGAATTAGGATCTCCATTATAAGTCAAACAACCTTTGGGATTTCCTTCTAATCTAATCGTATTATCATTGTACAAATTCCAATTTGTACCAAAATAATCTCTAGTTTTACATGCTTCAAATTTAATTTTAGGTTTAGAATATTTATCATATTCATCTACTACATTTGGATTAGTAACACTTTCATAAAATGAAGACCAATATGGTTGTGGTAATGCCATACACATTGAATTAATTGTTTCACCTTTTGTATAACTTATCACTTTACCATCTGTATTTTCTACTTTCATTAAATAATCATATATATCATTACCACTTTGGGTAATGATACTATCAAATTCTACATTAAATAATGTGGATTTTTTCTCTATTTTGGTTGATATATCATTATCTAAATACAATCTATCATAATAATCCATTTCAGTTAATATAAAATCGTACATTTTAAATTCTATACTATTTGGTATAACTATTTTATCAGGGAAAGCCAATGTTACAATAGAATTTGCTTTAACATAATTATGTTCAGGTATATCCCATAATGCTAAATCATATTTACTATTATAATAAATAGGTGTACCATATGTATTATTTTCGTCTTTACTTAATATATAAGTTTCTTTTAAATAATCTACAGACACACAAACCACATCATTTAATGATGGCTTTTTATATCCTTTTACAAATACACACCCCATTGCCATAAATCCTTCATTTGCCTTTGGAACCCAAATAGATAACTCCTCATCAAAATCATCCATAAAATCTTTATTATCCCATATTAATTCATAATCTATTGGTTTATCAACTGCTCCAGAAAAAATAGGAGTATTAAAATTTTGTAATGTTTTTATAACTGGAACTTCCTTAATAGTTTTTTCTTTAACTGGTACATTCGATACCGATGTAGTGGTGATCGATTCTGATTGAAATGTCTCAATATTTAGTTGATCCAACATATCTAAACGTACCACAATATCGCCGGTTGGATAAAATTCTCCATTTGGATCAAATTTTGGGGTTAATACAACAACGGTATCATTTGATATTGTATTATCAGTGGTTTTGCCTCCATATAAAAATGTTTTTACTTGGTATTCTTTAACATTTTTGACAAATAATTTATTATTGATATCAAATTTACTTCTGATTTTTAAATAATATAATGTATCAACATCATTCACTTTTTTAATAACCCCAAAACTATTATAGTCTTTTTCATTTATTAATGGTTGTAATGGTTGAAACGATGCTGAATTATTAAAAATATAGTTTATATTTATATTTTTAGTATCTGGTTTTTTAGTAAAATAAACATAACAACTACAATCACTATATGTTAAATATCTTTCAGTATTATCATTTAGATTTATGTGTTGTATTGAAATATAGCCTGAGTTTTTGTTTAATCCTTTCACTATGTTGAATTTTGAATTACTGTATTTATAATTGAAACTGAATTTAGCATTTCGTTGTTCATTTATCAATCTTAATTTACTATTTTTAAATGGTTTAATGCTACATTTTACATTATTTTTTATTTTATCAATAAAATAATAATCTGTATTCAATATAATATCTGGATTCAATGCTGGTACCATTGAACTCAATGCCACACTCTTAGGTATATCAAAATTATTTATTAATACCTTTGGTTTAAATACAATTGATTTTTGTTTAAAAAAATTAAAATAGTCTTTGAAATATACATCATTACTTTGAAAGTTCATTGGTACAAATTGACATCCTTTATAAAAAATATTTCTGAAATTGTCATTTACACTTGAAAATTTAGAATCTGGTATCACAATTGTTATATTATCTTTATTATATTCTTCCAATAATAATTTATCACTTTTTTTTTTGTTTGTTATTAAAGATTTATCATATATTTCAAGTGTAATTGTATCTCCCATATTACTGTTTTTTAATATGACATCATTTTCGAATATAATTTTAGTTTTAGTTACACTATTTATAATAAACATAACTGACCCAGTATTATTATATGGATTTTTTGAACCACTCATAAATAGTCCATCACCTATGTTAATACCATATAGTCTAAGATTAACATCATCATGTATTTCTAAATAATCTTTAAAAGAAAATTTATCTCTCTTTTCTCCAATATTTGACGATTTAAATTCTATTTTATCACTATCTAATTTAAATTTTGGACCAGTCAAATCATCATTATTTAATACAGCTTCATTATAAGTTATTCTATTCAAATAACTTTTATCAGTAGATGCTGTTATCAATTTAGATAATGTACTATTATTATGTGGACCATTAGATAATATAATACATTTTTCTTGTAATTCACATATATTTCTTTTAGCAATATTTATTTGATTATATTTGTTACCTAACAAATATCCACCATTTACATTACCTTTATCGTCTAATAATCCACCCATGTAGGTTTCAAGTATATCATGTACTTTATTAATTGTTTTACTGTTTGTTGTTTTAATATCTAAAAATAAAAAAAGTGGGTCTCTATAATTTTCTATAAATTGTTTATTAAAAGCAAATTTTTCTATAATTTTTATCACAGATTCAAATTCTATATTATTTAATGTGACTTGATTATTATTTATACCATTATAAACAACTGGTATAGTATCTTCTTTATTTTCTTTATCATAGATTGGTATTTCTATATATCGTGCCCCAAAATATAATACCTTTTTAATCATTTCTAAACTACAATAATCTAATACCTGATTGCCTATTAAAAAACAATTGTTACTACTACAAATATAATAATCGCATAATTTTTTTTGTTTGTAAATATTAACATCTTCAGTATTTATAAAATAACAATAATCTAATGAAAGTCTTGGTTTATCATATATTATAGTATTATTTAATGAAATCAGTTTTTTTTTTATTCTGTTATTTTCCGAAAAAGTATACGTTAAATACATAACAATAATAATAATTATTATAACAATTATAATTGTCATATTTGATTTTACTAGTGTCATTACATCATTTACTTTTATATCCATTAAATTCTATCAAGATTTTATTTTATATATTTAATTTATTTCTTTGATTTTTGTTGTTTACAATTTGTCTCTTTTTTTTGCGTCTTTTTTCTTTTTTTGCTTGGTAAACGACAATTTTTTAAAACTATATATATATCTATATTTTCTTTATTATATATCATATAACCAGTAATTGATTTATCATACATACTAGCCACACCAATATATTTCATAGCATGTTTGTTCCCATTTACTTTGTGAGTAACAAATTCATGATCATTATTATCTTCGCCATATTTTATTGTTTTTAATGCGATTTTAGATAATTTACATGGTATATTATCATTTCCCCAAGACCATCTCCATGTACATGCTTTTTTATTAAATGTTCCTATTATTTCATATCTACATGTCATTAACTTAGCATATTTATTAGATGCCAATAATATACCATTTGGATTTAAATCATAGTTTGTGATACAATTTAATTCAAATTCCTTTTTGATATTTGTGTTATTTTTATTTAATTTTTTTAATCTATTTAATATTGTTTTTTCTTCAATCATTATAATATAATATAATATAATAATGAGTCAAATATATACAATTATGAATACACTGAATGAACTGTATGATAATGCTTATGAATCAATTGGTGAAACTGATTATAAGCATCATTACAAGAAATTATCGCGCTATTTATTTAAACTTGGGTTAATTAAAAAAACTCGAAATATAACTATGGCAAAACAGTTTGTTGAAGACCTTGAACATGAAATACCAACATTGACTAAATTACAATTAAAAATAATGTATACTACTTTTGTAGATTTGTTATGGAAATTACAAACTGGAGACTTGATCCCTATTAGTGAATTGATATATATATCTAATAAAAAAGGCAATAAATTAAGTTTACCAGTTGTTATTATTGAACTAATTGAAGAATCGCCTAAAATAAAAGAACTAAAAGAAATAAAAAAAATAAAATAATGTTTAATTTTTATTAATATTTTCTAAAATATGTATAAATGGTAAATTCTATACCAAGTGAGTATATTATGTTTGATAATCGTTCTACAAAAGATTTTTCAAAAGTTTCATTCAGTAAATATATGGTAAAAGATGTATTACAAGCCTTCAACAAATCCTTATTAGAATGTAAAATAGAGGCATCTATTCACTGGGCCGTAGAACTGGTTGTAAGTGGATATAGTAATAAATTATGGGAAAAAATATTATCAATTGGTATAAAAAATATAAATATTAACAAACCTGATATGGGCTATTTTTTATATTCTTCATATTCTAAATATATATCATTATTAAACAAAAATGATATATTAGGATTACGAAATAATCAATGTTATAGAAATTTAATAGCAGAAGTATGTTTTACTATATGTAATGCATTAAAAACAAAATCATTAAGTTTTATAAAAATAAAAGAAAGTGATTTTAATTTAAATTATTTAGAATCTAAAATGTTAGCAAATAGTCCAAATATTATAAAAGATAAATGTAAATATGGAGATCCAAACGAAACCAAAATAATTTTAAATGAATTTAATTATTGTTTGAAATCTAAAAAATATGAGTTATGTGTTTATTGGTTAAGTTGGATATTTGAATGGGAAAAACGAAATACAAAAAAAGATAAAATGTATGTGTGTGGATTAAGAGAAATAAATAATATCGATAAAAAATATTATAATGATCTAGTATGGTTTATTTGGGAAATATTATTAAAAGAAGGTGCTGATTTGGATAATGATTTTTTAAATACAAACATTCAAGCATTGTACAAATTATATAAATTTAATTTTAAACAATCAACTAAAAACAAAAAAAATGTGTATTTTTTATTTGTTATTAAATATTTTACAGATAGTTATCACGTTCATAAATCAATCCACAATTATGATTTATACATTCAATCATGTTTAAACATAAATAATTTATTTTTTGAGAAAAACAAATTATCGGTTAACAATTTGTTGAATAAAGAAATATATAAATTCAATACCAATGTCGATTTTTTGAATAACGAAAAACAAACTGTTGAAAAAAAACAACTGGTTCAATCAGACAGAAAGAAAATGATGGATCTAAAGAAAAGAGCCGATAATAAAATTAAATTAAAAATAAGCACAGTTGAAGAAATCGACACTATTATTCTTGGAAAATAATTATATAGTTCCATCATATCTCATAATATTCATAGCATGAATAAGTCCTGGAAAATAAAAGCACGATGTCAATGCTAAATTAATTACTATTCTCATTACATTTTTAAATGGTATTGGACTATACATTTCTTTCAAAAATATCCATAATGGTGGAAATAATACAATTATAAATATATCTTTTAATTGTGATGGAAAACAAAAACTATCTGGTCCATGGTTTTCTACAGCACCCCCTTCCATTGATATTTGTTTATTACATTTTATAGTTAATTCATTACATTTATTTTTTCCAGTACATGTTTTTTTCCATTCACCACTTGTTCCTCTTTTAAAATCTAATGGTGCTTCTAATGTAGGACATTTTACCGTTTTGAAATACTCTTTATTACTATTTAAAATATATATTATAAATAATACTAAAAAAAATAGTATAATATACTTCATTATTATTATTAAATATTTTATTTATTAAATATTTGTCATAATATTACAAAACACTCCCGCAAAATTTCTTTTTTTTCATTATATACAGTGCATGAATAAATCCAGGAAAATAGAAACAGGATGTGAATAAAAAATTTAGTATTAATTGGCCAATATCCATTTTATTTTGTTTCAATTGATATGTAATAACATACATCGGAGGAAATATAATAACTATTATCATATCCAACAAACTGTCGGGCATACATATACTTCCATATCCCATCCCACCATTCATAAATTGATATGCTAAATTTGAATTTCCTTTTTCGACACATCCAGTATTGGTCATATTATCACATCTATATTTACTTCCTGGACACGAATTATCTTTTTTCCCAGCATATTTCCCTCCACAACACTTGGACGTTCCATCTTTTACATCGGCTGGTATACATCCTTCATAACAATCGGTGCTCATTAAATATATCAAATATTATTTAATTATTCGATTTATTCGATTTATTCAGATTTTGCGAATTGTATAATTTACTTAATTCACTTTGTTCCTTTTCACTACTATTAATAACCGTTATAGCATATATTAATCCTGGGAAATAAAATAAGGATGTTAGTATACCACATATTATAATCTGTACCATTCCTTTTAATCCTTTTGATAAAAATACCCCAAATGGTGGAAACAATATTGTTATTATAACACGTAAATACCATAAATCAATACCCTTAGATTTACCTGTACATTTTCCTTTACAATCATCGTGGTATTTTCGTTGTATTCCACCCCATACAAGCCCATGATTAAAATTTTTCATCACTCCTCCAAACACAGCATCAAATATTGTTAACCATATTCCATATAATATTCCATGATTTGCCTTTTCAGTCATCATGCTACATTCTTCTGTTCTTGGTTTACATCGACCAAATGGTGTTAACATAACATTTCCACAGCATTCAGTTTTTCCTTTAGAACATTTTTTATCGGTTCTTCGTTTATTATCACCACATACATCAAAATTGAAAAAGATGAGATTAAAAAAATTTCCAACAATACTAAAGATTTTAAACATTATCTCAGTAATTGGTCCCTTATCACCAATTTGAAGGGCTATTGTATTTTCATTTATTAATCCATATTCATTTGATCTTTCTTTTCCAAATAAACTATTAAATGGTGTATCTCTATCTATTTTAGGTGCTTTTACACATTTTCGTGTTAAATAATTTCCATCATTATCATAGATTTTTTCACAATTTCCAGAATTACAATCTTTGTTAGATTTACATGATTTAGTATATTTATTTTGAGTATTCATTAAACAATAACGACCTTTAGGTTTGTTGTTTTCATAAATTAATTCACATACGTTTGATTCACAATCTTTATTAGAATTACATGGATTATCATAACTAATACGTTCCATTAATTAATTAATATATAAAAAAAATACAATTAGCACATAATGTGTAATGCGGCAAACAAAAACCCTGGGAAATAATACAAATAATAGGTTAGCAAAGCACACACGATTACCAAAAAAAATCCTTTTAATCCTCGGTCTTTATATAATGCTAATGGAGGACATACAACCAATATTATTAAGTTAATCAATGTTGGTGCTACACACACTTGATTCTTTTTATCATCATATATTCCACCTTTCGCTGGTTCTTCATTTGTACTAAATTGATTTATTATGCCTCCAAACATACTCGTTATACCATTTGTAACACCATATAATACATCATTTATCAATTTATCTGGATTAAATATGCTTGGTATAAGTTCCATTACATTTATAATAATTCCAATTAATTCTTCTATTAACATACCTAGATTTTTAAGCAAATCAAACATACCTGTCAATAAGTTTATTAATAAATCTATAAATCCTCCATTTAAGGGGATATAAATAAATATAGCATCGTTATTTTTGACTTTATTTTCAGTTAATGATAGATTATATTTCAATAATTTGACATTTGATTTCAATTTAATATCATGTTTAATATGTAGTTTTTTTTTTATTTTTTTGATTAGATTTTTTATACTCATATCATTTGAAACCATCATTGATTCAATACTACCATCAAATAAATGGATAAATAATTGTATTTTCATTAAATAAATAATATATAATAAAAATACGATTAGCACATAATGTGTAATGCGGCAAACAAAAACCCTGGGAAATAATACAAATAATAGGTTAGCAAAGCACATACGATTACCAAAAAAAATCCTTTTAATCCTCGGTCTTTATATAATGCTAATGGAGGGCATACAACCAATATTATTAAGTTAATCAATGTTGGAGCTACACACACTTGATTCTTTTTATCATATATTCCATCTTTCACTGGTTCTTCATTTGTACTAAATTGATTGATTATGCCTCCAAACATACTCGTTATACCATTTGTAACACCATATAATACATCATTTATCAATTTATCTGGATTAAATATGCTTGGTATAGTAGCAATAACTTTTATTACAAGTTCTACTAACATTACCGCAATTTCACCCATTTTTACAAATCCTTTTGCTATACCTACTATAGGAGCAACAATTGGTTCAAATATTCCACCCCCTTCATCTTCAAATGTTTCTATCATTATATTATATTTACATATTAATTTAAACATTTAGTATGTTATAAAGAATAATATAATATACCATTACAGTATATGCCTCGTAAATTCAATGTCAAAGGAAAAAAAACGGTAAAAAATATATTTTCAGAAAAACATTCCGATAAATATTTAAAAGGATATATAAAACACAAACCAAATAAATATGAGTTTCTTGAAAATGCTATTGATAACTCTAATAAATATAATGATGTTGGTGGTATAACATTTTCAGAAAAAAAAAAGTACACTTTAAGGAAGGGTAAAAGTCTTAAACATAGTCCAAGTGGAGAATCATCATGGATCAAATTAAATGAAACTAAATCCTCTAAAAATAGTATTGTATCTAATAATAACACACAAGCATGGGCTAATGCCTATAATTGGTCATCAAATATTAAAATGCCAAAAAAAATGAGCGGTAAAAATACTTTAACTAAAAATACTTTAACTAAATCAAAACTAGTGAAAAAAAAACATGTAACAAATAGTAATTCTTATAATATGTCTGAATTAGAACGTATACAAAAATGCGCATATTCATTACATACATTATATCCAAGTTTATCTGATTGGTCTGATTCTAAAAAACTAGCGGCATTATTATGTTTTAATGATAGGTATGGTAGTCAAGGAAGTCTTAAATACATCAAAAGTGATGAAATAAAAAAGGTACTAAAAATTATAAAAACCAAAAACAATAAAATTAAAAGTATATTATCTGATAGAACCGATTTTGAAAGAATTCAATGCCAACGCCCTATTTATGGAGACTCCTTATTAAGTATAACTGGTCCAGAAAATACACTTTATTCTAAACAATTAAATGCTTTATTAGTATTAGCAATGGATACGCATAAAGGTGTTATTGGTTATCAAATTGGGGTTGAAAAGGACAATAATACTGGAAAAATAAAAATTAATAAAGATGCTATGAATAATGTACCATTCAAAATATTTAGAAAACTTCAACCAGATCAACCATCCCCTGAAAATCCAAAAATAGAAGCAACAAACATAAACATATTTCTCAAAAAGATTTTTAATGCCTTACAGCATAAGGGTACCGATGAGTTCAAATCATTTGTTGAATCTAATAGCGAAATCTTAGAAAAATTAGGATTGAACTCTTCATCAAGATTTAGTGATGATATGAAATATTACACATTTATTGCCAAAGCAACCCCTGGAAAACAACTTATTTTATGGTCTACATGGCATGCGACTGGATCATCAAACAAAGACAATGCTAAAATATCATCATTTATTGATATTGTACCAAAAAATTTATTAGACAAAGACTCGCAATTATGGTATAATTTTGTATGCCAAAATGCCCCATACGATCCTGGTTCTGGTTCGGCACGAGGTTCTTGGACATCATTCGATGTATTATCTAAAAAAGATGTAACAGAATATGGTATACCTCAAGCAAAAATAAAAGAAATATGGGAACAAAAATCACATGGATCATTCGGAAAATTAAGCAGTTCCGATATGACTAAATTTAAGACTGATGGATATCTTATTATAGATATTCCAGAAGAATTACAAACAGAATTTTCGGCAACACAAACGGTCAATGAATTTGATGATTTCTTTTCGGTGTTAAGTGATGAACCGTCATTTTCATTTAAAACAACCATAAAACAATTGGTTGAAACTGGGAAAAAAGATGATTATAACTATTTTATGGATAGAATTGATAATTTAGATCCTTTTAATCCAATTGAATATAATAAAACGACACGCAAAAGTCATAACCCACAATCTGGTGGCAAATATATCGCAAATGATAGTGGTATGGGTCCCGGATCCACATTCTTGAATTCTCCAACACATTTAGGATTTCAGTTTTCGCAATGGGTCACTAATCTTTTTGCGTCATTTTATGGTGAAGATGAAATACTATTGAGAGTACTTGAAAGGTTTAGAGTTAAAATGATGTCTGGTTGGTCAAAATCGGCACACGTTGATATAGATGGAAAATCTATAATTGAATCTGGATTAATAGAACAAACTATATAGAAATGTTAGATTCAAATTTAAAATTAATTAGCACATAATATGTAATGCTGCAAACAAAAACCCTGGAAAATAATACAAATAATAAGTTAATAAAGCACACACTATAACTAAGAAAAATCCTTTTAATCCTCTATCTATGTACAATGCTAATGGTGGGCATACAACTAATACTATTAAGTTAATTAATGTTGGTGCTACACACACCTGATTCTTTTTATCACCATATATCCCTTCTTCTTTAGCACTTTCATTAGTATCAAATTGTTTAGAAATACCATTAAACATACTCGTTATACCATTTGTTATGCCATACAAAACATCATTTATTAATTTATCAGGTTTAAATATAGTTGGTATAATTTTCATTACTTTAAAGAACAATGCTATTATTTCAAACAATAATTCAACTAAACTTACTATCGCTAATATTATGTCTTTGAAAGGATTCAAAATTGGAGAAAATATGGCCTCAAATATTTCCATAACTCCTCCATTTAATTTTAATAACACTTCAATAAAACTATTATGATGTATATTATAATAGTTTAAACAATGGTTATCATTCAATATTTTTCCATTATAAATTAGATAAAATGTTTCAATATGTAACCTTTTTCCAATTTGTCTTTTTAATTCTTTTACGGTTGTTGAATTATCCATTTTAAATTTAATATTTTCATTGTTAAATGTAATAAATACCATTATAATTATTCTATATTTTATTAATTATTTAAAATTGTAATTATTAGAAAAATACAAATTGTCAAAATAATTAATTTAAATATATCTAATGTATCATTCATTATAATTACATTCGTTTTTTTTCTAGTTATTTAATATTTTATAATTATAATAATTATAATGGAATATATTAACAAAATTATTTCTTATTTCTCATACAAACCAACAGAATTCAAAAAACCAGCCGGTTATAAAAATGTAAATACCTCATCGGTTGTTAAGCAAAATTAATTCGCACTCATTTTTCAATTTTTCTATTAGTTTTTTATCCTTTTCATCAAAATAATTACGAAATTTTTTATAATTAGATTTATTTGTTTTGTTCAGCATATTAGAATTATATTCAAAATAAGTATCCAATATAAAATATTTACCATCAACTAAATCATTCAATGTTTCTTCTTTATTTTTATATATCCATTTAGTACCATTAAATATTTTAACTTTGTTATCATTTTTATTTGTTAATGCTATATTTTTATTTCCAGGCATACTATCGTTGAAATGAACCGCCTCAATAAGTTTCGGAATCATTCCATATGGCATGCTTATTAATTGTCCTTTCAATGTATCACTTATATGACTCAAATCTTCATTGCCATAATTATTTAATTGAATATTTTGAGTATTGTTTGTTATATTTGTTGTAGTATTTCCAACTTTGTCTAGTAGCAACTCAATTTGCTTGTAAAGTTGCTTTTTCTCATTTTCATGAATCTTTTCTATTTTTGTAATTGTATTGTTTTTTTCGGTAATTATGTTATTCAAATTACTCTTACAACGATGTAATTCGTGTCGTCGTTTATTAGTATAAAGTGTAAATGATTCATCGCAGTGGTCACAATAAAATTTAGACTTCTCATTTGGGTTTACTGGATGTTTTTGGATGTTTTTGGATGTTTTTTTGACGCTTGTGGATGTTTTTAGTATGTTTTCCATTTTTGCTGCTTCATAAGCCTTATTATTTTTTTTATGCTTATTTGTTTTTAGGTGTCGATTGTAATGGGTCTTAATTGTAGAGCCAAAAGTACAACACATACAATTGTACATTACCATAATTACTATATATATTCAATATATTTATTTTTTCTTAAATATACTTTTTATATACTTTTTATACTTTTTTTTATACTTTTTTATACTTTTTTTATACTTTTTTTTTCTCTATGAAATGATAAGAAACACAACCCATAAAATATATATAAAAATAATAATTTATAAGGAAATTTTTTAAAATATACTTTTTTTAATCCGGATTATAGCCTATTTTGAGAGGGGGGGGGGGGAATCCAAAAA
>Ga0257126_1000297_pt1 | contig 41207 bp, 37 predicted proteins | sample SI060_120mmetaG_FD_190151 | JGI IMG/M metagenome (GOLD analysis project Ga0257126, IMG submission 190151) | Marine microbial communities from Saanich Inlet, British Columbia, Canada - SI060_120m | ecosystem: Environmental > Aquatic > Marine > Inlet | place: Canada: British Columbia | collected... | reverse complement strand
AGGATTAAATATATTTTTTAATATATTTTTACAGGATTAAATATATTTTTTAATATATTTTTACAGGATTAAATATATTTTTTAATATATTTTTACAGGATTAAATATATTTTTTAATATATTTTTATGAAAATAAAATATAGTATATAAATATAATGGAAAAAAGAATTAAAACGAATACAGTAAATTCAAACAATAAGAATATTAATAAAATTATAGGTGTAAATAATAAAATGAATAACAATAATAATAGAAATAATAATAGAAATAATAATAAAGGAAATAATATAAATACTACTATAAGAAATATAAAAAATAAAAATTTTAGTAATAAGGTAAAAGAGAATAAAAGTGTTATATTTTTATTAGTTGTTTTATTATTTATTGTGATAGTATGTATAGTCGGATATTATATTTACAAGAAATATCCTGAAGTTTTATCATTTTCTGATAATAATAATAATAACAATAATGAAGAAAAACAATTACAAAATAATATAAATAAAATGAGACAACAAAATAATTTAAATAAAGAATTACAGGAACAGGAAAACAGCAAAGAGAGAAAAAGAAGAACAGAAGATTCTAATATGGTAAATTTATTAAATAATGTTAAGAACAATACATTTAAAGTAAATACTAATAATAAAAAGCAAGTATTCAATATATCTAATAATATATTTAACTATGATGATGCAGAAGCAGTTTGTAAAGCACATGATGCCGATTTGGCTTCATATGAGCAGGTGGTAGACTCATATGCGAAAGGTGCCGAGTGGTGTAATTATGGTTGGTCGAAGAATCAAATGGCATTGTATCCTACACAAAAAAAAACTTGGGAAAAATTACAAGGAGACTCCGAAACTGCGAATAGTTGCGGAGATTGGGGTGTAAATGGAGGATATTTTGAAAATAAAGATACTTTATTTGGTGTAAATTGTTATGGAGTTAAACCAGAACCAAAAGATAGAGAAAGAACTAAGACTGTACCCGTATCAATAAGAGGTAGAGATATTTTAAATAAAGTTAAAATGTATAGAGAAAATAGAAATGATATTACTATTAATCCATTCAATAATGATTTATGGTCTCAATAATAAATATTTAAAATAAAAATATAATAATTAAAAAGTTTTATTCATAGAACAACCGCAACCACCTACTTTCCTATTAATTTTAAATTTTCTTCGTAACTTTCTTTTACTTTTATTATAACCTCCTTTTTGGGAAGTTATATTTAAGATATTAGTTCCTCCTCTAACAAATCCTCCTCTTTGTTTTCTGCTTCCTCCTCTGTGGTTATCTGAACGCAAACTATTTATTTTACTTCCTCCTTTTTTTTGTGAACGTCTTTGTTTTTTAGAAACTTTTCGAGAACGTTTTTGTTTGTAGCTAAGTTTTTTGGAACGATAATTTTTAGGCATTTTATACTATTATAAAAGAAAATAAATATATTTAATTAAAATTTAATTTAATTTACTTTTATAATAATAAAAAATTGAAAAAATAATTATTATATATACATATTAATTTGAATATGACTTCAAAACAAACAAAAACAAAACCTCAAGGGGAAGGTTTGCAATATGAAGAATGGGGATCCAATGCAGAAGATTGGGCGGTACATGTACACGAAAATAATACTCAACATAACAGTTGGGATTCTCATATAAAAGAAAATTTAACCGTATTGGTACCAGAAATACATGAAGACGTCGATAAGGAAAATGCAACAGACGCAACAAAAGACGCCAATTTCATAACTCATATGAATAAAAGATTCATAGAAATTAAAGATAATTTTGAAATTGTTGAGAGAATCGAAGACGGTTGCGATGAAGGAGGAATACTCTATTGGGTAGAATGTAAGAATGGATGGCATGATAGAAGTTGGAATTTGAGTTCAGCAATAAAAAATTCAATCGAGGAATTCAAAATGTATATTTATATATACGGATTTCTATATGATTCGGTTTTATATTACTATACTAAAAAAAGTCTGGATGAGGTATTCGCTTAATCAAAGTAATAATCCTCATTATCTGAATTATCGGACTCAGATTGGTTATCAATATTAAATTCTACATTTTTAAATATTATGTCTGTAAATTTTTTATTTTCTATATTATTTAATAAATTAAAGGCATTGTCAGTTATGTATTCTTGTAAGTTATTATATAATTTTATTAAATCATTTATAAATAATTTATCAAATTCATATTTTAATTCAATATCTAAAATAGTTATTCCTCTATATTTTTTTTTAGTACTATTGAGATAAATAAAATATACAAATTGTTTAAAAAAATATTCTTCATCGTTTAATTCTAATCCTAAATCTTTTAATTTATCTAAAGTCATTTGATACATATTATCAATAATATGAAATCTATATAGATTTTTGTCATATTTATGATTTAACCAGATATGGAAACTATAATCCATTTAAAATTATTTTCTTTTTATTCTATTAATTATATAAAAAAATGAGATTTTAATCTCACTTAAAATTTATTATAAAATAAAATATAATGAAATTACTAATTTACGGTTCTAAAGGTTGGATAGGTCAACAATTTATTTCATATTTACATAAAGAAAATATATTTATAGAAATAATAGAAGGACAAAGTAGAGTAAATGATTTATCTTCATTAAAAGAAGAAATACTTAGTCATTCTCCTGATAATATAATAACATTTATAAGAAGAACACATGGTAAAATAGATAATAAGGAATATACTACTATAGATTATTTGGAACAAAAGGGGAAAATTTATGAAAATGTAAGAGATAATTTATTTAGTCCTATATCTCTTGCTCTATTATGTAAAGAATTAAATATACATTATAAATTAAATATACATTATACCTATTTGGGAACTGGTTGTATATTTAATTATAAAAATGAGGAGGAATATGGTAAGGAAATAAATGGATTTACTGAAAAGGATGAACCTAATTTTTTTGGTTCTTCATATTCAGTGGTGAAGGGTTTTACGGATATGTTAATGCACCAATTAGAAGAAAATGTGTTAAATTTGAGGATAAGGATGCCGATAAATGAGGAAAAAAATCAAAGGAATTTTATTTATAAGATAACGAATTATGAGAAGATATGTTCAATACCGAATTCAATGACAGTATTACCTGATTTTTTCCCAATAATTTTAGATTTAATGGAAAATAAGAAAACGGGAACATTAAATTTAACAAATCCGGGTTTAATAAGTCATAATAAAATTTTAGAAATGTATAGGGAAATAGTAGACCCTAATTTCAAATGGGATAACTTCAGTATAGAAGAACAAGATAAAATATTATCAAGTCAGAGATCTAATAATTATTTATGTACTACAAAATTAGAGAAAATGTACCCGGATATTAAAAATATTAAAGAATCAGTTAGAGATATTTTAATAAAATATAATAGGAAATAGGTTATGTTCTTTTAATATAATATGGAAAAATTACTTTAACACAAAAATCATAATTGATCGAATAAGCATAAATGCTTTCGGCGTCATAAAAATTAATCTCTTTATTTTCTCTATAAATTTTCATTTTACCAAAAAAAAAATCTTCAAATTGACTTCTAGGAACAATAGCAAAATGATCATTCATACAATTTTCAAATCCTATACATAATGTAGTATTATTAAAATAATTATATGAAAATTTATTATTATAAAAATATAAATCAGGTCTAATATAAATAAATATATCAAATTTTATATTATATTTTTTTTCATAATTTAAAATATAATATCCACATTTTTCAAAATTATAATGACATTGCATTGCTCTTGTTAAATGTTTATTACATGATAAAAAACCTTTATATTTATTTCTATTTTTTACTTGTAATAATAATTTTTCATCAGTAATTTCATCAGTATCAATTATTTTGTATTTTATATTTAAAAAATCATATTTTTTTATAAAATTTATAATATCATTTATATCTATATCATTATAATTAAAATTCCAATTTATTTGTCCTTTTGGACCAGGATCTTTTAATTTTAAATAAAAATAAATATATATATCGTATTTTTCGTATGACTTAATAACATTTTGATAACAAGAATTAAAACAAGAAATAAATGTTCTGGCATTTCCGCAAATTACAAATAATATTTTATAAATTTCATTCTCTATAATTTTATCATTGATATTTAAATAACAAATTTTATTTTTTTTTATAAAACTAATAAGCAATATAGTTTCAAATATTAAATTATTTATTTGTAATTCTTCTAGTATTTTATCTAACTTATTAATTTCATAAAATTTAAAAAAAACATTTGATTTTTCAAGTATTATTTTATTTATTATACAAAAATTAATTAAATCTTTATTTTTCTTTATTTTTAAATTCCAGGATGGTTTCCAATTTTTAAATATATATTTTTTTGTAAATTTATTATCATTTATAGTATCATTATCATTTATAGTATCATTATCATTTATAGTATCATATAATAATTTAACAGAAGGAATATACGCATTAAAAATATATTTTTCATTCAAGAATATAATATAATTTGATTTTATAGTATTTTTTACCGAATTATAATTGTAAATATGTAACTGAATAATATCATTTTTAATATTTAAATTATCATTTTTTATATCATAATAATTGAATTTTATATTTTTTTTTTTATTTTGAAATTTATAAAAATATTTATTATTTGTTAAAATTAGAATTAAATAAGTATTAAGTTTATCATATTTACTAATATTATTTATTAAATTTATAAAATTTTTTTCTTTTTTAATTAAAATTAAACTGTAAATAATATCATACATAAAAATTATTTATATAAAAAAAATATTTATTATACTCTATTAAAATTAATATCCCGTACAAAAAGTTCTACTTCGGTATAATAATTATCAAATATAAATATACATAAACTATCTATTATTGTAATTATATCTAGTTTAACCTCTATAAATTCATCTTCATTTATATTTTTTAAAAAATCATTATATATTTTTATAGGATTATGTATTTTTAAACCTACTCCAGAATTATAATTAATAATTTTTTTCCCTTTAATTTTAAAGGATAACTTATATTTCCCAGGTTCTAAATTATACCCAAACCAACTGTTAATATATTTTCCTTTTAATTTTGTAAATTTTATAACTCCGCAATTAATTTCCAAATTACATTTTTTATTTATATTATAATAAACTTTACCTTCTTCATAATTATTTTCATTTAAAATTAATAAATGTTTTATATCATCATCAAATTTATGTAATGAATAAAAGGATAAAGAACATATATCGGTTTCTTCATTACAAATATAATTTATATCCATTGTTTTTTCAAATAAAACTTTAAAAACGTGTGAATTGGTTTTTTTACGAGTTTTAAATATTGAATAAAATGATTCCAAATATTTTTGTGGAAATAAATAAAAATTATCACATATACTATATTTATATTCTAAAATAGATACTAAATTTAATTTATTATAATCTATCATAGTAAATTCTTTTTCAAAAAAAATATCAAACCTCGTTAATATAATATTATCATATAATATTCTATTATCCTTTTGATAATTTATACAACACTCTAACGCTTTTAATACCTTATTATTTTTAGAAATAATATGATTCGCAACATTTTCGACTAAATAGTATCTTTTGGGTTTATAACATTTTATTAAATTATCAAGTGTTTTACTTCTATTTGTACAGAAAAAAATATCTATATTAAATTTTTTTGAAAAAAAATTAATTACTTTTTCACATATGTTTTCATAATATAAACTAAAATCTATGGTTTTAATGGTTCCCTTCCAATGATTCATATTTTCAAGATAATGAATACCAAAAAATAACAATGCCATTCTCTTTTTTTTATATTTTTTACAAAAGACATTTTGAGTTATTTCATTTACATTTACATTTTTAGTTATTTCATTTAATAAAAAATTATAATATAAACTATTGATTAATATATGACCTAACTTATCAATATTATTTATTTCATTTTCTTTTATAAATTTAATTATACAATCAAAATTATACCTTTTATAATACTTACAATGATAATCTATTTTCCCTAAATTTATGTTTTTTTCTTGTAATAGATTCAATAATTTTTTATTTTTTTTTATTTCAAAACCCCAAGAAGGATTCCAGTTTTTTAATATGTTTTCATTATTATATAAGTCAACATTCTTATATAACTCCCCGTTCTTATATAAATTATTCATTTGATTTTCGTGATATATATGTAAATCTTTTTTATTTATTTTTTCTTTAAAAAAATCGTTATTATTTAGCATTACAAAATAATCAAATTCATAATTCTTATTTACTACTTCAAAATTATGTAAATGTTTTTTTAAATTATATTTTATATATGAATTAATATATAAAATGCTTATATGTTTGATATTTATATTATCATAATTGTTTACACATATTAAAAATTTTATATTTTGATTATATTCAATGATATTTATGAGTTGTGTGTCACTGGTTGTATTGACGCTATATATAATATCATAATTCATTATTTTATAAATAATTTAAAATCTTAAACTATATTTAAATTAAGAATTAAATGGTAGTTAATTATATATTATTTAATGTATTCATTAATTTTATAGTATTTCATAGGTTAAATACAAAAAATGATATAAATTACCCAGTTAAAAAAAATAGTTTGATACATGCTTTTATTGCGAGTTTAGGAGGTAGTTTATATCTAACAAATTTAATTTCATTTCAAACACATACATTAGTTGTATATTATTCATTAGGATATATAATTTATGATATAATAATTTATACTTTATATAAGGAAATTAAGGTTGAAAGAAGTATAACATATTTTCATCATTCTCTATTTTTAATTGGAATATTATATTATTATCAAGAACCAAAAATATATTCAACACTAATTTTATCAGAAATTAGCACTATACCATTAAATCTAAGGTGGCTTAAAAAACAAGAAGGAAATGTTAAATGGACAAAAATTTATTCATATTTATTTTATATTAGTTTTTTTGTTTTTAGAGTAGTAAATTGTAGTCGTATTTTATATATAATAACTGATCTAAAAAAAAAATGTTTAATTTCAATATTTTCAGGTTTAAATTATTATTGGTTTTATCTTATGACTAAGAAATTAATTAAAAGTTTATCTAAATGAAATAACCCTAAATGAAATAACCCTAAATGAAATAACCCTAAATGAAATAACCCTAAATGAAATAACCCTAAATGAAATAACCCTAAATGAAATAACCCTAAATGAAATAACCCTAAATGAAATAACCCTAAATGAAATAACCTTATTTAATGATTTAAATTTTTAAGACTTATTCTATTTATGTTTATAAATAAAAAACAACAATTAGTAATTATAGGTCATATTAATGACTCTACAATTATTAATAATTTAACAAATAATGGTTTTCTTATATATAATAATAGAAAATTATATTTAAAAAAAGATAATTCCTTAATTTTAAAAGAAATTGTGTCTATATTAAAAGAAGAAAAACCAGAAGAATATATTTACATTATTAAAATAGATAATGAATTAGTTATACTAGAATACACGAAAATAAACCAAAATTATTATTTTTATAAGGTAGATAAAATAGGAAAAGGATATATACACCTTATTAAAACCATAAAATATTTACAATCCCATTTAGATAAATTTATAACCTATAAGATAAATAAGGGTGTTAATATTTTATATTGTATATTAGGTGGTGTTAGAACAATTGATAAAACATATGATAAAATATATAATAATGTAATTAGAAGTTTTTATTATAAGGAAAGTGATATATATTTATATTTAAAGGTGAATGATTTAGGACCCAAGAATAATGGGGGTGTTAATTTTGTATATCATAGTTTAGAGAAAGACGAAATTATAGGTTTGGTAAGTAAATATCACACAATAGATAATTTAGTATTTAGTGATTTTAATTTGGAAGAGGAAGATATTGAAAAATATGTAGAAAACAGAGAAAGATTTATAAATTGGATGTCTACCGATGATGTATTAATAAGAATTATGAATTTCCATTATAATCTCTTAAAATGTGGTGAATGGATTTTAGAAAAAGAAAAACTAAATAAAAAAAAATATGATTATATTTTCTATACTAGACCTGATATAGATTTTCCAAATAGAATTCCTTTTTATTTAAATTATTCCAATGAAAATGTATATGATTTATCCAAAAAGAATTTTAATGATTTTGCGGGAATTATTCCAAGGAATTTAATGGAACATTATTTATTTAAACCTTTCGAATTATATGAAAATTTAAATAATTGTACTAAACAATTTTTCGGTCCAGAACAAATGCTAAGTTTTTGTCTTGGAAAAAAATTTAAGAAAACTGATTATTTTGCTTCAATTGAAAGAAAACAAGACATTAAAAAATATAATATTTGTTTTATGTTAGTAGGTTTAGTTTCTATAGAAAAGAATATTGATACTATAATTGATATGTTAGATACAAGTTATCAATATTATAATGTATATGTGTTTGGATATATTAATTGTTTAGACCATGATTTAGTTAGTAAATTGAAGAAAATAAAATTTACAATTTTAAAATTAAATAAAGCAGATTATAATTATTGGTTGCTTACTAAAAAATGTTTTAACATTGCTAATATTTTCAGTAATAAAAAAGATATAAAATATGATTTAGTTATTAATATGAATTGTGAATTTCAACCTAATTTCTTTATTAGTAATGAAATATTTTATTGTATTAAACAGAATAAAACTTTTTTTAATATCATAAAACAGGATATTAATTTAATAGATAAAAATTTCATTATGGGACCTTATAATAAAATGAATAATATTTTGAATTATTATAATGTTTTGTATTCTAAAGAAAAAAATACTGAACAAATAAATAATATATTATATAAATTAAATAATATATTATATAAATTAGATAAGAAATATGAAGGAAAATTAGAACAACCTACAATAGATAAAATAAAGTTTACTTTTTATTTGTATAATTCATTAAAAGTATAATTCATTAAAAGTATAATTCATTAAAAGTATAATTCATTAAATTAATACAATACAAATAATTATAAATATTTTTTTATTAATTATGATTAATGATAGTTGATTTAGGTATTTATTCTGTGTTTTTATCAATTCAAAAAGAATATGAAAATTTAATTCAAAAATTTCCAGAACAAGATATATTAAAACTCAAAAAAGATATTATTACATCTCAAAATAATATTTATATTTTAGGAGTTGGAAAATCCGAAACAATTTCCCTTCATTTAACTAACTTATTAAAATCCATAGGTATTAAAGTATTTAATTTAAATGTTTTAAATGCGTTACATGGTGATATAGGGACATTGAAGGAGAATGATTTAGTTATAATGTTTAGTAAGAGTGGAAATACATTTGAATTATTAGAATTAAGTAAATTTATAAAAAAGAAGAAATGTAAAATTTGGGGCGTATGTTGTGAATTTGAAAGTTTATTTAATAAAATATGCGACGAAGTAATAGTTTTACCATTAATTAAAGAATTAGAAGGGAAAACTATTAAAACATTACCCACTAATAGTTGTTTAGTTCAAATCATATTCTCAAATATACTAACTATTTTAATAGAGAAGGAAATATCACTAACATTAGAAGGTTATAGGAATAATCATCCGGCGGGATCAATAGGGAATAAATTGAAAAAAATAAAGGATATTATAATTTATAATTTTCCAATTATAAATATTAAAGACATATTACAAGTTGAACAAGGTGAGACAAAACAAAATGAACAAGGTGAGACAAAACAAATTCAACAAGACGAGACAAAAAAAGAAATCTTGTTACAAGAAGTTTTATTACAAATGACACAGTATAGTATAGGTTTTTGTTTTTTTATAAATGAACAAAAAGAGTTAGTAGGTGTATTATCAGACGGGGATATTAGAAGATTATTATTAAATGATATGGAGAGGAAGTATATTTCTATAAATGATATAAATACAGATTTTTATTATGAAACTGATATGAATAAGTTAGTATCGGATATAACACTAATTAAAAGGAAAAAATTTATTCCAATATTATCAAATGATATGAGAATGATAGGTATTATAAAATTCTAATTTTAATATTATCTTTCATATTTATTTTTCAAATAAATATAATCTTGTGAAGTATCTATACCCGACTCATGACTATTAACATACGCGGCATTTATTTTATATCCTTGTTCTATTATTTTTAACCATTCTATATCTTCGCTTAATTGATTGACTGTATCTTCTAAACTGAATTGATTTACTAAATAGTCTCTATTAAATACAAATAATCCAATATGGAAATTATAGGCAATATGTTCACTTATATTATAGTATTTACTTGCAGGTATTACATTTCTTGAACCATACATAATATTATTATTTTTATCTAAAACTATTTTAACTTTTGATTTACTCGTTATTTCCATAGTATTATAACTTGAATAATATAAAGTGGAACATACTGCATTTTTATCTTCTTGATTTTTTATAACATAGTTATTTATGGCCGAGTGTATATTTTCTATATCTATAAAAGGTTCATCACCTTGGACATTTACTATCATATTGTAATCATTATATTCTACATTTTGATTAAGAAAATGTATAATTCTTTCTGTTCCGTTTATACATTTTTCTGCTATAATATGGCATACACCTTCTGCGAAAGTATCAACTTCATTTTTAATTCTTTTATCATCTGTTAAAATAACTATTTCTTTTTCATATTTTATTTTACTAACATTATCATATACATGACGTATTATAGTTTTATTATTAATTTCCAATAATGGTTTTCCCGGTAATCTAGAAGAATGAAATCGCGCTGGAATACATACTAATATTTTATAAGACATAATTACTTTGTTTATATATTACTTTGTTTTATTACTTCGTTTATATCATAAATACTTAAATAAAATTAATATTTAATTTAGGATATTGTAAAATAATTCTTTTTTGAGAACCTGACATTAATAATTTGAAATCTCTATTTGTTTTTAACATATTTAAATCTATATCTAAAGTATTTTTATACATTAATAGATTTATACCTCTTTTATTTTTATATATTCTCTGTAAATAATCATTATATTCATTAATATATTCCTTATTATATTCATTAATATATTCCTTATTATATTTTCTATTTAATATTAGTTTACTTATTGATAAATTATCGTCTAAACAATTATACATACCATAAATATCTATATTATGTTTGGGGTTTAAGAAATGAAATATAACTTCTCCAGAATTTTTACAATTTATAAAATCTAAATTTTTATTAGGTCTTTTATTAGTTTCTATTTCATAATTAATTATTTTTCCTTTAAAACCTAACTTATCTAAATAATTATATAATTTTAGATTATATTCTTGCACAGGTTGGTGTTTAATATGTATTATATTAGGACATAAAATATATTTTATTTCTGGAATAAATTCTTCAATACCAAATATACCTTCAAAATCATTCATTACTAAAATGTCTTTTTTAGATAATATACCAATAGATTGTTTAACTCCTATATATAAATCATAATTTTTAGTTATTTTTTTATTAAGGTGTCCTTTTCCGAGAACTAAAACATTTTTTTTGGTATTTAAAAATTCAAGAAATTCTTTATACATAAACTTTTTTAGAAAAAAAGTTTTATCAAAAAACCCTACTTTGACGAAATCGAAGATTTCTAATAGGAATAAAGTATTATCAAAAACCTCAAACCAAACTTTGACGAAATCGAAGATTTCTAATTGGTATAAATTTTTTAATAATAAAACCCAATTTTTAGGAATAAAGTTTTATCAAAAAACCCTAAACCAAACTTTGACGAAATCGAAGATTTCTAATTGGAATAAAAATTATATATTTTTTCTAATAAAAGTTTATTTAGTATGTCAAATAACAACTCTTTTAATTTATATATTTTATTTAAAAATGAAGAAGAAATAAAAAGTTTTATTGAATCATATGAGCATACTGTTATTTTTGAACATTATTATTATGATAATATAAATGAGATTTATTGTAATATAGAATTATTTTATGATAGATTACCTATAGAGTTACAATTGGATGAATTACGAAAGGAGTATAAAGATTTAAGATATATGATTTTAGATAATAATTATCGTATTCATATAAATAAGAAGGGTAAAAAGATAGTTACTAAAAAAGCAACAAAATATATTGGTTTAGTTTAAAAACTTAAAATATATTTATAGATAAAAATACAATGATTACATATGACGAACTCAAAAATAATTTCTTTATTATGGCAGGTCCCAATGTTATTGAGTCTGAAGAACACGTATTTAAAATGGCAAAGGAACTTAAAAGAATATGTGATAAATTAGAAGTAAAATTCATTTTCAAAAGTTCCTTTGATAAAGCAAATCGTAGTAGCATTAATTCCTATAGAGGTGTAGGTATTCAAAAAGGTTTAGCAATTTTAAAAAAGGTAAGAGAAGAGTTAAACATACCAGTTATAACGGATATACATGACGCTTTACAAGCAGAATTAGTAGCGGATAGTGTTGATATCATACAGATACCGGCATTTTTGTGTAGACAAACTGATTTATTAAAAGCAGCAGCAGAAACGGGGAAAATTATACAAATAAAAAAAGGGCAGTTTTTATCAGGTGAAGCAATGCACCAGTGTGTAACTAAAATGCTGGCATTTGGTAATAGACAAATAATTTTATGTGAAAGAGGAAATATGTATGGATACGGAGATTTAGTAGTTGATCCAAGAAATCTACTTACTATGAGAGGTCCCAATAATTTAGTTACTATGGATATAACACATTGCTTACAACAACCCTCCCAATTACAAAAAGACGGCTCAATGAAATGTGGAGGATTAAGAGAGTTTATACCTTATATGGGTAAAATGGCTGTAGTGCTAGGTGTAAATGGAATATTTATGGAGGTACATGATAGACCGGACGAATCTAAATGTGATGCACCTACACAATTTCCTCTAGAGTGTTTCGAGAGTTATATAGAGGAGTTAATAAACTTAAAAAAAGTATGTTAAGATAAATATAATTTTTTAACAGCAAAATATAAAAGATTTTTTTCTTCAATAATTACATGATAATAAAATCTTTTAAGGAATTCTATTCTATCTGGTAGTGTTGATATATTTTCTTCTAAATTATTAATAATTGCTAAGTTTTTAATTTGTATTTCTGGGAAATAATTACAATTAAAAAAGTCTAAATTATAAACAGGTATGCCATTATTTACAAAATCTAAAATGAATTTTGAATTTTGGATAAAAACACAATAAGCATTTTTAACTATATCTTCAGATTTAATAATATTATCAATAGAAATTTTAGTATCGTTTAATTCATTTAATATTTCATTAATTCTAATTTCAATATAATTATTACCGTTATTTCTATCTTTTGGGTGTGTTCTAATAACAATTTTACGATTTGTATATTTTCTGATATTTTTAATCAAATTTATTAACATTTTTTTATAATTATGATTTTTAACATCATATTTTACATTACAATTATTCATAAACCATCCATATGTATTATTAATAATAATATATATAAAACCTTCTTTATTAATATAATAACTTTCTTTATAAGGGAAAATGGTTTGAAATTTATATAATTCTGTATCTGTTATTTTTTTAGAAAATGATAATTTAGGATTCCATGAATTATTGGTTACAAAGTAATATATTTTATTATGTAAATAATTAGTTTTACAACCGGCAATAAAGATACTATTTAAAATTTGTTTATTTATAAATAAATTACTATTTGTGTATTTGGTATTATAATATATTTGTAAATAATTATTTTGAAATATAATAGTTGGATTTTTTTTAAAAATATATTTATAATAATCTTCAATCATTTTTTCAGTTTCTTTTTTTGTATTAAAATAATTTTTTAATATAATTTTATACATTATTAATATAAAAATGTTATATTATTTAATGTTATATTATTTAAAGTTATATTATTTAAAGTTTTTTACAATAATTATATAAAATGAATAAAGATTTTATAAATAAAAAGGAAGATATACTGATATTATTGGATTTCGATGGAACTATTATGGAAACCGCAAAATTTAATTGCGAATGTTATAATATAGTTCTAAATGAATATAATAAAGAAATTTCTTATAATGATTTTTTACAAACAATTAATGATAGTCATTTAGATATATTTTTTAAAGAAAAATTAGGATTAAAGGAAGAAGAAATTATTGAAATACGAAACAAGAAATATGAATTAATGTATACACATATTAATAATACTGATTCTATTAAATTTATTCCTGGTATGGAAGATTTTATTGATTTTATAGATAAAAATAATATTTCTCATTGTGTAGTAACTAATACAGCTCTTAAACCTATTAACTTATATAGAAAACATTTTCCTATTCTTAATAAATTAAAAAATTGGATTACTAGAGAAGATTATAATCTACCTAAACCTAATCCGGAATGTTATAAACTCGCAATAGAAAGATATGGTAAAGGAATGGAAAATATTTATAAAAAAACAATAGGTTTTGAGGATAGTTGGGTAGGATATAATGCCCTAAAAGGAACAGTAGATGAAATTAATATAATATATACAGAAGAAAGGGTTAATTATGATAAATTCTTAAAGGAAAAAGTGAATTTAATATCAGATTATAAATTATATGAAAATATATAAATAACTTATTATTATTATTAGTTAATAAAATTTTTAGGATTATCTAATAAATCAAAATTTAAATGAAAATAATATTTCATTAAAAATTCCTTTCTATTTGGTAAGAGTTGTAAATTTTGGGATTCCAAATTACTAATATATTCTATTTGTGGTATTTGTATTTCTGGAAAATAATTACATTTTATAAAACCTAAATTAAAAATAGGAATACCTAAATTAACTAAATCTATTATTAATTTACTATTTTGTATAAAAGCACAATATATATTTTTGAATACTACACTTATATCTTCGTTACAATATCCAATATTACAATATCCAATATTACAATATCCAATATTACAATATCCAATATTACAATATCCAATATTACAATATTCAATATTATCTTTTGATTTAATAAAATTTATAATATTATTTTCAAATTGAGTTTTTCTATCTTTTTTATGTAATCTAATTTTAATTTTTCTGTTTGTATGTTTTATTATTTTAATTATTAATTTTTCTAATAATTCTAAATAAACATTAGGTTTATATTTTTCAACTAAACTATTTTGAAACCAACCTAAAGAATTATTTAAAAAAATATAAATATATCCTTCTTGATTTATTTTATATTCTGGATTAAAAGGTATATATTTATTTATAGATTGAAATTTTGATTCATTAATTTTTTGAGTATGTGATAATTGTGGATTCCAAGAATTAGTAGTTACAAAAAAATACATATTTTTATTCCCTTTTATTGGTATATTAAATCTACAACCCGCAATAAAAGAGTATTTTTGATTTTATTATTAATATATTTATTACCATCACTGTTTTTAGTATTAAAATAAATACTAGTAAGATTTTTTAATTTACTAAGTTTAATATTTAATAAATAATTTATATATTTAGTAGTTATTTCTTTATTCAATATATAATTTTTAAAAAGTAAATTCTTATGTAAAACTAGATACATTTTATATTTAATTATAAAATATAGTCATATTAAAATTTTATATAGATAATAAAATATAAAATGTATATTTATTTTATAATTAAATAATAAAATGGATTTAGGAGGACATAATAATAGAAATAATTTAGAATTTGGTTCAATAAAATATTTACAGAATAAATTTAATATTAAATCAATTATAGATATAGGTTGTGGTCCAGGAGATATGAAAATAAATTGCGAAAAACTGAATATTAAATATATAGGTATAGAAGGGGATAAAAATATTATTAAAGATAAAAATTATATTAGAGAACATGATTTTAAATATCCTTATTTGGGAGAAGAAGAATATGATTTTGGGTATTCAACTGAATTTTTGGAACATGTGGAAGAACAATATATGGATAATTATATGAAAGTATTTCAAAATTGTAAATATGTATTAATAACAGCTGCACCTCCTATGTGGCCAGGCCATCATCATATAAATTGTCAAAATCATAAATATTGGTTACAAAAATTTAATAAATATGGATTTATATTAGATTGTTATAATACTTTACAAATTAGAAATAAATCTACAATGAATAAAAATAGAGGTAATCATAAAAAATTTATTCAACACAGAGGGTTATTTTTTATAAATACTAAATATAATAAAATTAATTTAATAGATTCAATACCAAATAAAATAGAGGAAAATAAATTTTATAAAAATAATAAATATATAGAATTTATTATTTCAAAATGGAATACAAATAAAGTAAGTAATACTAATAATCATTTATTTGTTTCAAGTATTCCTTTAATATCTTATTATAATATATAAATGAATAATATATTAAATGAAGGTGGATATTCAAAAGATATTATTTTAAAGTCCAGAGATGATATACAAAATATTATAAAAAAATTATGTAATAATGGTAGTAATAAGAAATTTCTGGATATAGGAGGAGCCGGTAATCCAAGACCGGAGCTTTCAGGAGATTGTGAATATAATATAATGGATATTAAAAAAATAAAAACACCATATAATTTAATAATAGGTGATATATGTAGTTGCCCTGAAATTATAAACGATACATATGATATCGTTTTTTGTATGAATTTATTTGAACATGTAACAGAACCATGGAATGCAGCAAAAGAAATGGTTAGAATTACAAAACCAGAAGGAATAATAATTTGTATTGCTCCATTTTCTTGGAGGTATCATCCTTGTCCTATTGATTATTATAGATTTTCACATACAGCATTAAAGTTTTTATTTGAAAGAACAAATTTAATAAAAGAAACAATACTAAATTGTTATGATATTAAACTTAGAAGAAAAGACCATAGAGGTGCTAAAATAAAATTGTATGATAATTTAGATATTAATAATGATGTTCCACCTATAGATAATTTAGGAGGCTGGAGAGAGAATTGGCAATCAGTATGGATAGGTAAAAAAACTTATTAAATAAAATTAAAATAATTCATAATTATATATTTCACAATCTTTTTTAACATATTCTTTAACCATATTGAATATATCTTTATTATAATAATCTAAAAAATGAGTATGTTTTGAAACATTTTTTTTTGGTAATTTACTTTTAATTCCATAATCTTTTAAAAATAAATTATAATCATTATCTAAATTTTCGTATTTTATTAAATAATCTATATTATTATTATCTTCTAAATATTTGTATTGAGGAATTAATTTATTCAAATTATTGTCTAACCATTCTTTGAAAGTAATATTTAAATTATAATTTTTTGTTTTTATTGTTTTCAGTTTATTAAGTATTTTTAATACTATTTTTGGATTTTTTTCTATAAATTTGTCAGACCACTCTAAAGATTCCATTTTTTTTAAATAATATAATAATATTTTTTCATCAATTTGATTTATATTTTTTTTATATTTATTTTCTAAAAAATTATATAAATCTATAAATTTTTGATTATAACTTTTATAAAATGAATAAAAACTTACTAATCTATCATAAGGATTTCTTATAACGGACATTATTTTTAAATTTAATTTAATTTCATTATTTATTTCAGATAATTTTAGGTGGTCATATTTAAAAATTTCAAAATCCAATTCTATCAAATGTCTATAAATACTATTACCAGCATTTTTAGGTATATGTATAAATAAAATTTTTTTATCGTTCATTATAATTAATATTAATAATTAAATAATATAATTAATACTAGAATGGAAAAAATATTTAATAAATTAGTGGTTGAACAAGCAAGAACGAATAAATTATTATCAGAACTTTTAATAAATCAAATATTAGATAATGATAAATATAAAAATAATAAACGATTAGAACCTTTTGGTTTTAAAGGAAATAGTCAAGTAGACGAAGAAGGCATTATGTTAGAAATATTTAATAGAATTGGTATAATAAATAAAACATTTGTAGAATTTGGTTGCGGAGGTACTGAATTAGAAAATAATACTTTATTTTTAGTAAAAAGTGGTTGGAAAGGATTATGGATGGATTTAGACCAAAAAAGAGTATCATATCTAAGAAATGTATTTAAAAAACCAGTTAATTCTGGTAGATTAAGAATTGAGGCAGAAAATATTAATTCAAAAAATATAAATAAAGTTTTACAGAAATATAATTTTATAGGAGAAATAGATATTATTTCTATAGATGTAGATAGTAATGATTATTGGATTTGGAAAAATTTAGATTTAAAAATTATTAATCCAAGATTAGTTATATTAGAATATAATGCGAAATATAAACCACCAATGGAGTGGATTAGAAAAAATAGTCCAGAAGGTTTTAATAAGACAGACTGGATGGGTGCTTCATTAGAATCACTTACTAAATTGTCTGAAAAAAAAGGATATAAATTGGTAGGTTGTGGTATTAGTGGAGCAAATGCTTATTATGTTAGAGAAGATTTAGTAAAAAATAAATTCCAAGAACCTTTTACAGCAGAAAATCATTTTCAAAAAGCCCGATATTATTTATGTAAAGAAAGAGGGAGTGATAATGTTATTTATAGTGGAATGAAACACGGATATGGTGAATTTCACGGAGAAAATGAAAAAGTATATGATTAAATTAACTAAAATTAATTTGAAATGAAATTCTATTACCATTTTTTTTTGAAATTCCCCCTCTATGTATACCATTTGGATCAAATAAAATCATATTATTTTGATAATTTTGACTTATAAATTTATGTTCTTTTGATAATAAAAAATTACTTAAATCTTCATTATCTTTTAATAAATTACCAAATACAGAATAATAAGATAATAATTTAGGATATTTACTAAAATTTTCTATTTTTTCTTCATTCTCTAAATAATTAGTTACACCATTAACTTTAGCAGAAATACTCTTTAAAGGATAATCTATTTCATCTTTATCCCACAAATTACTTGTGGGAATATAACAAAATGGACCATCATTATCTTCGATATTTTCTTTAAGATATAGTATTACTTTGAGTATATTATTTTTAGGGTCAAAATGAATATTGGTTGTCTTGGGTAAATTTTTTTTTATTTTTTCTTTATATGTTAATTTATAATGTTCATCATATTCGTCTGATATATGTAAAGTTATATTAAATTTATTATCATACTTTTTATTAAAATAAGTTTGATAAATATCAAATATACCCATTTTATTAAATTCATTTTTAACAAAGTCCAGTACTTCTCTTTTTTTTATAATTAAAAATTTATCATAATTACTACCTCTATCAAATATATTTATCTTATTTTTTTCAGATTCTAATAATTCTTTTATTTCATTTTTTAACAACAAATTTATTGTTTCTATTTTTTTTGAAGAAAAATTAAAGGTATAAAAACCCTGTTTTAAGAAAATATTATATATATTTAAATTTTTAGGATTGAAATTATATTTAATGTTACTATTTTTATAATATTGTATTAAACTTTTTAATTCTGTAATAAAATATTTTTTAAAATTTTTAAAAGTTATATCATTATCAATATTTTTAGAGATTAAATTTAATTTATTTTCAATTAGATTATAATTTATATAAACTTCCTTATTATGAATAATACTTTTTAAATATTTACTTACAATAATATTGATATCATTCGCAAATTTATTAGTATTTATAATTGATTTATTTTTAATAATTGTTGTATCAAAATATGGAAAATTAAATTTCATAATATTTTTTTGTTTATTCATTAATAAATATAACAAATAAATTTTTAATCACTTTTATAATATAATTATTGCTACTTCTTGTTGATAACCTCGATTTCTTAATTGTTTAAATGATAATGTACTACCTTTTATTTCATTTTTATGTAAAACATTACCATGAGTTCCCAACCATTTAAATTGTAAATTATGATTTTTACATATTTCAAATAAAGCTTTTATTTCACCTTCGTAAAATGTATTATAATTTATAATTTCATCAAAAATTATTATTAATCCCTTTTTTAATATATTATATTTAATAAGCATATCAAAAACAAATTTGGTGCTACTATATAAATCACAATCTATATGTATCATATTTATTTCTAACTCTTTTTTTTCAATTATAAATTTTTCCAAAGTATCTTGAAATAATCCTTTTATTAAAATAACATTATCTTTAACTTTTGGTAATTCAGAAATTTTAAAAGTATTTTTTTCACAAACACCATTCCACGATTCCGGCAACCCTTCAAAACTATCAAAACCATATACTTTATCACAAAAATCTGCTATTAAATTAATAGTAGTCCCTTTAAAAACCCCGAATTCCATACAATTTATAAATTGGTTATTTTGTAATATATTATTTAATGTAAAATGTTTATATCTAGATTTTTCTAAATTTATTGAAATACTTTTTAGTTTTTCTATTTCCTTATATAACCATAAATCATAATAGTTTTTTTCTAAATAATTTATCATTTCCCCATTTTCTATTTCATTTAAACTCCATTGCATATAAGAAATATTACTTAAAACTTGTTGTCTTTTTTCTTCAATAGGTATATATGGTTGATTTATATTATCTAAATTATGATAACCTAAGTCATAAACCAATGACATTTTATTAAATACAAAAATAGGTATACCTTCTATAACAGCTTCAATAAAAGAATTCGAATTATATGATACTAAACAAAATGTATCCTTAAAAGTATCGTTAATATCTTTATTCTTATCTATTTTTATAAAATCCGGTATATTAATTATAAATTTTGGATTATTTATATTCTTATATAAAGGATGATGTCTAAATACTATTTTTCTATCAGTTTTTTGTTTTAATTCCAGAAATATAGAATTTAACCACTTATTATAATTAATATCTTGTACTTGTGTATCCCAAGGTAATTGTCCAGTAATTAAAATATATTTATCTTCATTATAATTCATTTCATTATATGGTTTTAATTTAATATTTAATTTTTCTAATCTATCATTTGGACAATTTATAGGTATAAAATCACTTAATCCAAACATATTATTAATATTTATTGACCTATATTTATTTCTATTAATAAATCCCGTTTCAAAAAATATAACATTTTTATAATTATTTTTAATAGTTAGTCTAAAATTTGTATTACTTTTAAATTTACAATACGAACTCCATAAAATAGAAAAAATATTTTTTTTAATAAATAATTGTTCATTATTTTTTTGTATTTTATTATTTTTATTTTGTAATAAGAATTTCTCAATAGAAATAATTGTATTTTTAATATATTCTACTTTGTGACAATTTCTATCATAATATAAGTCATACATTAGTTATATATTAAAATTTATATATAAAAAATTTATATATTTAACTTTAAATTTTTCAAATTACCTTTTAAATGTTCCAAATAATTTACTAAAGGTGTTTCTCTCGCTATATTTAATCCTCTTTGGTCTCCTTTATTTTTAAAATAGTGAGAACCTAAATTAAAGTTTTGAATTTGATATTTTTTTTCAAATAGTATTCTAATAACATCCCATATATGTGAATCTGTTTGTTCTTTTTCTTTATAAATATCATTTGATAAGTACATTCTTCTCATTTCAATTAAATATTTTTCTGTTAATTTATGTTGTAAATCAAATATAATAAATCCGGATTCAGTATGATAATTTATTCTACCTAAATAAGACATCATACAATCCTTTTTTATAAAGTATTTCTCTAAATTAATTAAATCTATAGGTTTTTTAAATATAATATCAGCATCTATCCAAATTAAATATTTATAATTTGTAAAATTTAATCCAGCGTGAACTATTCCAAAAACTTTATAACTAAATCTTACACCATCATATAAAAACTTCTTAACTTTTCTATTTTTATTATTATTTATAAAAGTTTGAAATTCTGTATCACATTTTAAAATATTAAGTGTTTTTATATTTTTATTATTTATAATTAAATCTTCCTCGCTATAGATAAGTAAATCAAAGGGCCACGAATATGTTTTTAAAAAACGATGTGCGTATTCTAAATATAATTTTTTATTAAAACTTGTTACACATAATACCTCTGTTTTCTCTCGATAATTCATTTTAAATTTCTCGAAATACGTTAATTCATTTAACCATAAATCTCCGTATTCAACTTTTTCATAACCAGGATGCCAAGGTCCCCCATCAGTATAATGTAACGCTTTATAATCCCCGTCATTATAATAACCAACTAAATAATTATATTTCTTATCTATTTCACCTATTTCGGTAGTCCATTCCATTCTATGTAACCACTTTGGTGTTTGGGTATTTACATTTTCAAGATTTAAATTTTGAATATCTGGATGAGAACAATTAAAAATCATTAAACTAGACCAATTCTTTTTAGGATACCATTCTTGTTTTCTACCATCCATTTTCTCTTTAGCATTACATTCTGTATATTTATGTTGAACACAATAAACTGCTTTATTATTTATTTCATTTTTCTTAATACATTCCTTAATTAATTCTTCTGGATCACAAAACCATAAGAAATCACTATCACAAAATAAAGACCAACCTTGAAAATTACTTAAATATGGAGCAAGAAATCGTGTATATGTGAATTCAGTTGCTCCTGTATTATCTATTCTGCTAAAAATATTTTTTTGTTCTAAGTCTTTTTTTACTAATTTATGTATAATAATAGTTTTGTTGTATTTTTTAATAGAACGATGACAAACATTATAGGCGAGTTCTTGACCATAATTAGATGAATCAAAACCAATAAATATTTGGTTCATAATTTACATTTAAAATATATTAATTTATATATAAATAAACATAATATGAATAATAATATGAATATATTAATTACCGGCGTAACTGGACAAGACGGTTCTAATATGGTAGATTATTTATTAAGTACTACCAAATATAATATATATGGGTCTTATAGAAGATTATCTGTATCGAATCATACTAATTTAGAACATATACAAAATGAAAGATTTAAGTTAGTCAATTTAGATATAACAGACCAACAATCAATTATTAATACATTAAAAAAAATAAAACCAGATTATATTATTAATTTTGCGGCACAAAGTTTTGTTGCTGATAGTTGGAATATGCCTATTCAAACATTTACTACTAATACTTTATCAGTTATTTATTTTTTAGAAGCAATAAGAGAATATATACCTAAATGTAGATTTTATTCGGCTGGTTCCAGTGAAGAATTTGGTAATGTTGATTATTCCCCGCAAGATATAAAACATCCTTTAAAACCAAGAAGTATTTACGGAGCTAGTAAATGTGCCGCTAAACATATTGTCAAAGTATATAGAGACAGTTATGATTTATATGCTATACATTGTATATTATTTAATCACGAAGGATTAAGAAGAGGGAAAGAATTCGTTACAAGGAAGATTACATCTAATATAGCAAGAATAAAATATGAATTAGAGAATAATAAAGAAGTAAAACCTTTTGAATTAGGCAATATATATTCAAAGAGAGATTGGAGTGATTCAGAGGATTTTGTAAGAGCTGTTTGGAAAATGCTAAATCAGGAAAAACCACAAGAATATATATTAAGTTCTAATGAAACACATTCAGTAAAAGATTTTGTAGATTTAGCCTGTAAATACGCAAATCTTGAAATAAAATGGGAAATAGATGAAAAAGAACCATTAAATACTAAATTATATTGCAACAATAAAGTTATATTACAAATAAATAAAGATTATTATAGACCCGCAGAAGTGGAATTATTAATAGGCGATTCTACCGAAACAAGGGAAATATTAGAGTGGGAACCAAAATATTCATTTGAAGATTTAGTAAAAAGAATGGTTGAAAATGATATTAAATTATATAAAAATAAGAAATAAATTATTTATTATATTTTATCTTATAATTTATATTTTATCTTATAATTTATATTTTATCTTATAAAGTTAATAAATGTGTGGTATAATTTATATTTTATCTTATAAAGTTAATAAATGTGTGGTATAATTTGTATTGTCTCTAAATCTAATGTATTTGATTTATTAGTAGATAGTTTAAAACAATTACAAAATAGGGGTTATGATTCTACTGGAGTTGGAATTATTAATAATAAAATAGAAGTTCTAAAATATGCGACTACAGAATCTGTCGATTCTATTCAAAAAATAATAGATAATAAAAGTTTAATTCAAAATGGAAATATAGGTATAGCTCATACTCGATGGGCTACACATGGAGGTAAAACAGATTTAAATTCTCATCCACATATGAGTAATAATTGTAAAATATCAGTAGTCCATAATGGAATAATTAAGAATTATCAAGAAATAAAAAATATGTTAATAAAAGAAGGTTATATCTTTTATTCTGAAACAGATACAGAAGTAATTGCGAATTTATTAGAATATAATTATAAAGTAAATAGTTTTTCACAAGCAATAGATAAAACTATACAATCTCTATCTGGAACATATGGTTTAGGAATATTAAATTTAGATAAACCAAATAGATTATATTGTATAAGAAAAGGGAGTCCATTATTAATAGGTCGTAATGATAATTTAGTAATGGTTACTTCAGAAAAATCTGGTTTTAATGGTAATGTTAATAATTATTTTATTTTAGATAAGAATGATATATGTATTATAGAAAATAATAATAAAATAAGTATTAATACAAATTATAAGTATGGTATAAAAGATATATCAAATGAATTATTTAGTAAAACGTGCGATCCTTATCCTCATTGGACTATAAAGGAAATAAATGAACAAATAGAGTCTTCATATAGGGTGATAAATTTAGGTGGTAGATTATTGAATGAAGATAAAGTAAAATTGGGTGGATTAGAAAACCATAGGGTAAAATTAAAAAAAATAGATAATTTAGTATTATTGGGGTGTGGAACTTCTCTTAATGCATGTGAGTATGCCATAACATTTTTCAAAGAGTTATGTAATTTTAATATTATAATGTCTTTTGACGGAGGAGAATTTAGTATAAATGATATACCTAAAATAGGAAATACTGCCTTAGTTTTATTATCACAATCCGGGGAAACACAAGATTTATACAGGTGTTTGAAGATAGGAAGAAAACATAATTTATTTATTATATCTATAGTAAATGTTATTGATTCATTAATAGCTAGGGAAGCAGATTGCGGGTGTTATTTAAATGCTGGAAGAGAAGTCGGTGTTGCTTCTACTAAATCATTTACAAATCAGTGTATATTATTGAGTATGGTGGCGATATGGTTTAGTCAAATCCATAATATAAATGATAATAAGAGAATACGAATGATAAGGGATTTACGTAATTTAGGTTTAGATATAAAGAAAACGATAGATATAGGTGAATTTAATAAAGATTTGTATTTAAAAATACTAAATAAAAATCAAATGTTTATTTTAGGTAAGGGTCAATCTCATCCTATAGCGAAAGAAGGGGCTTTAAAAATAAAGGAAATATCTTATATTTTTACAGAAGGTTATTCGAGTAGTTCATTAAAACACGGGACATTTGCTTTACTAGATGAGAATGTTCCTATTATAATTATTGCGCCGAATAATGAATTTTATATGAAAAATAGGAATAGTTATGAAGAGATAAAAGCGCGAAATAGTCCTATAATAGTGATAACAGATAAGATAAATAATGATTTTGAAAATAAGATAATAATACCGGAGAATAAGACCTATAGTAATTTATTGGCAGTAATACCGTTACAATTTATGGCTTATTATTTATCGGTAAATAGGAATATAAATCCAGATAGACCAAGAAATTTGGCGAAGTGCGTAACAGTGGAATAAAATTGATAAATATTATTAAATTTATAAGATTTATTAATTATAGTAAAATGGAAAATATAAATATTTTTAATAAAAATAAGGAAAATGATATATATCGCGAATTAAAGTATTGTAAAAAAACTACTTCAATTTGTAATAATTTGTATGAAAAAATTAGTAATTTATTATTTTTTAAATAATTAAAATTTGAGTTTTTCAGCAATATATCTTGTTTAAAATTAAAAAATAAAAAGTAAAAAATATTATGAGTATTAAAATAGATAAACAAAAATTAGAAAAATTAAATTTTAAAAATAATAAAATATTTGGTAGTTGGATTAATAATTTAGAACAACTTAATAAAAATTTTATTAATGCTCAACCATATGAGCATATTGTAATAGATAATTTTTTAAATGATGAATATATTTCAAATATAGAAAAAGAATTTCCAGAAAATTATGACGATTGGTTTAAATATAATAATCCGTTAGAAGTTAAATATGCTTATGATAATATAGGAAATTTAAAAAAAAATACGGAATTTTTATTTTATATATTATCTTCTCCTCAAGTTATTAATTTATTTAGAAAAATAACTGGTATAAATAATCTTAATTACGACGAATATTTACATGGTGCCGGTATACACGCACATCCGAGAAATGGTAAATTAGCAATTCATTTGGATTATGAAAAACACCCAATTTCCGGAAAAGAACGAAGATTAAATTTGATACTATATTTAAATAAAGAATGGAAAGAAGAATGGTTAGGTTCTACTGAATTATGGAATCAAGATGTAACAGAATGTATTTTTAAATCACCTATTAAATTTAATAGTTGTTTAATATTTAGAACGAATAATATATCATGGCATGGTTTACCAGAACCTATAAAATGCCCGGAAGGTGTTTTTAGAAAGTCGTTGGCTTACTATTATATATCACCTCTTGAAAGTAAAGGAAGTATTAATAAAATAGGTGGTCAAAAAGATGGTTATCGTAAAAAAGCAACTTATACTTTGAGACCTCAAGATGAAAAAAGTGATTATTTATTAAGATTAATTAAAATTAGGTCAGAAAGAAGATTAAATGATGATGATTTAAAATAATTTATATTTGATATATTATAAAAATACTAATTAAACGTTTTTTCATAATTAAAATTAATAAAATCATCTTTATATATTTCATAACACAAGTCTAATAATTCTTGATTATAAAAATATTTATAATCTGGGAAATTACAGATTCGGGAGAATATTCTTTATCGTATATATTCTTCTCTTAAATTTCTAGTAGTTTTGTTTATAAAAATTTTATTAGAATTATCCATAAAATTTTTTATTTTAGGAATTAATGTTTCTAAATTCATTTTTTTATAAATATCACATATTGTTTCATTTAAATTTTCTATTTTTAATATATACGAATCTTTATTAAATATTACATTATGACTTTGCTCTCTAATGTGACCGTCGATACTGTTTAATTTTTTTTTTTTTTTAATTCATTTAATTCATTTAAAAAATTTCTAAATGTACATTTTTTAAATTTTATTTTTTTTGGTAATATAGAATGACCCTCCCCTCCACAATATTTATTACAAAATATACTTACTGCTCTATAATAAGGATTTCTACATAAAATAATTTTTTTTATATTTAATAAATTATCCGGTAATGGAAAATCATGATGTATATTATGCCACTTGTTAGTTGGTTTTCAATTTCATCATAATGTAATTTAAGAAATAATTGTCTAAAAAATGTACAACCGGATTTAGCATTCCATCTAATTATATAATTATATTTTTTAGAATAAGAATCCATATATTTAAAAAATGGGTTTTTTTATCATTATAAGCGACATTTATTTATATAATTTTATAAGTATATTTCAAAATATTAGTATGTTTTTATAATCAACTGTTGTAATTACCTTAATTGTTTCTTCAAATTTGAGAAAAAATATTCAGTTTCCTTGTGTTTTTTTATTAAATGCATTATTAAGGGAAAAGTATTGTTTGCTATTATATCACCTTAAAAGTAAAGGAAAAATTGATAAAATAGATGATTATAGTAAAAGCGACTTATACTCTGCTATTTAAGATGAAAAAAGTGACTATTTATTAAGATTAATTAAGATTAATTAAAATTATATCATAAAGAAGATTAAAAGATGATTTAAAATTATAAATATAATTAATTTTAATGAATGTACCTTTAATGAATGTACCTTTAATGAATGTACCTTTAATGAATGTACCTTTTAATGATTTAAAAAGGGAAGCTTTATTATTGAAAGACCGTATTAATGATTTAGTAAATACTACTTTTTATGAAAAAAACGATTTTATTTTGGGAGAAGAAGTTAAAAAATTTGAAACTAATTTTTCCAAATATATAGGGACAAAATATTGTTTAGGTGTTGGGAATGGAACAGATGCTTTAGAAATCGCTGTAAATTCGTTAGCATTAGATAATGAGGATGAAATAATAGTTCAAGCGAATACCTATATAGCGACTTGTTTATCAGTAGTAAATAATAATAAAAAATTAAAACTCGTGGATGTAAATAAAGATACGTATCAATTAGATTTAGATTTATTGGAAAAAAATATTACTAATAAAACAAAAGTGTTGATTATAGTTCATTTAACAGGAAGTTGTTGTAATATGGATAAACTTATGGAAATTGTAGAGAAAAATAATATTTTACTTATAGAAGATTGTGCTCAGTGTCACGGAGCGTATTTTAAAGATGGAAGATTGGGAACGTATGGTATTTTATCAACTTTTAGTTTTTATCCAGGGAAAAATTTAGGAGCATTTGGAGACGGGGGGGCAATATGTATGAATGATATTGGATTATATGAAAAAATATTAAAAATACGCAATAATGGTTCTAATATAAAATATGACCACGAAATTTTTGGAAGAAATTCAAGATTAGATACAATTCAGGCGGGTATTCTTAATATTAAGTTAAGTCATTTAGATGAAAATAATGAAAAAAGAAGAAAGCACACGAATCTATATAAAGAATTATTATGTCATAATGAAAATATAGTTTTTCCCAAAATAGAAGATAATTGTATTCCAGTATATCATTTATTTATGATAAGAGTTAAAAAAAGAGATGAATTGAAAACATATTTGGAAGATAGGGGTGTATCTGTCGGAATACATTATCCCATTTGTATTCCAAAGGCGAAATGTTTCAAAGATAAATTTGTGGATAATTTTTTAAATTCAGAGGAGTTAAGTGAAGAAATTTTATCTCTGCCTATGTTTCCTGATTTGAAGCGCGAAGAAATAGAATATGTTTGTAACTTATTGGTTAAATTCTATCAATAAAATATTAAATATATTTAATAATGTCTAAAATTAATTATAAAATAATAAATTTAAAACCAATAAAAACTGTTGAAAAACCCGGTAGTCTAGTAGATTTTGATTTGAATAAAATTTGTAGAGAGAATAATATTAATTTTACTATAACTAAATCATTTTATATAAATGACTTAAATTCAGAAAAAATGAGAGGATTACACTCTAATAATAATTCATCTGAAATATTAATTTGTTTACAAGGTTCTTTTGAAATAAAACTTAAAAATGGATATATAGAGGAACAACTTAAAATTGAAAAAAATTCAGCGATTTTTATTGATAAGAACATATGGATTGAATTTTTTAATTTTAAAAATTGTATTATTTTCGCATTTGTTTATGTTCATCCGTGCAATAAAAATAGTTGTTATGATTATAATACTTATTTAAAAAATAATAATAATATAATAATAAATTATGGAAAGTGATTCTAAAATTTTATTTTGTCATATTCCAAAATGTTCAGGTACAAATATTAATCATAATATAAGTTTAAAATATAAGGAAAACTATAAGTATTATATACATAGGATATTACAATATGATTTACATTTATTTAAAAACTATTATAAATTCGCAATTATTAGAGATCCTATAGAAAAATTAGTGTCTTTATACTTTTATCAATTAGGTAGAATAGATAATATGAAACATGAAAATTGCCTTTCTACATGCGAAGGAGGTAATTGGTTAAAAGTAAGTAACCTTTATAAAAAATATAATATTATTGATATATATTCATTTTTGAATAGTTATAAAATATTTTATGAGAATGAAATTAAGCCTGAAATATTAGAACTTAAAACACATAATGAAAAAATAAATATGACTTCATTTTATATTATAGGTTATTTACCACAATATTTATTTATATGTGATAATAATTATAATTTATTAGTTGATGATGTAATTAATATAAAAGATTGTGATAATTTTATGAAGAAAAAATTTGATATTACTTTGCCTAAAAAAAAACTAAATTTACATAAACATTCTAATGATAATTATTATAATTATTTAACAGAACAAAATATTAATGATATAAAAGAAATTTATAAAGATGATTATACATTTTTAATTAATAAATAAAATATATCTATTAAATAATTTATAAATAAAATATATCTATTAAATAATTTATAAATTTTAAGATGACCGATATAAAACATAATTATTTAAATGTCATACCTGGATTATTTATGGGTTTTTCTAGAAGTATCATTTCGCATCCATTCGAGATTTTAAAAATAAAATCACAATTAAATATACGCACCAAAATAAAATTATATAAGGGAATTCATTATTCTATTATATCAAGTGGGGTTGAAAGAGGCATTCAATTTTATTTGTATGATTATTTTAGAGAAGCGAACGACTCTAATTTATTATCTTCATGTAAATCAAGTTCTATATCAACCTTTATAGGAATACCTTATAACTTTTATATTGTTAATAAATCCGTAACAAATCAGAAAGTTAATTTTACAATAAATAATTTATCTAAAACTCTTCCATTAGAATATACCAGATGTTTTTTGGGTTCCACTATTTTTTTATATACTTATAATGAATTAAAAGATAATAACCTACCTTTATGGTTTTCTGCGTTTTGTGGGACAACTACTGTTTGGGGGATAACATATCCTATCGATAATATTCGGAATCAAATCATTAGTAACAAAAATAATTTTTCCATTAATAATTTGTATAAGGGAGTCCACTTTCCCATATTGAGAAGTTTACCTTCAAGTATTATAGGTATGTGGGTATATGAAAAAACAAAAAAATATATAGATAATATTTAAATAGTTCTTTGCTTGGAATAGGAATTTGTTTCTAAATTAATATAAAAATCTAAAATAGGTCCTTTTATATTTTCAGGTAAGTTTTTTATTTCATTAATTATATGTTCGTCAAATGAATTTATTTTAATATAATTAATAATTTCTTTTAAATTAATTTTATGTATTTCAAAATCTTTAGGAATTATATGAGTATTATATCTAATATATTGATTATTAAAAAATATGAAGAATGGGAAAACATTATGAGACACGTTATTCCCGGCACCTATCATAGAATATGAACCCAACACTTTTCTCTGTTGAATAGTTGAATTCATACCCATCGTTGCGCGCGATAATATTTTACTACTGCCCCCTGTTATACATCTTGGATACAAAATAACATTGTTATAAATTTGAGTATCGTGTCCAACATGATTTTCAGCAAGTATTTTATTATTATTGCCTATTATTGTTTTGTTTTCATAACCATTAAAAATTATATTATTTACGTGAAAGAAATTATTATTACCTATTTCCAATCCATTGTATTTAAATTCAAAAGTTTCATAATCAATATTTGACTGAACACCTAATTCGCCTATTTTATTATTGTTTAAAAAAATATTATTATTACCAATTATAGTATTTGGATAAATAATTGTATGGTCATAAATTTTATTATTGTTTCCAATAATAACATTTTCCATTATTTTAACATTATCCCCGATTAAGTTATTTTTTCCAATTGTTAAAGATTTACAAATTTTAGTAAGTTTTGAAATGTTATTCATATTATATTATAAATTATAAAATATTCTCTAAAAAAATACGAAATTATAAATGAATTAAGTTTACATATTAAAAATAATATATAATTTATTATTAAATGTCTCAATCAGTATGTGTCCTTTCGTTAATAAAAAACGAGCACGATTTTGTAAATCCGTGGATTGAATATTATTTAACATTAGGTATTAATCATTTTTATTTAATTATTGATAATTCAACTTTTACACAAGAACCATATATTATTAATGACTCTTTTAAAGATAAAGTAACATTTTTTTATGTAGAGAAAGAGAAAGAGAAAGAAGTAAATTCGTCAGGATTCATTCATTTAAAAATTAATAATTTTATAAAATATGTAAAAGAAGATTGGATATTTTTAGCACCCCCCGATCAATATTACTATAATAACGGAAAAACAATAGTAGAACTTGTAAATTCTGTGAGAAAAGATTGTGGCCAAGTCGCTATACCATGGAAATTCGTACTAAATTTAGATGATGTAAATTATGATAATTTTATGGAAAATATAAATGAATATAAGTTTATAGCACATACTCATACTTCTCCTTTGGCAAGAACCAAAGATATAGATTACTTATCTAGTGATAGTCATTATTTTAAATTAAAAAATAATAATATTATTTTATTAGAAGATGAATATTTTAATTTTTCAGAAGGTAATAGTTTTACAATATTTAATAGATTATATAAGAAACATATTAAATACAGTAATATAAGTCAATTTAAAAACGGGTTCCATCTTCATTTTCACATAAGAAATATAGATGAAATAATTGTAAAAGATTTTTTTAGTTGGAACGCATTTAATAACTTGGATAAAAGTATTAATATTTTCAGAAATTTAATAAATTTTAGTGAATACAAATGTAATATATATGGAGAATCTAATAGATTGAGCTTATTATTTAATCATGCTAAAAATTGTGATTTTAATCTAAAATTACCTAAATTAAAATGTAAAAATAAAAATAATCTTTATAATAAATATATAAAAATTTTACTAGATAAAGCAAATTTAACAGATGAAGATTATTTAAAATGGAAACAAAATATAGTATATTATAAAAAATATAATATTGTTTATAATGATTTAAAATATATTCCTATAGATTTTGATTTAAATCTTTATATAAAAAATAATAAATTTTTAGGTATGAATGAAATAGAAAGTTTAATGATTTTTATTAATTCAAAAAAAAATAATTAATATTTTACATAATTATAGTAGTTTTACATAATTATAGTAGTTTGGGTTGATAAATACTAAAAACTTTAGGTTGATAGAAATAATTATTAGTTATTTTACCATATTTTACTTCAATACCTCTTTGTGTTCCTTGATAACTATTTACTAAAATATTTGTACTATTATAACAAAAATTTCCTGTAAAAAGTCTTTCGCATAAATATTCTATATAAATTCCTGGGTCTTCTATATTTGACGGAGGTTTATTCTCATTAAAACTATCTTTAATATAACCGCAAAATTCTTTAGTTAAATATTTATCAAGAACAATTTTACTAATCCAAAACATATTACCACCATTAAAATCAGTGTATTCTTTTTCTAAATGTGGGAATTGTTCGCATAAATTTTTAATTCCTAATATATTTTGAGGAAAATCATAGTCATAATTTTTGGGTAAAATACATTCTTGTGAACTAATATGTCCTAAATTTTTTATTGTTTTAAAATAGTATTGTATTTGAATTAGGTTTTTTAAAGAAGTAATCGGTTCAATTAATTTTTTTCTCCATTCAATTATATCTTCTGTTGGATTTGAAGATATTTTGGAATGTAATTTTAATATAAAATCACAATTTATATTATTTTTATTTATATATTCATAACATAAAATAAAAGGATAATTATCAGTTCCTTTATTTTCAACTTTTATAATTATATATTTATCACTTATTTTTTTATCTAATTCTGTCTCAAGTTTCAGTGTAAATATTACAGTAACTTTATCAAAAATAGTTTCCACATTTTTTATATATTCTAAAAATTCATCCAATAATTCTTCATTATATAAATGGATAATTATACAAATATTTGTTTTAAAATCTAATTTATATGGCTTTCCCAAACGTCCTTCAAAATATCCATAATTATGCCAATGTGTTACAGCGCTTAAATATGATAAATTTTTTAAGTCACCATATATGTTAGTATAAAATTTATAATCAAAGTTTTTAATCAAATCTTTATTAAATATCCTTTTTTCATATATACCATATTCTAAAAAATGTTCATATAATTCATTTTTTGATAATTTATATAAATCATTATATGTATTACGATAAAATTTATAATCCAATAATTCTTTGGAATATTCCCTAAAATAATTAGGTATATTAGGTATCATTCTATTTTTTAAAATTTTACAATATCGTAATAGATAATTTAAGTATTTATTGTCAAGTTCTCCATAATTTAAATAATTTCCCAAATATTTCCACTTTATCCCAAAACACTCTTTATTTATAATATATTTTTTAGTATTAATTGGATTAAACATTATACTATTTTCTATTTGTTTCAAATTTTTATATGAAATAACAGTTTCCATTTTAAAATTATTTTCTAATAAAAATTCAGTTTGTTTTAGTTCAATTAAATCAATTACATCTTCAGTGGAATTACATTTATAAATATTTTCTTTATAAAATTCTTTTAATTTTTTTATTGACGCAGAATTAAATTCTATAAAACTACTACATAAATGTTCTATATTTTGTTCCAATCTCCCCCCCTCGTTAGATAAATACAATCCCCAAAAGTCTGATTTGCTCCTTTTTTCTTTTATAATATTCAACATTTCATTTATACCATGAATAGGAAATAACATACTATCATTTATCAATAACACCCAATCATACTCTTTTATAAAACCCTTTGCTAGTACATCAGTCCAAATCTTCATATCTCTTAATTTCGTATTTTCAAAGTAATTTACTTTAAATGGTAAATCTACATTTTTTATCTTTTTTGAAGTAGTACAAAAGATTATATCATATCTTAAAACTATAAGTGTTTTTAAACCTTGAATAACATAATCTTTTACTATATCATCTTTATCATAATGACAATAAATAGCATACGCATTATTATTATTCTTTTGTTTCGGCCATAAAATAAATTCTTCCGCTTTTCCAAATTTATTATAAAAATCTTTTTTACCATCCCATGAAGTTACTTTACTTTTATTTAGTATAGAACCTTTATTTGATATATCCAATAATTTATAATCATATTTAATATTTTCTTCTTCAAAAATATCTTTCATATTTAATTTTGTATTAATTAATATATTCGTTTTTTCACTCAAAACTGAATAACTATTTCTTAACTCACTATTAATTCTCCAAATATTTTTTATAAATATACACTTTTCTAAATATTCTTCTTTATAATCATCCGACCTATCTATTCTATCCGAAAAGTTATTCCAATTATTTTTATTTGTATAATCTATCTTATCATATAAAAGACACGAAATCTTATAATCATTTTCCAATAAAACTCTGGTTAAACCATATTCCCCTATTAAAATTATATTATGTTGAGAATCGTGTTTTTTAATAACATTTCCATATTCTAATTTATAATCCTTATTTGTTGTTCCTGGGCATAAATTTGATACTTTGGTATTTAAAAGTAAATTATAAATAGTTTCATCTATTTTTATAAGAGAACAATATGTCTGGCATCTAGGTCCCGGACCTCCCGCGTCATCTTCTTTTAAGAAATTTATAACAGGCGAACAAATTACAGAATCTTCTGCGTCCATCTTTTCTAAAAAAGATTCTATCCAATGACAATTAATATTGGAATCCATAAAAGGACCACACACGCTACTATTCAAAAACATAATATGTGAAAATTCATTATAAATTTTTTTACCAATCTTATTTTCCATAAATTGTATTCCTATACCGTATGTTCCTATATCTCTTTCTCCGTTATGGTCTCTTTTTAAAACTATTAAGTTTTCATCTTCTGGTATCATTAATTCGCATATATTATCATTAACTATTAATAATGTAGTAATATCATATTCAGACCATGAATTATTGTCTAATCCATATTTTAAATAATATAAAAGATTTGTTTGATTCTTTGTTTCATTTTTTCTTTCATAATAAACATAAATTACTAAAATTTTAGTTTTTTTAATTTCTTTCAATTTAAAATAATAAGTTATAGATTCATTTAAATTTAAATTAGTTTTATTAGGAAACATATGATAAAAGTCTTCTAAACATCCAATAAGTCTTGTAGTATTATAATTCAAATGATAATTTTGTTTTTCAACATTTTTATAATCCGAATTAAACTTCTTAAAAATATCTAAACTAAATAAAGGATATTTTATTTTAAAATCATTATCTGAAAATAATAGATTATTTATCTTTCTATCTTTATACAAATTTAAAAATTCATTATTTTGTATATTTTTATATTCTGGATTAAATATATTAAAATAATCTCTAGAAATAGTATATTTTTTAAACTCACTTCTATAATTTTCATCTAAATGAAATTTTACTAAATTATCTATAATACTTAAATTCTTATCCAACATATTTTCTTTAAACTCTTCTAAATCAAAATCAATATGTTTTTTCAAGAAGTCATTTAAAGAACCTATTAAATTATTAGAATGATAATCGGTAATACATATTATTTCTTCTACCTTTTCATATTTTTTATTGAATTTCTTAAATATATCTAAATCGAATTTATCATATTTATTATAAAAATCTTCCTTATTTAATATTGTTTCTCTATTTTCCTTTTCAATTTCTTCTAGATAAAAATAAATAATTTCTTTAATTTCATTATCTTTCATAGTTCTCTTAGAAACGTGTGTTCTAAATAAATCTTTATTAAATAATCCGATTACTTCTATATTTATATCAGGGTTAGTTATAAAGAAATCATAAATTGATTTAATGAAATTTTTATTATTTTTACTAAATGTATGGAAAGTTTTAATATTTACAAGTTCTTTATTTAGTTTATTCTTATTTATATCAAAATAGTAAATATAATTATCTTCATAATATTTATTAATCATTTCTTTATTGGTTTTATAGAAGAATTCATTATCATATTTATCATATAATTCGAAAAAATTATTTAAATTAGATATTTGTTTTTCTATATTCCCTATTATATGCCAATGATATCTTAATTGTAATTCAGTAAAATTTTTCAAATCATCATTGAAAATATAATAAATATTTAAATTAAAATCTGGGTAAGCACTTTTAAAATCATTTCGGCATAACATAATACCATTTTGTTTTAAATATTGATATTTATTCTCTACAAAATTTATAACTATATTATCTGCTAAATTTGTCAACTTTGGAATAAATACCTTTATAAAATCTATTTCGTAAAACATTTTAAAAATATTTTTTAATTAAAAAAAGAAAATAATATAAAAATTAAAAATAAACTATAAAATTTAAAAATAAACTATAAAAATTTATAAAATTAAAAATAAACTATAAAAATTAAAAAAAATATATTAAAAATTATCATAACAACAGGTCTTTGAGCCATAATCATTAACTAATACACCGAAAAATCTCTCAAATCCGTGTGGTAATCCCTCTAATTTATTTTCTTTTAATCCGCAATAATCCTTAGGCATTTCTTCATATAATGTCTCTAAAATATTTTTAGTAAAATAATGTTCTAATATTTCCCCTTTTATCCAAAATATTGTTCCTGGTATAAATTCACCCTGTTTTTTATTTTCTATATTAAAAAATTTATAATACCTATCTATATACTTAGTTACTTTATTACTATTTACATATAAATTATTTATTTCTATTTTCTTATTACCTATCATTCCAACTTTTTCATTTTCCATTTGTTCTATATTATGTTTAATAATTTTATTAGATCCTAATAAAGAATATAACATACAAAACCTCCAATTAAAATTAGTTTTACTATGTATTTTTATTATATTTTCATATTGTAATCCCAAATCTATCATTTTTAAATAAGAAGTAAAAAATCCGCCAATATCCATACCTCTATTATCACTAAAAGTCAAATAATAATTTTCATATATATCAACTTTATCTAATACTAATAATAAGTCTTGATATTCTTCTTTTTGTATATCTTCTTCATCATCTAAAGCAATATTTATGTATAAATCAAAATCATATTTTGTAAAATTATAAAATTTCTCTATATATTGGAATATATCTTCCCATACATCTATCTTATATAAATGAACCATAAAAGCATATTTTCTCTTTTCTTTTTTATTTATTAATAAACTTAATTCCTTGGAAATATTATCTATATCATTACTTATATCATTTTCAAGTAATCCATTGTCATTTAATACTAAATCGTTTAGTAAAATATCTGTTTTATCTTCAAGTAAATTATTTATTTCTTCATTAATAGATTTTTCTTTTTCTTTATCTGTTTCTCCCTCATCTAATAACTCATAATCATTTTTTTCATCTAAATTATTTTCTTCTAATAAATCATTTTTTTCTAATAAATCATTTTCTTTTTTTTCTTCTACTGATACATTTACACCTTCTATTATTTCATTTTCATTAATATTATGTAAATCTACTCTTTCTAATTGTTCTCTATTTAACTCAATATTTGATATATTATCGTTAACTAAATCATATTTCTTATTTGTTTCATCTATTTTATTATTAAGTTCTTCCATATTTTTGTTAATAATTTTTTTATATTCGCAAACTTGTCGAATAGTTAATTCTTTACAGTCATTTACTAATTTGTCCATAGTTTCATCTAATTCTTGTTTTTTCAAAAGATAATCCTGATTTGTTAAATTATTATATTCTAATTTTTCAACTTTATATTGATCTTCAGATATTAAATTCTCTTCTAAAATATATTTACTAAATGAATTTATTACTATACCATACCAGAATAAACCAGTATTATGAAATTTTATAAAACTAAAATTAAATATTTTTACTAACAAATCAACCATATTTATACCTTCGTCTCGTGATAAAAAATTCTTAGTACATATCATAAAATATGGTACATTTATATCATTTATAACTTTTCTTATTTGTAATAAAATTTCATTCCTATTCCCATTACTAAAAAAATTTATTTCACTATTACTTATATCACTAACATTTACATTTAAATTTTTGTCCGTTTCACTTACATTTTTGTCCTTTTCACTTACATTTTTGTCCGTTTCACTTACACTTACAATAGTAATATTTGAATATATGAATTCCTTTTTTATATCTTGGACTTTTATATAATATGTATCTAAACCTAAATCAAATTCAAAGGCTTCTATTCTATTATTAGTGCTTGTATGAAAATTATTATAATTATTTTTAATGCTAAGAAAATCCATTAACTTATTGTAATATATATATCATTTTTTTTAAATCTATACTCATATCTTTTATTTCCATTTTGTTAATACTATTATTTAGTATATTATATGAAATATCATTATATTCATTAAAATTAATATGACTTAAACTATTTTTATTATTTCTACTTCTTTCTTCATCTATCATACTTAGTAAATTTAAGTTATATATGTCATATTTGAAATCCAAATTATTTTGTGAAAAAACCTTATTTATTGTTATAATTTCTTGTAATTTTAATACTAAAATAATACTACTCTGTAATTTAGCACTAAAACTTTTTTCTTTTGTTTTATTATTTATATTAACATTTATATCATTTACATTATCATTTATATTAACATTTATATCATTTACATTTATATCATTAACATTTACATTTATATAATCTTCCAAATAGCTATTTATATATTCCATAAAAACCTTTCGATTTAGTAAAAATTTATTTTTTATTTTTTCTAAAATAATAAATATTTCCTTAGTTTTTTCTAAGTTTTCTTTTTGTTTAAAATAATTATTATATTGATTAAATATTTTTTGGTATTCATTATTGAGTAAATTTAATTTACTAATTTCATTTTTATGTTTGGATTCTAAATTTTTTAATAACTTAGTATATTCCAAAATATAAGTATTATTTTCTTTGATAGTATCTTCTATACTTATTTTTTCATTATATTTGTCTATTTTAGTTTTATTTAGTAATTTTTTCAATTCTAACAATTCTTTATTTTCTTCTTTATGAATAACAATTTCAGGTTCTTTATTTTTATATAAATAGTTATTATCTTCTAATTTTTGATTTAGTTTATTTAGTTCCTGTTCTAAATTTTCTATTTCACTTTGATAACTATCTATTACTTTCTGGTATCTTTTTCGAATAACTATATTCTTCTTTTCATTTTTTTTATTTTCTACTAAATTATCTCTTTTATGTAAAATCGCGTTTTGTTTAGATTTAATTTCATCTATCTTAGTATTTACTTCTTTTATTTCATTTTTAATTTTGACAGACTTAATGATAATTTCGTCGTAATATTTATTAGTGATATTATTTTTTAAAGGATTATAATTTTGTTTTTCAATATTTTGTGTAACAATAGTTTGATTAGTTAGTTCTCGTATTGAATAATTATATTCTTTTAGTTTACTAAGTTCACCTTCATTTTCGTTAATATTATCTTGGTAATAAGAAATATATTTCTTTTGATCTAATATTTGTTTATAAAAATCGTTTATTGAATGAGTTAATTTTGCTTTTTTATCTAAATAATCCTGTATTTTATTTTCATATTTATACATTTCTATAATTTGTAATAATTCTGTATAATTTTGTTCTAAGTTTTTTATAAAAAAATTATTAGTATCTTTTAATATTACATCTATTGTTACTTCTTTTATTAATGATTTTAATGAATTAATTTCACTTATATATTCTTTTAAATCTAATTTTAATTTATGTTCTAGTGATATAAAATTCTTATGTCGGTTATGTAATTCTACTAAATTAATATAATTTGGATTATTATAATTATTCACCTCTAATAAAATATTATTTATCATAAATTTTATTTTTTTTGGAACTAAATTATTTTCTTCCAATAAATTATTATAATATAAATAGGATTGGTTAGTATATTTAGTTTGAATACCCAAAGAGAGAAAATCATAATTGATATGAAAAAGAAATAAATAATTTTCTTTTATTTTTTTTAATAATGTATAAAACTTTATATCTTCAAGTTCTAATATTTTTTTTATAAATTCATCCATAAAATCATTTTTTATACAATTATCTAATGATACTAAATTATA
>Ga0257126_1000294_pt1 | contig 41505 bp, 32 predicted proteins | sample SI060_120mmetaG_FD_190151 | JGI IMG/M metagenome (GOLD analysis project Ga0257126, IMG submission 190151) | Marine microbial communities from Saanich Inlet, British Columbia, Canada - SI060_120m | ecosystem: Environmental > Aquatic > Marine > Inlet | place: Canada: British Columbia | collected... | reverse complement strand
CCAGCGCAATTGGCTAGTATCATTACTAACCCCCGCCCACAAACCGCAGGACTCAAAAGCCGCATTATGACGATCATGATGACCCTGCGCCGCCTCGCGCCGTACTTGCGACAACACGCTTGGACCTTTTGGGGCGGCATGCTTGGACTGCTCGCCGCGAGGCTCTTTGAAGCGGCCATTCCTTATTTTCTGAAACAAGGCATCGATGCGCTAGCCGATGCATCGCAAAACAATCACAATAATGAGGTGCTGACGAACCTCATTGCCCCGATAGCCTTGTCGATTGCCCTTTGCGTCGCAGCACAAATCATTGTGACCATTATCAGTCGTATTTTAATTAGACGGATCGGCGTATACGTTGCCTTTGATCTTCGTAACCGTTTGTACCAGCATTTACAGCGCCAAGGCCCAAACTTCTATGGTCATTTCCCCGTTGGTGACCTCATGGCTCGAGCGATCAACGACATCACCCGAGTCCGAGAGCTCGTTGCCGGCACTTCAAGAACCACCATGGTGCTGGTCTTCACCGCCATCGTTGGCCTGCTTTTTATGCTGAGCCTGTCATGGCAGCTTACCCTCGCGGTGATCATCCCAGCACCTTTGATCACCTACTTTGCCCATCGCTATGCGCAGCGCATCTTCATTCGCTCACAACGAACCCAAGAAGGCTTCGCTGAGCTTTCAACGTTTGTCGAACAAAATCTCAACGGCATTCGTACGGTGCAAGCCATGGCACAAGAAGCTCGAGAAATTGAACGATTTGCCGCAACGAATCAAAACTTCGCTGATGACAATATTGCCCTTTTTCGAGACAGCTCAGCCATCGGCGCTATCATGCCAGTCATCGCCGGCTGCTCGACCTTGATTATCCTCGGCTACGGCAGCTTTTTATATCAGTCGGGCGACATTTCTATCGGCACCCTTACGGCCTTTTTTTCTTATTTGGCCCTACTACTTTGGCCCATCCGAGAAGCCGGCACGATTGTTACCCAGTGGCAGCGAGGCGCGTCAGGTACTGCCCGCGTCTTTGAGATTCTAGACTTCGAGCCCGAAATCAGAGACCAAGGCACGCCAAATCATCCCGAGCTTACCGGAGGTATTCAGGTTGAAAACCTAAGCTACCGCTATCTAAACAAAGATAAGAATGCCCTAACGCAGCTTTCTTTCCGCGTTGACGCGGGCCAGACCCTTGCGATTGTTGGCCGGGTCGGATCGGGCAAATCCACGTTACTCAGGCTTATGGTGAGGCTGCTTGAACCGACAACCGGCTCGATTCTGCTCGATCATCGGCCAATCCAGGATTATCCGTTATCTTATTTAAGGGAGAAGGTTTGCTTGGTGCTTCAGGATCCCTTTTTGTTTGCCGATAGCCTAGGTGACAACATTGCCTATGACAATCCAGAGCGAAGTCTTGGTGAAATACTCGACTCGGCAAGTATCGCGGCACTCTCCAGCACAATCGACGCCTTCCCTGAAGGCCTCAACACGATGCTAGGCGAACGCGGGATTACCCTTTCTGGCGGCCAAAAGCAGCGTGCGGCATTGGCCCGCGGCATCATCCGTATGAGCCCGCTACTGGTCCTAGACGATTGTTTTTCCGCGGTCGATACCGAAACCGAGGAGCACATTTTATCGGGTCTTAAAAATTTGCGCCAAGGCCTTACCACCTTGATCGTATCCAATCGCGTTTCAACCGCACGCCATGCTGACCAAATTTTGGTTTTAGATGAAGGCCGGTTAATCGAGATGGGCGACCATCAAACCTTACTTTCTCGGGGTGGCTTTTATTACGACTTAGAGCGCAAGCAGCGTCTGAAAGGAAGTGACCTTGAAGCCTGATCAGGACACGAACCTTCCTCGCGATCACGCTGTATTCGAGGCAGAACTTCCGGGCAAAAGCATGAGCGCCCGAGACTTCAAACGTATCTTAGGCTGGACGAAACCACATCGGAAAACGGCTTTAAAATCGTTAGTCCTTGTGATCACGGCATCGTTTCTTGCCGTTTTATTGCCCGTCATCATTACCCGCGTCGTGATCGATGGGTTACTCATTCAGCAACCACAACTGAGCGCGCCGGACCTTGGCATGTCTCAGCTGACTCAGGTCATCGCGCAGAGTTTCCAACTGTCGACTCTAACCTCGGCCTGCCTGCTCTATGGCGGGCTATTGGCACTCTGCCAAATCGCCTACCACTGGCATCGAACCACACTCGCAACAACAGTTATGTATGCGCTGCGAGATCTTCGGCTTGATCTGTTTAGCCATCTAGAGCGTCGCCCCAGCACGTTTTACGACAAGGTCGCCGTCGGTCGAGTCATGACGCGAATCACGAATGATGTCCAAGCGCTGTTCGATATGTTGATGGGACTCGGCCTATTGGTTGGCGAGTTTGTGCCGTTTTTCATTGCTCTGGCTTTGATGCTGTCGATTGATTTAGAACTCACGTTGTATCTTTTGATTGCGCTACCGGTGTTCGCATTGCTCACCTATGTCTTCCGGATGGCGACCCGGCAAATTTATCGGCAAATTCGCAACAGCATGTCGCAATTGAATCAGAACCTTCAAGAGAATCTGTCCGGCATTCAGGTCGTGCAGTTGAGCAATCGCGAGGCCATCAACCTCTCGCTCTACAAGTCCATCAACAAGGTCAATCAACAACACGAAATTACGGCCATCAAACTGGAAACGGGCTACGGCGCCTTCATGCAAAACATGGTGAATATGGCGCTCGCCGCGATTCTGTGGATTGGCGGGGGCGATGTCATCCAGCAAACGATCTCACTCGGAAGTTTGATCTTGTTCACGCAATTTATCGATATGTTTATCCGCCCGATCCGCGTCTTGGGAGAGCAATACAACGTCATCTTTCGAGCCATGGCGAGTGCTGAACGCATCTTTCAAGCACTGGATTGGGACGAACAAATCCAAGAGCCCAAGGTTCCTCTGGCGCTTCCCGATCGGCTTAATGGCGCCATTCGCTTTGAAAACTTAACCTTCGGCTATGATCCCAATCAACCGATCTTAAAAAACCTCAACCTCGTTATCGCACCCGGCGAAAAAATAGCAATCGTTGGTCCAACCGGTTCAGGCAAAAGCACCCTAATACGACTGCTTGCTCGGAGCTATGATTTCCCGAATAAAAGCATTTTCCTTGATGACATCGACCTTAATCGCATCCGAGCATCAGACGTTCGGCGCCGGGTTGGGGTTGTGCTGCAGGACTTCCACATTTTTGCCGGCTCTGTGCTCGACAACATTCAACTGGGCAATCCAAACATCTCTCGAGCAGACGCCATCAAAGCAGCCCGTTGGGTGCAGGCAAATGATTTCATCGAAGATCTGCCCGACGGTTACGATACGCAGCTGCATGAGCGCGGACAGAATCTGTCCCAAGGTCAGCGGCAACTGCTGTCTTTTGCAAGGGTATTGGCGAGCGATCCAGAAATATTGGTGTTGGATGAGGCCACTGCCAGCATTGATACTGAAACCGAACAAAAAATTCAGACCGCGCTCAAACACCTGACTGAGAATCGGACTTCTATTTTGATCGCTCACCGACTGCAAACCATTCAGGAAGCCGATCGAATTGTTGTTCTAAAACATGGGGAAATTCGAGAAATCGGCACGCATACAGAACTAATGCGTCTGCAGGGGTTGTACTACACCCTAACGCAGCTACAGTTTCAGGACGTGTCACGATCGCCCTGACGCACAGGTAGGATAAAAACAGGCGATGGAATCGATAAACGCTGCACGCTTTGCAAATCAAGCGAGCCTTGCGCGTCCCGCCTAATCACGCGGACCACGTCATCATCTTTAGATGCAACCAGCAACATCTGATGGGACAGCCAAAAGTGCCGCAGATGAGCACCAAGATCAGGTAAGGCCCGAAGCGGCAACAGCGCATCGCCCGCTATTGGAATCCGAACCAGACCATCCTGCCCGCGATTACTCACCCAGAGAGCAGACGCCTGCGGATCATATTGAATCTCGGCGGCTTCACTGAAGCCGCCTGCGGCATCGGGCAGACAACTCAAGGAAGACAGAACGGCGGGCTGATCGTTTGGCGCATTCGCCAACACAAAAACCGCATTACTCAGTTCGGCTACCACGTACAACCGATTTGAGGCCGCAACCAGATGCCGAGGGCCTGACCCAGCAGGCAAAGTCCAGCACTTTCGCACCGTAGCTTGCAATGGCCGATTCGGGGAAAGGTCGTATAACAGGACTTCATCGGTACCCAAGTCACAGACCACGAACTGATGATCATTTAAAAAGGTTGCTGAATGGACATGCGCCGTCTGTTGCCGCGGGTGCCAACTCCGGCCCATCGCCTGCGCCGCCAAGTGTCGCGCATCATGGGGCACAATGGTCTGCTTCGGTTCGAAAGAACCATCGGGCGCAATGCCTTGCAGCGCAATAGACCCGCTTGAGTAATGACTAACCAGCAACGTTCGCCCATTCGGTGAAAGACTTAAATGGCAAGGGTCTAAGCCGCCAGATGCAACAACCTGCCAGAGGCCATAATCACCCCGGCTATCTTGCCGCAATACAGCCAATTGCCCGCCCGCCGCATCTCCGATCTCGCTCACCGCATAAACAAGTGGCAGCGCCGGATGCTCTATCAGGTAAGACGCGTTCCGCAACCAAATTGTTGCCTGGTCCGAGACTACAAAGCGATCATCACCACAGCTATCGATAACATAGATACCGGCTGAGTCGGTTTGATCGGTATAAGTCCCAACTAAGAATTTCATGGGTGCATTATAACAGGCTGTGCTCGCAGGAATTGACTCATCTGCGCCGGCTGTCCATGCTGCGTCGAAATGACTCGGAAATAATGATGCTAGATCACCTCACAAGACCCCTCGTTGACCCCCTGCTGAATAAAATGGCGACGACTCTGCATCAGAAAAAAGTGCGCGCCAATCAGGTCACGTTTCTTGCATTTAGTGCAGGACTACTCGCTATGATCCTGATTGCGCTGGGCCATTCCCTGCTGGGACTCGCTCTATTTGCGCTTAATCGAATCCTCGATGGGCTTGACGGCGCGCTCGCGCGCTGCGATCGCACAACGATGGCAGGCGGTTACCTAGACATCGTTTTCGATTTCATTATTTACTCAGGGATCGTATTGAGTTTCGCATTGTTCGATCAGAGCCTCGCACTGGTCGCGGCGTTCGTGCTTTTCAGCTTTGTTGGCACCGGCAGCAGCTTTCTCGCGATGGCTATTTTTGCGGATCGCGTGCAGCCTGCGCCCGTGTCGCCTCAACCGAAATCCTTTTATTTTCTTGGCGGGCTGACCGAAGGCACCGAAACCATGCTTTTTATCGCAGCTATTTGCCTCATCCCGAGCTTTTTTAACCTTTTCGGTGTGATTTTCGGGCTGTTGTGCTGTTTAACCACATACACGCGCATTCATCAAAGCTATTACACGCTCAAAGCTGGCGAGCCGAAATGATTCAAACTGATGCCACCACTCGGCGGCTTTATCATCTTGCTGGACCGATCATTTTAGCTAATTTGGCGACGCCGCTACTGGGTATGGTCGACACCGCCGTTATTGGTCAGCTCGGTCAAACCCACCTGCTCGGCGCGCTAGCCTTAGGGGCGATGATATTTAATTTGGTTTTTTGGGGCTTTGGCTTTCTTCGAATGGGAACAACTGCCCTTGTGGCGCAAGCCAAAGGGCGCGCCGACCCCGCCGCTATCCGCGACCATCTTAGCCGGAGCCTACTCCTTGCAGTCGTTTTAGGCGTTCTGCTCTGCCTTCTGCAGCAACCTATTGCCAACCTCATCTTTTCGACCACCGGCGCAAGTTCCGGGGTTGAAGATGCCGCGGCGACCTATTATCGAATTAGAATCTGGGGGGCGCCACTGCATCTCATGCTACTCGCCATGATGGGTTACCTGCTGGGCCAACAAGCATCACGTTACGTCCTGATCCTGCAGTTGATACTGAACCTCACCAATATCATCTTGGACCTAGTATTCGTAGTCCTGCTCAACTGGTCTGTTGAAGGCGTTGCCGCTGCAACCTTGATTGCTGAAGCGGTGACGCTCATCGCCGGGTTTTGGATTCTCGCGCGGCATTTCAATTTTTTTTCGGGCGCATTCGATCCTGCTCAAATTTTCGCATTAAAAGCCATCAAAGCTTTATTTCGGGTAAACCGAGACATCATGATTCGCACGCTATGTTTAATCTTTGCCTTTGCCTGGTTCACAGATCAGGGCGCTCGGCTCGGGGACTTGTCCCTTGCGGCCAATCTCATTTTGATGCAGTTTGTGACGTTTTCTGCCTTTTTTATAGATGGTTTTGCGATCGCAAGTGAATCCATCATGGGCGAGGCGCACGGCAAACGCGATCGCCTAGCAACCGACGACATCATCCGAGCCGCCTTCATCAGCGGTGGCTTGTTAGCCTTCGTGCTGAGCCTTGCGTTCTTTTTCCTGTCGCCCTTAATCATGCGGCTGCTGACCAGTAGTCCAGCGGTGATCAACGAGGCAACGCAGTTCAGTCTTTGGATGGTGGCGACACCCTTCGTCTCTTTCGCAGCCTATATTTATGATGGACTCTTCATTGGAGCAACCAAGACCGAGGAAATGCGTACGGCCATGATTGTGTCGCTCTTTGTGTTCTTGGCAGCTTGGTGGCTCACACAATCCCTTGAGAATCATGGCCTTTGGCTCGCACTCATGATTTACTATGTGGCGCGTGCAGCCAGTCTTTGGGTTTACCAACAGCGGCTATACGATTTTTCAGATCACGATGCAAAAACGACGGAGCAAACACTATGAAAATTTCAACCTTAATGAGCTATGCCCATGGATTTGGGGGCGCGAGCCAAGAAATTGTTGAGCTCGAAAAAGCAGGCTTGGATGTCGTTTGGGTTCCAGAGGCTTATTCTTTCGATGCCGTGAGCGCAATGGGTTACCTTGCAGCCAAGACCGAGCGCCTTACGATCGCCAGTGGTATCTTAAACATTTACAGCCGGACGCCATCGCTACTCGCGATGACCGCTGCTGGTCTGGATGAGCTCTCAAACGGTCGATTTATGCTCGGCTTGGGCGCGTCAGGCCCTCAGGTTGTCGAAGGCTTTCATGGCGTGCCCTATGACGCGCCCATGACCCGAATTCGAGAAATTGTTGAAATTTGCCGTGACGTTTGGCTTCGAGAAGACAAGTTAAACTACGCAGGGAAGAAGTACCAAATTCCGCTGCCAAAGGACCAGGGCACAGGCCTTGGCATTCCCCTAAAAATCATCAACCACCCGTACCGCGAGGAGATCCCCATCGCCTTGGCAACCCTAGGTGAAAAAAGTGTTGAAATGACCGCAGAGATGGCAGACGCCTGGCTACCCGCCTTCTTTATGGCGGAAGGCGCCGACGCCGTCTGGGGTGATGCCTTGCGAGCTGGTCAGAAAAAACGAGATCCAGGCCGCCCACCCCTCGACATCTATGCAGGTGGCGCCGTCGCCATTGGCGATAACCTCGAGTCTTACCGCGACATGTCCCGATCTGGGATTGCCCTTTACGTTGGCGGCATGGGCGCAAAGGACAAAAACTTCTACAACCAAGTCTTTCGAAAATACGGCTATGAGGCGGAGGCCGAAGCCATCCAAGAACTGTATCTCTCTGGTCGTAAATCAGAGGCTGAAGCGGCCATCCCGCAGTCCTACCTTGACGCAACCTCGCTCGTTGGCTCGTCCGGTTTTGTAAAAGATCGACTGGTAGCTCTGAAGGAACACGGCGTCACCTCGCTGAATGTTTCATTCTTAGGCACGACCAGTCGCGAGCGTGTCGCCCATTGCGATGCCCTCAAGAACTTGGTCGAATCGATTTAGCATCCAAGCACAACGTCCAGGCTGCACCAGCTGGCTTGGGCGTTGCACGGAGCACTCGAGATGAAACCACATCCAGAGCAGCAGCTCACACTCATTGCTGATTTCGCGGCAGAAATACTCAAGCAGCATGACCTTGATGACATTCTATGGTTGATTATTGATCGCATCATCAAAGCGCTTCATTTTGAAGACTGCGTTATTTACCTGCTACCAATCGGCGGCGATCGCCTGATTCAACGCGCTGCATTCGGACCCAAAAACCCCATAGGCAGAGAAATCAGTAACCCCATTGCGATCCCTCTCGGAAAAGGGATTGTTGGCACAGCCGCCCTTCTCAAAAAAGTACTCGTTGTGGATGATGCAAGGCAAGACGCCCGATACCTGGTTGATGATCAGCTCCGGTGTTCTGAAATTTCTGTTCCGATTGTTTTTGAAGACCGTGTGCTCGGCGTCATCGACTCCGAACATCCAGCCCCAGGTTACTTCAAAGACTGGCACGTGCAGTTTTTAACAACTGTTGCGAATATGACTGCTGTACGACTTTCAGAAATCTTGCGGCAACAGAAATTGACTGAGACGCAAACGGCATTGCAGTCGAGCAGAGCAAGCACGCAACGGCAGAATCCAAATTTTTTAAGCGATCAAGATACCGAAGATGCCAACCGGCATTTCTTCGTTAGTCGACTCAGCCATGAAGTGAAAACCCCGCTCAACGCTATCGTTGGCATGAGCGATCTATTGCTAGAGGAAAATGCCGCTCAGGAAATGGTTGAACCTCTGACTATTATTCAACAAGCGGCTTATGGCCTAGATGCGACCTTGACGAAGCTTTTGATTTCGCTCTCGCCGCAGGTTGCAGTGGAGCCGATCTCGGATGCCCCTTACGAGCTAACGCCCTACTTACAAGCGATCATCGAAGAGGCGACGGCGGCCCAGCTCGGCCAGGTCCTGCTTGAGGTCAAAGAAGTCCCAGCTCAAATCACCTTTCGGGGCGGTACAGTTAAAGAGATTCTAAGCATTTTACTCTCTAACGCTCTGATCCACAGTGGTCAAAATGCGGCCACACTGCGCGTTGCTTTAACGAACTGGCAAGATGATTTCGGCCTTTCGTTTCAAGTTATTGATACAGGCCCGGGCATCCCTCACGAGCTTCGAAAAAAGATTTTCGAGCTGTTTTACCAAGGCGGCGATTTTTCAGCATCGCCTGGCAAGGGTATGGGATTGACCGTCGCCAAAGCGCTCAGCGAGCGCTTGAACGGCTGTCTCGTGCTCAATGAAGATGATCCGAATACCTGTTTCGAGCTGATTGTTCCTGCTCGCCCAATCGCCCGGTAGGCCTGACCCCAGCAAACAAACCGACTGCTGGACCCGCGTTATGCCGGTCTCACAACACTCGTTCGTCGCGGCATCTGGTGCATCGATCCATCATTTTTAACCCGGTACATGATCTGCAGTTAGTAATTGCGCGTATCTAGGTCTTTGAAAAACAAGGATTCAACTATGCTCCGCCTACTCGCCCTGGCTGCGCACTTCAGCCCCTTCAATCCAGGTCCTTATGATCCGGCGGTCGTTGAATTGTTAAACGCTTATTTCAAGCCTGCCCTACCGGAAAAAGCCATTGCTGAGCCGATCGCCGATTGTAGTGCGCCCACAGAAGCGGCCACAGAAAAAGCCACGTTAAAGGCAGCCTAAGCGCATTTCATCAGAACATGAGGGCCGGGCCGTTGGTGACCAATTCGCGCAAGGAATACGCCCGCGCCAAGCTATTGAATGACTTCGCCAACTGTCCTAACCAACCGGGCGGCATAAGCCCCTCAAATTGAGCGCCTCAAACCATGATGGCGCGACAGCCTTCCACCTTGCGCGCCACGAACGCTGACATCGCTCACTCACCGCCATTTTCGTTAACGCCGCAGCCAGCTCAGCTGCACCAAGGTGCCGGTCCGCCTTGCTTGCAACCTTTGACATTCCCAGCTATAAAGCTCGCTCACGAGGCAGCCTAATTGACCACCGTACCTTCACCAGATTCTCGCCGAGCGATGTATCGCAGCTTGTTGCTACCGGTCTACCTCCCTTCTTTTTTGATGTCCGTGTGCCAGGGCGCGGCCTTACTTTTACTTCCCTTGTATGCCCTCGATATTGGGGGCAGCCCTGCCATGGCGGCAATCATCTTCGCCTGCCGAGGCTTGGGTAATATGCTGGCGGATGTTCCTGCAGGTTTAGCCGCAGAAAAATTTGGGGACGCGCGGGTGATGCAGGTGGGCGTCGCGCTCATGGTTTTAGCCGCGGTTGGTTGCGCCTTTGCTAGTAATCTGCTCCATCTAGGCCTGTTTGCCCTGATCATTGGTCTTTCTATGGCGACTTGGCTGCTGGCACGCCTCACCCTAATCAGTGATCTCGTCGCAATTAATTTTCGCGGACAAGCCTTGTCGACTATGGCCGGACTGCAGCGTTTTGGGAACTTTCTCGGCCCGCTTTCGACCGGCTATATTGTTTATGAATTTGGTTATACAACAGCCTTTTTGCTGATCGCAGCACTCGCAGGCACGACTTATGTGCTGTTAATGACGCGGGCCACGCGCTCTGAGGGAGAAGCACCTGGATCACCAACGGCAGCCACCTCAAAAGCCCCCCAGGTTCGACAAGATTCATCGACGAACGCGGCGGCGCATCCAATTTGGCAGCTGCTACGCGCGCATCGAAGCATCCTGCTAACTGGTGGCGCCGTCGTGTTTTTACTGACCCTCATTCGCGCCGCAAGAACCCTTTTATTGCCCCTTTGGGGAATCAGCCTTGGACTGAATGCAGCACAGATCGGTGCAATCGTTGGCTTGGCTGCTGGACTGGATATGCTGATGTTTCCGGTCGCAGGGCTCATAATGGATCGCCTAGGAAGGCGACCTGCAGGCATGAGCTGTTTAGGACTTTTAAGCTTTGGTCTGCTGCTTTTGTCTTTCACCAGCACACCCTTAACCTTTACGCTTGCTGCCTGTGTTGCCGGCATTGGCAATGGACTCGGCTCAGGGATCAATATGACCCTTGGAACAGACTTCGCGCCGGTTCAGCAACGCGGTCATTTCCTCGGTGTTTGGCGCTTAATCGGGGACGCGGGTGCCTTCGCGGGTCCAACTTTGATCAGTGCGATCACCGCGAGCGTTGGACTCAGCATGAGTATACTCAGTGCGTCAGCCTTCGGGTTTTTTGGTCTGCTGATGATGGCCCGATTTGTACCCGAGACACTTAAAAAGCAAGCTCCTCGCAGCCAGATAAAGGATCCATCTTGATCAAACCCCTCAATATTTACTTTATCGCAACGGGCAGCTGGTACCTCTCCTATGGCATGCAAAGCGTCGTTTTCGCCTGGCTGGTCACGATTATTTTGAACGAAACGCCAGATAAGGTTGGCCTTGCTCAAATGGCATATCTGCTGCCTGGCACCGTTTTCATTCTCATCGGCGGAAGCATTGCAGATCAATTTGGCGGACGTAAAATTGCCCTTATCGCCCAGTGTGCGGCCGCCAGTATGGCAGCAGGTCTTGCGCTTTCGATGGCGTTGACCAGCTTTTCTTACGATAAGTTTCTCGTATTCGCGGTTTGCATGGGTTGCACGCAGGCTATTTTAACGCCTGCTAGAGACGGCCTGTTGCCCCTGGTAGCCGAAGGACAAATTCAACGGCGCGTGGTTCAGGCCAGCATGATTCAATTCGGGATTCAAATGATTGGTTTTGTCCTGGCGTCCATGGCGGATTCCGTTGGCGCGGTCGTAATGCTTTCGGTGCAGAGCGTCGTCTTATCCATTGGCGCCGTCGCCTACTATTATCTGTCGGTACCCTTGGTTAAAAGCGCTAGGACCCAAGCCCGAATGATTAACCAATTAGTGGCATCCATTACCGAGGGCTTTCGAAGCGTCATGGCCTCGCCCGGCATGCGAATGGTCGTCTTGCAAAACTGTGCGATGGGCATCTTCTTCATGGGCTCCTACATCGTAACCGTCCCTCTGCTGATCAGAGAAGTTTATGACGGGTCATCAACCGAGCTCTCGCTGATCAATGCCGCCAACTCACTTGGCCTATTCTTAACCATTGTGGTGCTGCTTCGTGTCGGTGACATCAAACGCCAAGGCCGAGCCCTGTTGATCGCTCAGGGCTTTGGGGCACTGGTTTTATCGATGGCAGCCATTCAGGTCAGCTTTACCACGCTTATGGGCATTTTATTTGTTTGGGGCATGTGCGGCGGCATGGCCATGACCATGGCCCGAACCATCATGCAGGAGCAGTCAGATGAGCATCAGCGTGGCCGCATGATGGGATTTTACGCCTTCTCTTTTATGGGATCTGGTCCGATCGGCGCGTTATTATCGGGTTATCTTGTTGCCTGGTTTGGCCCGAGCACGAGCCTTGCCATTGCCTCACTGTGCATGTTCGTTGTTGTGGTTCTCGTCGGCACCCAATCAAACCTCTGGCACCTCAGCCACAAAGCCAAGGCCTAATCTGCATGCCATCAAACCTAGCCGCGCGCTCATGACCCGCCCCATCATTGACCCGCATTTCGGGATCGATCTTGATCGTTTGACAGCGTTCCTGTCCGCCTCAGACCAGGTCGTTTGTTTAACCGGGGCAGGCTGCAGCCTCGCCTCTGGCATTCCGACTTACCGAACCGAAAACGGCGATTGGCAGGGCCGTAACCCCATCAATCACCAAGATTTTCTAGAAGCCTTTGAAACCCGGCAACGCTACTGGGCTCGGAGTTTCATGGGCTGGCCATTAATGAGTAACGCGCAGCCTAACCCAGCACACCGAGCGCTCACAGAGCTTGTAACCCTCGGCAAAATCAAGACGTTGATTACACAAAATGTCGATTCGCTACACGAGCAGGCAGGATTAACCGACGTCCAGCATTTACATGGCGACTTGACCGAGGTGACTTGCTTGGTCTGCGGTGCATCCGAGCCTAGGATTCAATTACAAACTAGGCTGGCCGACCTCAACACACATCTGGAACTTGACGGTGAAATTAAGCCTGACGGCGACGCAGAGATATCACCTGAGGTCATTCAGCAATTTAAGATTGCACATTGCTTGCTTTGCGGCGGAACCCTTAAACCGAACGTGGTCTTTTTTGGGGGGCGAGTCAACCCAGCCCTGGTTCAGAGCATCTACCACGCGATCGAGCAAGCTGATGCTTTATGGGTGATCGGCAGTTCACTCAAGCTGTTCTCGGGTTATCGCTTTTGTCGGCACGCACTTGCTTTCGGCAAGCCCATTGCACTACTCAATCCTGGTTGGACACGTGCGGACCCAATTGCCACCCTCAAAATAGTCCAGCCAGCCGAAATTATCCTGCCGGCGGTCCTAGACCGACTCGCCAATTTGCCGTAGCACGTCAGACAAGGGCGTGAGCGTAAGATTGAGTTCGGCCGCAGTCTCGGATTCGATTTGGTCATCATGATCCAATAACTCGAGCATTGCTCGGGTGACCGGCGGCGATGCCAGAACGACTTCGAAAAACCCCGCAATCAAATAGCCCAGTCCAACGGGTAATGAAATGACGCGCGGCTTACGATCCCCGTTGGCCTGCGCACAACGATGGATCAAAGCGCGTCGGCTCACCGACTCAGGGCCCCCTAGCTCTAGTACACCCGCGCTCGGCTGCGCAAGCAATATCCCCAGCGCTTTGATGACATCTCCTGCGTAAATCGGTTGCTCCAAGCTCTCTGCTCTAAATGTCAGCGCGAACCGCTTGCGGGCATTACCAAGCAACGCCCGGCTTGCATAATCGCCTTCGCCCAACACCATTGGAACGCGAAGCACGGTACTGCCGGGCAACCCTTCCAGCTGAATCGACTCTGCCTTCGCACGCGATGCAAAACAGGCATTTTTAGAACTCAGATCTGATCCGCAGATACCCAATGTCAGAATCCGCGGGACTCCGGCACGTTGACAGGCAGCCACCAAAGCTGCCGCAGTTTCTTCATGGGCCTTTTGGTAAGGATTTGACTTGGTCGCCTTAATAATCCCAGTTAAGTTGATCAGAACTTCAGCGCCCTCAGCCAAACGCGACATCTGCTGGGTATCGCCATAAGCCACAATGGCGACTTGGCACGGCAACTGAAACAATACTTCCGCCGCAGCCGGTGAACGGACCAACGCAACAAGGTCATGTTCTGCACCAAAAGTTTCAATGAATCGTCGCCCTAGATGGCCGTTGGCTCCTGCGATCAGTATCTTCATCGCGAAGTCACCCGATACAACCAATAATGCTCAGGCACCTCTGGCACTGGCGGCACGCGCGCAAGCTGGTCCCAACGAGCCGCCCAACTAAAGGCCACCTCCTGCGCGTTCGTGGCGCGCTCTAAGATCACGGGGTAAATCTGAGACGCGATTTTGACCCGCGCCAGCTTTGTTCGATCAACATAATGTGACCAGACCTTGTCTTGGCAATGCATACAACCGATATAAAGCTGACCATCAACATGCCAGCAATTGACGGTGACCGAATGGGGGTATTGCGGACGGGTTTCGAGCTGGCAATGCCCGGCTCTTTCAACGAACCCCCAGGCAGCGATCGGCGCGTCAACTACGTTTCCAACAAGGCGCGCGCCAGGCAGGCGGTCCAACGGACCAATCCCCATGAGCAGCGCGATAACCATCAAAAGGCCTACGACGCGCCCAATAATTGATTGGGCAGTTCGCCTTCTGCTGCGCCAAATTCGCGGCATACCTATCATTGTTCAAGGATACTTTGTCGATTCATCATTTCTGTTAAAATCTCAATTTTGCGGCGAACAAGGAAGCTTTTATCATAAGCGGTTTAATCCAATTACCCAATGTCATCAGCGCAAGTCGATTTGTACTCAGCGCCGCAATGATCCTGACTGTATCCCAACAGCTTTGGCTTCTTTCTGGGACGGTGTTCTTACTCGCTGTCGCCAGTGATCTTTTGGACGGCGCGCTCGCTCGACGGCTTGATCAGGTCACCAAGATCGGAGGATTAATCGATCATGCAGCTGATGCAACCTTTGTCACGATCACCATCACGTGCTTGGCGCTACAGCAAGAACGCTCACTGCTACTCCCCATGTTAATCATCCTCGCCTTTACCCAGTATGTTATCGACTCTCGCGCACACCGCGGCCAGCGCTTGATCGCCAGTCGCCTCGGGCGCTATAACGGCATTGGTTACTTTTTGTTCGCTGGCGCCTTGCTGCTTGATGAGGTTGTCACGCCCTCGCCCATTTGGGGTATTGCCTTAATGCTGACCTACTGGGCACTGTTCACAACGACCCTGTTGTCGATCTTCGATCGAGCACTTGCTCAGCGTCAATCCTGAAGACCGGATACGGGGGTTCCTTCATCAAATAATTGACGATTTGCCATGGGTAGAAATACGAGGCCAATCAGAGCATTGAAACTGACAAAAAACGTGTGCATGACCAAAGAAAAAATACCCACCTCCGGAAAGTCTGGGAACAAGACCGTCCAGAGCACTAAAGCCCCAGCGTGAAACGGCAGCGGGAGTGCCGCCGCAATAAAAATCACGGGCAAAAATGCGAGCATCTGGCCAAATGCAACCGGAACCGAAAATAGGTTGAGCGACAAGGTGTAAACCAAGACTGCCAACAACAAATTAGGCGCCTTAAAAAGCAGAATCAGGCCGTAATCAAGCGCTCGAGCCTGCCGAAATGCCGAAAACAAACTATTGTCTCTAAACCGCCAGCCGTCAAACCAATCGCTGCGAAAGAGCATCAAATGAACCGGAAAGTAGCACGCGGCCACAACAAAGACCGAGATCAATATTTGATGCAAGGCAACTTGGCTCGATGCCGCCACCACCAAATCATAATATAGCCAGACGCCAACGGCCGAGAAGATCAGCAATTGGTAAATCTCCACCATGCCAAGCAATACCATGCTCGAGATCGCTTTCCAGCCTGGAATTTCATGCCGTCTCAATAAATAAAGGCTCATAGCCCCTTTTCCAATCTGTTCATTAATCAACGATAAGATATAAGCGCTCGCTCGAATCGGCAGCATATCTCGATATCGAACCGCGCTAGAATTAAACCACCGCACGACGCGCCATGTGGCGTGGGTATCCACCAAAAAGAAAAAGATGGAATACGGCATCATCACACACAACCAAAGGACCCAATCAGCAGCGGCAAAAAAATCGCCTATAAAGGTTAGTAGTGTCTTGTCTTCACGTGCTGCAGCGGCATTTGTGCGCGCATAGACTAAATAAAAACACCCTGCTGTGAGACTCCAAAGTAAAGCCTTTCCCGCAAGCCTCCGAATAGCCGATTTGGGTTGTTGGTCTGTATTTTGATCCATGGTTAATTCACTATCCTCAAGTTATGGTCACAAATTACTACGACAACCAAATCGGCAGCGCAGAGACAACAATGTTTTCAATAAACGATAACGTGTCACAGATCACTCAGGTGTCGTGACCTATCGCTTCGGCCTCAGCCAGGGGGTAACTCGGAACAACGCGATTGCGACCCGCGTCCTTTGCTTTATAGAGGTTATCATCCGCCAGGCGCAATAGATCCTCTGAAGTCGTGCTACGGTCTTTGCCGTCCCACCAAAAATAACCAATACTCACGGTTAATTTCGCTCGGATCCCTGCATGGTTAAAAACGTGATTCTGAACATCTTTGCAAATTCGTTGCGCCAGTTCTTGCACGGCAATCTCGGTTTCTTCCCGAACCAAAAAGACGAACTCTTCACCACCATATCGAGCAAGCAGGTCATACCCTCGAATTTTAGTGGTCAACATCATCGCGAGTTCTTTGAGCACAAAATCACCGTAGGCGTGACCAAACCGATCATTGACTAATTTAAAATGATCTATGTCCATAAAAAGCAATGCAAGCGAGGATTGCTTCCGAAAACTGTACTCGTGCTCTTTGACTAATGCGTCGGCAAAAAACCGCACGTTATAGAGCTCCGTTAAGCCATCGCGAATCGCAAGTTGTCTTAGAGCTGCGTGATAGCGCTCATCTTCTTCGTCAAAATACCGAAATTTAAAACTCACGCTACCCAGTTCCAAGCGGTCGCCATCCTCAAGCAGGGTCAATCCCGTAAGCAGCATGCCATTTTGAATTATTAAATTATCGCTTCTTGAATTAATGCGCCAAGTGCCCGAATCATCCAACAGGAGTTCAGCGTGTTGTCGATCAACACCGCGCATTGGCAGAAACAGACCGGCACCTTCATCACTGCCAATGACCATCTCGGGGCCCGTCAACCGACAAACGGTACCCAACCCCTCCTCACTTGTAATAATCAAGCAAGGATAAACCTTTTTGGCTGCGGACTTAGACAAAAACACTTCCTGTTCGCTCAAGACGAGCACTAATTTATAGCATGGTTAGCGCGTATCCCATAACGCTCATAAAAACACTTCAATGGCCTTAAGCTGGGATTTGCCGAATATGATTATTTACCAAACCGACGCTCTCGCTGCTGATAAATTCTAATCGCACGCCAAAAATCAATCATCCGAAAAGCGGGCCAATAGACTTCGGTAAAATACAGCTCGGAGTAGGCACTCTGCCAGAGCAAAAACCCCGATAATCGCTCCTCCCCTGAGGTCCTGATAATCAGATCAGGGTCCGGCACACCCACCGTATAGAGATATTCAGAAAAACGTTGCTCGCTAATCTCTTCTATTGGTAATTCGCCCGACTGCACCTCGCCCGCAATCCGCTTCACCGCGTCGATAATTTCAGCACGCCCGCCATAACTCAAAGCAATATTGAGTAAAAATTGATCGTGATCCGCTGTCATAGTTTCAACCAAATCAATTTGGTCATTCATAGCCTGGCTCAGGTCCTCACGACGTCCAATAACCTTCACCTTAACGCGATCCGCTAAGAATTCAGGATCGGTTTGAAAGTGTTTCAACTTCGCCATGATCAAGTCCATTAAGTAGTCGACTTCACCTTCAGGGCGGTTGAAGTTTTCGGTAGAAAACCCAAACAACGTAACAACCTTAATGTCCAAACGCCGGCACCATCGCAAGAACTCCTCAACGCGTTTGGAACCCTCTTCATGACCCAGGTTTTGCGCAAGGCCTCGTCCTCGCGCGAAGCGCCGATTGCCATCGAGTATCAGTCCAATATGGTTCGGGCTTGGACCCGTTTTAACCTGAGTCCACAGAAATCGCTCATACAGCCGATACAACCAATTACTCACGAATGCTCCTTATTCGTTATGGCCTGTCCCCAAGCATCTTGAAAGACCAACTTTTCTATCGGCCGCCGGGTAATTGGGCCATGGCCTTTCAAAACCGGGTAACCGATCGGAATGTGCGCGCACGTACCCCAGTCTTCAGGGATTGCAAGCAAATCTTTGATTGCGGCTTCTTGGTAACACAAAAGCGTTGTTAAGACGCAGCCTAGCCCCTCGACTCGACAAGCAAGCATCAGGTTTTGCACAGCCGTATAAACTGAGCCACCCCCAACGACCGAAGGGCGGTCCAAATCTGCATCCGTGATCGCCATTAGGGCCGGATTAAAGCAAAAAATGACCATCACGGGCACTTGGCCCAAGTGCGCGGCAAGATAATCCCCTGCGCGTAGCATTTTTTGTCGCGCTGGGGCCAGCGCTGAGCCTTCAGCGCGCATCTCTTGTGTATAGCTCGTCCACTCTTGCGCGTATAGACCTTGCAACACACTGAGCTTTTGCCGGTCTTGAACTGTGATCATTCGAAAAGGTTGCACATTGCCGCCCGTTGGCGCCCAACTTGCAGCCGTTAAAACCCGTGTCAACACGTCTTCCGGAATTGGATCAATCCTTAACCTTCGAACAGCTCGCTGAGAGCCCATTGCCTCATAAAGATCCATTATTAGCTCCTAGAAAAAGCTCGATTAGCAGATAATCTGCCATCAAGCCCGTTCAATCTTGAACCCGCACTTTCTATCACAAGTCAGCATTTAATCCCACCTCAAGAAAAGGTTGTGCCCGCCGATAACCGGCGATTTAGTCGATATGGAAATACATCCAGTACCGTTTGGACTCGAAGTTGGTTTTGGACGGATTGCCAATATTTAGGCGTGAACAGATCCCTATGGTTTTCCGAGAAACTCGACCGTAATGGCCCTTTGGCTAGCAAAAAATGTTCAAATTCTTCGGGAAACACATCAAATTCGCCAACCTCAAACCAGGGCTCTTGTTCCAAGGCAGCATTCTCATCATTGTTTACCGGCAGCGCGCGAAACTGCACATCAGTCAGATAACAAATTTCATCATAATCATAAAATATAACCCTTCCATGGCGGGTAACCCCAAAATTCTTGGGCAACATATCACCTGGGAAAATGTTCGCCGCGGCCAACTGTTTAATCGCCAACCCATAGTCGTCTATGACGAGGTCTCGTTCAAATTCCGTACAGCTTCTTAAGTACAGATTTAAGGGTGTCATCAATCGCTCGACATACACATGGTGCAACACCACCTCGTCACCGACTAACGACACTGAGTGGCTACCCTCAGCCAGCAATGTTTGTAAGACTTGATCCTCGAATCGCGATGCTGGTAGACGCAACTCTAAAAACTCGTGGGTATCCGCCATACGGCCAACCCGATCGTGGGTTTTAACCAGGTGATAGGCCTGTTTCACGGCCGCAGCGGTCACCTTTTTGGATGGCGGAAACCGGTCTCTGATGACTTTAAAAACGACTTGGTGCGAGGCCAGCGTAAACACCAGCATCACAAGACCCTCGATGCCCTCGGCCTTTTTAAAAAGATCCTTTGATTGCCCTAGATGTTGGGAAAGTTCAGCATAAAATGCCGTTTTGCCATGTTTGTAGTAGCCTAAACTGCTGTAAAGCTCCGAGGGTTTTTTCGCCGGCATAAGGCTATTCAAAAACTGCACAATTGCGGCAGGCCGGTTCACATCCACCATAAAATAGGCGCGCGTAAAACTGAATATTCGGGACAAGTCTTTCTCATTCCAAAGCACGGAATCCACCGAAATACCAACACCGGCTTCGTTATTTAACGCAAAGACAAGCGGCAGTACATGAGTACCAATGGCCAAACGCCCGATAAGATAGGCACCTTTATTTCGATAAAAAACACTCCGCAACATCACGGCGCTGATCGATTTCACGCCCATCAAAGCAGGAATGTTGTCAGTCATGAGCGCGGCTATCGTTTGAACATCCCCGTCAAGATGCGCAAACGGAACGTCGAAAGGGAAACTCAAAAGAATCATTTCCACGAGGCTTGAGAGATTCTCAGCGCGATTAAACTGAAACGTTTCAAAGGGTTCAAGAGGTGCCTGCGCTATCACCATCTGCCGAACAAAGGCTTGTTCATGATTTAGGTGCGTTCTGCCAACTAGTTTACGAAAAATCGTGTTGTAACCCGTTTGCGCGAGCTCTCGATCAGGTAAGCCTTCGGTTAGTGCCTCAAAATATCGGCGGGTTGTTATCCAGTCTTGACTCGAAAACCCGCTAATCAAAGGCGTTAACCGTTGCAGACAGCCAGATCTAAACTGGCTATATAGTTGAATACGCGAGCGTGCTGCGGTTTGCGCTCCCAGCCAGTCTGAGGCCTGAAATCGCGCCCTCGCACCGCCCGTTATCGTCTGAAAGTCGGCACGATAGGCAGAAAAATCCCGAAGCAACAAGACCGCAACTTGCCAGGGTCGATTTCGCCAGCCGCTGGCATCCTGTAACGTTTGGGATTGTTTTATCGTCATGATGATATAACCTACTTTTTTCTGATGGCAGCAAGCCGCCTCCAATGACCTGCATTCTAACCTGCTGATGTCAAAACGCAGCGCTTTGCGCGCATTCTAAATTGGCAGTCGAAACGCCTCAGCACGTTGCGCTCCTCTGGCGGGCTAATCTGACGGTTGAAGTCAAGGGTGTTATCGCACCAAATGTTCTGAGCCGTGAACGATTCAGCTTAAGTGTCGAAATCGGTGACTCAGCACTGTTTTTAAGGGGTGTTATTACAAGGCCAGGCAGTCTATAATTTGGTCTGACCAATTCGGTAGTACCAATACGGTTCGACCAAATGTGGAAAGATCAAATTGGTATAGACCAAATAGAGAAAGACCAAATAGGGATAGACCAAATAGGGATAGACCCAATACGATTTCAATCAGTGTTATCCCAAAAATGTTCTTTCTGATCGGCACTCAAATTGGCCGGACCAAATTGGTCAGACCCGCTTGGTCAAACCAATTTGAACCAAAGACATATAAGGGCCGTATTATGGATAACGGTTACATACATCTAATCAACGAAACAACCTGTTTATGATTGATATCGCGAACCAAAGTACGGCCACGCCTGCTCGAGCCCAAGATATCGCAGAGCACTTGCGCGACGAAATTTTGCTCGGCCAATATCGGCAAGGCGAGAGACTCCCGTCTGAACGCGACTTGGCCGCACGCTTTCAGGTAAATCGCGGGGCCATCAGAGAAGCCATTAAGATCCTAGCTCAGTTAGGGATTGTCAAAGTGCAACCCGGCGGCGTGCGAATTCTAGGTATCCACGATGCTAGCCTCGATGTGCTGGGCCCCTTGCTGGACCTTGGCGATAGAGGACCCGAAAATCTTACCTCGGACCTGATTTCCGTCTTCGGAGCATTGCTCGCCCTTTCGGCGCGGCTCGCGCTACAAACCGCGAGTAAAGCGCAAGAGCAGCGGCTCTTAGAAATCCTTACCGAATCGCCCTCAGCCGGCGACCTCCCCAACGATAATAATGCGGCAGAACGTGAAAAACTGGCACAGTTCGCCGAGGCACTTACCGATATTAATAACAACTTAGTACTCCGACTCATCGGTAACGGCTTGCGCACTCAAATGGTAGGGCGCCTAGAGCGTCGCCACCCCTCCGCCACGTCGAACGAGGAATTTTTTCGCGCAATGGCGCTCACCATTCAACGAAGCGATGCGAATGGGTTAGCCAAGACCATTATCCAACGCTTTGACGACATCAAACGTAATCTTGACGCCACTACCATCCCGACGCCTACCGAATTCAATAGGAACCCGAATCATGCCTAAAACTGCTATTAAAGCCGTCATTACGATTGCCGTATTACTCGCCGCCGTTGCCGCCGCGGCAGGAATCATTATGTCCCGGCCTACGCCGGAACAGCTGACCGTATCAGAATCAACGAGTGCAATTCGAGCTATGACGGTTGAGAAAGAATCCCTGCGCTTATCGATTCGATCCGAAGGCACGGTAACCCCAAAAACCCAAACCGACTTAATTCCCGAAGTTAAAGGTCGCGTGACTTGGATATCCTCCAATCTGGTGGTCGGCGGCTACTTTCAAAAGGGCGATTTGCTCGTGACCATTGACGCGGCGGACTATGAAGCGCGATCTGGCCTGGCGCAGGCTCAGCTCCTCCGCGCTGAGGCAGAGCTCGAACACAAACGTTTTGAGTACAAAAGGTTACAGACCCTTATTCAAGACAACTTGGTCAGCCAATCCAACTTAGAGAATGCTGCGCGCGCCCATAAAATTGCCGAAGCCAATGTCATTGAATCGAAAATCAATCTGGGCCAAGCAAAGCGCGACCTGGCTCGGACTAAAATCACAGCACCTTTTGAGGGCATGGTTCGCTCTGAAGCTATTGATATTGGTCAATTCGTGCAGCAAGGAGCGCCAATAGCTTCGATTTACGCAAGCGATGCGGTTGAAATCCGGCTACCGATCGTTAACGCGCAGATGGCCTATCTCAGCGCCGCAAGCTTGCGGCGGGGTGAACTCGACCCAAAAACCGCGCCGATGATACGACTTACGGCGCGTTATGCGGGCAAGTCTTTTGTCTGGCAGGGCCAATTGGCCCGAACTGAGGGCGAAATCGATGCCCAGAGTCGCATGATCACAGCCGTAGCTCGGGTAAACCAAAACGGGCAATCTCCCGATGTGCCACCACTGCAGGTCGGCACATTCGTCGCCGCTGAAATTCAAGGACAGTACTTAGACAGCATTGTTCGCCTGCCTCGGGCAGCCTTGCGGCCCAATAACCAAGTCTTGATTATTGACGTTGATAACCGATTGCGATTTAGAGATGTTAGCGTTCTGCGGCTTGAAAATGATTTTGTCCTCATCGACGACGGGCTTGAAAGTGGCGAGGTGGTTAACTTGTCCCCAATTCAGACGGTGGTGGATGGCATGCGGGTCTCGCTAACCCTTGAACCGACAGCAGATCGAGGCTAGCGGTTATGGAAAAAAGTATCGCTTGGTTTGCCGATAACCCGGTTGCCGCCAACCTGCTGATGTTAATTTTATTGGTGGGCGGTGTGTTCTCATTAAACTCAATGCACAAAGAAGAATTCCCCAGTATTGAGCCGGGCATCATCCAAATCACGATTCCGTATTTGGGCGCCGCGCCGGTCGAGGCCGAAAAAGCCGTTTGTATCCGGGTTGAGGAGGCCATTGAAGGCTTGGATGGTATCGAGCGCATGACCGCAACCGCATCGGAAGGCGCTTGCACCGTCTTTCTTGAAGTCTTTGCCGATGCAGATTTGACCGTTACCCTCAATGAGGTCAAGAGCCGAGTTGATGCCATCAACACCTTCCCCAGTGAAACCGAAAAGCCGATCGTGTCCTCGTTGCAGTTTCGCGGCAAAACCATCTCGGTTGTGGTCTCAGGTGAAACGGATGAGGCCACCTTGAAGCTGGTCGCTGAAGGGATGCGCGATGACATCGCTGGCCTTGAGGGCATCTCTCAGGTCAGCGTCAATTACGCCAAACCTTGGGAGATCTCGATCGAGGTGAGCGAACAGGTTCTGAGGCAGTACAGCCTAACCATGACCGATGTTGCCAATGCAATCCGGCAGGCCTCGCTCGACATGCCGGGCGGCTCCGTCAAGACCGACGGCGGCGAAGTATTGATCCGCAGCCAAGGCCAAGCCTACAAAGGCACGGATTTCGAGCGCATCGAGATTCTGAGTCGGGCAGACGGCTCAAAGATAACCCTTGCCGACATCGCAATCGTAAGGGATGCCTTTCAGGAAGGTTTTTTGGGCGCCAAATACGACGGTCGACGGGCTGTGACCATTACCGTTTACCGCGTCGGAGATGAAGACACCATCACCTCTGCCGATTCGGTCAAGGCGTATGTCGCACAGAAGTCCGCAGAGGTGCCGGAAGGTCTGAACCTTGATGTTTGGATCGATGAGTCCATCCCGCTGAATCGCCGAATCAATGCGCTCACCAAAAATGCCTATGCGGGCCTTGTTTTAGTGTTGCTCATACTGACCTTATTTCTTCGATTCAAAGTTGCCCTCTGGGTCGCTGCAGGCATTCCCATTGCGGTCCTTGGCGCGATTTGGATGTTTCCCGTTGCGGGATTAAATATTTCCTCCTTAACGGTGTTGGCCTTTATTTTGGTGCTTGGCATCGTGGTTGATGACGCCATCGTGGTCGGTGAGCGTATTTTCTCCTTCGAAAGCAAAACCGAGACAAAGCGCGAAGCCGCGGTTCAAGGAACGAATGAAGTCGTCACTCCGGTGGTCTTTGGCGTTCTGACGACCATGGCGGCTTTTCTACCGATCCTCATTTTAGACGGCCGTATGGGCGCTTTTTTTTCAACGATTGGCTGGGTCGTCGTGATTTGTCTCGTGTTTAGTATTGTAGAATGCATGTTGATCCTGCCCGCCCACCTCTCTCACCGCAATACCGAGACGTACCCCTTTAGAGAAACCCGCTTTGTTCAGAGCTGGATCCGCTTTCAATCTTTTTTTGCCGATCATTTACAAGGCTTTGCCGATAACGTCTACCGGCCTTTCCTCATCAAAACGCTGCAATGGCGCTGGGTTACTTGGGCGGTCGGCACCGGCATTCTGCTCATGGCCCTTGCTCTGGTTGCGAGTGGTCGCGTTATCTTTCAATTTTTCCCCGCCATTGAGGGCGACCGCATTTACGCGACGCTCCTTATGCCCGAGGGGATCAACGTTGAACTCACCGAGCGCGGCGCCCTACAGATCGAACAATCCGTTGTCGCTCTACGACAAGAAATTGCTGAAGACCTTGGCCGCGATCTGGACGACAGCCCGATTCTGCATGTTTTCGCCTCAATTGGCTCCAACGCGGCGCGAAGCTCAGGGCCACCCAACAAAACCGCAGGCGGCAGTCACTTAGCGGAAGTTGTTTTAGATTTGGCGCCGATCGAAGACCGCCCTGGGTGGACTTCAAATCGTATTGCCAGTCGCTGGCGAGAACTCACCGGCCCTGTCACTGACGCTATCGATTTACAATTTAACGCTGACTCCTTCAGCGCTGGCGACCCTATATCCTTGCAGATACGAGGGCGTGATGTCGAAGAACTAAAACGCGCCGCCTTGCATTTGCGACAAGAGCTTGCTCAATTTCCGGGCGTCTTAGATCTCTCGGATTCGTTTCGCGCCGGCAAACAAGAACTGCAGCTGAACATCAAGCCAGAAGCGAAATCGTTAGGCCTCACGCTCACAGACCTCGCTCGGCAGGTCAGGCAAGCGTTCTACGGCGAAGAGGCGCAACGCATTCAACGTGGCACGGATGATGTTCGGGTCATGGTGCGCTATCCAAAAGCGGAGCGAGAATCCCTTGGCAATCTTGAAAACATGCGCATTCGGAGCCCCAATGGCACAGAAGTTCCCTTCAGCACCGTCGCCTCTGTCGTGCAGGGTAATAGCTACTCCAGCATCAACCGGGAAAATCAGCAGCGCGTAGTCAGTGTTCGAGGCGACATCGATCGCAGCGTGATGGCGCCCGAAGCACTTATACCGGCGATTCAGCAAATCATTTGTCAAGATGCCTCAAGCTTCTCAAGCGTCGACAACAGTTGTCGTAACGACCTGTTCCCAGGCGTACGCTATCGATTGGGCGGTGAACAACTTGAGCGCAGCAAGGTTACGTCGAGCCTCGGTAAAAACGTTTTGCTGGCACTGCTCATTATTTTTGCCCTGCTCGCGGTCCCTTTGAAATCCTATCTGCAACCTTTGATTATCATGAGCGTCATTCCATTTGGGGCCGTCGGCGCAATTGTTGGTCACTATATTATGGGCTGGAACCTCATCTTCTTTTCTTTGCTCGGGATCATCGCGTTATCAGGCGTTGTCGTGAACGCATCGCTCGTTTTGGTCGACTTCATTAATCGTCAGCGCGCCGCAGGGGTGCCTTTGTTTGATGCGGTTACCGAAGCAGGTGTCGTCCGATTCCGACCAATCATCCTTACTTCGGTCACGACCTTTGTTGGATTGATTCCCCTTATGACCAACGAAGACCCAGAAACCTTTATGTTTATTCCTATGGCGATTTCTTTAGCCTTTGGCGTACTGTTTGCAACCGTCATAACGTTATTTCTGGTACCAAGTTTGTATCTCATGCAAAACGACTACTTAGACTTCATCGGTTTGGGCGCAAAGGACTCAGAAACCAAGGACGCAGCGCTCATTGATTCTGCTGTAAATAGCGCGTTAGAAAGTCCAGCAGCGATCAAAACCTGATGGCATAGCTCGTACGCGCGCAACCGCACGCAGCCTGCCGAGCTCGGCCATCCCGAATCGCTCAAAAAGCCCTTTCGGCCTGACCTTGATTGACAGCCCTCGCCGGCGGCTTTCACGCTCAGCAGCCATGGATGATGATTCACAGATAAAACTAGGCTCGACCGTAGGACGGGCCTCGCCACAGGGACTCAATATTGGTGTGGCGTAATGTTAGGGCGTAAGCGGTCTGAGGAAGTCTAGAACCACCTGATTGAAAGCCTCGGGGGTGTCATAGTGCACCATATGGCCCGCACCCTTGAGTACAATACTTTGTGCATCCGCAATAAGACCCACTCTGCGTGCAAGTTCTTGCTCGTAGAGCCGTTGTTGTCCAGCAAGTTGAGGGTGCATCGACAGCCAATAGCCCAGTCCTTCTGAACCGGTAATTACGCACGTGGGGCAGGAGATATTCCCTAACAAGGCTTCGCTATCTTCATGAGAGAAGGTCGACCAGACCATTTGCACCCTGGGATCCCAGCGCCAGGACACACCGCCCTCTGGTGCAGGCCCAACCCCTTGTCTTACCAAACGCGCAACAACCGCGCGGTCTAATCCCGGATTACTGGCTTGATACCGCGCAACCGCGACTGTCTCATCGGCCATTATTTTACGACGCGGACCCGCCTGCTGCAGTGCTTGCACCTGAGCGGCTTGCATCAATGCGAACTGATCAACAGGCAAGCGTGCGTCCTGCCTGGGCGGCCCAAAGCCATCCACTAAAATGAGCCCTTTCAATCTGTGTCCAAACAAGGCGGCAAACCGAGCAGCAACATGGCCGCCGAGGCTATGACCGAGCAAGTACCCTTCCTGAACTTCAAACGCATCGAACACCTGCAGCAGGTCGGCCGCAAAGTGCATCATGGTGTAGACGCCATTTTGATCACTCAAACCATGACCTCGTAAATCCGGGATGATGACCCGGAAGTCTGACAGCACAGGCAAAAGTGATTCAAAACTGCCCCCGTGGTCTCGCATACCGTGCAGCACGACGAGGGTTTTGGTTGCTGACTCGTTGTAAACCGCAACCGATAATCGGCAGTCAGCCCCTTGTATGGTGTATCTCACAATGCCTCGCCTCGTTAATTCAAAGAAAGTTATCGAGGCAAAGCCTACCCACGCCCAAGGGTGTAAAATTCTGAATTTGGTCGAATGGCGGCAACATTCGCCAACCGATTACTCATCGCAAAAAATGCGGTGATCGCCAAAATATCCCATACGTCTTCATGACTAAAGCCCAGATCAATCAACACTTGAATCTCAGCGTCTTCGACTGCGCCGGAGCGCAGGGCCACCGCACAGGCGAAGTCGAGCATCGCACGTTGGTCAGCTGTGATATCCGCTTTGCGATAGTTAATGGCCACCTGATCTGCAATGAGCGGGTTTTTTGACCTGATCCGAAGAATGGCACCGTGGGCAATAATACAATAGTGGCAATCATTGAGCGCCGAGGTGGTAACAATGATCATTTCCTTATCGGCTTTGGTGAGCCTGCCATGCTGTTGTTCCAACAAGGCGTCGTGATACGCAAAAAAAGCACGAAACTCGTCTGGACGCCGCGCCAAGGCCACAAAGATATTCGGTAAAAAACCAGACTTTTCTTGCACCGTTGACAAGCGTTCACGGATATCTTGCGGCAAAGACGCAAGCTCTGGTAAATCGAAACCTAATCGAATAATAGACTCAGTCATCTTCAAAGCACTCCTTACGAACGTCTCCAAACCTTAGGACTACAACCATTATTAAGTGAATCCTGGGACAACAATAGCTCATCGCTCAATGGTTGTGGCAGGATCATACTCGTGTCCATAGTAACTGGCGATCGACAGCCCAGCGGCGACACTTGTAAAGGGATCATGCACCACAACCCGGCTGGGAAACCGGGCTTCCAAGCACGATTGAATCGAAGCAATTAAACTAGAGCCGCCAGTCCGGATCACCAAATCTATATCCGGCGGATTGAGACCTGCCCGCGCTAGGGTTTGGTCAATTAGCGTTTCTACTTCCGCCAATAAATGCTGCAGTAAATCATTGAAGGCGGGCAAACCCACCGGAATCGACAGATCAAGTTCGGGCACATCTATCACCGTCTCTGTCTGTGTTGAAAGTTCTGCTTTGGCCGCTCGAATTGCCTGGAAAACACGGTAACTCAAATTATGACTAATGAGTTCCTCAAGCCGCTGGAATTTTTCAGCTGCGGCGCCCCCTTGCCGAATTCCATCACGAATTTTAGAGCGATATTTCCCCTGATTCAGAGTGTACGTCACAGGCCAATTGAGCAACAACGCTTCAAATTCATCAAACGGAAACTCGGTCTCAATCACTTCCCCGTCGACTCGGCGCACCCAGCGCTCACCCTTGCCAAGGTGCGGCGAGATGAATCGCTTGAAAATCAATTGGTCAATATGGTCGCCGCCAATCGCCAGCCCACTGGTAACCAGCACCGACATCTGCAAACCGTCAAACCGAACCAAGCTTAGATCAAGCGTGCCACCCCCAAAGTCGAAAGTCAGAGCAAGGCCCTTTTGCTGCTCGACCCCGGAGCGGACGTTTTGTACCAAATAACTTAAGGTCGCGGCAAGCGGCTCTGGATAAAACCGGTTTGATTGCAAACCAGCATAGCCGGCTGCTTCGCTTAATCGCGCCAACGCAACCTCACTTGCCCCACGCGGTCCCTCAAAATGGACCGGCCGACCGATGATCACTTGGTCGTTGGCCAACGAGATCGCGCGCTCAATGCGCTGTCGAATGGCTTTAAGCATCGGCGTCAACAGAGCAACCAATCGAAATGGATGATCAAAAACCATTAGTCGTTTCATCTCAGCATTACCAATCAAACGTTTGACGCCGCGAAACAAACGTCCCGGGAGACCGCGATCAATGACCGCGGCGCCATAGACCGCGCTTGTGGTAATCTCGGGTTGAGAAAAGGGATCCGACGCTTCGGCGTCCCCGGTTACAAGCGACGCTTGAGCGATCACTTCGGGGGTCAGCTCGACGATCCGATCTTGATTTTCAAGGATATATTGGCGAATCGCGGCCGAGCCGGTCTTGGCAAGCAGAGCACGGTCCAAATGAACCGCAGATGGCATCACAACGGCCTCGTCCTCCAGTGCAATCATGTGGACGTCTTGTCCATCAAACCAGGCCGCTGCGGAATTAGAGGTCCCAAAGTCTAGCCCGACGCCAAAAGCCGATTCGTTTCTAGTCACAACGCGCGCTGCCTGAAAATGTTAAGCCGATTATAAACGGATTGACGTTGAAACGGTGCATGCAACCCGCCTTAAACCCCTGATGCGAGGTAGGTTAGCGTCTGGTTAGTGCCCCTTACTGGTTCGTGAAGCCCATGCTGGTTAAAAACTGCCCCCCGGTTGCCAGCAAGCGATACTCTGCCAAGCGCAATTGAAACTCCGCAGAAACTAAACCAGAACGCGCTCGAAACAGCTCATTTTGAATATCAAGGACGTCCAGCAGTGAACGCTTGCCTATGGACAACTGCTCTAAGTACACCTCTAGCACTTCTTCGGTTGAGGTCACATGCAGCTGCAGGTACTCGATCCTGACCGAGAGATCTTCAAGATCATTCCAGAGGATACTCACATCTTGCGTAATTGACCGCCGAAGCGATATTAATGCTTGTTCTGCTGCATTGATTCTAGCAATCGCTTCTTTCATCTTTGCGCGATCCGCACCACCGCGATAGAGGTTATAGCTCATTTTAATGACAGCCGTTTCATCATCATTCGCGCCTGGCGAGCCGTCCATGTCATCGTTTCGAGTCGCCCCGAGCGCCAAGTCCACTCTTGGATGGTACCCCCCTAAAATTTGTTTGCGGGCGGATTGCGAGGCCTCTAGGTCAAATTGCGCCGCTTTAACCTGTGGGCTATTCCGAAAGGCCGTTTGAACGGCCTGCTCAAGGGTCTCAGGCAACCCTTTTGGGCGGACCGGCAAGGACAATGCCCGAGGGCTTTCGCCAATCACTCTGTAGAACTCAACGCGCCCATTTTGCGCATCTTTTTCGCTCAATAAAACCGAACTTTTTGATTGCGCTCGTCGACCTTTGGTTTGCACGACATCGACTTTAGTTCCAACACCACTTTCAAATCGCTCTTCGATTTTCTGAAGGGTTTCTTCGTGCTGCACCAAATTGACCTGAGACAAGGCAACCACCTGATCTCGGCGGAGCACCTCTAAATAGGCTTGAGCCGATCTAAGCGCCGTATTTTCCCGAGTTGTTGCGAGCCGCTGCGTGGTTGCGGCTAAGATCGCATTTTGCTGATTGACGAAGGCGGCTGTGCTGAAGCCATCATAGAGCATTTGATTGAGGGTAATTGAGCGCTCAAAACGATTGAAATTTCTGCTGACATCCCCGGTTGCTCGGGTTGTCGTATTGTCCGATTTTTCAAGACCTCGGGCGAGGACTAGATCGATGCTCGGCAGATAACCGGCAACGGCCTGGCGCCGCAGCGCCCCGGCTGCGTCAACGTTGTACGCCGAGGCCTGAATGTTTGGGTTGGTCAGCAGCGTCTGCTCGATGGCTTCCACCAGCGTCTGACCAGAACTCAAAGCACTGAAGCTCAGCAAAAAAGGAGTAATAAGGTTTAAACGTCTCAAATAAGAAGCTCTTTAATACCAATCGGACACAGTTTACCTAAGATCATGTTTCCGCGATACCAGCAGATTCGTAACTACCCACCATCATAAACGCAGACCAAATATAGGGTTGTCCCCATAAAGGGGATTCTTTGAGCGCCAATTGCGATTCACGCAAGGCTTGACGCGCCGGCATCCCCGTAAGGATCCGCTGATAGAACTCGGTCATGAGCGCTTGCGTTCCGGCATCACTGACTTCCCACAACGAATTCACAACTTCTGAGACCCCCGCTTCCTGAAAAGCCCGACGCAGGCCGTAAACGCCCTCCCCTTCATGAATTTCCCCAAGGCCCGTCTCACAAGCTGACAGGACCACCAACTTGGTACCGGATAGTTTCAAATCAAGTACTTCGAGTGCCGTTAACACCCCGTCATTACGGGTGTCGATATCGCCTAGGAACTGGGCATTTTTATTGATCCCAGCAAAGGCCAGCCCGGCCCGCAGGAGCGGGTTATCCCCTGGCGGTGGCACTTGCAGATCCGCACCCCGTTGTAGCTTTAACAACCGTTTCTTTAAGTTTTCATCGGCTTTGAGAAAAAAGCCATGGGTCGCGATATGCAAGATCTCAGGGATCTCGGTAAGTTCACTAATGACTTGTTCTTCGGCCGCACCTTGACTAAAGACGCTCCGCGCTTCGTTTTGCGCATCAACCTGCTCCAGGATAATTTCCCCTTCTTTTTGCGCACCAGGCAAGGGTAAAAAGTTCAGTCCTCGCAGGCCATTGCCCGCACCGCGCAAGGTATCACCTTGAGCCGCTCTGGATGCCGCGGCTTGCTGATACTGCTTAGGGTCTGCGACTGCCGCCGCATCATAATCAGGACCCGCAACGATCATATACGGCCCTTCCGACAGACTTAAGAAACTGGGCAGCAGGTCTCTCCCGGAGGTTAGAAAATGAAAATCAACGGTTTCAACCAAATACGCATCATCAAAATCAACCAGCGCCGCAAACGGCAGAATATTCAACAAACCATCGGGAATCAGGTAGACATACTCAATACCCTCCGTCACATTCGCAATCGGCTCCCAAATCGCCTCATAGGCCATTTGACCCACCTCGATAAAATCGATCTCATCGGCTGCAGGGTCCTGAATAGTCTCGCGATATTCGCCAATGAGCTCATCAACTTCGGCGGCATCATCATAGGTCACAAGAGAATACTCAAGCTCGCCATCGATCCGAGCCACTACCGAGGCCACGTAATGCGGACCTGCTTCAGTACTGTAGGACTGAAAATCGATCAAAGCCTTGCCCTCATCGATTTCTGCTTCCAAGGCCTCGACGCTGATTTGCGCAATCGAGGTCCGATATTGCGCACTGGCACGACCCAAATCACCCTGCAGTTCATTAACCGCCTGCTCTAACGCATAGAGCGCCTCTGGATGTCGCCCTGCAGTCTCCGCAGTGGGTCCACTCAACGTCAACTTTGCCAAGGACTCCCGCGCAACCCGCAACTCATTCGCAAGATTGGCTAACGCCGGGTTCTGCGTCATCCGGCCAATCTGTTGGATTTCGGACGTGATTTTGAGCAGCAAGCCCTTGCGATGCATGCTGGCCTCTAACCCCAAGCGTGCACTGTCCGGCCCGCCCACTTCGGAGAGCAACTGTAGGTAGGACATAAATTCTGGTCGATGCAGTCGCATATAGCCTTCTCGAGCATTCTCCCCGGTAACCCAAAGCACTCGATCCAGGAATGCGCTGCGCCGCAGAAAGCCTCGACGCTTGAGTTCAACGCCTGCTGTTAGACGATTCTGTGCAACATAAACATCGGACAACCCATTGAGCGCCTCGAAGGTATAAGGATGTTGCTCCCCGAGCACCGCTTCGGCTCGGGCCAAGGCATCCTTCAGCATCACCATCGCTTCATCTAGGCGGTCCTGGTAAAGATAAGCCCCACCCAAATCGATCAGCGACCGAATGACATCGGGATGATCATCGCCTAATTTCGCTTGCCGCAGGGTTAGCGCAAGCAACAGCGTTTGTTCGGCTTCAACCAAGGCGCCGCTCTTGAGCTGCACCCGGCCTAAATTGTTTAACGCTTTTAGCCGAAAGGGATGATCTTCACCCAAGGTCCGAGTCCAGCGGGTTAAAACGTCTTCAAACGCAGGCGCAGCCTGGTCGTACTGGTTCATCATGAAGTAAAGGAACGCAAGATTGTTCTTCATCGCGATGGTCTCAAGGTGATCTTCACCAAACAAACCTTGCAACACCAAGATACTCTTTTTATACAGTGGCTCAGCTTCCCTGAAGCTTCCTTGGCTCTCATAAAGCAACGCTAAATTGTTACTTTGGCGCGCAGTCTCTGGCCCATCGGCGCCTCGAACCCCTTCAACTAGCGCCAAAGCGCGCTTCATCAGCGGTTCCGCCTGATCATACAACCCCATGGTTTCATAAAGATTTCCGAGGTTATTAGTGAATGCGATCACCATCGGATCTGATTCACCAACCAAGGCCCGCATGCCCTCAAGCACCGCCAGAAAGGCCGCTTCTGCGTCGTTGTATCGCCCGAGACGCTGCAGTAAATCGCCTCGCTTACCCAGCAAAGCGTAGAGATTTTTTGGGTTATTGGCCCAAAGCTGCCGAGCACGGGGCTCAACTTCCGCCACAACCGCTAACGCCTCGTCAAAGGCCGCTAGATCGATCAAGGTATCGATCAGATAGGCTTTTGCCCGCAGCTGAGTTTCTGAGCCAGCAGGGATGATTTTAAGCGCTTTGCTCAGCATGGTTTTTGCCGCACCGGCATTCCCGATTTTTCGGAGCACATCTGCCTGCCGCAAGGTCATACCCACCGCGCGCTCTGATCCAGCGCCTGCGGCCTCCGTCGCCAGTGCAATGCCAAGACGGAGGTGTTCCCCAGCCGCAGTTAATGCTCCTCGGTCGATTTCAATGATCGCAAGGTAGTCCAAGCAGGCCAGATGCCGTGGGTGCCACACGGACACGGCATCTGCCAAGATTGTACAAAGCGCTTGCTGGGCGGCCGCGGCACCCTCAGAGCGACCGGTCTGATTGAGAATTCTGATTTGATCTTCCGCGATTAATTGATTGAACGCGTGGCCCGGCGGCAGCGCTGCTTGCATCTGCATTTGCGCGATATCCAAAATATCAGAGGCCGTTTCAATGTCACCCTTCATCAAGTAGACCCAGTGCGACTGTGCCAGCATTTGCACCGTGCTAGGGTGCGTTGGACCTAACTGTTCTTCATAAATACCATAAGCCGCATCAATCATGGCTTCTGCATAGGGTTGGACACCCGCATCGAGCAGCTTCTGAAACAAACGAAACTGCGCATCTGCAGTGAGCAAATGCATCGGGCCTATTACATCCGAGGCGAACATCACAACGCCTTCTTGATCAACCAATCCTTGCTGCAGATGCCCCGATTCAAAACTGGCTTCCGCTTCCAGAGTCAACGCGTCGAACGCGCCGACCATATCTTCCATACCAGGCGAGACGGTCCGAGCGGATGTTAAGGTTTCCGAAAATGGTGGTGGTAATACGCTTTGAGATTCTCCTATCGCTTTGAGCAACTCGGCAACCTGCGCCAACCGCCCTGCTTTGACCGCGGACGCCAGTTCGGAAAAATCATCAGCCTGCGCAAAATTGAGGCCAAAAACCAGTGCTCCAACAACACCTCGGAGCATCCAACGAAGCCCTACAAGCTTTATTTTCTGATTCTGATTTCGAAACATCGGCCTAATTCTCTTTTTCTAGGTTTAATCCATCTATCCTGCATCGTCAACGCTCTTTTGTCGCTTATCCGTGATATAAAAACGTCCCACGCCGGCATTATGCACCGATACTTTGCAACTAGAGACAAGAAATTATGCTTCAGCATCACCGAAACTCCAGGCTCGCGCAGATGCTTGGGCGCCTGGTTCTCAAAATTACCGGTTGGAAAGTCTCTGGCGAGCTACCGATCGAGCCGCGCAGCGTAATCATTGCCGCGCCACACACCAGTAATTGGGACTTTGTGTTCCTCATCGCCGCGACCTCGGCATTGGGGGTCCGCATTCATTGGTTGGGCAAAGATAGTTTATTTAACCATCCCTTGGGATTTATCATGCATTGGCTTGGCGGTATTCCAGTGAATCGCTCAAAGCGAACCCGCCTTGTGAGCCAAATCGCCGAGCGCTTTCAAACCCAGGCAAGTCTGCATTTAGTCATACCACCGGCCGGCACTCGGGCCCATACAGATCGATGGCGCTCCGGCTTTTATCACATTGCACAGAGCGCAAACGTCCCTGTGATCTTTGGTTTCCTGGATTATCCTAAAAAACTTGCGGGCATTAGCCAGGCGATGCCGCTTAGCGGCCGGTTAAAGGAAGACATGGATCGAATCAGAGTCTTTTATGCTGACAAAGTCGGCAAGTTTCCAGCCATGTCTAGCACGATACGCCTGGAAGAAGAGTTTGAAGCGGAGTCGCCGTCAGGCCAGTCGAAAGACCCGAGCTGATACCCGTAAAACAGAGCGCGCTCTGTTTTACGGGCAATCTTTGCGCCGTCTGTGCTTACGCCACGCCATCAAACACAATCACGCTGCGCGCAACAGCGCCTGTCTTCATGTCCGTAAAGGCTTGATTGATGTCTTCGAGCCCGACGCGCTTCGATACCATCTCATCCAGATGCAGCTTGCCAGCAAGATAAAAATCAACGAACCGCGGCATATCAATCCGAAACCGATTGGACCCCATAAAGGAGCCTTGAATCCGCTTCTCCTGCAGGAAGGCCGCCCCCATTAATTCAATTTTGACACCAACTGGAATCATCCCAATCACCGTCGCAGTACCGCCGCGGCGGAGCATGGCAAAGGCCTGCTCTGCGGTTGCTTTAAGACCGATGGCTTCAAAGGAGTAGTGTACGCCGCCGCCGGTCATTTCCATGATCTGCGCAACTGGGTCGCCGTCCGCTGCATTGACCACGTCGGTCGCGCCAAAGGTTTTGGCCATCTCAAGCTTGCTGGCCATCGTATCAACCGCGATGATGCGACCCGCACCGGCAAGGGCCGCGCCGTTAATACAAGACAACCCAACCCCACCACAGCCAATCACCGCAACGGTCGTGCCCGGTTCAACTGCGGCCGTATGAAACACACTGCCAACCCCAGTCGTGACAGCACAGCCTATGAGCGCCGCACGATCCATCGGCATATCCTCGCGGATTTTGACAATAGCATGTTCATGCACCAGCATTTGTTCCGCAAACGACGATAAATTAGCAAACTGCTGCACCGGTTGCGCATTGTGCGCGAGCCTCGGTTCATCATCGGGCCCGCGTCTGGTTTCGGGATTCTGGCAGAGTGACATATGCCCCGTCAGACAATCTTCGCAATGACCACAAAACACGGAAAGGCAGGTAATAACATGATCCCCTGGCTTCACGTAGGTCACATCACTGCCGACTTGCTCGACGACACCACTTGATTCATGCCCTAACACCATAGGGGTCACGGCTGGATACAGTCCGTCAATAAAATGTAGATCGCTATGACACACCCCAGCGGCAGCGGTTCGGATCAAGACTTCTCTCGGCCCGGGCTTTGAAATCGAAATGTTCTCGATCGTCAGGGGTGCTCCAATTTCTCTAAATATCGCCGCTTTCATACCATCTCCTTGAACAATTTCATTTTGCTACTGAACTAACCCTAGATGCGAGCAACTATGCCTGTTTAATCTGATGAGGGAAAGAGCGGTTCACCTCCTATCGGCTCAAAAAAACCTATGAGCCGCGACCGATCTAGTGCCTGAAACATCCTCCATGCTCTAGCCGGACCGCCACAATGCACCATCAGGATTGCTTAATGCGATCCACCATCGACGGCCAAGATAGCGCCCGTTGTAAAGCTTGCGCCCGGTCCAGCAAAATACAAGGCGGCCGCAACAATCTCAGCGGCTTCACCGCCACGCTGTAGCGGTATACTGGACTTTGCGCGCTCATTGAACGCCGCCATGTCCCAAGCCTCACTTATATCAGTCAAGAAGGGGCCTGCCATTATGCAGTTAACCCTGACTTTCGGCCCATAAGCTGCGGCAAACGATCGAGTTAAGGCGTTTAAGCCTGCTTTTGCCGCGCCATAAGGCTCTGAATTCGGGCTTTTGGTAACCGATGCAGAGCTACTAATATTGATAATACTGCCACCCTCGCCTTGCATCATTCGATCGCCAACACTCGCCATCAGCCGAAAAGGCCCTTTCAAATTAACGCCAACGACTTTGTCAAATAAGACCTCAGATATCTCTGATAAGGCAGGATACAGGGGCGACATGCCAGCGTTATTGATCAAGACATCGATCCGACCAAAGTGCGCAATGACTTCCTCAACCATCGCGCCCAAGTCGTCCCAATCACCCACGTGGGTGGCCCGAACAAACACCTCTGAGCCGTAAGCTTCAACCAGCGCGGCCTTGGTTTGCTCACAGCTCTCTAATTTTCGACTGACAATCGCCAATTTAGCGCCTTCTGCTGCAAAGCCTTCCGCCATAGCCCGGCCAAGACCTCGACTACCACCAGTAATCAATACCACTTTATTTAAAAATTGCTTTCCCATTACGCGACTCCCGTCATCATTTGATCAAATCATTCTCGTTTAACATCCCTAAAATCTTAACGCCCGCCCTTGCCAAGCGTTAAGAACTCGTCTCGTCTTCAAAGACGACCGTCACGCTTGCAGCTGTAGCACTTGCCTGCAGCCTCGCACCGGCGATGTCCTCCGCTTTAGCGAGCGCTACGCCCAACCGCCTATGGCCATCGAGGGATGGCTTGCCGAACAATCGCACTTCCGTATTAGGCGCCTGCAGAGCCTCTTCGAGCCCAAAAAACGAAATGGCAGAAGACTGCCCCTCAGCCAGAATGACGGCTGAAGCGCTGGGCCCCAACTGCTCGATCATGGGAATGGGCAATCCTAGAACCGCCCGGACATGCAGTGCAAATTCCGATAAATTTTGCGAAATCAACGTCACGAGACCCGTGTCGTGGGGTCTTGGTGAGACTTCACTAAAAATAACCTCATCGCCCTTCACGAACAATTCAACGCCGAACAGACCAAAGCCGCCAAGTCGGTCCGTGATCACACGGGCAATGGTCTCCGCTTTCTGCCTTGCCAAATCCGACATTGGCTGTGGTTGCCAGGACTCTCGGTAGTCGCCCGCCTCCTGCCGATGACCGATCGGTTCACAAAAGCTCGTGCCATCTCGATGCCGAACCGTCAGAAGGGTTATTTCATAGTCAAAATCGACAAAGCCTTCGATAATGACCCGTCCCTTACCACTCCTGCCCGCGGACTGCGCGTGCCCCCAGGCCGGCTCAATGTCTGACTCCGAGCGTAAAATCGACTGCCCCTTACCCGACGATGACATGACTGGTTTCACAAAGCAGGGAAACCCCACCGCTTGGACTGCCTCTCGACAGGCAGCCAGGTCATCTGCAAAGGCATAGCTGGAAGTTGGCAAGCCTAAGGTTTTTGATGCCAGCGTTCTGATACCTTCGCGATTCATTGTCAACTGCGTAGCGTTCGCAGTTGGAATCACTCGAAAACCCGCTTGCTCTAACGACGCAAGGGTCGCTGTGTCGAGTGCCTCAATCTCCGGAATAATAAGATCCGGTTGTTCTTGCTCAATGATTCCGCGCAACGAATCTCCGTCAAGCATATTGACGGTGTAGGCGCGATGGGCCACCTGCATTGCGGGCGCATTGTCATAGCGATCCAGCGCGATCACCTCAACACCGTAGCGTTGAAACTCAATCGCCACTTCTTTCCCCAACTCCCCACTGCCGCAGAGCAGTATTTTCGTAGCCGTTTTTGATGTAGCTGTGCCAATTTTTTTCAATTGATCGGTCTCCTATAATCTTTCATTGCGCCGCTTTACAGCGGCTTCACCCACGCGCACTAACCGTGTCATTCTGCAAGCATAACAAAAAGACACTCCCCGCCAGCGCGCCAAACCCGCCGGCCACTAAAAACGGAATGTGATAACTGAGATGCACGCCCACCAACCAGCCTAACAGTCCGGGACCTGCGGCCACTCCGGCAACACTTGCCAAATTTGCCCAAGCGAACAGCCGGCTGTAATCAAGCAGGCCGTAACGCTCAGCGATGATCAAAGGTTGCAACATGAGCAAATTGCCGACTGTGATCCCCAGCAGCGCGAGCCCTAAACAGATTAAGACTGCAGACTGTGCAAGCCCCAAAAGCGCTAATGCCGCCGCCTGCAGAAACATCATGACCGCCGTAAAGCCGAACATCGGCACCCGGTCTAACAAAAAGCCACCCGCTAAACGGCCGATAATGCTGGCGAGCGGCAACACCATCATCATCAGGCTCACCGAGTCACTGTCTACGCGCTCCGTAATCAAGCCATATTGATGGGCGATCCCGCCCACCTGAGACAACATCACAAAACTATAGGCTAGATTTAACCAGAGAAAGAAAGGGTCTCGAATCGCAACGTCAAAAGATACGCCTTCTGGCGGGCTTGGTTGCGTTTGCCAAGCGCCGCCATCAGGCATCAATTGTAATTCTGCTGGAGAGGAACGGAGTAACCAAACGGCGATGGGCACAACCCCCAGCAAATATAAGATAGCTTGAAAACTTGCGGCCTGAGGCAGCCCAAAGGTTGAAACCCAGTAGGCTGAAAAAGGCGTGATGATCATGCCCCCAACGGACAACCCGGTCGACGCAATCGACAGGGCTCGCGCGCGATGCACAACAAACCATCTTGAGATTAGGGTGGTTGAGGGCAACAGCCCCGAGGCGCTAAAACCCACACCAAATAGGGCGTAGACCGCATACAACTCCCATAGCGCGGTAATTTGGCCAATCCAATGCAATCCGATGGCGGCGAAAATCGCTCCGCTCACAACAATCAAACGAACATCATAACGATCTAAGAGCGGCGCGATGCCCAAGCCCGCAATCCCGCTCACTAAGAAAAACACCGACACCGCGGAGGATGCGGCGGTAATCGAATAACGGTCAGATTCTGCCAGCGCTTGAATAAAAACCGCATGATTGTAAAAACCTAGCCCCGAACTGAACGCAAGGATTACAAACAACCCCGCTACCAGCCGCCATCCGTAAAACATGCTGCATCGCCCTAACTTTTTTGAACTGTAGCACAGCATTTTACGGCCTCATGGCAAGCCATCGAATGTGCTACCCTTACCCGCCTTTTTCTTGGGGATTTGCTATCTACCGTTGGATGATCTTATTCGGTGTATGGAGTTGTTATGCGGCATTTGGGTTGACCGCAACCAGCCTTGCGCCGCTCGTGCCGTTAATCGAAGGTGATCTGTCGATTTCGCATACAGCCATGGGCAGTATCATGGGCGCCTGGCAATTGACCTACATCGCGTTTGCGATTCCGGGCGGCATTCTTCTCGATAAAATTGGGTCTCGTTTTGCACTCAGCACAGGCGTGCTGATCATTGCCTGCTCGGCCATGCTGCGGGGTCTTAGTGACGACTATTTCAGCATGCTCCTAGCTGTCATGTTGTTCGGCGTGGGTGGCCCTATCGTTTCAGCGGGTGCGCCAAAAATCATTACCCGATGGTTCCAAGGATCTGACCGGGGGCTCGCTATGGGCATTTATATGACGGGCCCTGCCATCGGCGGCGTCATTTCCTTAACCCTCACCCATTCTGTTCTACTTCCCTTACTGGGTTCTTGGCAAAACCTAATGTTCTTAAATGCGGGCATCGCGCTTTTGATTGCCCTGCTCTGGTTCGTCATAGCCAGTCGATCCAGCATGCGTTCAGCAGAGGCCCTAACGCGATCCACCCAAGACAAACAGCCGCTTTTGATTGGAACGCTGTTAAAACAGCCTGCGGTGCAATTGGTCCTGATCATGAGCGTCGGCGTGTTTATGGTGAATCATGGCCTAAACAATTGGCTGCCATCTATCTTGCAAACCAGTGGCATGACCCTAATTGAGGCCGGTTATTGGGCTGCCATTCCGACCGTCATCGGCATACTCGGCTCGCTCACCATTCCACGACTTGCCACGCCCGGTCGCCGCTTCGAGATTTTACTTTGTTTGGGTCTGGCAGCAGCCATCGCCACGATTTTATTGCAATTCACCAATCCAGCACTGCAAACGAGTGGCTTAATTTTGCAAGGTATTGCGCGCTCAAGCTTGATGACAGTCCTAATCTTGACCCTGGTGGAGCTGCCCGGGATTGGCGACAAATACGCGGGAATGGCCAGCGGTTTATTCTTTTCAGCAGCCGAGGTCGGCGGCGTGATGGGACCGATTGCTTTAGGCGTACTCTATGATGTCTCGGGCAATTTTGGTTTCGCGTTAACCCTTCTAACCGTTATCAGTGTGGGCCTGGCGCTAGCGACCTTACGCCTAAAACGATTGGCACAGATCCCGTAAAGCACGAGCGATGCCCCAAAACGTCTATCGAATCGGGTTGCCAACATTGAAGATGCCGCCGGCATAGGTTCGTCCGGCTCGCCGTTCAGCATCGGGCGGAAATAGCGCGCGTTTTTGGTGAAAGTATTTGGCTC
>Ga0257126_1000293_pt1 | contig 41519 bp, 34 predicted proteins | sample SI060_120mmetaG_FD_190151 | JGI IMG/M metagenome (GOLD analysis project Ga0257126, IMG submission 190151) | Marine microbial communities from Saanich Inlet, British Columbia, Canada - SI060_120m | ecosystem: Environmental > Aquatic > Marine > Inlet | place: Canada: British Columbia | collected... | reverse complement strand
GCCTTCGGTATTATAAGTTGGTCGTTTCTTACATCCTTCTTCACAACAATTTTTATTTTTCACATCCACCATACCTTCCTTTTTATGAGCGGAACAATACAAAGCTTTCGTCTCGCCTTCAGTATTATAAATTGGTCTTGTTTTACATCCCGGATGAATACACATATTTAGGTTTACAATAAATATAGTATTCGCTAATTTCGAATCAATTTTATTCGTAATTGGTCATATTTGTATAATTTGTATATTTTTTTGTCCCAAAAAATAGGGAACTAATTCGTCGTTCCGATAATTGTTGATGAATCGTATCTCGCTAATTCCAGAAGCAATCAACAACCGACAACAAATCAGACACGGATAATGTGTGATGTATGCAACACTTCCATCACTCGATACTCCTCGCTTAGCACAGTCACATAAAGCATTCTGTTCTGCGTGAAGAGTTGCTTGTTCGTGATCGTCTCGGACTATACTTTTGTGCACGCATCCGGGTAAGAACCCATTATAACCTTGACTGATAATTCTGTTTTCTTTTACTAATAAACAGCCCACTTTTAATCGTTCACAAGGAGAACGTTTTGAAGTAACTTGGACTATCTCTTTGAAATACGTATCCCAATCGGGTCTTGACATTGTTGTAATAATATACGCACAAATTTTTATATCGGTTGAGAACATAGTTGACTAATACCCTCTTTAAAGGTCATATGAATATTCCACTCCGAATTGATTTAGACACAATGGGTTATACCTGTATATAACTAAAATGGATAAACTCAACCCAGATATTATGACCGTATTAAATACTACATTGGAAACAAAGAGTTACAATGATATTGCCAAATATGTAAATGTAGCGGTAGGAACAGTAAAACGCTGGAAGGAATTAGGTTCTGTTCCTTCGTCTTACCAATTTGATTTATTTAAACTGAATAACATCCCAATTGATTACGCCAAATTTTCACATAAAGATAAGGACCAATTCTATACTCCAATAGAAACCGCTCGTAAATGTTTTGATACATTTCAAGAATTCCTAGTAGACAGGGGTGAAACAGACACGGAATATACATATATTGAACCATCAGCCGGGGACGGTAGCTTTCTAGAAGTTCTTCCGACAGACAGAACAATATCAATGGATATAGAACCTAAAATTGAGAATATTGAGACTCAAGACTATCTTTCGTGGCTTCCTTCTGATAAACAAAAAAAGTATATTGTATTTGGTAACCCACCATTTGGTCTAAGAGGACAATTAGCATTAAAATTCATAAATCATTCGACATCATTTGCTGACTATGTATGTTTTATTTTACCACAGCTGTTTGAAAGCGATGGGAAAGGGGTTCCTCGAAAGAGGGTTGAAGGATATAATTTGGTTCACTCTGAAAAATTAGACACAAGTTTCTATGAACCTAACAAAAAGGAAGTGAGAGTAAATTGTATATTTCAAATATGGTCTAAGACACATACGTCAGATAAATATACAATTCAAAAGACAGACAATGATGTAGTAAAAATTTATTCGTTGTCTGATGGTGGAACCCCATCAACAACCCGAAATAGAAAAATGTTTTACGATTGTGATATATACATACCTTCCACGTGTTTTGGAAAGGATACTATGACGTATTATACAACTTTTGACAAATTACCACGTAGGAGGGGATATGGAATCGTCTTCAATAAAAATAAAGAAGAAAATATACAAAAGTTCAAAAATATAGTATGGAGTGATGTGGCATTTTTATCAACAAATTCGGCGTATAATATACGCAGTTCACAAATTACAGAACAATTTCAAAACTAAATAATTCGAGAAGCATTCGTAATAATATATGATTTTGGGATAGTGATACCCAACCTAGGGTCTTTTCCTTTGTTTTCTTTTTCAAATTTTGTTTTCAATCGGTCTTCCATATACGAAAGAACTAACTCTCCGGGCATTTTATATAATTCAACAATATCTGGTCCATCATATCGTGCATAGTAATGATTTTTATAACAGCCAATTTTCTTTGTGACCATATACTCCCATTGATTTTCCCACGTATCTTGAACACTAATTCCATTATATGTGGCATTGATAACTTTATTTACAGTTGATTTATATTCACACGCACCGTCGCAGTCGAATGCGTCAGCTCCCGATAATGTAGGTGCTACAGTATGATTAAGTGTATTAGCCATATGTATTTCTCGGGAACGCGCATAACTAAACGGGTCGCCCCAGTCATTGCGTTTACAAATATTATACATCTCAGTAAAGCACTTCGCAAATAGTTTTACATCTTGTTTTTTACGTTCATCATCACTATAATCAACTTCTTTATTTGTTTCAGTTTCAGTTTCAGTTTCTGTTTCTGTTTTAGTTTTAGTTTCGGATTTTATGTTTGTTACGTTAGAGTCAGGAATTGGAAATACCACATTTATTTTAGTGGCGCTCCTTAGAGCATATTTGTATTTGTTGGCTGATAATTGGGCTACCTTAAGCATTGTATAGTGTAATTGAAATAATGTATATAATTATTTCAATTTTTCACAATAACATCAAATAATACGCATATGTTTCCCTACCGAGGTTACATAAATAGAATTATAATTCACAGTAAATCCCAAATCTTCTAGTATTCCGAGAGTGATAGGTGTAATATAATTATGTTTATTGATGAACCCTGTCATAATTTCATTAGTTATAACCGGATAAGGAACGTCGTGTATATATCGTTTTTCCAATTTATGTTCGTCGTCCTTACCTTCTTCTAAGTGGGTTCTTACGGTTCCCGCTTCAAAATCATTCTCTATAGGTAAATATAGTATATTATCTGTATTCATTCCATTTTCACGGAGAACATTCTTATATTGAGTTATCCCGTGTTTTCCAGTATATACATTTGGAGGTATATGGTGTTCTCCACGTATATAAATAAATCCATATAACCCTAATCCAACTAATCCGAATATATGTAATATTTCGTGTATCAAAACCACACTAAGAATTGAATATTCAACATCATTCAATGTGACTATATAATCCATAGCGTTCTCATTCAATATTATTTCTTGGCTATACCAAGATGCTAACCCGTAAGTTCCTTCATTCATACTATTATCCAATGATAGAGATATTTCGTATTTTTGTTTATTAGGTAGTGTAACTATGTCATTTAAAATCGTATATGCGTTTCTTACATAGAGGTCTAGTCGTGGGTCATCGTAATTGATAGAAAAAAATTTATTCATTAGATATTATAGGTCGTTTTCTTTGTGTCTTTTCTTCATTCTTACATTTTCTCTTGTATCTAAATCATATGTATCTTTGTAAAAAGATGGATTGTTATGTTCTCGTATATGCTGAGTATCTTTGGTTATGTTGAAAATCGGCTTCCCGCTTCCATAAAATATTAGAATTTGTTGTTGTCGCCATCGTTCCTGTTTTTGTCTTGTGGTTAGGTTACGAAATTCATAATTTAGTTGATGATGGTTCATATTTGTATAGTATACCTTGTTATTTTTATGTTTTTTGTGTCATTTATGTCAATGTTCTCAATACTACCAAATAATTTTGATATACAAAATAAGAAATCGGTATATTTATTTTGAAAATTGTGGAATTCCACGTATAACTTGTATATTTTCAGGTAATTGTTCTGGATGTATGTAATGGGCGACATCATCGGCAATATATAAAGTATAATTCACATCTTTATTATCAACCATACATTTACTAGTCCATTTCTCCAATTTGAGAACTTCATTCAATCCTCGTATTCTTCCAGCAACTCCCAAATGTTCTGTTGGTCGTTTTCCTGGTCGTCCATTAGTATGTTTTATACGCCATTCACAAGACAATGCGTTTTTATGATCTACAAAACCAGTAAGTAGTGCGTATATTTCCCAACCACCACCACGCCCGTGTGTATATACTGCTCCTCCTGATATTTCTTCATTATGCTGTCGTAATCGCCTATATGGGTTGTTTGTTGAACCATTATATGTGAGATGGCCGTATTTCTGCTGTCGATTACGAAGAATATAACAATACCATTGTTGTGAAGGTGGTGTGATTTCGCAATTGCTTAGATCCATTCTATAGATATACACTATAGAATCGTCTTTGTAGTGTTTTTTTGACAATTATGATATTTGATGTCAATGTTCTCAATTACACTAAAATAATTTGGAAAATGAAATATGGATTTACTGGAACTCTAACGAAGCCAGTAACAATATCACAAACCGATTGTGACTATAGCAGATATTAGAAAGATTATATATAAAAAAATCTAAAAATTGATTTATTTCCGATACGTAATAACCAAACATAAATAGTAAACAAAATGGAATATTATACCGATTGCTCTAATGCCGATATGCGATATATAGATTTTGCGGTAGAAGAAGCAGAAAAGTCAATTATTCCATACCGTCACGGTTGTATAGCAGTGTCTTCTGGTAAAATAATAGCTCGCGGGCATAATCATAATAGGATTACCTCTCGAGATGGATTAATAAGCAATCGTGTATGTTCTTGTCACGCAGAGATAGATGTTCTTAGAAAGTGTCTGAGGTTAAATAAAAAAAATAAGATCTCACTATATATAGTGCGATTAGGGACAAATAATAATATTATGTCGTCAGGTCCTTGTGTAGAATGTTATAAACAAATGCAAAAATTCGCTATAAAATCAGTTATTTATAGCGAAGACGATGGTGGTTTTTGTAAAACGCGTATGCGTAATTTTGAATCATCTCATACAAGTAGTGGTTCGCGAGCGATGGACCGAAATTTAATTAAACGATTAGCTTGATTATGATCCATATATTTGATTATATCGTTCATATTTTGTGTTTACTTTATTTTTATGTTATATATGGAATCAGTAAACATAAATGTTGTGGATGTTCCGCAGTATATTCCCGATTTCTTATCAATAAAGTATAGTAAAATACCAAATGCTGGATTGGGATTATTTGCGAATAGTGATATTCCACAAGGGACATTTTTAGGTAATTACATGGGAGAAGTGTATCATAATAAAGCAGCGTGTCCTGATAATGATTATATATTTAGGACCGACAATTTTATGATAGATGGTTTGGATGTAACCAAATCGAATTTTTCTCGGTTTATGAATTGTTGTACTAACAATGATGTAGAAAATGTATTAGTAATAAAATATGTAAATCCAGGAAAATCCTGCGTATTTACAAAAAAAAACGGAGAAAAAATAGATATAAATAATTATGTGTTTTTTTATGCGAAGCGAAAAATACTAAGTGATGAAGAGTTATTGTTTGACTATGGTGAAGAATACCGTCAGAAACTAAATATATACTTTTGAAGATGAAAATTCAATATTTCGAAAATTTTGTAAATTACAATTGTAAATTACAAATACATTTGTGTTTTTGTATTTTTTGTAGAAAACTACAATTATAATTAGTATATTCACATAATTTACTGTGTATTAGTAATAGTATATTTACTGCATTCGTGGTAATATTATTTAGAAAAATAATCTATATTGTATGTTTATAGATAACAATGTCATGTTGTTCGAAAGGGAGTAAGTGTGGGTGTTCGAAAGGGAGTAAGTGTGGGTGTTCGAAAGGATTTAAATGTGGTTGTGGATGTGGTGACATGTCACATAATTACGTGCATGATATGTGTCATAATTATGTAAAGGACATAAGTTGTAATTGGGAAAAAGATAATAATGTGACGTCTTCGCATTGTAGCACGTGTAATAAATTACTAACTAACAGTATATCATTGAATAATGAAGTGTGCGATTGTTCTATAAATTATTTAATATATACTGGAGACATTAGTAATGTGGAAATAGAATTTGAATATTCGGACGGTCCAACTGGTCCAATGGGTCCACCCGGTCCAATGGGTATTTCAGGTGAAATCGGTCCTATAGGTCCTACCGGTCCAGCTGGACCATCAATCACAAGTATTGAACCTTCTGAAAAAACCTATTTATCTATATGCAGTATGAAAGAGCAATATATATTAGTAGATGAACCAATTATGTTTGAAGAACAAACCGCAGTAATGGGCGATTGTATGCATGTTGACGAAAAATCAGAGATATATATATGGAAATCCGGTTATTATTTAATTAATATAAACATATATACGTTATCACCTTGTCAATTTTCAATAATAAAAAATATGTTATATATAGTGAAAGGTAGCACAATAGGAGGTATAAGTGGTTCATTACAAAATACACACACATTTATAATAAATATAACGGAAGATGATATGATTTCTGATTATTCTGGTTCTCCAACTGGTAAATCGTGTATTCTTCACGTAGTAAATAGTTCATCAATCACCCGCGGAATAAATTTGTATGGTTCTACAACAACCGGAACCCCAATACCACAGATTACTGCGTCATTTACTATGATTTGCATAGAATAAAAATTCATTATAGTATTTTTTGTATAATGAATTTAAAATTTAGACTACGGACGTTTGATACAGATAACATTATTATTAATCACTATCAGACCCAGATGTTCCAGTTGGTCCAGTTGGTCCAGTTGAACCATTAATCCCATTTGTTCCAGGTGTTCCACGTGCTCCAGTAGGTCCGGTCGCGCCGTCGATACCGGTTTCTCCAGCAGGTCCGGTTACTCCGTCACTACCTTTCTCTCCGGTTTCTCCAGAAGGTCCGGTTGCTCCGTCACTACCTTTCTCTCCGGTTTCTCCAGAAGGTCCGGTTACGCCATCAAATCCGTTTTCTCCTGGTGATCCGCGATTACCAGTAGGTCCAGTAGGTCCATTTTCTCCTTTTTCTCCAGGTGGTCCAGGTGGTCCAGGAATAAATAATGGAGGTTCCATACCTTTATTTATAATTTTTTTCCATATAGAAGTAGAAAATCGTTTCATTGATGATAATCTTCTTGCTTCGCGATTATCCGAACTCCCACTTGAACTACTGCTTGAACTACTGCTTGAACTACTACTTGAACTACTACTGTCCGAACATACAGAATCATTATCACTATCTGTATCTAGTTGTCCCGAACACCTTCATCTGCGACCACCGTTACCCCCGTGTGGAGAACAGGAACGAGAACGGGAGCGTCTGCGACCACGGTTATCACTGTATACGTGGACGTTACCTAGACCCTCGTGATTTCCGTAAGGACCAGCGTGTCCTCCTCCTGGGTAACCACCGTAACCACCATATCCGGGTCCACCAAGAATGCCACCACCAATAGGGAATCCAGGACCACCTAAGATACCGCCACCAACAGGTCCATAAGGATTGACCTTGTAAACAGTATTCTCATCGCGTAAACGGTCGCGGTCAATCTGGTCGTTCTTTCCCTTGATTTCACAGCAACATTCAGCAAGTTGCTTAGACATATCAGTATGGTTCTTAAGAGCGTCATACTTAGCCTCAGCCATTTGTGCGCTAATAGCAGCACCCATCTTCTGTTGCTCCAACTGAGAAACAGAGAACTGAGAAGCAGACTGCGCGCTAAGGTCAGCCTTGCATTTCATAACTTCCATTTGAGTGGCGGCGAATTGTCCGTCCATCTTAGAAGTCATAAATTGACCTAATTTTTGTTGCTCTAACATTATAGATGCGTAATGATCGGCACCTTGGCTTGATAAATCGCTCTTAATTTTTTCAAGCCCGACTGCGTTTGCGTTAAATCCCTGGTTCAAAGCAGAACGAGTCTCCCAAGCACCATCGGTGACGTGCTTAGTCAAAACATTCAAGTTTTGAATATTAGAGTTAACCATCTCGGCACCAGTGCGGTTAACATCATTCAAAATAGAATGGCGAACATCAGTTAATTTGGCATCAAGTTGACCTTGTGCGTTAACTGTTGTTACACGGCTTTCGCCTGCGTTGCGTTCAATAGAGCCTAACAAAGAGGTATTTGTTGCGTTTACTGCGTTTACTGAGTTAGCACCGTTACGCTCAATAGCAATTGCTAAGTCACGTGCGCTATCAGCAGCAGCTTGGCGACTGGCAGCATCGGTAACAGTTGTAGTAAGACGATTCTCACCAGCAACTTTCTCAATAGCAGTCATTATCTTTCCACCGTTGCCTTGAACGGCACCCATTAACTGTCCGCCGTTACGCTCAACAGCAGAACTAACGTAGGTAGTGTTTTTGTCGATAGACTTAGTACTCTCCAGAGTACCTCTCTCAACAGCGTCGCGTAGACCAAGAGTAGTTGCATGAATATCTTTTGTTACAGCGACTTGGCCGGCTGTCAAATTACGCTCTGCGTCAGTAACAGTTTCGATGACTTTTGAGTCATCATCCTTAGGCTCGTAAGCGTAAGGGGGGTAAAAGTTTTGCCATTGTTGAAATGGCGCGCTTGTTGGGGGATACTTTCCGTTTGTCTCCATTGACATATAATACTAGTTCATATTATAAATTTCAAAAATAAAAAGAAATCCTAAATAAATGGCAGCATTTGTGGTGTGAATACAATAGTATATAGTCAAGTATACTCGTGATTACAAATATTACAAAGTTAGTCTAGTAATTACAGTTGTAATATTACAAATATCTTAGCATATATCGTGTATAGACCAAAATATTTAGGGAAAACAAAAAATATAATAGATTTATATTATGAAAAAAAATTCGGTTATTGAAGCACTAAGTTACGAAAATTTCATTTTGAAAACAAAATACAACGAGATGGTACAATATGCCACAAAAATAGAAAACGAGTTAACAAAAATGAAAGAGAAGTATTCTAATGACTCCCCTGAAACACAAATTCGTATTATTTCTCTTCTTCAAACAAAAAACGCACAATTAAACAAAGAAATAAACGACAAAAACAAAGAACTGACTCAATTAATAAATGAACCTTTTGTATTATTAGATACAGATTCTCACAAATCCGGACATCCCCTATTTCATATATCAAAATATAAAACATGTCCATCATCTATAAAACCCGATCATGATACAATAAGTGAGATTACAGAAGAATGATAATTAAAATAACATATAAAAGTTGAATTATATATGTTATAATATATATATCCCCCACAATCGTGTGATGGACCGTATAATTATTACAGATAAAAACGTATGTTCGTTCTATAAAGAACACCCTTATATAGATGTTAATAGCATTAACCGCTTGTGTGTAGAACTATTGAATTCAGCAATTAATAATAGCGATGTATCCACAACCAATACTTTCCATCAAACTATACTCAGTGAACTAGTAGAGAATAATCGTGCGGTTTCTCTACTTCAAGATACACTGGCCTCTATAAAAACCGATAATATACAGTCATTTATTACTGAAATGACCGACATAAAAGAAGATTACTTGGACGAATTAAAAACAATAGTAATTACTGAGACAACCGATAAAATAACCACTATAATGGAAGCAAATAATTCCAATCTACTGAATAAAACTGTGGATGTAATTCGTAATATCATACCGAATATAAATGCGAAGCAATTTGACGAAATAAACCGCTCATTATATTCTTTTCAAAAAGCGATTGCGACAGATACCCAAACATTACTTAAATCAGTAGATACAAATTCATTAAAAGACTATATGAATAATTTTGAAATCAAATCTTCATTAATGTTACAAAATATTCAGCAACCTATCTTATCCTCAATAACTGCTAGTGAAGAGAGAATAACGAATAACGTGAATTCAGTAAAAGATAACATTACCAATACTGATGAAACCAACAAAACCCTATTTCATAATATGAGTTCAATATTAAATGGTGAAAAATCCAATCATCAGAATAATCTAACAAATACAATCAATCATTTTGTAAGTTTCTTGACAAAGTCATTTGCGAGTGCCGATATATCATCCAAATTATTTGGAATGAATTCTCCAACAACCGTAATGAAAAGAATCCGAAAACCAGATATTTTGATACAGAATTACGAGTTAGATACGAATGTTTCATCTGATGAAATGGCGTCATTTATGAACGTCCTTAGTGACGAGAACAAATGTGGCATATTGATATCGCAGTACTCCGGAATTTCTAATAAAAATGATTTTCAAATAGAGTTCCATGATAATAATGTTATTATTTTCGTTCATAATTCTGAATATTCCAACCATAAAATAGAAGCCGCTGTAAATATTATCGACCATTTATATTTAAAATTACATCAATTCAACAAAACAGGTATAAATGATGATTTTACAATTCCTAAAGACATATTGGAAACAATAAATAATGAATATCAGATGTTTATGACGCAAAAACTGTCGGTTATTGATGTATTGAAAGAGAGCCAAAAGAAAGTAATCGCTCAAATAGACGAAATAAAATTCCCATCCTTAGACAAATATTTGTCTGGTAAATACTCGGCCCCTATAATAAAGACCGGATTAAAATGTGATATATGTAAATGTTATTCGGCAAATAATTTGAAGGCACTTGCCGCCCATAAACGAGGATGTATGCGAAAACACGGATTAACTGTAAAATCGAACACAAAAACTGGTGAACTATCTAATAATAGAAATGAAATTTGTATTACCCCAATATCTATGAAAGAAAACTAAGTAGAACAATAAACTAGTAATTACAAAAATTACTAATTTATATATGTATTCGCAAAATATTATTTTACTACAGCATATATGCTTTATTTAGAATATATTTTTTAGGATAAATCGTTTTTATTCTGTAATAGTATAGAGATATGTTTTATTATCCTGTTTATTATTCCCCCTATGTGTTACCATATGGAGGTTATGGAGGTTATGGTGGTTATGGTGGTTATGGTGGTTATGGTGGTTACGGTGGTTACGGTCGTCGTTGGAATAGACGAAGACATCGTCGTTGGTAAATTTGTTAGGTCTAAAAAACGGTATAAAAAGATGTATGATATATATATCATATAATGGATTCTACCCCACTTACCACGCCCTCTACTGTTCCCCCTACCGCAGAGTCAACAGATAAGACAACTCCACCTCAGATGCCAAGATTGACTGAAATTCCAGTGAATGACGATAATACTGCGTTGAATCTTATGGTTGGATTTTTAGATACCGCCCAAAAACGCGGTGCGTACAGCCTTGACGAATCAGCAAAGATTTGGGAATGTGTAAAGCGCTTTATTCAAAAACCCGATTCTGCTACTCTTTAAATAATATAATATGTGTAATTTATTGTTACATATATTAGATACAATCTTGACAATCTTCTATAAATTCTTCATCTGTTTTTTTAATGGGTTCTTCGAATTTTCCTTTTAATAAGGTAGTAATAATGGTATTTAAATCATCCATAGTTGCGTCTAGTCGTAATATTTCTCCTGTTTTGATATTGAATATTTTGAATACTTTCTCTTCATACTCTTCAGTATAACTATGTCGCATTTTCCACAACCAAGCATAAATAATAACTTGAACCAAATGTTCTACTGTAATTTCTGACGTGCACTTAAGTTCCCAAGCGATTGTTTCACTAATTAAATCAACCCGTCCAGTAAATCTGAATTGTTGTGTCTCATCAAATATGGTGCTTAAATATTCATCTATTTTTTCGTGTTGTTCTTCGGAAGATTCGTGTATAATCGTGTCTTCTACAGAAGGCATTGTGTTTTCACAATCTGGTCCAATTACTTCACGTAATCTATTTTTACACGCCAATACCATATCATCGGTTAACCAATTATATTCATCGCGGTCTATCTGTTTCAGTTTAAAATATAGAGTTTCTTGAACCGCTACACTGACATTGGCTACATACAAGTAGTCATTGATAGTTTCGATTTTTTCAGGAAGACTGTTGACAATTTCTTTCAAGAAAATATGGTCGTTCACTCGCATGTTATCAATTGTATTATCAATTACGTCGAGTAATACATTCCCTCGTGGAATATTATCAAATTCTTCTTCTGTTTCCGAAAATGCCTCTTTCAGATAATCATAATAAACACACGGAATCGCAATACCATTCAAATCGCTAACCTCTTCAAAATATCCTTTTTTAGTTTCTATGACGCTCGGAATATCAAGTGTTATAGTTTCATCTGTTTCTTTTATAAATATTCGGTCAATAATAGGCGATATCGTTTCAATCACACTTTCAGAGATGAACTTTACTAATTCTGTTGGTGTAATCCGATGTTTTTTAACAACATTATCATTTATATTCATATCTTCTTCATCTTGAAAAATAGTTTGATGATGTCCTTTAAAATTAATATAGTCGCACTTTTTCATTTCAATATGACTCTTTTTCAAAAATTCAAGAGGGCGATCTGTTGCGTAATTATCGCTTTCTAATAGATATAATCCTTGTGTAGCTCGTGTAGCCGCAACATATAATGTATTCGGGCATACATCTCGTGGTAAAGTGCGTGCGTTAAATCTAAAATATGCGTTATCAAAGCCAACTACAAATACATACTTACGTTGCCTGCCTTTCACGCTATGAAAAGTAGAAAATACAACTTTACCGTCAATGACTCTGTCATCAATCTTATCGCCTTCAAGCATAGGTACGTGACACGGAACATCTTTTTCAACCAATGTGTTTTCAAGTCGTCGTATATTACTATTAGCTCCTTTAACAGACCCTCCCAGTACGAAAATTTCACTGGGATTTACGCCATTTTCAAGTAGTTTTGTAATCTCTCCGTAAACAACCCGAGAAATATTACTACGAGAATTGCGAACATATGTAACTATGTTTCCCTCTCTACAGGAGTTCATCCGGTCTTCGCCTAACATGACATCATTTACAAAGTTGCGCATTTGATTTGTTATGCGGAATGACATTTTCATAGTTCTTTTCTGAAAACCTGGGGTAGTTAGATTGGTTAATCCGTCCCATACTTGGTCTGCTAATGTTAAGAAACGAATATCAGCTCCCTTAAAGTCATATAATCCTTGCATGTAGTCACCCAATATGAGTAATTGGATATTACAATCAATATCCTTGATGAATTTCACCATCAATTGGAAATAAAGCAATGTCATATCTTGGCATTCGTCCAAGACAATCATATCATATTTTGGAGATACCTCTTTTAAAGGCATATTTTTAAATAATAGACGACGTATTTCGGTATCAGTATATCCAGTAGATAAATAATACCGTTTTGCCAAACTATGATAAGTATGGACGGTGAGATTTTGTATATCATTCTTCTCAACAGTTTCTTTTACGTCTTTACGTAATGATGCGTTATATGTTAATTGTAATATTTTTGTATCTGGCATCTCTCTTGCTATAGATAAAATCAGAGTTGTTTTACCAGTCCCAGCAACCGCATCAACCATTACATTATGTCCTTCTTTTACAGTATCTAATATACATTGCTGTTCTTCGCTTAGTTGTATCATACGATATATTATTCTATTTGTTCGCTATATAATAATATATATTACCTTTTATATCAATTATTTATATTGTTAAGAATCTATATTCTAACACCTAAACGCATACGCAAAAATACTAACTGCGATTAACCCAATAAAAAGCCCCATATGATAATGATATTGCATATTGCGATACATCTTGGTCCAGGCTTTTGATTGTTCTGGGGTATCAATGTGTTCTAGCATATATGTTTTCTTAGGAGTGAGAACATAGTAAAAGTAGTTAGTTATAAACGCCGAAGTTGTTGATATACAAACCATAGACATAGTGGAAAAGGTTTTATTCATAATAAGAGTATTATACAAAATAAATAAGACAGCAATAAGGAAACCTAACCCATATCCAGTATAATAAATTCGTGTTCGTTCATCAACAATTTCTTTGTAAATGGGTTGTAATTCATCCGGTAATTGTTTTTTATACTTTTTCATAGTATCATTGTTCGACATAGCATTTGTCATATAAATCATTCCAATGATAAAAACGATTGAAATAGCACAACTTATTCTACACGCCATTGTATAATATACAATATATTATATCATGATAAATTATTTAATCTATTTTTATTTTTTGAATAGGCTTTCTGCGTGTGTTTTTAACACGTCTGCGAAAAGTTTTATTATTTTGAATTCCTCTTAATAATCTCATTTGAGCAGCAGCTTTTTCTTTAGTAGCACATTTTGCGAAAACCTTTTTAGATTCCGGATTATATACTTTATAGCACTGTTTATTTCTAACCTTGCGTGTTTTGTATGGCATTATATACTATATGGATAAATTATTATTACTGGCTGGTTGAAGTATATATATCGCCTCCATATACTACTACTGATTGATGTTTACCACTAGATGATACTGATATTGATTGCCAATCTTGTATTGAAAGAATCGGTTCAGGCGACACAGTCCATGTAACCCCAAAATCAGTTGATGTAAACACATATCCATTTTTTTCTATTGCGGTCTGACATTTACCTATAGCTGATATTGAAACGTCTTGCCATTCACGATCGCGAATATTCTCATTCTCATTTTTAATCCAATTATTTCCAAAATCGGAAGACGTATAAATTTCACCGGTAACTTCAATAGCTGTCATATATCGTCCATCTGAAGACATATCACATCCTACCCAATTGTGGTCGTCAAATTCACTATTATAATCATTAATAATGGTTGTTGTAATCCACGAATTACCATAATCAGTAGATAAGTAAATAGCTTCACAAACAATAATTTGTCGTTTTCCATCAAATGACATAGAAATACCTGCGGTTGGAAATGATAAAATCGAGTTATATAAATCTCCATTAATATTATTATTCTTCGTCCAAGATGCTCCATAATCAGAAGATTGATATAAGCCATCACCTGATGATATAACTGCTTGATGTTGTCCTGTTAGACACATACGCACAAAGACCCTAGTGGTACCAAAATTGTATATTTTATTCCACGTAACTCCATAATTATTCGACGTGTATATATCTACGCCATTTGCTGCGGTTTGGTATTGTCCGGTTAATGATATAGAAACATTATTAGTAAATGAAGCCCCAATATTATATTGTGGCGCCCACGTGACTCCATAATCACTAGATATATATATATCTCCATACTCTTCAATTGCGGTTTGATATTTACCAGTTGCTGAAATAGAAATAGATAACCAGTTTTTAACGTTAATCACTCCTTCCGAACGATTAACCCAATAAATTCCATAATCCTTACAAGAATGACCTTCATCTTCGTTTACTAATACAATAAGTATAGGGACCCGATAGGTCTGGGTAATATTTGTAACAGTTGAAGTTGTTTGTTTTGTAATGTTAGTTTGGGGTTCTGTGTAATTAATCAAATTATTAATCGATGATAAATTAGTAGGACCAACATTATTGAGAGGCGTATATGGTTCTGGTTCTATATCTACTTTCATTGTTATTGTTATACCATCGGGCATATATATTAGATCACCTTCTATAAATCCATCGGAATGACCAATATTACTATCAGTAGCGCGATTGTCAAACACATTAGTGCTAGTTGCGTATTTTATATTATTAGTCACTCGACTAACTTTGAAATGACCGCTTAAATCAGTTACATACGTGCCATCTATATTAAAATCAAATTTATTAAATAGTTGAATTAATGCTTCTTCGTTAAAAATACCATTATTTATATTATAGTATACATCTTCATCGGAAAATAAACTAGAGAAACCAAATGGTGCACCGAAATATTCTAATACAGTATAATTGAAGTCTTCATATAGTGTAGATAATTTTCCCATGGATATTATTTTATCGGAAGTTAAGTAATCTAATATATCATCAGCAGTGATAGTAACTTCATCTGTATAAAATACATTATTCGACGTATCAAAGTCAGAAAATATAACATTATTGCTTGCATCTTTTGTAATACCAATTTTGGAATTCATTCTACGAACAGAGTATTTAATTTGAAGAGCATCTGTAACATCATATTGGTTCGAAATACTTGTATCGTTTATATTAATCTCGGAAAAATTTTGTTGTATGGAAAACCCACCTGATGAATACATAGCATAATTATTACTAGGGTCTTCTGACATTATATACATTATAAAAATAATTTTTATAGATTAGCCAAATGTAATACTAAAGAGGTTGTATATATTTTGCTTAATAGTATTGGAGGAGGAACATTATCTGATGTATAGTCCATGTCTTGAACTGGATTCGGTATTTTACTTAATAAATCTAATCGTATAGATATACCAGATGATAATGAAACAAGATCCCCTGCGATAAATCCATCTTCATATTTTTTATCTGAACGATTAAGAAAGGGATTATTTATATATATATTACTTAATGTATTAGAAACTTTACTAATATAAATCTGACCTGATATGTCATATCCTCCGTCAGAATTTATATTAGTAAATATATTTACAAAGTCATCCTTTGTAAACTCTGGTTCGTCGAGTATCACCTTACTTATATTATTAAATAAAGAGACATTGTCCGCGTGTTCGTAATAATTAATTACATTACGTTTGAAATCACGATACATACTACTGAACCCACCTACACTAATAACGTTGTCTGTGATAATATCTGGCAAAATGTCTTGATAATTGAGTGAAATGTCATCAATAGAGAACACATTATTAGAACTATCAAATGAACTTTGAATAATAGTATTATTGCTAGCATCTTTGATTAACCCAATTTTTTCGTTAAATGTGCGAACATTTACTTTTAATTGTAAAGCTAATGTTAAATCTAAATCTTGTATAGTAACTTCTTCCAGAGGAATAGTTCCAAAATGTTGTTCTATATTAAACCATCCAATAGATGGTATATAATAAACATCAGTCAGGGGGGTATCGTATTTATCTTCAGTTTCAGTTTCAGTGCTCATAGTAATTATACTATATAGACTGAAAGAGTATTGTCTTATAAATCGTAAATAAGTTTAAAATCTAAGCAAAATGAAAAATTTGAATTATTCATAGGTAAAACACGTCCGTGTTCATCAAATAATCGTATTCGTAGTCGTTGAATATCTACTGGTCCAAAGTATCGTCTTGGTTCAGTAATAATATTAAAATCATTTTCCATTATCAAACTAAAATATGAGGATTTGATTGATATACGGGCTAGAATATTTGGACTCATAATAGAATTATTAAAAACATTGACAAATTGATTATTCGCACTATTCGCAAAATCATCTACAGCTAAATAAATGTATCGTATATTTGCTGGCTCAATAACTGTATCAGCGGTATAACTAGTCGCGCCCCGATATTTCTTCTTTATGAAACCTAAATTCCACCCAAATTTGGTGGAAACTTCTACTTTATCGGCATTTCCATTGATATCTTTTGTAAAGTCTAATGTCAATGATTTTACCAAACTACTATAAAGTCCAGTGGGTATAATAGATACCTTTCCTGTCCCAGAACCTGACGGAGTTATATCAAGTGTTAATGTAATATATGAGAATATATCAGTGGGATTAGTAAGTGTAGAATCTTCATTTTTGGGAGACAATAAGTTATTTATGGTGTCTATAAGGTCAGATGCGTTGTAGTTACCATCAGGAATAGTTATTATTTTTTCAGAATCGATTACATTATTTGAGTTATCGAACGCAGTATGCGATACGTGTAAATACAAAAAATTATTTCCAAAGTCTTTGGAAATACCATAAAACGATACTGGTAATTCAATTGATGACAGGTTCATTGAAACAACCTTATTAAATTTTATCGGCATTTGTATAGAAAAATCTGAACTTTGAGTGCTGTATAGATTGTCACGGAATCTCGTGTCTATATTTAAATTTCTTGTAACAATACGTGTATTTAGTTGATTTAATTTTCCTGGAAGAAACTCACTGTTAGATGAATGAACGAACTGCGTGTCCTCGCGATTAATCAATTCATTCGTGCGGGGTTCTACTTCTTTAGAAATGGGAGTATCCATGGTATCTAGTTTGTAGTTACTGGGAACAGTTGTGGGCTTAGCTAAATCTCCTTTACGACATTTTACAAATATTAACCAATTCTTTGCTAGGTCTAAAAACTCTATTAAATCGCGCTTGAACCGTTTATCTATATGTCCACTTGATAATAGTTGTTCTCGAATATTATATTCTTTTAATTCAATATCACCTTCACTATATTTTGAATTTGGATTTATTTGAAAGAATCGCTCCAAATCATTAATATTATAGTTATTTATATCTAAATCTAATTGCTCCATTACTTAATACGAGTATATATTATTATATCATTTGAATTATAAATATAATCTGCGATTTAGTATAGTAGGTTATTACCAAGATTTCTTTTCGGTAGATTTATTATACAGTAATATAATATGTCTTCAAGTGATTATACGGCTTTACGTAAATTAAAAGAAATACAAAATAGTTGTGATGTAGATGAATTCGGTGACCCAGTATCTTCGTCTTGGTATGATATTCCCATTGAAGAAAGAACAGACTGTAGTGTTGTATTAGGCACAGGTCCTACCGGTCCTATGGGCCCTACTGGATATACTGGATATACTGGGGACACTGGACCTGTAGGTGATACAAATGGAGGTATATTTACAATATATTCAGAGGCTAATGGATTTAATGTAACTGGCACTGGTTTTATTTTTTCATTCGGTAAGGAGATAGACGGTTCTAGCGCATCTGGTGTGATTATAGGTGCGGATTGTTCTTTAAATTACATTGGAGTAAATGTAGCAACTACACCGAGCACATCTGGAACTATAGAAATATATAAGAATGGAAACCCTACCGGGGTTACATTAACCGAATTAGTCGGAAATAGTTCTAAATCAGACATCAATTATAGTTTCGAGCAAGGTGATTATATCAGTATAAAATGCTTATCTGGAAGTGGTGGAAGTATAGTAAACGTATCAATGTGGTTTTCAACACAAGGTGTTAAAGGTGATACTGGAGAAAAAGGTGATACTGGAGAGAAAGGCGATACCGGAGAAATTGGTATTGAAGGACCTGCCGGTATTAAAGGAGATAGCGGTGAACAAGGTATTCAAGGCATTCAAGGTATTAGAGGGGCACCTGGTATTCAAGGCGAAATAGGGCCTACTGGATATACTGGTATTCAAGGAGAAATAGGTCCTATCGGTGGCCAAGGATATACTGGTGATACTGGTCCAACAGGTTACACGGGTCATACCGGCCAGGGTATTCAGGGTATTCCGGGCGAAACAGGACCCACTGGGTATACGGGTTATACCGGACCCCAAGGTATTCAAGGAGGTATCGGTGCAGAAGGTCCAATCGGACAAATTGGTGCGACCGGGTATACTGGTCCTGACGGTCCCCAAGGCATCCAAGGTATCCAAGGTATTCAAGGTTTAACTGGTTATACTGGTTATACTGGTCCCCAAGGCATTCAGGGCATCCAAGGCATTCAAGGTATTCAAGGTATTCAAGGGTTAACTGGTTATACTGGGTATACTGGCCCCGTTGGTATCCAAGGTATCCAAGGTATTCAAGGTTTAACTGGTTATACTGGGTATACTGGCCCTGTTGGTATTCAAGGTATTCAGGGTATTCAAGGTATTCAAGGTTTAACTGGGTATACTGGTTATACTGGTTATACCGGTCCCGTCGGTATTCAAGGTATTCAAGGTTTAACTGGTTATACTGGTTATACCGGTCCCGTCGGTATTCAAGGTATTAAAGGAGATAGCGGTGAACAAGGTATTCAAGGTTTAACTGGTTACACTGGTTATACTGGTCCCCAAGGCATCCAGGGCATCCAAGGCATCCAAGGTTTAACTGGGTATACTGGTTCTCAGGGAATTCAAGGAGAACGCGGGTATAAGGGTGATGCAGGAGATGTCGGTCCTCAAGGTGAAATTGGAGTTACCGGTTATACTGGTCCTCAGGGTGAAAAGGGCGATGCTGGGTCTCAGGGTATTCCAGGTAATGATGGTATTGATGGTTCTATAGGTCCACCAGGACATAATGGTATAGATGGACTTATCGGTCCTACTGGACCAACTGGAACACAAGGTATTGCTGGCAATGATGGAGAACAAGGAGAGCGAGGGTATAGAGGTCCAAAAGGAGACCCCGGGGAAGGGTTTCTGGAAAGCTTAAATGAAGATGTTCAATTCAAACAGGGTTTAATCGTAAGCGGGAATATTTTACCCGATACAGGTTATGTTAGTAGCATTGGTTCCACAGAAAAGCCATTTAAAAATATATACGTTCAAAGTTCTACCTTATATTTTGTGGATGAACTTACCCCTGAAGAAAAGTTATTAGATGATCCACCAACACCAACTCTTAATGCTCTTTCTGTAAAAAACGGTAAGATGGAAATAGGTATTGTAGACGCATCAACAGATGAAGTAACTTCAAATATAAAAGTGGGTAGCAATTTTGTAAATAGAAGAGAAGATATGTCTTTATTTCAATCAATTACTCAGCAACCATCTACATTCACCAAAGATACATCTGTTTATACAAATGGGTCTAGTAACACTACAAAAGACCTAACTATATATTGGCACTATGATGATATTGTTGCATTAATTACAGATACTTCTTACCAAGCTTTTTATAATAACGACAGTACTTACACTAGGATAATACCTCATATTAATAATTTATATATAGATATATCGTATTCTACAATAACGAATGGTTGGGCTAATTACAAAACAATACCTATTAGTAGCGATTATAATGTTTCGCAATATAAATCAATAACAATAACCCGTAAGGAGGCAGCACCGAGTGGAAATTCATCACTAGCGACTTTAATGTTCCAAGAAGATATCGTTGATTTTGATGTTCGTGTATATGGTGAAAATCTAGGTTATAATTACCCTACAGTGGAGGATAGAGCTCTAATTTACGAAGGGGTAACATTTGAGCAACCAAACCCACCGGGTGTATTTAATTTTAATAACAGCACCATCAATAATTATCAACAGCTTACATTATCATATAATTATACTGAACCTGAAGAAGGTAATTCTAATTCTACTGCTGTATTAGAACAAAGTCAAACAAAATATAGAGAAAATGATACATTATCAAGTAGTTCATACATATTAGAAACGGACATAGAAACAGATATAGAAGCTGATGAACCAATTACTGGAGGTAATAACTTTTCAATGATATTATCAAGTCTACGTGCTGGCACAAAATACGACTTCTTGACAAGAATTAGGAATGATTTAAATTCAAATTATACAATTGCGAATAATATATGGGATTTTGTTGGAACTGATACAAATTTTGATGAAGTGAATGGTCCAACAAACTATACTACATTGCCTTCCAGTAGTGGATATTCATCAACCTATGTTCCACAATTAACTTATAACACAACTACTAATGTAACTACACCTACTTCGGTAAACGCATCCATCACTTATATTAATGTATCTGATAATCAAACAGTTGTTCCTGGAAAAACAAGCGTTCAATCATTTGAAATTAGTAACACGAGCACATCAACAACTAGCACCAGTGGATTTGGAAAGTATATTGATACAGGCGATAATTTGGTTCAAGTTAAAGCTTATGTGAATGATGATTTAAAGCAAACTATCTCGTATCAAGGATTCACACCAACCGATGGTATCAAATCAGGAACATCCACAATAACTACAAGTTTAACTGGTATTAATTATTTCGATAGTAACGAACAAGATGACATACATTTAAATGACGTTCAACAACAAGGGTTTCGTTTATATGGTAAATTCCGGATATTAACAATAGCAAATACTAATATTGAAGCAGCGGTAGGTAGTCCAAGTAATTCGCCGTACACATTGAAACTTGAGTATTTGCGTGACACTGCCAACATTGGTGGAACCGCATTAACAACAACGTCATCTAACATATATGTTGATGAATTGCCAAATAATCCAAGCATTTCACAACAATCAGAAACCGCAATTGTAACCGATGTAGTTTGGACTATGGGTATTCCAAGCGTTAAAAAATACAAAATAGATTGTACGAGAACATACTCAAACATCAATTCACAGTATAACTTTATTCGTGGAGATAGAAAGTTATCTTCAGTAAATAGTGTAAGTAATTCGTCAAATTCATCGAATAGTAGTGGGTTTAGTAGTGGTTCTATTTACATTGATAACAACTCAATTGCCGACACAGGTGAATATACATATGATGAAGCCCAATTTTCCACAGCAAATAACAGTAAACTTTATGATTTACACTATACTAGTTCTCGTGATAATAACGATTCATCAGTTACATTGAACGAAACCATATACTCATTAAAATCGAATGGAATAACCAACAATATTAATGTTACGGTGAATCATCATTTTGATAAAGATAGTTACAATAATATGGGTAATAGCCTTTCCTCCAAATTATCACTTGTAGATATACACGAATTAGCAACTACAACAATATCAAAAATAAACGACGATTTGGGTGGATTGAATATTGATACGTATACCTCACACGAAGTCGTACCCAAAAATTGGACGTTACTATATTACAATGGTGTATTTAAATCATCAGGATATCCAGATGTGACTTCTTATGAATGGAATAGTCTTGCAGGTGATTATACATATGATGCTGGACTATCTGGATTATCTATGAGTGGAACAGAAGAAACTACAGGAACGAGATATAAATGGATAGCATTTAAATTAAACAAAATATCTTCCAGTCAGTATAGAATGAATGGTAACTATTATAATTTGAAAACCACAGGTGGAATCAAATATTTATCTGTAACCGATATGCTTTCAAATAGTGGGCTATTTACTTCATCCTCAATAAATAATTTATTTAATAGTAGCAATGATGATATGATTGGATTTTGTAGAGTAACCACACTTAGAACTGGCCCAAACATTCCATATATTGGTAATTTGAAAATAGATTTCTCTCCAACTGGAGGAAATTGGACGTTAGTCGGGTCAGCACAGACAGGGTATGCTGATTCTTTAAGTCTATCAAATGGTGCACGTGTCTTTTCTGGCACAGAATATGGATTTTATTTATCACCAGCATCAGTGAATGATGATTTAACTATGTTTATAGGAATTAAAGTATAAATTTTAAGAAAGATGTCTTATATTATATTAGGTGTATAATATAAATAATATAATGAGTGATACAGTAAATCTTGATATAGAAGAAAAAGTAAATGTCCTATTTAAATCCGCTCTTGGATTTCCATCGGCAGAAGAATCAAGACAATGGTATGAAGAAACTACGGTCCCATTTAATAATTATATAATAGGAGAAAACATATTTTTAGATGAAGTTCCATTTTCTCCTGATTTTGATATAAGTGGTACTGTTCGAACAGCAACCGAAATAGGACTTACAACAAATGACTTTGCACAATATAATGAAAATGACAGTGATAAATCAACTTGTAGTATTGTTGACGATTCAACTGGAACAGTTCGTCGTTATAATTTATTAATTTTAGAAGAAACGCCTGAACTCGCTACACCATATTCATCTTGGTATAAATTAAATAGTGATTCTGATAATATTATAAAAGACTCGTTGCAATTTAATTATAAACAGTACACAGAAAATTCTGTATTAAAACAGCCGTATATATACAAATTAAATACTCAAAAATCACTTAGCACACCTATGCCTTTCGGTAAATTTGGCGGTAATTGGCTTGTTGATTTTAAATCAGGAATTGTCTTATTTTCCGATGTTAATAATTTTACAAATGGTACGCAAAGTAATTCTGTATTTCAAATAAATAGTTCTAATAATCGTCCGGTATTAAGTATTTATACGTACATTGGTAGAAAGGGAATGGACAAAATGATAACTACTGGAGATGACGTTAGTGAAATTACAGAACCCAGACTTAATCAAATATTCATTAATAATACTACGAACTATATGCTTAGATATGACGGGACACAATGGCTATCAATAGGAGGAAGTAGTGAAGTTGATACCGAATTAGATTTAAAGGCTCCTAAGGATAGTCCAACATTTACAGGAAACGCCCGTATGGACGGAGGTTTTATAAAACAATGGTTTTAGATAATATATATTCATAAATATATACTATGTCTATTGCTACACTAAAAAGAAAAACACAAACAAAATATAATAACATGAGTGTGGGTAGTACTCAAGGATTTTCACTTAATGGTGTGTTCCGTAACCAAGGTTATGTAGGGCAAACATCTTTGTCGCGTTCATTACCAAGAACCTTACAGCAAGGGTACGGTGGTTGTTGTGGAACCTATAATAATGTTCCTCTAGTAATGTCTTCTGTAACAAGTACAGAAGATTCAAAAACTGTCAAAAAAAGCGTTATGGGTACTTCAGGTATGTTAAGTTCAAAATATAGATGGGTGCGTCGCCCTCAACCACACGCCACAGTAAAACCAGATGTAAATAACAATACTTCCGACCAAAGCACCTACATTACTAACAAAATAAAGAAGACGGTAAGTGAGATAAAAAAAGGAAACGACCCGGATGACTCTTCGTGCACTAATGTAAATACTACCACCAGTTCTTGTGTCAATAAGAAAAAAGTATGTGAAAGTGTGCGTCCTGAGGAAGAGTATCTTCCAATTTCTAGCGGACAGTATACTGAACTATTAACTGATGCGTGTCAAGAAAACGATGTGGTTACTGAGAGACCAACTTGTGGAGTACCATTACCAGGATTATAAAATTGAAAATATGTAAATAATACAACATATATTATTGTATTATCTGAAATGTCAAATCCAGATCCAGAATTAGAAGCTTATTTACAAAGTCTTTCCCCGAAAGAGGTTAAAGCGTACCATATTGCCAAAGACCACCTCGGGATGACATATCAATATGAAAAAAGTATTGGCTATTTAGCGTGGAAAAAAAGTCAATCTGAAAACAAATAAATATATCTTATTTCTGTTGGTTTAATTTAAAATCTTTATAATTCATTACCTGCGTCTGAAGCTTAGACTCACTAGTAACCCCATTAAGTAAATTTGTCTGGAACCCATTCAGCTTATTTTCTTTTTTGATAGGTTGAATAATTGAATAATTTCTAACAGGTCCCAATGATATAAACTTGTTACGATAATAAACACGTTCGGGTTTGCTTGGCTTATTTTCATCCTGTTTTTTTGCGATTAACCCTGATGGTTTGTTTTTCTTAAGTTTTGCGAAAGGCGCATCTTTAAACATTAATTTACCAGAACTATTTTTATCTGCGCTTTCTGGTTTCTTCTTTTCAACAATATGTATTTGTATAAATGGTGAAGGCTCTTTTTCAGGGGTTGTTTCATCGTCTATGAAAAAATCTCTACATCTATACATTCTGACATATTTCATAGCAACTGCGTTTAAGATTGTGTAAGAAATAGGTTGTGAATCCGAATAATATGAAAATCCTTGTTTATATGGGTCATAAAACATAATAATATTTCCTTTGGGTGTATTTTCTATCAATGTTTTTAGTTTCCACTTTTTTTCTAATTCATTATCAACGTCTCTCATTTTTTTTGTATATTCGTCTTTGGAATAAAAGTCTTTATCTATATTTGAATTCATATCAATATTGGATTGTTTGTATGTTTCCAAGAATGCGGCAGTGTGTTTACTATTATATTCTTTTGCAATATCGATTGGTGGTAATATTACCTTGTTGTATTGATGTATATGTTTCAATAAATGTCTCCATATCATATTTCCACCAATAAATGCCATAGGTTTAATCACTGTCATAATATTTGCGAATACCATACGTTTTATCATATATTCACGCATCGGTTTCATAAAAAAATCCATATTATTCGTTATTATAATTATTGTATAGATATGTGTTTATGCCTTTTTAATGTAAATATTAGTCTTCTTTCTTAGAACTCTGTTCTTTAACTTCATTTAATCTTAGGTCGAACAACTCCTTAATTTCACTATTTAGAAATGGAACTTCAATGCGCTCATATGTCTTATATGGATTATCTGGATGAATACACACCAAATATAAATTGGTTACTTTCTTTCCATATTTATGTTCTAGGATAGTTTTATACACATTCAATTGAAGAGCATAATGCCAAAAGTTAGTGTCAGGAAGGTGTGAAATACACGGAGTAGTTGAATATTTTCCGAAATTACTTTCGTGTTGAATTTCTTTACATCTTTTCCAATCGTAAATTTGTAATGTTCCGTCAGGGTTCTCAAAAATCATATCAACTGACCCAGATAACTTCAATTCCTCATAATAAATCATCCATTCAGTACGGTATGGTTTTAGTTCTTTAAAATCCTCTGCAAATTTGCGGAAATAAGTAAATTCTACACTATTATTTACTACTTCTTGATTATTATAATAACACTCAATATCATAATGCATCCGGGTTCCGGCATTTGCTGCTTGGTCTCTGTTATCATCCCACATTTTATTAATTTCTTCTCGTGACATTTTGTAGTATTTATATGATGGGTCTGTGTCCCATTTTCTACTTTTTAAAATATTATTAATAATCTTATCTGAATCGAACTTTTCAAAATGATGATGATTCCACGTTGTTACTGAGGTATACCCACCTCTATCGCCAAGAACAGTATAAATATGAGGTCCTTCTTCAAATGATATATCATCATCGCGTGGGTGCGGATGAAGCTCCGCCAAGTGGGTTGGCACCGGGTATTCAACTTGTTCTACGAAATCAGTCATTGTATACTGTATTGTATGTAAATGTAAAAAAATATAGGGAAGTAGTGATAATTCAATTTTTTATGCTACGTATTCAACTATGCTTTTTAGGTTATGTTTAACTTGAGTAAATATATCTTTTCTTAATTTCTGAAATAAAGTATCTTCAGGCATATTGCCACCAAGCACCTTTCCGTGATAATCCAGATATAGTTCGCTGTATTTTTCATTTGTATTAATTTGTTCGCTATGTGCGTCATACCAATATGTTTTAAAATCATATAAGAACTGGTTTGAAATACGTCGTAAATATTTATCCAAATCGTTATTTGGTATCTTCATCCATTTCTTTGTGTTATTTTCATCTAATTTGAAAATATAGAATGCTGTTGAATTATCAAACGTTCGTATAGGCACCGTATTTGCGTCCATACGGTTAATAGCATTCGCCATTAGATGTTTCAATCCCTCTAATAAATCCTTATCATAAACCGATTGTAAACTATTATGGACTTCGGTTAATATTCCACTTTTTATCCATTCTGAAAATGTCATCGTCATACGTTCTAAGTTTTCTTGGCTATTCAAATATTCTAATATATTATATTTCCGCTTAGCTACTTGCTGTAATCGCATATTATCTTTCTCAAGCTTATCAATTCGGATAGACATATGTTGAATTAGTTGATACATTTCGTGCTGTGTCGGAATTGGTGCCAATAAATCTACCTCATTATTTTGTTCGCGTCTTGACTTGAACACAAACTCGCAACATAATAAGTGTCTGTCATAATTAAACTTTTCTTTATAATTTCGCTTGCAATATTTACAGTCATATGTAGATGACATTGTTGTTGTTTTTACTAACATCTGTTCTATAGCAATCATTTTCAATTTTGCAAATATTTAGAAAGTATTAGATAAATAATTTATCGTATAGTTGTATATAATGTTAAAGAATATTTTGTCAAATAGTAGAGTACAAACAATACTCGTATCTCTTCTCGCTTTATTTACAGTAACTCAAGCATTAAAGTATATGGATTTATACGAAGGCATGGAGAACAAAGACGACGTAAAAACCAGTACCGAGCATAAGAAAATCGCAAAATCATACAATTTTTAAATATACGAGTATACACTAATACCTATAGCAATAAACGTATGAACCATATATAATTTATCGCATAGTATATTATATATAACACAATGAGTCAATATTTCGATAAAAGTGATTTATTTTTAGATCCCAAAGTAAAACAATATGGTAGTCATATGGTTATGTCTAACGTTCATAAACCTACAAAAACCAAATATGTAAATATTGACACAAAGTTTAGTGATGAATATAATAACTTTTCTGTAGCAAACTACAATATTACATTGCCAGAACATATCAATGATGTTAAATCGCTTACCGTTACCAATATGGAACTACCTATGTCCTTTTATAATATATCATCAGCATTAGGAAATAACAGTTTTAATATTACCAATTTAGAAGTTGATACTACACAACCCTATTTAACCCAATTGTCAGCTGGTTCTATTAATAGTGATAGTCAGTTCGTAGATACTATTGTCATACCCGATGGATATTATACTATTGATGAGTTAAAAACAACTATTAACAATCAAATTGATAAGATAAAAAGAGTCCCTACAAACAGCAGAGGAAATATTGTTATAGATAGTTCCGGAGACATAGTATACCAAGCTGACGGAGTTACTATGTTCGAACTAAGTGCTGATAATACTGTTTATCAAAATGGAACACCTGTATATATTGAATATGGAAATGCGTTGCACCCTCCCGAACCAGGTGTAAATGATTCTGGAGACTATGTAATGGATGCGTATGGTAATCACAAAGTTAAACTATTAGAAAATGTAGATATTTATGTAAATGGCAGTTCAACAACTACAACTGATTTGTCTTATGTCTATGTAAGTGTTGATTTAAAGAATACGAATGATTTACGCTTTGATTATTATACAAAAGGCTCTATGGGTTCTCACGGATATTTTTATTCAACCAGGTCTAATATGGAAATCGATTTTACGGTCAACGACAACGGTAATTTTGATAAATATAATTTTAAATCCAAAATTGGGTGGGCGTTGGGATTTCGTAATTTAGACTACACAATTATTTATAACTATAACAACCAAGAAGGCGATTATGACCCTGCTGATGGATTTGGTCCTGAAGGACAACCACTAACATACGGAGAATTTCTAGTAGATTTGAATTCTACACGATATGTGTATTTAGCATTAGAGGAATTCAATAAAGGGAACCAAAATTCATTTGTTTCTCCAACCTCATCTTCACTAATTAACAAAAATATTATTGCTCGCATTTCATTAGACCGTGCTAATTACAGTTTTGGAGAATATTTACCTGCAAATAAACAAAATGGGTATTTATTGAGTGATGTGCGTGGATATAGCGGTAAAATCGATTTACATAAACTTAATCTTCAAGTGGTAAATGATATTGGAACCCCATTACCTTTGAATGGATACGATTTTTCATTATGCTTAGAGGTAGAGCACGATTAATGTGCGAAAAATTGAATTCAAGTATAATATTTGAATTTAATTAAATACAGCTACTATAATGAGTGAATTCGAGAAAACTCTAGACACTTTCAAATATGACAATACTAATTCATCTGAAACAAAACGTATTGATATTGGAAACTCAAGTTCTCCTCCTATTATAGATAATAACTTGGATATAACTGAACTGTCAGTAGAACAAAAATACGCATACCGAAAATTTGTAAAGGGTGAAAATTTATTTATCACTGGACCAGGAGGCACTGGAAAAACTCATTTGATAAAGCATCTTATTGAGTTTTCTACAAGCATAAAAAAAGATATACCCGTATGTGCGATGACCGGATGTGCCGCAGTATTATTGGAGTGCAATGCTAGAACCCTTCATTCTTGGAGTGGAATAAAGCTAGCAAAGGGCGAAAATTCAGCAGTTGTAACTAATGTGTTACGAAATAAACATACAGTAAGACGATGGCAGAAGGCAAAAGGATTGATATTAGACGAGGTTAGTATGTTATCTAAAAAAGTATTTGAAATTATTGAACGACTAGCACGAGTTATAAAAAAGGACACTCGTCCATTTGGTGGTATGCAAGTAGTGTTTACTGGCGATTTCTTTCAATTACCACCTGTTGGTACGTCTGGTGAAGATGAAACAAGCCAATTCTGTTTTGAATCTCCGAAATGGACGAACGTATTTAAACCAGAAAATCATATTGAATTAAAGACTATGTTCCGTCAAACAGATCCAGTGTATATAAATATTTTACATCAGATTCGTCGTGGATATCTGGATGAAGATAAACAAGCAATACTTGAAAAATATATAAAACGCAAGTTTGATTCTGAGACAACAAATGGATGTGTTCCAACGAAGTTGTTTCCATTGAGGTCCAAAACTGACTATGTGAATACTATGATGTTTAAACGATTAACCGAAAAGGAGTATGTTTCAGAGGCTATTCGTAAAACCGACTGTACTACCCATATGGATTCCAACAAACCTCTTTCATTTGAAACAATCCGTAAATGCCGTGATTTGAGCGAAAACGAAACAAAATACGAATTAGATTTACTAATGAATAGCATTCCTTCAGCCCAGGTTCTTCGTTTAAAAAAAGGAGCAGCTGTAATGTGTACTGTAAATTTGGATATGGATAATTCTATATGTAATGGTTCTCAGGGCGTTATTATTGACATAAAAGAATTAGCGGATGGTGCTATATTACCGGTTGTTAGATTCTCTAATGGTATTGAAAAGACAATTCAATTACATCATTGGCAATCTGAAGAATATCCTACATTGGCAATCGGTCAGTATCCATTATGCTTGGCGTGGGCGTTAACGATTCATAAAATACAAGGCGCAACATTAAATATGGCCGAAATGGATATCGGACAAAGTATATTTGAATACGGACAAAGTTATGTAGCATTATCTCGTATTCGCTCTCTAGATGGATTGTATTTGTCCGCGTTTAATAGTAAAAAAATAGGTGCTAATCCAAAGGTAATTGAGTTTTATAATATTATCTCTAATAATATACTACCTCAATTAGAAGAGGAGACAAATACCGACGACTCAACAATTATAGATAAAGCTATGCCACTAGAATTAGAAGAAGAAACATATCAATCAAACGACGTAAAAGTAATCAAATTATAATATGTAAAAAATATATAATGGTGGCCGGTAGTATATTACCCGTTACTATACATAATGATAAATTATATTTTTTATTTGGGAAAGAAAATCCATCGGAGAAAAGTGCGAAGGGGTGGTCTGACTTTGGTGGAAGACTAGAAAATAAAGAAACACCATTTGAGGGTGCGATCCGCGAAGGAAGCGAAGAACTTAGTGGATTTTTAGGAAATAAATCACAATTAAAAACACTTATTCGAAAAAACGGTGGCATTTATAAATTAAAATACAATAATTACCACCTTCATTTGTTTTTTATTGATTATGACGAGAACCTTCCAAAATATTTCAACCAAAACCACCATTTTTTATGGGATAATATGGAACACGATGTATTAAACAAATCAAAACTGTTTGAAAAAATAGAAATTAAATGGTTTTCTGTCTCCGATATGAAAAAATCTCGTAGATTATTTCGCAACTTTTATCAGTATATTACTGACTTACTATTCGAGAATAAAGAGAACATAGAAACATTTGCGAAAACCAAGTTTGTAAAATAGAGTTCATTTAGTCACACACATCTAAAAAAAATACATATTAATTGTATAAGACTGTTAATATGTCCTGGAAACAATATGGAGGTATTCGCAAAAACGATAAACTAAACAATCTTGCGTTAGGCACATTAGTAGCGGACGATATTATATTAAGACAAGTCAAGGTCACTACTCATATATTCGACGATACTATTGTTGCAAAAAAAGATATACAAATTCATAGAAATTTAGATGTTAGTAACAATGTAGATGTAAGTGGTAACTTAGTAGTTCATAAAAATATTTACACCCCAAACTACGTTATTGGCACAAATAAAGATATTTCATTGAATTTTGAAGATGGCGGTAATTATAGAGCATATATTTCAGCAGATGTAAATAAGGAATATATTGGTGTTGGCACAAATAACCCGAACGCGTTTTTTGACATAAGTTCTACTGTTGTTGAAAGTTTTGCTATCAGAAATGATTTACCCCATATAAGAAACATTGTAGCTCAAAATAAAAACGACTCTGGTATCGTAATGGATACAAGTGATAATACCGCAAGTATTGGATTTTTCTATAAAGACATCAGTAATTCATCTTCCATCCCTCGTTCTAAGATTACATCAGATACCTCAAATGGAATATTTTCATTTGATAGTAGTATTAATAGTATAAACTCACAAGTAGCCACTTACATAACAAGTCAAAATGCTACAACTATTACCACGATTAGTGGTGACATATCATTAAATTCCGAGTCTATATACCTTACAAGTGTTAGTGGAGATATTGTATTGGCATCTGAGAATTCTACGTTTATTACAAGTATTAGTGGGGATATTGATATTAGTGCGAATGAAGGAGATGTTACAATACAGTCAATTGATTCTACAAAACTTCGTTCTGCTGTAGCTATTTCTCAAAGAGGAGTTACTACAAAACTAAAGAATGAACCATTTACTATATACGATAATAGTTTATCAGAACCATTTCTTTATGAATATTATAATGATACTCAATTAAAAACAGGGACTTCTTCGGTTAGTGTTGCGATAGATAATTCAAGCACTACATTCACCCACTTATTAACTCCTGATGTTAAGGGTCTTTCTATAGGCGGAGGTGCGTATGTAAAAGATAGTTCTCGCTCCATGGGAATGATTGGACTTTCTACTACCGATGTGTCATTTATACCTTCTCAAAGTTATGTTTCAAATAAAGATACCGTAGTATATCGTACAACTACTGGTATTAACACGTATGCGCCAAGATTAAATAATTATGTTATGGATATTAATGGACCAACCAGAATCGGTAACGGAGAACTTCATTCGATAATAAAACATACCTCTAAATTAACTGATATACGTTCATCTAAAGAATTTTTAAATTATGTATTTACCACGGGAAGACGTGAAGAAAAAATAGATAATACTACAAATTATGAAACAGTTGGGTTTTCTTCCACGGATTCGGGTAAAACGTGGACTAAGGTAATTGTAGAAAATACTGACACATTAAGGACCAATGATATGCACGTTTTTATGGTAGGAGATAAAGCATATACATTATCATCTAACGCACGTATTCATCGTTATAATTTTTCAAGTAAAACAATAGATTTGACTAATATAAATATTAATAATTTAACAACCACATCTATATACGTTAAAAATTTTGAAACTAGTGATATAGGAATTTTAATTAGCGGCAAACCGACAGGTTCAAATGAAGACAATATATACTACACCACAGTGGATTCAAATTTTATAAATTTAACATCATTAACTAGCATTTCGAATAATATATCTGATGTAGTTGCTTCCGATGGCTATGGAACTAAAGTGTATTTTGTTGGAAATGGTATTCAAACGGTAAACTATTCTACAACTACCCCAGTTCTAGAAACAAGTATATCAACAGGAACATATAAAACCGTTTCGGCATACACTGATAATAATGCGGTTGCTGGAGGCGTAGATATAATATCATATACAGTAAACGGTGGTACTAGTTGGAATGTTGTATCTAATATTATGATAGATAACATAAGTATAACAGAATACATTATTACCCGTATTAATATGCTGGCAGATGGGAATGGATTAGCTATAGGGACGTACAATAATGGTTCACAAGGGCTTATTTTATATACACAAGATGGAGGAAGTATATGGAAAAGTGTCCCCAATGAAATCGCATTTTATTCATTTGGAAATGAAGATGTATTGCGATTACCCAGCACAAATAGCATGTGTATTTCGGGTAATGGCTCATTTGTATTTATTAATACGCTGGAAGACGTATCTGGCGATGAAGAAGAATCCACATATAATAGTGGTTCGAGTATGATATATTATGGATTATATCCTGGTTTATTTGACGTGTATAACAATAATGTATTAGATGTCAATGGTGGAATGAATGTAAATGGACAAATATTGCAATTTTAAGAATTCAACACTATATATGATGTAATTACGGATTTAGACTATATTAACTAATATTATCACATTAGTTAATATAATCAAATATAAATATACCAATTATATAAATGAGTGAGTGGTTAGATGCGTCATCGAGCTCGAATAAATTAAAACAGTCATATTTTACTAACTTTATAGATGTAAGTGGAACTGTTTCAATACGTAATCATAATAACCTTAATTTATACAATGATGGCACTATCCCGGAATTTAGTATTAATTCAAACGAGTTTCGTGTCAAGGATGAAGATGTTTATTATGATATTAGCAATTCCAAGTTTCAATATATAAAAGACCTTACTGTAAATGTTGAAGAACAACTCAATTATCTAACTACGAAGACACAAAACATAACAGATGATTCTACTGGATTTATAAATGACATATCAATGAACGGTAATGTTGATATTAGCGGTTCATTAAACATTACTGGTAACTTAACGGTTACCGACCAAAATAACATAACTATTATTAATACAACCGTCAATGAATATACATCAATTGTTACTGAGGACATCTCATTAAATGGAAAATTAAGTGTATCTGAGGACGTGTCTTTAAATGCGGACGTGTATGTGGGAAATAACGCATATTTTAACAATCATATATATCCTACAGTAAATGAAACCGTTGATATTGGTTCGCCTGAGTTTAAGATACGTGATTTATATCTATCAAATAATTCATTATGGATAGGCGACAATCACAAAATAGATATTGGTTCAGATGATAAAATGAAGTTCAGAAAAAGAGCAACAACAACAATACCTAAGTCATTACGAGGAATTACTAATATCAATTCCAAGATACAATCTATCGGCGGTAACAGAACATTAGAATCTGGAACTATTCGGTTACACGATTGGTTAACTATTGCACATGAGTCAGGTGAGACTATTAATGGAAAATCTGGAAAAAATATTACGACACAAGATATTTTCGGAAATGATGAAGATGATTATGAAGATATTCAAAATGCGGGAATCGGTTCAAATGATTTAAGTTTGAATTATAATTTGGTAGTTGCTGGTGACGTTTCATTAAATTCAAATCTATTTGTAGACGGAGATACCACTTTTAATGGTAATGTGAATTTCCAACCAAATAGTATTCCGTTATCTGCTATTGTTGGAAGTGGTGCCGATGGACCTACTGGTGCCGATGGACCTACTGGTGCTGATGGACCTACTGGTGCTGATGGACCTACTGGTGCTGATGGACCTACTGGTGCTGATGGACCTACTGGTGCTGATGGACCTACTGGTGCTGATGGACCCACTGGTGCTGATGGACCCACTGGATTAGCAGATATTAACACAGATTTGAGTCTCAATCAAGATTTATACGTTGGTGGTGATGTGTCTTTAAATAGTAGATTATACGTAGATAGTGCGGCTACTATGAATAGCACATTGGAAGTTAATGATATCTTAACTGTATCTAAATCAACTATTATTAGTTCTACATTGGATGTATCTAAAGAAGTCATATTTAGATCTAGATTGAATGTATTTGACGAAGCTACATTATCTTCAACATTGGATGTATATAAATCCGCTAATTTGAGGTCTACATTGTCGGTTCTTGGTGATTCTTTGTTGAATGATGTTTCTATGAATGGTAACGTTGATGTGTGTGGTAACTTCTACGCACAATATCCCGATAACTCTATTCCTATATCAGCAATTATAGGAGATAACGAGAATAAAGCTAACAAAGATTATGTAGATGATATTTCCTTGAATTTGTCGGATGAGATTACCCGAGCAAAAAGTGCGGAACAAACAAATTCAAACGCCATTTTTAGTAAAGCAGATTTAGCAACTACAGATGCTTCATTAAACCTGAAAGCTGATTTGGCAGCTACTGATGCTTCATTAAATTTGAAAGCGGATTTAATTTCTCCAAATTTTACTGGAACACCCATCGCACCAACTGCCAGTAGTAATACGAATACAACTCAATTAGCTACTACTGAATTCGTGCAAACACGAATCAGTGAAATTATTAACAATTCTCCAGAAACATTAGATACATTAAATGAACTTGCTAACGCTCTTGGAGAAGACGCTAACTTTTCTACTACAATTACTACAATGGTCGGGGATGTTTCAACTAATTTGAATTCTGAAATTATTAGAGCACAAAACGCAGAACAAGATAATGCTATTGCTATTCTTAGTAATAAATCAACTACTGATGCGTCATTGAACTTGAAGGCGGATTTGGCGGCTACTGATGCGTCCTTGAATTTAAAAGCGGGGTTAGCAGCTACTGATGTGTCATTGAACTTGAAGGCGGATTTGGCGGCTACTGATGCGTCATTGAACTTGAAGGCCAATTTTACATCCACTGATGCGTCCTTGAACTTGAAGGCTAATTTGGCAGATACTGATGCTTCTTTTAACTTAAAGGCGAATTTAGTAACTACTGATGCATCTTTTAACTTGAAGGCTGATTTGGCAGATACTGATGCGTCTTTTAACTTGAAGGCCGATTTGGCAGATACTGATGTGTCTTTTAACTTGAAGGCCGATTTGGCAGATACTGATGTGTCATTGAACTTGAAGGCCAATTTGGCAGATACTGATGTGTCATTGAACTTGAAGGCCAATTTGGCAGATACTGATGCGTCCTTGAACTTGAAGGCTGATTTGGCATCCACTGATTCTTCTCTTAACTTAAAGGCCGACTTAGTTTCTCCGACGTTTACCGGAATTCTTTCTACGAATGGAAATATTGATGTTAGTGGTTCGGTTAATATTACTGGTAACTTAACCGTTACTAATCAAAATGACATAACTATTATTAATACAACTGTTAATGAATATACATCAATTGTTACCGAAGACATCTCATTAAATGGAAAATTAAGTGTATCGGGAGATGTGAGTTTCAACTCAACCGGGCAGGTTGATGTCTGTGGTAACTTCTACGCTCAATATCCAGATAATTCTATCCCTCTTAGTGCGATTGAGGGAAATGGACCAACTGGTGCTGATGGAGCACAGGGACCAACTGGAGCACAAGGACCTACTGGAGCACAAGGTTCAAATGGCGCGGATGGACCTACTGGAGCACAAGGTTCAAATGGCGCGGATGGACCTACTGGAGCACAAGGTTCAAATGGCGCGGATGGTCCTACTGGAGCACAAGGTTCAAATGGCGCGGATGGTCCTACCGGAGCACAAGGACCTACCGGATTAGCAGATATTAATGCTAACCTAAGTCTTAATCGAAATTTATACGTTGGCGGTGATGTGTCTTTAAATAGTAGATTATACGTAGATAGTGCGGCTACTATGAATAGCACATTGGAAGTTAAGGATGCATTGACAGTATCTAAATCAACTATTATTAGTTCTACATTAGATGTATCTAAAGAAGTCATATTTAGATCTAGATTGAATGTATTTGATGAAGCTACATTATCTTCAACATTGGATGTATATAAAGCTGCTAATTTGAGGTCTACATTGTCGGTTCTTGGCGATTCTTTGTTGAATAATGTTTCTATGAATGGTAACGTTGATGTGTGCGGTAATTTCTACGCCCAATATCCAGACAATTCTATACCAGTTAGTGCGATTGAGGGAAATGGTCAAACAGTAACACAAGGACCAACTGGACCCACTGGAACTGATGGACCCGCTGGTGCCGATGGACCAACCGGAGCAGATGGACCAACCGGTTTGCAAGGACCTACTGGTGCCGATGGTGAAGATGGACCAACCGGTTCGCAAGGACCTACTGGTTTAATCGCGGATAATGAAGATTTTACTTTAAATGCAAGATTGTCTGTTACCGGTGATTCTTTGTTTAATGATGTTTCCATGAATGGTAATGTTGATATTAGTGGTTCAGTAAACATTACAGGTGACCTAACAGTTACCAATCAAAATGATATAACTATTATTAATACAACCGTTAATGAATATACATCAATTGTTACTGAAGACATCTCATTGAATGGAAAATTAAGTGTATCTGATGATGTTTCATTCAATTCCAAGTTATACGTTCAAGATTCTATTCAATTAGGTATTGGAAGAATACCTATTCAAACTAGAATTATTACTGTAGAAGGTGCGGAAGAAGAGACAACTACGATTGGAACTGAATGGGCTCAACTTGGAGGTGATATTGATGGGGAGGCTGATGGAGACGAATCCGGTTCAGTAGTGGCAATATCAAGTGATGGCTCTATTGTTGCTGTTGGAGCAAGATATAACGATGGAAATGGCACTGAAAGCGGGCACGTGAGAGTTTATCAACGAGATAGTAACAAAACAGTTGAGGTTACCGACCAAAATAGCGCGTCATTTGGACCTGTTGGGTGGACCAGATTAGGTCAAGATATTGATGGTGTAGTTGCTGGTGACAGAAGCACTCATGTTAATGGGTTATCAATATCAAGTAATGGAACCATTATTGCTATTGGATTACCACATAACGATGCAGGTTCAGATAACGCAGGTACCGTAATAGTTTATCAATATGATAATACTAATAATAATTGGAATCAACTAGGACAAGATATTTATGGTGAAGCTGCTGGTGACTATAGTGGTTACAGCACATCATTATCAAGTGATGGCACAATTGTTGCTATTAGTGCACATAGTAATGACGGGAATGGTAGTCAAGCAGGACATGTAAGGGTTTATCAATATACTAATAATACTTGGTCTCAATTAGGTCAAGATATTGACGGTGAACTTAATGCCGACTATAGTGGTGGCAAAGTGTCATTATCAATCGATGGTCTTATTATTGCTATTAGCGCACATAATAATGACGGTAATGGTTCTCAATCCGGGCATGTAAGAGTTTATCAATATACTAATAATACTTGGAATCAAGTAGGTGGTGATATTGACGGAGAAGCTGAAGGAGACCAATCTAGTAGGGGGGTATCATTATCCAGTGACGGCTCAATTGTTGCTATTGGAGCACCATATAACGATGCAAACGGAAGTGCGTCAGGTCATGTGAGAGTATATCAACGAGATACTTATAAAACTGTTGCTGTTACCGACCAAAATAGTGCATCATTTGGTCCTGTTGGGTGGACCAGATTAGGTCAAGATATTGATGGGGACGTGGAAAACGATAATGCTGGTTTCTTTGTGTCATTATCAAGTAACGGCTCTATTCTTGCGGTTGGTGTGCCCGGGTATAATAGAATTACTGGTTCTCAAGCAGGGCGTGCGATAGTTTATCAATATGATAGTCCTAACAATAATTGGACAAAACTGGGTGATGATATTATCGGGGAAGCCGACAAAGACTACTTCGGTAAGTCGTTATCATTATCAAGTAATGGTACAGTTCTTGCGATTGGGGCACAATTTCACGGTGAAAATGGTTTACGCAGAGGACACGTAAGAGTTTATTCAATTGCTACTTCTACCACTGTTTCTGGTACTACTACCGCGCACGCTTTAGACATCTGTGGTAATTTCTACGCTCAATATCCAGATAATTCAATTCCTCTTAGTGCGATTTATGGTGGTGGAGCAGATGGACCTACTGGAGCAGATGGACCTACTGGAGCAGATGGACCTACTGGACCTACTGGAGCACAAGGTTCAAATGGCGCGGATGGACCTACTGGCGCACAAGGACCCGCTGGATTCGCAGATATTAACGCTGACCTGAGTCTTAATCAAAATTTATACGTTGGAGGGGACGCAAATTTTGGTGGTAAAGTTACTGTCCCGACGTTACCTATCAACACAAATACAACTGACGCAGCTTCGTGCGCATACGTACAAAATCAAAACTATTTAAGTTTAACAAGCTTAAATGAACGATTAGAAGCTATAGGACTTATGTCTCAAAGCGGTTTAATGAAACAATTTTAAACATTAATAGAGTATTTAGAATTTGTATTAAATTCTAAATACCGTTTTTACAGATATTTCTTTTCGGAAGTTTTATTATACAATGCCAAACTGGTTAGATCTTTCCGTTAATTCAAATTTATTCAAACAGGCATATGTGAAAGGTTTCATTGATATAAGTGGAGGAGACTTGATAACCAGAAATGGAAAATTACTTATTAACGGTGATGCAAGTTTAAACTCAAACTTGTACGTTGCCGATAAATTACATATTGGCGTTGAAAATTCAGATTATGATTTAGATGTTTCTGGTAACGCACGTTTTTCAAAAGATGTTGATATCAGTAGTAATGGAAAACTATTAGTTTCAGGAGACGTTTCTTTAAATAGTAAATTATACGTAGATGATTCAGTTACTATTAATAGCACGTTAGCAATTAAGAATACATTGGACGTAACTAATGCTACTACTTTATCTTCCACATTGAACGTGACTGGTAAGGCGGTTTTAGGTAATGATATATCTATGAATGGAAACGTAGACATTAGTGGAAATGTAGACATTAGTGGCGATTTAATAGTAAAAGGGAATTTATCAGTTATTCAACAAGATAATACAACAGTGATGAATACAACCGTTAATGATTATACATTAATTATTACCGAGGATATTTCATTAAATGGAGAGCTTAAAGTTTCTGGTGATGCTTCCTTAAAGGGAGATTTATATGTTAATAATACAATTACGGTTTCAGGTGATATATTACCAACACATCATCTAACATCAGACATAGGAACGGCACAAAAAGCGTTTCGTGACATTTATATGTCAAATGGAACAATGTATAATGTAGATTCTACTGGAAATTCAAATTCGATGTCAACCAACGAAGGTATTATTACAGTAACTTATATTGATAATGCAGACCCCGATAATCCGATTACTACTGAAAATATACAAATTGGTAGTGTGAATAATAAAACCGGATTGGGTGGATTAGCATCATCCGACGCATCTTTCACCCTAGATATACAAGGCAATTTACGAGTTAGTCAAGATGCATCATTGAATTCTACGTTAAGTGTAGGCAATACATTAACAGTTGCTAAATCCACCACTCTAAATTCTACATTGGCTGTTTCGGATTCATCAACATTGAGTTCCACATTGGCTGTTACCAAAGCTGCTACTTTATCTTCTACATTGAATGTTGCTGGAGCGTCTACTATGGATAGCACATTGGACGTAAGTGGTGCTTCTACGATAGGTAGCACTTTGGCTGTTACCAAAGCTGCTACTTTATCTTCCACATTGAATGTAACTGGAGCTTCTACTATGGATAACACTTTGACAGTTTCTGATGCCTCTACATTGAGCTCTACTTTGGCTGTTACTAAGGCAGCAACTTTATCTTCCACATTGAATGTAACTGGTGCTTCCACTATGGATAGCACTTTGACAGTCGCTGATGCCTCCACATTAAGCTCTACTTTGGCTGTTACTAAAGCTGCTACTTTATCTTCCACATTGAATGTAACTGGTGCTTCCACTATGGATAGCACTTTGACAGTTGCTGATGCCTCCACATTAAGCTCTACTTTGGCTGTTACTAAGGCTGCTACTTTATCTTCCACATTGAATGTAACTGGGGCTTCTACTATGGATAGCACTTTGACAGTTGCTGATGCCTCCACATTAAGCTCTACTTTGGCTGTTACTAAGGCAGCAACTTTATCTTCCACATTGAATGTAACTGGTGCTTCCACTATGGATAGCACTTTGACAGTCGCTGATGCCTCCACATTAAGCTCTACTTTGGCTGTTA
>Ga0257126_1000291_pt1 | contig 41670 bp, 45 predicted proteins | sample SI060_120mmetaG_FD_190151 | JGI IMG/M metagenome (GOLD analysis project Ga0257126, IMG submission 190151) | Marine microbial communities from Saanich Inlet, British Columbia, Canada - SI060_120m | ecosystem: Environmental > Aquatic > Marine > Inlet | place: Canada: British Columbia | collected... | reverse complement strand
TAAAAATAAAAAACTTAGTAAAAATAAATAAAAATAAAAATAAAAAACTTAGTAAAAATAAATAAAAATAAAAATAAAAAACTTAGTAAAAATAAATAAAAATAAAAATAAAAAACTTAGTAAAAATAAATAAAAATAAAAATAAAAAACTTAGTAAAAATAAAAAACTTAGTAAAAATAAAAAACTTAGTAAAAATAAATAAAAATAAAAATAAAAATAAAAATATAAATATAAATGGAACAAAAAAATATAGATATACTTATAGAAAAAATTAAAAATAAAATAACATTTGGAAATGTTGTAAAAATTATATTTTTTGCCTTATTATTTTATATAATTTTATTAATTTTTATGAATAAGGTAAATATAGATAATATTGAAATTAAGAATAAAAACAATTTATTAGATTTTGAAAAAGAATATCCTTTACCTGAAAAAAACTTAAGGGGTAGAAGTATGACCAAATTAGAAAATAAAAATGATAAAAATGATAAAAATGATAAAAATGATAAAAAATAAATGTTAATGTATTATAAATGAATATAAGTATTAGTGCACTAAGTCAATTATTTATAATAACATTAATTATCATATTAGTCTATTTACTTAATAATCAAAAAGCACTTGAATTATTTATGAATAAAATTAGAAATAATATAGAACATTTTCAACCAGGTGTATTTGGATTTCAATTAGGTATTCCATTAAACCCTTATAATTGTAGACCTGAAGATGATTGCTATAAGGGTAGTCCTATGCGTTCTCAAATCTACCAAAATGTTTGCGAACCAAATTATGGTTTATTAAAACAAAAAATTCCTTTAAATGATAATTGTCAAAGAACAATAGGAGGCAAAATGTCGGCACCCAGAAATTATTATGTTTGTGAGGTAGATAAGCATTTACAGAGAAAATGCGGTTGGATTAAAAAATAAAATAATTTAAATTAAATTAATTGTAAAATAATAAAATCTCAAACTATATTATACTATGTCTAATATAAATAAATTATCTACCACAGAAATGGAAGAAGAAGAAGAATTGGAAGTTCCTTTATTCACAAATAAAAAAAAATTTAAAAAACCACCACCAAAAAAAAAAAATTTTATAAACAAATTATTTTATAATTTAATGGGTAAGAACTCTGTTAAGAACTCTGTTAAGAAATCTAATAATAAGAAATCAAGTACTAAGAAATCTTCAAAAAAATCAAGTACTAAGAAATCTCCAAAAAAATCTAGTAATAAGAATTTACCTAAGAATTCAAGTAATAATAAATCACCTAAGAAATCTAGTAATACTAAATACTAATAATATCACATATTTTCCACCATAATTCTATAGGTAATATTATATCTCTAATTATTAATTTTTGTCTTAAATGAAATAATATAGAAATATTATTTCTAATATTTTTATGAAATAAATAATGTCTTTTAGGTGTCCATTTTTTCATTGATTCATTTAACATATTTTTTATTTTATTTCTTTTTTTAACCATTCTTTCGTCTACACCTAAATTATTTGTAAAATAATTTAAATATTCTTCTTTCATTTCAAATAATCCCTCTCTTAATACATATTTAACAGCATTAACGTTGCCATAATCATAAGCAGAAAAAAATGGATTCCAATTATAATACCAATAAACTAAACTACTATTCAAATTAAAATGAGAAACACTATTACTAAAATCTTCTTTAGAACCTTCATTCCCTACAAAACTTACATTTGCTCCATAAGATATTAATAGGTTTATTATTTTATCATTTTGTAATTCAGCAGCATACATTATCGGTGTTTGATAACATTCACAAGAATAGGAATTTACATTAGCTCCATATTTGAAAAATAATTCAATCATTTCAATATTATTGTTTTTAATCAAATAAAAAATAGGATATTTATACTCTATTATTTTATTTAGGTCTATTCCTGTTATTACCCATTTGGTAATTTCTATATTATTATTCTGTTCTAAAGAAGTCTTAAAATCCATATTATATTTAATTTTACTTTTATATATTTATATTTACTTTTATATATTTATATTTACTTTTATATATTTATATTTACTTTTATATATTTATATTTACTTTTATATATTTATATTTACTTTTATATATTTTATAATAAAAGTTTATATATAAATTTAATATTTTAATTAATTTATTTCTTCCATTGGTAAAATATAATCTGGGATAATATTATCTAATATTTCATTATCTAATATATTTCTATTGTTCAAAATATAATTTATAACATTTAATCTACTTGGAATGTCTATTTCACCGCCTTCTCTCAATAATTTAATTTCATTTTCTATAAAATCAAGATGAGTAAATGACCCGGTTCCGTCATAAGAATATATTTCACTTCTAATTATAATATTAGGATTATCCACCTTTAAGATAAATTCGTATTTTAATTTTCCATTTTCATAAAATTGTTTTTCAATATGTCCATACTTATAAGTTTTTATTTTCCAATTAATATTATCCCAAAAAGTAATCAATTCACCTTTATGATTAGGTATACTTGTCCTACATATAGGACAAGATTTTTTGGGACAATTATTTAACCACTTTGATAAGCAGTTTTTATGAAATATATGATTACAAATAGTAACCTCATTTTCCTCCGGATTATTATTAGGTAATAGACATACTGAACATTCTGACATATTATATACTTAATATAAAGAATTAACTAAATGAATCAATTTTTTATATAAAAAAAATAAAAATATATAATAAAAATATATAATAAAAAAATATCTATAATAATATAAATGGGATTAATTAACGCCGCTTTTACATTTGTTTTAGGATATTTTATTATTGAATTTATTAAAAAAAATAAAGATATGTTAACAAAAGTTCCAATTATTTCTAATTTAATAGGGAAACCATCTGAAGGAAAAGACAAAGTGAGTAATGACGCTTGGTTTCTACTGGCTGGTTTTGTTCTAAAAGATTTACTAATATAATTTATATAATTTTATTTATTTTTATTATTTTATTTTACTTTACTTTACTTATCCTTATAATACTTAATTAAAAATAAAGTTAGTATTCTGTCTGTTCCTTTCTTATCACCATTACCTTTTCTATTCAAATCAATAAATTCAAAGAATTTGTGATTTTCATTTTGGTATGTAGTATAAATTTCTGAATTACAATAACTTTTTTTACTAACCGCAACAGTATTATGTAATTCAAACGCTACTTTTTTGATTGCTTCTCTTAAATTTTTCTTAATTTCTTTTTCATTATCAGGAATACCCTTCGAAATTAGATATTTTATAAGAACACTATTACCATTCCACGTCCTAAACATTTTAGGACTTAAATTTTTACTATATTTTTTTAAATAATTGGTCACTTGTCCTGCTGTTATATTATTATTCTCATTTTTTACATCTATATAATAAAATAAATACTCTTTACCTTTATTTCTACTACATAACCCCTCTAATAATTTTATAACCGATTCATTTTTTATAGTACTAGTATTCTCAACACTTTTTTTCCCCACAAATTTTATTTCAACTTCATTTTCCTTAAATAAAATATGATTTGTATTTATGGTTGTTGCTCCATAAGTATTATATTTCTTTTTATATTCTTCGGATCCTATTCTAAATTTACATTGGTCTAGGAGATATAAGACTATGGAAATAATTTTATTTTTATTATGAATTGGTAAATTACTATCAATAATACTTCTATAATCCTTTCTTATTCTTTTAATTTTTTTACCAAATTGAATTAAATCCTGGAATTTCATTTCTTGTTGTTCCTCAACAAATTTAGGGTTATATGTATATTGTTTTCTTCCTAACTCATCCACTCCTATGGATTGGACTTTATCTTTCGCATTATTACTTATTCTAATTTTTCTATAACTGGGTGGTATTCTTAATGATTTTATTCTATTTAATGTTCTTTTATTAACTCTTTTCTTGGTTTTTCTATTTATGTATTTATATTCTTCTTCTACCTTTATACGCCGAATATCCATATATATACTATTTACTAAGATATAAATTAATATGATATAAAATAAAAAAATATTATTTATATATATATAAAATGCCATTTGTTAATAAACCAAGACGCTCTTATACGTCGAATCGGAAAAATAATAAAAAACCTACCGTAAATAAACAACCTACAGTAAACAAACAACCTACCGTAAACAAACAACCTACCGTAAACAAACAACCTACCGTAAACAAACAACCTACAATGAAAGATAATATAATGAGTGGTGTCGGAATAGGGGCAGGTGCCGCTGCTGGAAATGCCGTTTTTAATGGTATATTTGGTAATACGTCGAATGAAGGTAATACGCACAATGAAGATATAGAAAAAAATAAATATCAGTCAGATATTTGTTTAGGTATTAGTGAAAAATATATAGAATGTCTAAAATATCAAAATGATATTAATATAAATCCTATTAGTTGTAAACAATTAGAAGATATGCTAAATTATTGTATAAAAAATAATCAAGGGACTAACCATTTTAATTCATAATACTCTTCTGAATATAATTTTTCCCCCTTTTCTTGTGTTTTTTTAGTATCTTTATTTTCTACATTGTCTACATTGTCTACATTGTCTACATTGTCTACATTGTCTACATTGTCTACATTGTCTACATTTTTTTTTTTTGAAATAACGTTGTCTTTATAATTCATATTATTTGATAATATTTTATATTTTTAAATATTAATTATTAAATATATATATATAATATAAATGTATGATAAAAAAAAACTAGATTTACTTAAACAATCATTATTTGAATCTCACCATAATAATGCTTTTCTTATGGGATTAATATCATCCGGGTTAGCGAGTATAGGTCTTGCAACAAATTCAGCAACTACAATATTAGGTTCTATGTTACTAAGTCCTATAGGGGCATTAATTACAAAAAATATTATTTATTCTTTTCTTATAAAACAAAATTATAAATTAGATATTAAATATAAGAAATGGTTTTTACAAGTATGTATGGTATTATTATTAACTCTCTTATTATCTTATATATTCGGCAAAATATTTCAAAAAATTAAAAACCCATTTACTGATGAAAAACTCACTAAAGATTGGCCTACTAATGAAATGAAAGAAAGGGCGAATCCAATTAATGCCATTTATATGGTTTTTATTGCGTTATTATGTGGTGTTGCTCTTCCTATTGCTTTATTACATAATTCTGGTATTAAGTTAGTTGCTATTGGTATTGCTACTGCTTTAATTCCTCCAATTGCGAATATTGGTTTAGCACTTTCACTTAAAAAAAATAGTATAGAAAATAAAGATTTTAAAAAAAATTCCATAATTACTGGTTTGTCAATATTTATAATAAATTGTATATTATTATGGTTACCTTCAAAATTTATGCTTAAAGAAATTACAAAAAAAAATAATATTTTTAAATTTATAGAAAATATATTTATTTTCCCTCAAATATTATTTAAATTAGATAAATATAAATATTTTATTGAAGCTGATAAAGACGGAAATGGTAAAATATCTTATAATGAATTTTCTTCATACTATAAAAAAAAAAATAAAAATAAAAATAAAAAAAAATCAATTAATTCTGAATTAAAAATTAAATCTCATTTTAAAGAGTTAGATAAAAATGAATCGGGAGAACTAAGTATAAAAGAATTTTTAGAAGTTAAAAAAGAATAATAAATCATAAATAATATAATAAAAACTAAAAAGAATAATAAATCATAAATAATATATTAAAAACTAAAAAGAATAATAATTTAAGTAATAAAAATTCTTTTATAAATAATCAACTAATAATCTAACACCAAAACCAGTAGAAGTATCTTTAATTTTTTCTGGTCCGGCTATATCCATATGTATCCAATCTTGTCCTTCTTCTACAAAATTAGATAAAAACGCCCCTGCGTATATAATACCATTTTTATATTTATAATTATAATTCTTAAAATCTGCTATTTCCGATTTAGTCTGTTCCACATTTTCCGGATATATAGGTAATTCTACTAATCTCTCATTTACTTTTTCGCCCATTTTAATTAATTCACTATTTTTATTTCTATTATTTCCCATTATTGAAGCAAATAAACCCTCGCTTAAATTTGCTTGAGCCCCCGTTAATCCCGCAATATCCATAATTAACTTAGGTTTGAATGTATGCGCGTAAGCAATAGCATCCGCCATAACTAATCTTCCCTCTGCGTCTGTATCTACTATTTCTACCGTTTTACCAGAATAAGATTTTACTATATCTCCAGGTCTGGAAGCAAATTTTCCAGGCATATTTTCAGCAATTGCTAGTAAACCTATTACATTCTTATTAGAACCCATTTTACTTAAATGATTTATTGCTCCTAAAATAGTTGCGGCACCTAACATATCCGTTTTCATATCTATCATATCTCGTGGTCTCTTGATAGAAGTTCCGCCACTATCAAATGTTATACCCTTGCCTACTAAAACAATCGGTTTTTCCTTTTTTGATATAGTTAAACATTTTTTAGGTTGGATTTTAACTAAATAACCACTATACCTACTACCCTGTGATACAGATAATAAAGTATTCATACCCATTTTCCTTAGTTTTTTATGTCCTAATACAGTAACATTAAATCCAGATAGTTTACCTAAATTAGTTATTATTTTTACAAACTTAGGAGGAGTTAAAATATTTCCTGGCAAGTTCCCTAAATCTTTTACTAAATTAACTGAACCAGATAAAATTATACATTCATTTAACTTCTTAATATGGTTTTCGGAAACAAACACTAAACTTTTTAAACTTTTTAAACTTTTTAGAAAAAAGTTTAGATCAAAAATCCCGGGTTTTAATAAACTTTTTTTATTAGTTTTTTTATTAGTCAAGTTATTTTTTTGATCTAAACTTTTTTTATTAGTTTTTTTATTAGTCAAGTTATTTTTTTGATCTAAACTTTTTTTATTAGTTTTTTTATTAGTCAAGTTATTTTTTTGATCTAAACTTTTTTTTAAAAAGTTTTTTTGGTCATAATGAGTTGCCAATAATAAAAACATCTGGTCTTTTAAAAACTCCAATTCCCCCAATGCTAAATAATATATTATTCTCTCTTTATCTATATGATTTATTAAAAACCCTAAATGATTTATAATTTTACCTAATTTATCTATATTTATTTTCGCCTTTTCACCTAAACCTAATAATACTACAATCTCATTACCATTATAAAATTGGATTATTTCCTTCTTTTTACCATTAAAATCTTCGTAAACACTTTTTGGGCATTTAATATCATATTTTTTAAGATTTTCTTCTAAATAGTTTTCTTCAAATAAAAGGAATACCTTGATATTTTTATTATCCTTTTTAATATAAGTTTTTTTTACCTGTATATCCATTATATCTATATACTATAAACGCAGTAAAAAAAATATAAAAATATATAAAATATAAAAATGTATAAAAAATATAAATAAAAAATTATTCTAAATTAATTTCATAATCATTCTCTTTTAATTCTTCCGCATTTAAATTTTCTATACCTGTTTTTTCTGTATATATATCATTATTCTCTAATATTATATCTGTATCAATATCTGTATCAATATCCCCGTCATTTGTATCTTCTTCTAATACTAAATCTTCTTCCCCTAATTCTTCGGTTTTCAAATTACTTATTTCTTCTAAAACTAAATCTTCATTTAATTCTTCGGATTCTTCTGAATCATTCGATTCTTCTAAATCATCCAAACCTTCCGGCATCATATCTTCAAAATTTTGATTCATAAATTCTTCTGGTAATTGTTTTTGAAAAGAAGAAAAATCTTGTAATATGTCGTCTTCATCATCATCATCTTCGTCTTTCCATTTTTGCCAATCTATTCTAATATTATTCTGTTTATTTTTGGTAAGTTTGTGCCAGAATAATTGTTTTCCTTTCATTACAACTAATTCAATACAATTCTGTTTTATTATCCAATTACTTTTTTCATTTACTATATCACTATTAAAATCTATTACTATATCATATTCTCTATTTCCACTAGTTCCAACTAATCTAACATTATTAGTATTAAATGTTATATCCTGGTTTTTAAAATTATTTACTTCAATAGTAATAAACAGATTGGCTCTGTCCTGAGCCCAAAGAATTGACGGATTATTATTCATATTCTATAGTATGGTTATTATATTTTTAAGTTATTTATTAAACTTACTTTTACTTAAACATTATCAAAAAATATATCAATATGGGTAATTCCCTAAAATCAAATACTAAATGTTATATTCTCGATGACTATGATAAAAAACACACTTTTAATATAGATACCTTCAAAGTTCACCATAAAGAAGTATTTATTTTTTTCAAAACCAAACCATTCTATTCCAATGGAATACAACTTTTTATATACCAAGAAAAAAGAAATAGTCCAACACAATATATAGTTAATTTAGAAACGACATTTGAAGATAAAGAAAAACTAATTTATAATAAGTTAGGAAATAAAGAATATTATGAATATATAGAAACATTTCCAGATAATATAAAAGTTAGTATAAGACTAACTATGGATTATAAAATTAGTTTAGTTGTTTTCAAATTCTTATCCAAAAATTTATATAAATTTAATTAAAAATTGAAAATATTATATAAAATTATTATAATAAATGAATTCATCTCAAATTCAAGATTTAATTAAACAAAAAAAAGATTTACAATCTGAAATTAGTACTACTAAACAAAAATTAAGTAACTTAGAACAACAAAAAACTAAAATTAATGAAACATTATTCAATAATTGTAACCATAATTGGAAAGATAAAGGTAGATTTTACCATTATGATAATGTGTCTTATATTTGTTTAATTTGTGGTCTTGAAAAATAATATTTTTTGTAAAAAAAATTGAATATTAAAAATCTAGTAAAGTTAAATACAAACATTTATACAATTATGGGATCATTTATGTCATACATTAAATATATTGTCACACCGGACTTTTGTTCGGCAGAAGACTTTCAAAATGTTAAATCAAGGGAGGAATTCCTTGAAAAACTGGGTTCATCGAATAAAGAACAACTGACTGCATCACTTCTGCTTTGTGACCTTGATGAGATTAAGGGCAAAATGGTAGACTACCTTATCAAGTATATCGATACTGATAAGCTAGTAGAAGGTTCGCATAGTGATTCTTGGGAAGCAACTGTTTCGCAAGAAATGGACGATACCCAGAAAAGAGCATTCTACAGATCAAAGGTTGACGATATTCTATCAGTCAGCCTAATTGAAAAGAATGATAAAACACTTGGAGCATACCTTAAGGGAATCATTGCGAATTTTCTTATGGGAGAACTGGGTGGATTTCTGATTGATGATAAGCGTTCTGACCTATCAACAAGTGCGATATCTTACCTTAAGACTGTGAAGCAACTTCGTATGAAGTACTTCCTTTCTCAAGTTATTAAATCCGGTGTTGTATTCTGTCCAGAACACGACCAAGCAGCAATCACGGACATTGAAGGCCTAAGTGTACACACATTTAATGATAGTGTTCACAAAGGAAACATGTCTAAGAAGTTTTACTATCCTTCGACTTACCAAGTATCTGAACTAACACCCGAAGAGGTGTTTGCTTACATGACGGAAGTAGGAAAGGACACAAAAGACTTCGAGAAATACCAAGATAGGTTTGGAGTTCTTCACGTTCAAGGACCTAAAGGTTCGGGACTTTTTGAGAATGGATACCACGTTATTTGTGTCCACCTTAAGAGTACTGCTACCAAGAAAGACTTTGTAAAGAATGGACCGGAATATGCGTTCATTAAGTCAGTTATTAACAGTTTCGAAGGAAATGTTATGCTGATGGGTGATTTCAACGCACCTGTATTCGAAGAAGGTGTTGGACACTTCGGTCTTAAGGAAACAGATCGAAGTACTTACCCCGTTATAGACGGGGGAGAAGACCACGACTTTAACCTTACACACGGGTTTACGCGTGTAAGTACATACAGTCTTGACGACGTTGCTGTTAAGGAACGTAGTGTCAACAGTGGTATTAACCCACAAGCACCACTAGGAAAAGCAGGACCGAGACAATACAACACGGACCACCTGTTTATTAAGACAGTTGATACAATTACAATGGAAAGCAAACTTTACCCTACTCCAAAGGACGGAGAGGTTCTAGTTCTTCCACTACTCACTGACACGCCAGCAGAAGACTGGGTCAGTGACCACCAAGCAGTCATTACGAAAGTAAACGGTATTACCGTGGGAGTTTACAACACTCTATCAGATTGCTGCTCCGATTCACAAGCGTTCAAGGATGCGCTGTCGGGGTCTGAGGTGGATGTCGCGCGACAAGAGTTCAACGAAATTCTTGCGGAGCTGACAAACACTATTGTTTTCCACACGGTTGAAGCCGAATAAGTTTCAGCAGAAAACAATAGACATATAAAACTTGAAACAAAAAAAAATAATTTTTTTGTTTTTTATCCGAAAACATTTGCGGCAGTATCCAACGGTTTTCTTAATCTAGAAAAAATCCCTAAATCTATTTCATCATTTATATATTCTAATTTATGTTTAACCGGATTTTCGTCGTGTAAATGTCCATTCTCCACTGATTCAACTAAATCCGCAAACATTGGACCTATTGCTCCCGCATTTTTAAATTGATTACCACTACTTCCCATCGCCATATAATATCCCCCTATATTACTCTTATCATATATCGGTGTCCAATCATCACTTACATCATAAGTAGATACTACGAATTTCTTATTCGTTCCACTTGGTATAGGTAAATTAGGTATTCGTAATGCTGCTCTATACATTTGATTCGTCCATTGGTCAGTTAAACCGTCGTCTAAGTTATCTAAATCATCAGCCCATATTACTTTATCGCATTTTGCTTCTGTTGAACCTATTAAAAAATTATTATCTAAATCAGGCCTAAAATAAACTCCATTGTCTAAATCAATTACCACTAAACCGTCTCTTTCCATATTAACTTCTTCTAAATTTGTAGTTTCCATATCCTTTAAATTATTTGTATACGCAACTTCGATTCTCATTGGTCGGCATTTAATATTAATATCACTTTCCATATCGCTATCTTTATACGCTAAATCATTTATTTTACTGGAATAAGGTCCAGAGGCATTAATGACTATAGGGGAATCAATGAAAACATTATTATCTAAATGGATACCTTTAACTATTTCATTTTCTACTATAATATCATTTACATTGGAATTGAAGTTAAAAGAGACACCTTCTTGCTTTGCTGCTTGGTATAGATTGGTGGCAGCGAGTTGAGGATTACTAACATATCCACTTTTCTCCATAAAAATGGAACCGACTAAATCATTTCGGGTTTTAGGTATGCCGAATTCGTTATCATTAATATTAAGTGGGTAATAGTTATTATAAACGTCCATACCTAACTTACTCACTTTTTTATGGGTTTCAATTAAATCTAAATCTTGAACTGGGACACCTATTTGACGCATTATATTACTGGTATGGTTAATGAAGTCTTTGGAAATATCACTTTTTAATATCATTGCTCCACATTCATTTAATTCTGCGACATCGTATTTTTTACTTAATCCTAAAGAATCACGCCAATTTTGGAAACGGTTATATCCTTCCCAGGCAAACTTCGCAGAAACTGGTAGGGAATAATACATACGGCAAATACCACTGGAATAGGAAGTGGTGCCGAAACCAGTGGATTGGTTTTTATCAAATACTTGGACTTGAAAACCTTTTCTTTGGAGACTAAGAGCAATGGAATTGCCAATAATACCAGAACCTATAATAGAAATGTCTGGTTTTAATAGATTTCTAATAGACATATAAATGTATAATAGAAAAATATTTTATATTTTTAATAAAATTATATAGTTATTATTCTAATTAGTTTAAAAAAGTATTTAAGGATAAAAATTTATATTTTATGCGTCTGTTTCTGTATTTATTTTTAGGAGTTTTATATAATCCATATTTATTTTAGGAATTTTTTGTCGTAGTTCATTAATCCACTTTTTTATATCCTTTTTTTTTCCTTTGGGAAAATGGAGAAAATATGAATCTAAACTATGTTCGTCTAAACTATGGTCGTCTAAATATTTATTTATATTTTCTATATCGGTTTTAATATTGTGCATTAAAATTTGTAAATTTAAATCTGCACCGGAAGATTTATAATAAGATTGTATAATCATATCATATAAATATTTAGGTGAATATAAATCTTCCAGTGAATCTAAATCTTCCGGTGAATAATTAATTTGTATAATCTCTTCTTGTATAATCTCATCATATAGATTTTTTTCGAGTTGACTTAAATTTTCGTAGACATAATCGCGTATTTTATAGAATTTTAATTTAAATTCGTGTTCCTCTAAATTTTCGCGGGCATAATCTAGCATAGATTTCCAACTTATATAATAATCTTTAATCCGAAAAAATATGAGGTAATCACTAAATATTTCTTTATAATGTTTATTTATATTTTTTATTATAGATATTATATCTTTTATTATGGGGTCTGTAATTTTTAATTTGGGATTATCTTTTAAGTATTTATTTATAAGTATTATTTTATCTATAATTTTATTCTCAGATAAAGGATCATCACTTACTATAAGTGTATCTGGTGAACATGGTGTTCTACCTTCATAAATTTCCTCATTATTTTTTATATAATACACAATTTTTTCAAGATCAGGTTTCCGTATAGGAATGGGGGGGGCTTCAGTTTTAGCTTTATCAAAACATAATTGTTTAGATATATCCTTTAAAAATTTAAATGTATTCATAACATTTATATCTTTGGGTTTATATATTCCTAATTCTCCTGGCTCAATCTCATATGTGTTTTTTTGAAGTTCTTTGATTATTTCGAAATTACCTTTTTCTCCTTTTTTAATTGAACCCATACGACTTACTGGTAAGGTATTATGTTTCTGATATCTACAACATAATAAAAGATACCTTATTTTTGTTTCTTTTTTTATTAAAGCAGCTCTAAATTGTTCCATTAATGCAGACAAACACATGCTTTTTATCATTATAGAATGTCTCAAACTTTCAAGTGCTTCTTCATAAAAAAAATCTGCCAATTTTCCGATAGGATGTGTTAAATTTTCTTTATATTGGTTTAATTTTAAATGATCGGATAATATCTTAATTTTATTTCCTGGATCTTCATAAATATTTCCAAATTCTGATAATTCGAAAAATCCAAATACTTGTTTAAAATGATGATATTCACTTTTAAATTCAGGCTTTGGATCTATATGAAATGTATGAAATAATAATTCAATATCTTGAAATATATCTTTATCTCCTCTATATGTATGTAATGCATGATCTAGTATACTATCATTATTATACAGTCTACTATCATTATTATACAGTCTACTATCATAATTATACAGCGCAGGTATAAACTGTGGTAAGTTTATATAATTATCTGGTTCGTTTTTTTTCATCCATCCTGCCAAAGACCAACAACTAAGCTCATCCAAACCAACCCCTGTTCTACTATATGCTGATATATAATCATTATCATCCAATGCAAAAAAATTGCCATTTTGATTTCCGTGACAATCAATGACTACTGTACAACTACTATCTTCTATAGGTGATTTTTCTGTTTTTATTGTGTATGTACTATCTCGTGTGGAAATATAATCATGTATGAAATCTTTTATCATATTTTCATATACTGTAGTCATACTTTTATCTATTATTTCTTTAGTATTAACATAAAATATAGTATTTCCAGGTGTTCCAACCCGTGCGTACGTCGAAGATATAGAGCTCATCGAATTTGTTCGTTTAATAGGAACTTCAACACCTCCTTCACTACTACCACTACTACCACCTTTTATTATTATTTTTTTTTTTGTTTTTCTTCTATTTGATTTTTTTCTTATTCTATTTGATTTTTTTTTTCTCTTTCTTTTACTCATTCTCTTTTTATTATTTCTTACATTTCTCTTTTTCTTATTAACATTAGATAAAGTTTTTTTTTTATTTTTAGTTTTATTAAGATTTTTCTTACTTTTCATTATATTATTAATATATTTTTTTTTATTATTTTTTTTACTTACATTTAATTATCCTTACATTTAATTATCCTTACATTTAATCATATTATTCCGTAAATAACATACAACTGATAATCTTGTATAATCCTTTGTCTTACCTTTTATTTCCGTATTACAGTGCGATTCGTGTACGTCCATTGCGAGAAAATCCCCTTCCCTTACATCAAAACAAACTCCATATTGCGGAAACCCTGTATATCCTCCTTCATATTTTCCCTCTTCGCATACCAATAAATTACCGAAACCGTCTATATAATCTCCAGAATCTTTATGTAATCCAGTTCTCCAATTATAATTAATAGTTAAAGTGCTGAAAGCAGTATCTGCTATAACAAATTTCGTTTGTTGTGCTCGTTGATATTGTTTTTTATAATGTGCCGGAACTAAATCCTTAAAAACTCTATCTGCTGCTCGAATATAAGGAATTACATTTTTGAATTTTTCAGGTTCATTCGCATTAAAGGCAGTTAAACGACAAGGTTGATTTATAGTATTAGTATTTCTATCTGGTCTATCGAAATAACCGATAATATTACTTTGTGCTTTATTTCCAATATAGTTATTGACTAATTTATGGGTTGTATCTGAATAATAACCGTAAATTCTATATTTTCCTTGTTCCTTAACATTTTCTTTTTTAACATATTGTGGAACTTTTTTGAAATCTATGGGTCCTGCTGCCGGACCACGATTATCATGTTCTTTTTTGGCAGCTTCTTTTAAATTATCAATCACTAACTTACACAGTTTTTTAGGTATTACCTTTTTTCTGAATTTTGCCAATAAGACTTTCTTTCCATCTTTTAAATAATAAACATCTAAATCCTTTTTTATAATATGTTTAAAATCCTTTTTACTGAAATATTCACTTTCTTTGTCTTTGATTTCTTCATCAGTCATAAGTTTTTTCTTTATAATGAGTTGTTTAACCTTTTTAGATTTTTTTATAGTTTTTTTATTATTATTTATATTTTTAAATTTTTTAGTTTTAACCATATACTATATGATTCTAAAACTTTTTTCTTAAAAGTAATTAATGAATATAGAAGAAAGATTAAAATATTATTTAGGGAATTTTATGACAAAGAAATAATTATAGATAAAGAAGAGTTAATAAATAAAAATAAATTAAAAATATTTTTAATGAATTTAGAAGAATTAAATCCAAAAAATAAATTACGATTAACAGATGAAGTATCCTTTTACTTATATTTTTAACATATGCGAGTATTTATGTATAAATTTATAATTAGATATAATATATGAAAGTAAATTTAATTTATTTCAAAGATAAATCAGTAAATGGTAATTTTGGTGATGAGTTGTCTAAATTTATTACCAAAAAAATAATATGTAATCAAAAGTATGAGTTAGTATTTAATACAGAAAATGTATCATTAAATATTTTATGTATAGGTTCTTATATACACTGTGCTAAAAATAATTCATATATATTTGGTTCAGGTATTCGTACACCTAATAATTTAGAGAATGGTCATAGATATACTAAACTAAATGTTTGTTCGGTTAGAGGTCCTCTTACAAGAAAAATTTTAATGAATAAAAAAAATATATATGTTCCTAAAATATATGGTGACCCTGCATTATTACTACCTAAATTTTATAAACCAAATATAATTGAAAATTTAAAAAATAAAATTGGTATTGTTCCACACAAAAGTAATTATAAGAAATACATAAATAATATTGATATAACTAAATATTACTTAATTAATCCAAAAGATAAATGGCAGAATGTTATTGATTATATATGTTCTTGTAAGGAAATTATAAGTTCTTCGCTACATGGTTTAATATGTTCGGATGCCTATGATATACCTAATTTATGGTTAGATCAATATAAACTATTAGAAGGAGATTTTAAATTTATGGATTATTTTGCTTCGCAAAAAAGAGAATATTTAAAAATTACAAATTTAAATCAATACGACAGTTCATTGTTTTATAGAGAAGGAAATAAAATAGATTTGGAAAAATTATTAAAATCATTTCCTTTTTTATAAATTAGTAAAAATATTTTTTTTAATATATCATAATTATTTTATATAATATGAAAAAATTAATTATTGTCAATAATTATCCCGCACATTACGAAATAATAGAATCTGTTATAGTCAAATGTAATTATATTTTGAATATTGATTTATTTGAAAAATTAAATATATATTTGTCGATTTATCACTGCCCTTTTTTTAAAAAATATATAAAAAACAAATATCCTAATATTAAGTTTCAAAAAATATTTAATTATGATTATTTTATAAACTGTACTGTTTATGATAAAGATTTTAAATATTTAGATAAAGATAATAAAAATAAAAAATATATAGCACATGAATTAACACCAAGATTAAAAGAAAATCCAAATATATTATTTTTAACACCTTTTTTATCAAATAGATTTTTGGAAGCAGATATACTTCCTTTTTCTTTTAATAAAATTAAAACTAAAATTCCAGTTTATATTATTCAAGGTAATTTAAATCAGAAAAGAAGAAATTATGATTTATTAAAAAAAATATTAAGTCAAAATTACAAATATGATTTTAAAATAAAACTTATAGGAAGGGGCGATCTACCACAATCTCTTATTAAATACAAGGAAAAAATTATATTAAAAAATAATTTGAATTTTATTGATTTTCATAAAGAATTTTTAAACGGTTATTGTATATTACCTCTAATTTCTAAAAATTCCAATCCAAATTATTATAAAAAAAAATTAACTTCTACAATTAATTATGCTAAAGGATATAAATTAAAATGTTTAATAGATAAAGATTTACAAGATATATATAATTTAGAAGATGTTGAGATTTATAATGATATACAATATATAAATTATGCTTTTGAAAAAACATTAGAGAAATTTTATTTATAACTTTTATATATGAATAGAATAAAATATTATTTAGGAGAATTCTATGATAAACAAATTGAAATAAAAAAAGAAGATATACTTATAAATAAAAGTACAATTTTATTAAATCTAAGTAATTTTGAAAAAAATAAAAGTATACAAGAATTAAAAAAAAATGATATATATATTTACACTTTTTATCCTAAGTACCTCAAACAACTCTTAAAAGAAACGAAAATTTATAATAATATATTATTTTTAATAGGAGACTATAATAATAATCCGACAAATTTACCTTTATTATGTAAAACAAGAAGAGAAAATAATAACAATATATTAATTAATTTCAAAAGACACAGACATATGAACTTAGTATATTACTTATACAAAAATCCAGATATTCCATTTGAAACAAAAAAAAATATCATTTTATGGAGAGGTAGCACCACAGGTAAAAGAAGTAAACCAGCAAATAGATATTCTCTTGTAGAAAAATATTATAATAAAAATAATATAGGTATTGATATAGGTTTTTGTCAAAATAAAGTAATAAATAATTGTGAAACAGTAGGTAGTTATAATAATAAATATACAAAAGAAAAACTTGAAAAATACACTAAAGAAGCTTTGGATATTACTGCGCAATTACAATATAAATTTTTAATATCAGTAGAAGGCAATGAAATCGCGAGTGGATTAAAATGGATGTTATATTCAAATAGTGTAGTATTAATGGCTAAACCAAGGAATTTTAGTTGGATTATGGAAGATAAATTAATTCCAAATATACATTATATACTTCTAAAAGATGATTTTTCCAATTTAGAAGAAAAATATAAATGGTGTAAAAATAACTTAGATAAATGTAAAGAAATAAGCAAAAATGCTACTCAATATATGAAACAATTTTTAGATATTGAAAAAGAAAGAGAATTAGAAAGAGAAGTTATTAGAAGATATGCTAAAAATATTATAATAAAGTAAAAATTGGAATTAAGTAATATTGTAATAAATTATTTAAACGACGTGTGTAATTTCTTCTGTTTCTTCTATCGACATATGACTTAAATATCCCTTAATAAACTTATTCATATCATCTTTATATTGATAATTACTATTAATTAATATTTTAATAGGGTTTTTATTATTCTTTTTGAAATATTCTACAAACATATTATTAAGTAATGAATAGTTGTAATATGTAATATAACTCTTCTTTAATCTTCTACCAGTTGGAGGTTTTACTAAATTTATACATTTTTCATTATCACACTTTTTAATTTCTAAATCATATACTTTATTAGTTAATTTTTCAATATTTTCCTGTTCTTCCGTTAAATGAACGGATTCAGTATTCTTTTCTGCCTCCTCATTTAAATCTAATTTTTCCCCTGCGAAATCCAAACCCAAATCGTCATCTAATACATTTTCTTCTTCGGAATCGGAATTATTTAAATCTACTGCTTCCAGATTTAACTCTAAATTTTCATCTATAGGTTCGTCTATCATACTACCCATTGTTTCCGCTTTTCCACTACCAACTTCTTCTTCTTCATCTTGACCCGAAGAAGTCATTAAATCTATTAAACTTTTAGGTTTAGATTTTGGTTTATCTTCTGTAATATCCGGAATTTCTATCTCATGCTCCATTTCTTCAACTTCTTCAACTTCTTCTTCCTCTTCTTCTTCTTGATAATATTCTTCTTCTCCATTATCATGTATATCTTCGCTTTTACTATCATATAACCTTCCAATACATGATATTTGTGTATCATTATATTCGAATTTAATACCTACTATTTCCACGTCAACACAAGAACCAATCTTTACTTCCTCATATCTATTATCTCTCAAATGGTGTTGTTTCGCAAGAATTATAGTAAGAGGCGAGGGTTTATGGTCGTATAATTCACAAAAAATACCCATTTTATTACGATTTAAAACGGAACATTTAATAATCATTCCTTCTGTAGGATTACAACATAATACTTTATACCATATCTTAAAAGTACAATTACCATTAAATTGTGCCTGTAATATACTTCCTATACTTCTTTTGATTATGCTTACACTATTTTCTTTAATATAACCATTTTTATCACATTTACCTTCTACTCTGCTTTTTATTTTTTCTAAAATAATATCGTCTATACTTTGGTTATATTCATTTGGTTTTAATTGAATATTTGTTGATAAAATACTCTCTGTAAAAATGTCACTCATTTATAATATTTATAATATTTTAATTTAAATAATAATAATTCAATCAATTTTTTATTTATTTATGATTATTCATATATAAATTATTCATATGGAATCTTGATATAAATTATTTATATGTAATTATTTATATGTAATCCTTGATATAAATTATTCATAATTTACACCATGTAATCCTTGATTATAAAAATATAATTTTCCTTTTGGTGTTTCCTTTTGACTCATATGTTCTTTATATCTAAAAAATAATTCTATCACCAAACATTTATATTTTTGTTTTGCCTCATCGTTTAATAATCTATCTCCGTCTTTTAAAGTCTTCATTAAAGGTATTAGTAATTTCCTGTTAGTAGTTGCACTATTTTCACATCCAACACCGGGTTTTAATGTTCTTCTATTATTTGCATTTGTATCTCTATTATCTACAAGTTTAAATTTAATTCTATCACAGAAATATAATCCATACATATCTGCCAAATCCCTATTTCTATATTTAGTCAATTTGTAATTTTCGTGATATGTATCTAATATAATTCTATCCTGTGTGGAAGAATTTATAAATTTATTATTGTATAACTTATAAGAAAACAACTTACTCTCTATTTTACGACTAATTGTTTTAGAAGAATATATCATATACCCTAAATAATCAATATCCATATTTCTTTCATATCCTTCTTGTCTATTAAATTCCAAATGATTATATAAACAATATTTAATTAAATAATTTAACTTTTCATCTACTATATCTATACTATCTTCATATACTTCTTTTAAAGAAACATTTAAATGTTTTACGATTGGATTTATTTTGCCAGAATCAACTAAATCAACTAAATCTTTAAGAAGCTTAGAATTATAAGGTACGTCATTAATCTTCGTAATTAAGAATTTTACAATATTTTCTTTTTCTGACATAGATAAACTATCATATTGATATTCTATTATTACCATTTCTCTTATAAAACCTGATTTCTCTAAGAAATCTAAATGTAATTTTATATTCTTCTTCTTCTTAGTTTCCTCATTTTCATTATAAAAATAATCTTCTGTTTCCAAACCAATCTTACAAAATAAATTTATACTATTATTTAATTCCCTATCTACATTTTTCTTAGTTGTTATCTTAATAGTTTTTTCTTTTATAGCATTATTCTTAATTGTTTTATTCTTTATAGCATTATTCTTAATTGTTTTATTCTTTATAGCATTATTCTTAATTGTTTTATTCATTGCCAAATTTTTCAATACTACCTTATTTATCTTATGTTTATATTCCAATCTTCTATAAACTATTGGAATATCTTCTGGTAAATCTATTGGTTGAAAAATATAATAATTTCTTTTATTAATTATTCGCCCAGGTCTATTATACATATCTTTGATTTCTATTTCCTGCTTTATTAAATTATCAAGAGCAAAATATAATATTTCGTCCTTTTTATATATATCCATTTTATCATTTTCTTTTATATAATCTTGGATATCTTCTAATCTAAATACTACTCTCATATATTGCTCTTCTTTTCCAATATTTATAAATAAATCTTTAATTAAATTCTGGTAATGCTCTATATCCTTTATAGAAAATTCCTTAATATATGTTGTTTCATCTATTTGGTCTGTTAAATTTTTTTCTTTATTACCTTTACTAAAACATTTAATGGGTTCACATTTTTTACCAGTGCTATAATTACAAATATCTGTAAATGGTTTATCTGCTAAATTAAACTCTATTTCATTACCACGTGAATCTATTATTTTAATATTTTTATCCCATACATTATCCATATAATTATTTCCTTCTTTGTTTAAATAACAATCTATGGCGGAAGATTTAATTATTCTCTGTATTTTTCCCATATTTATTGCTTTTTTCTCGGAAATTTTATACATTCTTAAATCACTGGTTTCCTTATTTGTCTCTTTTGGTTCTATAGCAGCATACATATAAATAGTTACATTACGCTTTTCCAAAGGTAAAAATTTATGCGAACAATTACGAATACCTCTACCATTAATTTGCTCTATTCTATTCAGGTGAAACCACGGATCCAAAATATGAATTTCACGCACATTATATATACTTATACCTTCAGAGGCCGCTCTAGTCCCTAAGATAAATTTAACTAAACCACCATCCATATTATTGACTTCATCTTTATTCTTGTAATTATCAAATTCTTTACTAGAATCACCTGTTTTCATTAAATATTTAAGTGGTTTACCATTTTCCATTCTAGGTTCCACATTATTATTTTTTAAAATATTCTTTCCACTATAATTAAATATACCCATTAATTCTAAAAATATCGCAAGAGGATAAATACCAATATACTTAAATTGAGAATATACAAAAATTATCCCTTCTGGGATTTTTCTCATTATCCCTGAAATAAAAGTATGGATTTTACAAGAAATACCCTCCAAATTATTTAAATCAAACATTGCTTCATAACTTTTGTTAATTTTACAACTTATTTCTGTAGTATCCTTAAAATCAATTGCTTTATGAAATCCGCCCGAACCATAATGATTAGAAGCACTACTCATATCTTCCTTTTGTAATCCTAATTCATTCCCATATACCATATTACATATCTGTGCTCCACTATCAAATGCTCCGGAATTACTTTCTTCATAATATTTCTTATATACTTCTAACTGTAATCCTCTCATTTCACAACCTATAATTTGTAAATGTTTTATAATATTATCCCCTAAAGGTTCATTATGTTTATCGTATTTAGGATATAAACTACCTCGAATAAATCTTTTTTCATAATTTAAAGGATATATTTTATAAGGAAAATTTATTGGATTTTCACTCCTCAAATATGAAATATAACCATTCATTTTTTTTCTTAATACCATTTCACCTCCAGATTTTAAATTTTTATCCTTATCAAAAATATCACTTTGCTTTATTAAAGGTATTTTGTCATTTAATAAAAGTAAATTTAATAAATCTACTATCTCAAAAGCCTCATTATACATAGGCGTTGCCGTCAATAATACTAACTTTAAATTTTCCGCGTTTCTTAAAACATTCTTTATCGCTGGAGTGAACATTTTCCCTACTAATTTTTCTGGTTCATCCTTTTTATTTTCATTTTTACTTTTATTTTCATTTACACTTTTATTTTCATTTACATTTATATTTTCATATATATTTATACTTTGATTATCTTCTTTTTTCCCACTTTCAATAGTTTTACAAGCAATATTATGTGCTTCATCAATAATAATCATACTATCAGAGAAATAGTCCTTTAATCTTTTTTTTATAAGTTTATTCATTTCAGTAAGATTTTTAACTTTTGGATTTTTACTTTTTACATTTTTTATTATTTTATTTACTTTCGTAACAAATCCCATATAACCATAAAATTCATAATACTCCCCTAATATATTATCTACTAACCTAGACATATTCTTTTTTTTTGTTAAACCTTTTTTTATTATACCATCCATAAAATAACTTTCTCCAGTACATTTTTTCTTTGCTTCTTCAATACTTTTTTCTATCAAAGATTTATTTAAAATCTCATTTTTAAAATTCTCCGCAATACTAGGATTTAACAAAACATAAATCTTCTTCTTATTACCTTTAATTATTTCCTTCAAACCTTCAGCAACTGTTATAGCTGTACAAGTTTTACCTACTCCTACACCATGATATATTAGTAAACCATTATAGGGAGTATATGGAGATATATAATTTTTCAATAATTTCTGAGGATTCGTTAAAAGAAGTGGTCCCGAGGGATTACACATTTTTTTAGATAATTTATTTATATCTTTCTCTAAACTTCCATTATTAATTTTAGGGATTTTTAATTTATATTGATGAAATTCCTTCTTATGATATAATTTATGACTTAGGTCTAAATCAAATAATTCCGGATAGGAACCGTCATTATCTATATCACGCTCTAAATTATTTACTAACTCTTTTAATGCTTCCAATTTTACCCTATTTTCATTATTAAATGAAAAATTATTATTATATTTATCATTTATATATTTATTATTTTGTAATATTTTGTCCACTTCATCATAATAAAAAGATTTAGACTTCTTACCATATTGTTTCTTTTTATCCTTTATTCTGGTTTTAATATTGTTTTCATTTGCTTCTAACTGTAATATATTGTTTTTCTTAGTTGCCATTTATATATATATATTATATATAATTTAGAAATAGAAGATTTCGTCAAAAAGTTTTTTTATTTTATAATTTTTTAAATAAAATTGAATAGAATAAATTATATTTTATAATATTTATTATGGAAAATAGACACACATTACTATTTATTACACACGGAATACAGGAATATAATGGTGGAGATATTTATAATTATAATGACGGAATTTATATAAATATAACTACGGGAGAATATTTAGTTATTTGGAATGGTCAAAAAAAAGGAAGAGAAGATAAATTAGTAAAAGATAGAAATAATATTCATATATGGTTTAGAGAAAATAAAAAATTAAAATTTAGTTACTTAGGTAAAGTGAATAATAAATTAATTTTACAACATAGAAATAATGATAATTTATTACAAATACAATTCAAATTAGATACAATAAATTGCCCTATACCTACAGGAACACTCGCAAGTGACTTAGGTAAGGGGACTTCTTATCGTAGATATAAAAAAGATTGTTTTATAAAATTAGGATTAACCCCCGTTAATAATTATTACGCTTCGGGTATTAAAGAAGGTATTACTAATTTAGATTAGAAATATTCTATTTCTAAAATTTTTTTATTTTTGATCTAAACTTTTTTTAAAAGTTTTTTAACAATTATTATTCTTTAACAGTTTATTAACTTTCTTTAAAACCTTTTTCTTTTCCTCATTATAATGTCTTATTTTCTGTAATGATTCTGATAATGAAAACCACCCTACCTTACTAATTTCGGTACATTGATGAAAATTTTCATAATCAATTTTCAAATCTATATCCTTATTACTCTGTCCAATATAATAGGTATGTTTATATTTAATACCATTAGAACCATAAAAAATCTCTTCAATAGGAGCAATATTCTTTAAAACATTATATTCTTCTCTCTTATAACCTGTTTCTTCCTCAAATTCTCTAAGTCCGCAATCATAATCGGTTTCTCTTAGATTTCTTCTCCCTTTTGGAAATCCCCAATCTTTCTCTATATAAGTAATATTTGATTTCATAATTAGTTCCTCTAAAGAATGTTCCTTCCGATCCTTTATTCTATTAAATTTCTTTTTAGAGTCTTCATATTCATTCTTATAATGGTTCATATTCCTATTAAACCACAAAATATTCCATAGTTCATCAAATGTATGTTTCTTCAATTTATCTATCTCACATACAGTCATCATTTCCAATAATTGTTGAATATATTTATAGTCTGTTTCCCTATATTTTCCTCTTAAAAATTCTATAAATCCTAAAGTATCCTTTCTTTGAATTAATAGATATCTATATCTATCATCCAATTTATCTTTCTCATTAAAATTTTCATTATTTTTAAATAGAATTACTCCACAACTAGTTATAGGTAGATTACAACGTTTATAGGTATGTCCTAAATTACCACAGTTTCCACAAAAGGTGTTTTGATATTCACCTGATTTTTTACGTTTACTCATTTATACTAAAGTTTAATAATTTACTTAAATAAATTTATTTCAATTTTATTTTTTTCATTCCGAATATTATATATTATATATTATATATTATAATGGACAATAAAATATGGGGCCCTTATTTTTGGTTTACATTACATACCATTACACTTGGATATTCAGATAATCCAACCTATCAAGATAAACGGAGATATAATGATTTTTTTTCCTCTGTTCAATATATTTTACCTTGTGAAAAATGCCGAGAGCACTATAGAACACACCTTAATAATTTTCCAATTTCAATTAGTTTAGATAATAAAGAAAGTTTAGTACAATGGTTATTTAATTTACATAACCAAGTAAATATTTCATTAAACAAAGATGTAATGAGTTATGAGTCTTTTAAGGAAAAATATAGGAAAATATATACTCCTAACTTACTTGAAAAAATGGAAATACCTATTAATGATAATAAAAATGGGAAATTTATAGTATTTATTATAGTATTAAGTATTATTATAGGTTTTATATACTACACTTACTATAAGAAAAGAAATATTTCTAAATTATTTTTCAGATAATATTATATATTTCAGATAATATTATATATTTCAGATAATATTATATATTTCAGATAATATTATATATTTCAGATAATTGATAACACTGATATTCCTCTTTATCTACTATAATATTTTTTGTTATCCATTCCATTTGTTCTTTCGTTATATTAAAAAATAATGGATTTTCTATTTGATAATAAGTAGGGTCTATTCGCCATTTATATAAAATATCTCCCAATTCTATCCATTCTTTTGAATAAATAGTTTTATTTAATTTTATTTCTAAATCAATTGCTTGTTTAGGACTTATTTTCATTTTATAAAATTTATAAAAGTCTTTTTAAATAAAAAATATCATTTAATAATAAATGAACTTCTTTTTTATTCTCTTTGTCCCAATTTTAATATTTATTGTAAATGAATATTTCCAAAATAAAATTTTTATTGCTTTCGAAAGATTTTACAAATATAGCAAAATTATCGCATTATTTATACCCTTTATTTTAATATACTTCAACCCCGAATTAGTAAAGAAATTACTAGTTTATTTCAAAGATATAGATAAAAAACCCATTCACCAAAATATGAATGATATGATGGGTTCTTACTTTGATATTAAAAATCAAAACAGAAATAAAGGATACTATAATAATGTTCCTAATATGAATAATATGAATGGTATGAATAATTCAATGAATGGTATGAATAATTCAATGAATGGTATGAATAATTCAATGAATGGTATGAATAATAATAAAAGAAATTTTATTCATAAACCAAATGGAAAAATTAAAAGAAATGTTAGTGAAAGTAAAAAAAAATACATTGCTTCTAATCAAAAGTGGCGTTGCGCGCATTGTAATAATATGTTAGACAATACCTATGAAGTAGACCATATAATTGCTTTATATAGAGGTGGAAATAATGAACTAAATAACTTAGAGGCATTATGTAGAAATTGTCACGGAGTCAAAACATTCAAAGAAAAAATGAATATCTAATAATTATTTTTTTTTGATAATAAATTTTAATATATAATAATAAAGTAATATGGAACAATTTAAAAATTACTTTGTAAAAGCAAATAATAATAAAAATGTTTTATTTAAAGGGAAAAATGCCAGTAATACAAATAAAGGTTTATATGCCATAACTCATTTTATGGAAGATAATATAACGTGGTTCATACTAGCTTGTATCGTAGGTCTTATTATTTTTTATATAGTATATATTATTAAACAAAGAAATAATAAATCAGGACCTCGAAAAATCAAATACGATTATACAATATATAGAGTTGATGATGATGTTAAACATAAACCTGTTCAAAATAAAGAATTAGAATGTCCTATGGCAATTAATAAATATTCTTTTGCTTTTTTCTTAGAATTGAATGATTTTTATTGTGATACTGGATATTGGAAAGCAATTATGGTTAAAGGTCAAGAATTAAATGAACCTAGTATTAAATGTGGAACATATAGGGAAGATATTACAGAGGAAGTTTTAAATAAATGTTTTGATGAATACAAAGGAAAACAAAATGAAGATTTAAAAACCTATATTGAAAGTGGAGAGAGAATAAATTTAGAATCAGACCTTAATAAAAGAGTACATCTTATATGTAAAGCGAATAATTTAGATTTAGAAAATGGAAATAGTGAAGCAAAAGATATGTTATGTCACGCTGCCGCAAATTGTGGATTATTTACAAATGAAGATGGAGAAATTGTTAGAATGAGCAAAGGACAATGTATGAATTTTATAAATGAACACAAAGATTACTGTAATATGGTATATAAAGTAGATGAAAAAGTAGCTAGAGATAGTAGCATGAAAGTTAAAGCTAATAAAGATAAAAATGAGAGATATTATAATGACGAATATGATAATATATGCTCTCAAGATAACTTAAGAGAAAAATATCCAGAATTATTACCAAAAAACTTAGATTCACTAAAGGACATTAATTTAATTAATATAGCAGAAAAAATGGATATTAAAAATGGTGAAAATAAAAAAGATAAAAGTTTAGAAGGGTGTTATGATTTTGCAAATTTAACTGAAATTATAGGAAGTATAAAAAATACAGATATTACAAATGATACAGGAATACAACCTATAGTTGATACTAATGTTCTTGCTGAATGTAATAGACATACTTTAGGTAAAGCAAATTATTTTGGTATAAATGATAATAAGTGTTATACTATAGAATTAGATAAAGAAAAAGAATTAATTGATTTAGTAAAAAGTAATTCAAATGCAAAGAAAAATAATAGTGACTGTACAAATGGTGAAAGTTCAAATAGCAGAACACCCGATGGTAATAATATATTTATATCTAAGGCATTAAGACCAGAAGAAAATATATTATTAACGTGTTGGGAAAATATTATTAATAGATATCCTACTCAAAATCCAGGTATATGGTTACATCCATATATAAATGATTTAAGAATAGTTGTAACCACACAAAGTGGAAATAAAAAAACAGAATATGACCAATATTTAAATGAAATGATACATCCATATAAAGAAACTAGTTTTAGTAAATTACGAAATTATAATATTGAAACAATAGGTATAGAAGATATTACCAAAGAAGCATCTTATTCACCTTCCGTGTCTATTGATAAATGTGATATAGGAAAAGGAGATTTTAATAGTGTATCATATTATAGAGAATATTTCGATGTAAAGAATGTTCCAATTAAAGAAAAATTCCATATCGCAATAATTATGAATGAAAAACTGGTTGAAATATATATAAACGGAAATTTACATACATCGCAAACTTTATTTGGAGAACCTAGATATAATTCAGGACCATTACATATTAGTCCTGGTAAAAAAGATGAAGGAGCTGATTTAAAATTAAATGGTGTTATAACAGATTTTAAATATTACACACACGCTATTAATTATATTAATATTAGAAATATTATAGCAGAAAAATCAGTAATTCAAGACACGGAAGTTGTTATTTTACCAGAAGAACATACACATAATGTTGAAGTAGTACATGACCATCACCACGATATATTAAATGAAGCAGAACATAAACATGGAATAAGTGATGAGAATGTTAAAACGGATTATTATTTAGAAGATTAATGTAATAAAAAAATCTAATTATAAGATAATATATGTTATTATCGCCCGATTTTACTAGACAATTTACAGTAGTAATATGTTTTATACTTTTCCTTTTAATTATAATATTAGTTTTATATCATAATACCACACAAAAAATAGTAGTTTTAACAGAAGATTTATTTAGAGAACAAATGAAAAAAAAGGATTTGCCACAAACCGATATATTACCTCTTTTTAATGACTACGAATCTTCCATTCTTATAGAAGAAATAATAAATGATAATCTGATAGAAACTTACGTTTTATATATATACTTCGAAAATGTATATGGAAACGAATTATGGTTATCTAATTTTAATGCTCCTAAAAATATTATAAGAAGAGAAGGTAATAAAAGTAGTCAGCAAAGCAACAAACAAAGTGGTCAGCATTCATTTAAGATTAAATATAAACCAAATTTAAATCAATTAATAATTACAATTCCTATTAAAACATTGGGGGTCCATAGTAGTTCTAGTAAAGAAGAAACATTAGATTTAAATTATTCAGAAGAAAATATAATAGTAAAAGGAATTAAGCAGCAGAAGTGGTTACAAATAGCTGTTGCGATAAATGGGAGGGAAGTTGATATTTATATAAACAAACAATTAAGAAAAAGTCAATTATTAGATAATGTGCCAATATTAAATAATAATAAAATTATAGTAGGAGAAGCATATAAAAATGCCAATTGTTATATAGGGAAAATAGAATATTCACCTTTTAGATTATCAACAACGGAATTAAAAGCTTTATACCTAAGAAATATGAAATTTTTTAGTATTAATCCTATGTTAAGAGATTATATTTATTTTAAAAATCAAGAAATTAAAGAATCAATTTATGATTCAATTAATAGTCCTTCATAATTTTATTATTTTTTTTTTCTTAATTATTATTAAATGAGTAATAATAATAATAATAATGATTTTCTTAATATAAATAATACATTTAATAATGCCAAAAATACATTTTTTAAAATGGATACTAAAGCAATTATAGTTTTAATTGCGGTTGGTATTATTTTTATAGTATTTGTGGCATTTATGGTATATATTTATTATCAAAATTTTGCTCAGAATAAAATACAAAATTATCTCGAAGTAGAATTATTAGATTATATGCATGATTGTGATAATAATCCATTAGTTATAGAACCCGCTCTAATTCCAGCATCTACTTTAGGAAATGAATATTCCTTGAATTTCTGGATTTATGTATCTGATTTAAAACACTTTAGTAAAAACCCTAACCATTTAGGAAATGTATTAATGAGAGGATTATCAACTAGATCCGGAACAGATTACTATCTTGATGGAAATCCAGGTATTTATATGGAAACTGGAAAAAATAACTTAGTATTCTGTTTTAAACCAGATTTTGGTATGATTAATGAAAATGAAAATGACGATGAATTTATAAGATTAAAGCAAGTACACGAAGACGCTAAAGAAGCAGATGACCAAGCAAGATTAGATTTTGAAGAAGCAGACACAAAATATGAAAATAATAAGAGTGCAAACCTTGGGGAAAAACTCCAAGAGGCAAAAAATATATATGAAGGAACAGTAGATACAGAAGGAACTATTGAATTGCGAAAAAAAGCGTTAAAGGCATTAGATGATTATAAGAAAACTATAGAAGATAGTTATATATCGAGCAAAAAAAATATAGCAGTTTTAAATAATATTCCTTTACAAAGATGGACGTGTATTAATGTTTCAGTTTTCAATCAAAATGTAGATTTATATATAGACGGTAAATTAAAAACAAGTAAATTTTTACCTAAACCACCTATGCCAATTAATACTGTTCCTATGATTTTAGGACCACATGGTGGATTTGACGGATACTTATCAAGAATTAAATTTTCTAATAAAGCACTCAATCCTAGTGAAATATATCAAAGATATAAAGAAGGACCGAGAATTACTAAATCTCTTAAAGAAGGTGTAACAGATTTTTTCTCTAGAGATAAATAAAATTAATTTTTTATTTTTACTAATTTTTTATGTTTTTTTACTATTTTTTTATATTGTTTAATTATAATATGAATAATAATAATAGTCCTGCTGCTCCTGCCGGAAATGCTGATCCCGCTGCTCCTGCTGCTCCTGCTGCTCCTGCTGCTGTAAATGCTGGAAATGCTGGAAATGCTCCCGCTCCTGCTGGAAATGCCGGAAATGCTGGAAATGCTCCCGCTCCTGCTGGAAATGCCGGAAATGCTGGAAATGCTCCCGCTCCTGCTGGAAATGCCGGAAATGCTCCCGCTCCTGCTAGAAATGCCGGAAATGCTGCCAAAAATGCTGGAAATGCCGGAAATGCTGGAAATGCCGGAAATGCCAGAAATGCCGGAAATGCCGGAAATGCTGGAAATGCCGGAAATGCCGCCAATAGGACCAAACGTGGCATGAAAGCACCCAAAAACAACAAACCAAAAGGCGCAGGTATAATCGCATCAGGGAAAAAACAAATGGAAAAAACTAAAGACAAAATCAAAGACGCAATGAAAGGAATAAGTGATTTATCAAGTTTTTCTGAAATAAGTGGGTTAAAGGGAGTTAAAAAATGGGGTATGATATTTTTAATAGTTGTGATAGTAGCACTTATTATTATGATTGCTAAATATATTATTGTTTCTTATTATACATTTACTGAAAAAGGTCCATATTTAATTGAAGGAACTAAAAATGCGAATCATACAGTAATTATTAGTCAAGACCCTGATAGTATAAATTATATACCACTTAAACGGTCTGATAATGAAAACGGTATAGAATTTACTTATATGTTTTGGTGTCTTTATATGGATACTAATTTACATAATAAAGGAGAATGGAAACACGTATTCCATAAAGGAAATTCAACTAGTTATCCTAATAGGGGACCGGGAGTATGGTTTCACCCGGTTGATAATAAAATGAAAGTATATATGAATACATTTAAGAGTCCATTAGAAAATGTTGAAATAAATAATATTCCTGTTAAAAAATGGTTCCATTGTTCCATTGTTTTACAAAACAAAATTTCTCACTTAGACGACGAAGATAAAACATATAATACTGAAAAAGGTAATCATATATTAGATATTTATATAAATGGTAGATTAAAGAAAAGTCACCAACTAGATGGTGTTCCAAAACAAAATAATGGAGACGTTTGGATTAACCTTTTCGGTGGTTATGACGGTTATTTATCCAAACTTAGATATTTAAATAGAGCAGTTCAATATGAAGAATTAGAAGATATAGTAAAAGAAGGCCCTGCAAAAGTTGTAACAGACGATACAGGAGAATTACCACCTTATTTAGACAATAATTGGTGGTTTAATGAAACTCAAGACTAAATAAGAATTTAATTACATATAGAATGGAAACCATACATACATATTAAAATTCTATAAGAATTTAATTACATATAGAATGGAAACCATACATACATATTAAAATTCTATAAGAATTTAATTACATATAGAATGGAACTGATCATTAGATTCCAAGGTGCTTATTCTATTTCTTATTAAATCTAATTCCTCCACTAATTTATCATTTATAGTATTTATTTTACTAATTTGTCTATTAGTATCTCTATTAGTTACAATATTTTTTTCTAATTCATTTTTTAAAATAACCATTTCTGTATTTAATTGTGTAAATAAAGAACTATAATTTTTTTCCATGGTTGTAAGTAATACTTTTAAGTTTGATATACTATTTCTATTATCTTCTATATCTTGTTGGACACTATCATATAATAAATTCTGTCTATTATCATTATTAACTAATTCATAATTTTTAATTTTACTACATTTTTGTAAAATATTTCCCATTTATCATATAATAATAAAAAAACTTTGTTAAAAAAATTTGACAAAATCATATACTATTTTTTTATTTACTTTTTCTTAAAAAATATATTTCTAATAAATTCAACATCCATTTAGTAATATCAAATCCATTTCTTTGTATAACTCCTTCATTAACTCCGGTTCACAATCATGTATATTTTTTATAATTTCTTCGCAACATAATTTTATAAATTTCCGGAATTTATGTGATTTTTCTGCGTAAAATTGTTCCAATCTTTCATTACTATCATCGAAAGCATATTTAACTGCTTCATCTTTATATCTATATTTCCATTTTCCATCTGTTAATACCTGAATCTTATTATCTCTTTTATTAACAATTCTCATATTTTTATTTTCCGGGTAGTCATCATTAAAATGTATCTTTCTTATAATATCTATAATCGCATAAAATGGACGTGTTATACATCTCTCTTTAAATTCGTCTGTTAACATTTCTAAATTCTCTTCTCCATAGTTATTGATATGTATTGTATTATTAATAGTATTATTCTGTATATTATTATTATTCTGAGTATTATTTATTTGTTTAGCGTTTTTTTCTAATAATTTACTAATTTGTTTTGTTTGGGATTTAATAAATTTATTCTGTTTTTCAATAATTTTGGAATTTTCTTTTTCTTTTTTTTCTAACATTTTTGAATTTTCATTTTCCATTTTTTCCATTTTATCTAATTCCTTTTTCTTTTTACAATATATTCTAATATGCCTTAACATACTTTTTCTAGTATTAAATGTTTTATCGCAAAAATTACAAATTTCATTTTTTTTTTTTTTTTTTAAAATTTTTTTTTTTTTTAAAATTTTTTTTTTTTTTTAAATTTTTTTTTTTTTTTAAATTTTTTTTTTTTTTTTTTTTTTTTTTTTTTTTTTTTTTTTCTAAAATTTCTTTTTTTTCTAAAATTTCTTTTTTTTCTAAAATTTCTTTTTTTTCTAAAATTTCTTTTTTGTGTATCTTTTGTGTATCTTTGTGTATCTTTTGTGTATCTTTGTGTATCTTTTGTGTATCTTTGTGTATCTTTTGTGTATCCATAATGTAGTTTTTATCATTCTCTTCTTCATAATTCTTTTCATTGGTTATATGTTTTTTTGTTTTTAGGTGTCTATTTAAATCATTTTTCTGTTTAGAAGAAAAATTACATAAATCACATTTATGAATAACCATTTTTATTATAATATATTTAAATATTTTATTTTTTTAAATTATTAAATTAAGTTTTTTTTTAAGTTTTTTAAGTTTTTTTTAAGTTTTTTTAAGTTTTTTTTAAGTTTTTTTTTATTAATATTTTTAATAACAAAAATAAACCATATTTATTTAATAAAATATGTGTTTTATAAGGAAATTTTAGAGAAAAAGTATTATTTTTTTATGGGAAAAAAAAACTCAGGGAGAGAGAGCAAATGAAAAAAAATATTTAAAAAAAAATTTATTTTTTTTATTTTAATTTGACAAAATCTTTGATTTCTAATAACCCTTCATAAAAATTCAAATTAATATACCTAACTTATTAGAAGTTCTTGTTATAGCAGTATATAAACACCTATAAGATTCTTCCATATTAGTATTCTTAAAAATTATATTATTCATATCAACATAAACATTATTAAACGTAGAACCTTGTGATTTATGAGTAGTAATACAATATCCATAACTAATATCCGCAAAAATATCTATTACACTTTCATATAAATAACTCCATATTACCTCCATAAGTTCCTCATAATATTTACATTTACCGTATATTTTATTTAAGAAAATTCTAAATTTTTTAATTTTAGTGCTAAGTGTTTCTATCAATTCATTATATTCTTTTGTATCATTTACTATATATACAATATCGTCATTCTGTAATACTAATTTCCACACATTAATCTCCAATTCTTTAAAACAACCAAATATTGAATCAAATCTATCTATGATTTTACTTCTTTTTTCACTTAAAATTTCCTTTTTATATATATCACATAAACCTAAATATTTAGGTTTGATTACATTCATTTCAACCTTTTTAACACGGGATTTTTGCGATGTATAATACGCACTTTTATTTTTATTTAAAAGATAATAGTTATTAAAGATAATAATTTCATTCTCCATAAATCTCATTATATTATCTCCAAACAATTCCTTTCTAACACCTAAATTGATTTTCTCTGTTTGCCTATTGGTATAAGTTAGGCAAATCGGCAAATTATCCAAATTACTATCAGATAAACCTTCTTTTAAATTTACTAAGTAACTATTAAACCATTTTTCATATTTCTTATTAATAGAAATAGTATCACACTTATACTCTTTGAATTTTATCTTAGTGTCTTTATTAAAAACTAAATCCCTAACCTTATTCGCTAAATTAACAATATTTCCTTTATACCTCATAATTTCATTCAATTCATATGAAGGTATATCTTTCATATTAAAAATATGACTATCTTCATTAACCGGTGGTAATTGCGCAGGGTCACCAATAAATATTATTTTGCCTCTTAAATTTTTTAATTTTTGTAAAGAAAGTATAATTTCATTAGATAACATAGAACATTCGTCAATAATGATAATATCATATTGAAAAATCGACATTGATTTTACTAACTTTTTATTATCTTCTACCATATTAAATTCTTCCTTTCCATCTTTATTAATTTTCCTTCTAATATTTAATAACTTATGAATAGTTAGGAAGGAATATTTACTATTATCTTCTTTAAAATGAGACATTTGTTTAAGAACGGAAACCGCTTTGTTAGTTGTAGCACTGAACGCAATTTTATAAGAATTAAATTTGGAATTATTTAGAAAATGTGTAATAACGGTTGTTTTTCCGGTTCCAGCAGAACCTTTGAGAATATAAAATTTATCATAAATACTATCAATAAAATTATCTAATTTTTTGATAGAGTTTTGTTGTGATTGATTTAAAATAATAGAATCCATTAAATTTATATAATATAATTTCTTTATATCATTCAATTTTTTAATTTAATCGCATATCTTCATAGTCCCTACATTTATACATACCTTTATAAATTTTGTGTTCTTTATCACTACCGTAAACTCTTTTATAATCTACAAAAGAATCAAAAGATTCATTTTGATTATAAATGAGTAAAATAAAAAATATAATAACTAATAAATATAATATCATTAAATTATATAAACAATATAATAATATATAAAAATAATAAAACAATATAATAATATATTAATATGACCGGTGGTTTTCTTCAATTGGTATCTTATGGATCACAAGATTTTTATTTAACTGGTAATCCACAAATATCTTTTTTTAAAACAGTATATAGAAGATACACTAATTTTTCTATGGATTTTTACAGAATAAATCCGGAAAATAATTTAGGTCTCGCAGAAACAGCAACAACAACTTATAAATTTAAGATTGAAAGAAATGGAGATTTAATATCACAGATTTTTTTAGTTTTTACTCTACCAAATATATATTCTGATAATGATTCTCGATTTAGGTGGATTGAAAATATAGGTAGTAGTTCGGTAGAAAGAATAAGTGTTTATTTAGGAGGTAATTTAATAGACCAACACTATGGTGAATGGTTTGATATATGGCAGGAATTAACTGTTCCCTTATCAAAAAAAACTATGTATAACGAATTAATTGGTAATGTTCCAGAATTATATAATCCGGAATTATCACCTAGGTTTACTTCTTATCCTAATAAATCAAAAAGTGCGACTATACCATCTATATTATCAAGAACTATAAGATTGCCTCTTATTTTTTGGTTTAATAGAAATCCTTCTTTGGCATTACCTTTAGTTGCTTTACAATATTATCCTGTAGAAATACAAGTAGAATTTAAAGCAGTAAATGACTTATTTACAATTAGGGATATATATACTTCTGGTTCTACTTTAGGAAGTCAAACAAAAAATAATAGAAATTCATATCATTTACGTATTAAACCTATTCAAAATAATACTGATTATACTTCAACGTCCGGTTTACAAAATTTTGTAAAAGATTCTTTATTAACAGTAAATGATAATAATGAAATTGTTAATTTCTTTATAGATCCATATTTAGATGTAAATTATATATTTTTAGATAAGGAAGAAATGAATAAATTTGCAAAAAGTGAACATAAATACCTTATAGAACAAGTATCAAAAACTTCCTTTAAGAATATATTAGGAAATGCTACATTGGATTTAAAATTACACCACCCAACCAGTTTTATAGTAGTTGTCCCTAAAAGAACTGACGTGGAAAATAGAAATGATTGGTGTAATTATACAAACTGGATTACACCAGGTATTCCTTGGAATTCTTTTAATGAGTTTTTCGAACCTTATTATGACGACGACCAAGCCAAAGAAGTTATAGGAGATAGTAATTATTCAATAAAAGGGAATGAAAATATTATTAAAAATTTGTCATTAACATTAAATGGTGTAGAGAGATTTACATCTAAAGACCCCGGATTTTATAACTTAGCACAACCTTTTTGTTATTGTGATACAAGTCCCAAAAAAGGTATATTATTCTATTCATTCTCATTAGAACCATTTAGTTTCCAACCTTCCGGAAGTTGTAATATGTCAAGATTTAATGATATTAAACTTGTCCTTGAAACTGTTGGAGCACCAATACCAAGTGGTACAACAGACTATTTATATAAATTTGATATAGACGTTTATGTCGTTAACTATAATGTATTACGAATTACTGGTGGCATGGGTAATTTAGAATTTACTAATTAATTATATAACGAAGTAAAAAGTTTTTTTTTATATTAATAATGTATATGCCGTGTACCGTTCAAAGTTTATGGGTAGGTCCTAAATTATCAGATATGGAAATATATTCTATTAAAAGTTTCTTAAAACAAGGACATAAATTTATTTTATATACTTATGAAAATGTTAAAGGAATACCTAAAGGCACCATTATAAAAGACGGAAATGAAATAATAAAAAAAAAAGATTTATTCCAATTTAAATCCAGTTTCCTTCCCTTTTCAGATTTATTTAGATATAAAATGTTATACGAAAAAGGCGGATATTGGGTTGACTTAGATATGATTTGCCTCAAACCCCTAAATTTTAAAAACAAATACGTTTTCTCTTCCGAAAGAACCATTCAAAAAGGTCCATATCGTAATAGAACTAAAACTGAAATTGCTAATATCGGTATTCTTAAATCTCCTAAACATAGTCCTTTCTATAAAGAATTATTCGAAGAATGTTTGAATGTTATTAATAAAAAGAAAATTAAAGAGAATATACAACTCATGCGTATTATGCGTAAGTACCTTGATAAATATGATTACCATAAATACGTTAAACCTTCCATATACTTCTGCCCCCTCGACTGGTGGCACACTAAAGACGCATTTATACCCCCTTGCTGCAGAGGCAAATATGGTGTAGAAGGATATGATATTAAAAGTATTTTTAAGAAGGCATATTGCGTTCATATGTGGAGGAGTATATTAGGAAAAAGACATAAACTAAATCCTAACAATAATTATTGTATTGAATCATTATGGGAAAATTTAAAAAGATATGTTGACGAAAAAGACTTTTCTTTAATTAATATAAAAAAATTAAATCATAGAAAAAAAATAAGTAATAAAAAGAAAATTAGCAATAATAAAACGAAAAAAAAAAATTAAACTTTTTTATAAGTTTTCTTGAAAGCTTCTTTTTCTATACCATAATATCCACTATTATCTAATTCTAATAATATATAATCATCTCTGCTCATTATTTGTTCTTCCCCCCAACTCGCTCTTATCTTAATTCTACCTTTTTCTATATTAGAAATATTTGATTTATTCAAATTTTTACAATTTTTTTTAGTTAATTTAAAACCAGTTCTAATAACTTCCTTGTTTTTAATTATACCTATATCAAATAAATCTAATACTTTCTCTAACTTATGTCCATACTTTTCGCCTTTTTTACCACATAAAACATAATCCCCTATCTAAATTATATATTGTTTCTATCTTTCCATTCATAATAGTTTCTATTTTCGTTTTTTTAGTTAAAATAGTATAAGTTAAAGGTTTTAATTTATTATAATCTTCAATTTTCATAAATTTATAACTATGGGCTGTTCTAGTAAATTTATTCATTTTTTAAGATTTCTTTAATTCCTTAATTAAATTATCCATTCTATATAATTATATAATTTATTATTTATTACCATCTTGAAAATTTTCAATTTCTATTGCTAATCTATTTTTAGAAAATTCAGGATCTTCAAACATTTCTAATATAATCTCCTCTGTTGTTGTTTTCATTGTGAAATTTTTATCATAATCGGGAAAGTTCCTTCTCATTGTTCCTCTAATATATTTCTTTAATTCTTGTTCTTTATCAGTATATAATTTATCCACGACACTATAAATATCCTCTTTATTAATTTTTTCTATTTCATTATTTTTTAAATATTTATTGTAATGCTGCTTTATAAAATAAAAAGTTATGTTTTTTATAGTATTAGGCAAATTAAACTGAGTTTCCTTTTTGGTTTGTGTTGTATTATACTCCATTATAAATATACTATTTAAATATATATAAAATTTAAAACGAATTAATAATAATATTTCTATAAACCTTAAATATTTATTAATTATAAAATATTAATTTTTTAGTATACTTAATAAGTAAGTAATTTAACAAGTATAAAATAAAGTAATTTAACAAGTATAAAATAAAGTAATTTAACAAGTATAAAATAAAGTAATTTAACAAGTATAAAATAAAGTAATTTAACAAGTATAAAATAAAGTAATTTAACAAGTATAAAATAAAGTAATTTAACAAGTATAAAATATAAATTAATATATATATATATGTTTGGAAAAATCAAATTATTTTTTACAACTTCATATATTTATCTAATAGATAGAATTTATTCAATTGCTTATTTTTTTAAGTTTTTGGCACTAATATATAAAATAACACATACAGATTTAACTACCCTAAACTATAATCAACTTAATAAATTAAAAAGTCGTATTGTAAATAATGGTATGGTTTCTTTGAAATTTATGCAATGGTATATTTCAAGATTAGAAAATGAAGATAGTGAAAAATATAAAGAAGTATTAAAGGAATTTGATTCCATATTTGATAATTGCCCTTATCATAGTTTAGAGAAAACCAAAGATATTTTTTATGAAGATTATGGTTCGGAGATAGAAAAATTTATTGATTTAGATACTTTAGAAACTATTGGTTCCGGAAGTATAGGTCAGGTCTATAAAGGGAAAATGATAGACGGAAAGGAAATTGCTTTTAAGGTAAAACACCCTGAAATAGATAGACAAAAGAGAGGGCAATTTTGGGTAATTAATTCTATTATCTTTTTTCAAAAATTTAATTATATAAAAAATAAATTGAAATTACATTTTGATACTAAAGATTTTATGAATAATTTGCTATTACAATTAGATTTCGGGAATGAATCTAAAAATTGCTTACGTTTTGCAAAAAATTTTAAAGATAATAAATTTGTTATAATCCCCAAAGTTTATTTCTATAGTCATAATACTATTATACAAAGTTATGAAGAAGGTGTAGAATTAAATGAAATATCAAGTAATAGTAAACAAAAAGCAGTATTAAATATGTATTGTTTTTTAAATCAAATGATTATGATAGATAATTGGATACATGGTGATTTCCATAAAAAAAACTGGAAAGTTAGGAAAAATAAAGATTCATCTTTTTATAGTTTAGTTATATATGATTTCGGATTATGTTTTGGTTCTTCTTGTATAACTAATAATAGACAATTATGGAAATCTTTTGAAGATAATAAAATAGAAGACGTTTGTAATTTTATTGATATGTTAGTCATAGGAGATTTAGATGAAATAGATAATCGAGAAATAAAAAAACAATTAAATAATTTATTTGAAAGACCTTTTAATATTAAAGATATTATGGAAAAATTATTAGTAGTATTAAAAAGAAGAAACTTAGTTGTTAATAAATATAGTTTAAATATTATTTTACTTGCTACATTAATTGAAAAATTATTAATAGAAGCAAATATGATTGAAAAAGGTATTGATTATAAAAATGACTCCCAAAGAATAGATAAAGTTCAATCCCGTAAAGCAGATATCTTAACTTTTTGTAAAACTAATAATGCCTATCCTAAATTATATGATTATATCAACAAAGATTTCAAAGAAATGAAAATTAATTCATTATTTAATACTGATAACTCTAATTTAATATTCGAACCTATTGATTTATAAATGCTATTCCAACCCTAGTTATTACATCACTATTATCAATATAATCTACTGTTGGTAATTCATTTTCACCTTCACCTATTACTATTCTCATTATTTCCTCTTGTTCAACACTATTTATATAAGCCATTGTACCTGCATTACAAGTTTGGTGTGATAATGGTAAACCGCGTAATTCATGTTGTTCTACTAAATCTTGTAATAATCCTGTTACAGTATATTTTTTATTTAATAAATTAATTCTATCACTTAAAAATATTATAAAACTAATTATATTTTGTCTCATTGTTTCATTATCCGGCGAATAAATACCAATTTGTGTTAAAGCCGGTCTTAAATTTTCCATATACATAGGTACTGTCACAATAGCTTGTAAATCGTATGTATTATTAATAATTTTTTTACATAAATAATATAATACCGGACATAAAAATCTAGACATCGCAAAATCTGTAGGTGGTCTTATATTTCCAGTAGTTGTTTGTTATATTTCTCTCTCTGATAAAACTAATCTTATATTATTTTGACTTGGAATACTAAATCTTTTATTTTCTTTAGGTTTTTTTCTACTTATTCTTTTTTTCGGTATTCTTATTTGCGGAGTTTGACTAACACGTTGATTCATTACAAATGGATGAACAATTGGATTTAAATTACTTTGAATTGGAATTGGTAATTCTTCTCTATTTAAATATTCTGTATCTACAATTAATGGCACCGGTCCAGGAGATGATGGTAAATGAGTATCCGGCGCAGGAGAAACGGCTGGAACTACTTCATCCATATTTCTATTAGGAATACTGCCACCTCTTTGTTTTCTAGTTCTCAAATGTGTTTTCATATATTATTATATTATATTATATTATTTTTCAGTTATAATTTTATAAACTTCTTCATATGTTAAGTTTTTTCTATCATTCCCTAACTTATAATTTTGGTATTTAGTATAATTATCTTCTCTTTCAAAATCATTACTTCCTCCGGCTC